>Ga0308157_10000586_pt1 | contig 111517 bp, 99 predicted proteins | sample PhyBR1_FD_201035 | JGI IMG/M metagenome (GOLD analysis project Ga0308157, IMG submission 201035) | Phyllosphere microbial communities from UC Gill Tract Community Farm, Albany, California, United States - DLSLB.R1 | ecosystem: Host-associated > Plants > Phyllosphere > Unclassified | place...
AAAAATCTGCCAAAAATAGCAAAAATTGAGGGCATATTTTTGTTTAATTTTTTATCAACATAAAAGTGTTTTACAGATTAAAAATGAGAAATTTGCGCCTATTTATTTTACCATCGTGATATTAACTCCGCTTGAAATTATTCTGCTCTCGGTATTGGGCTTCTGCCTTTTAGTTCAGCTTTATTATGTACTGTTTGTACATTTAAAACTGGCCAGGGTAAGCATAGAAGAAGTGCCCTTATCGGCGAGAAAACCCATTAGTGTAATTATTTGCGCCAGGAATGAAATTACAAACCTCGAACAATATCTTCCGGATTTGTTGAGCCAGGATTATCCTGAATTTGAGGTGGTGGTGGTTAATGACCGCTCATGGGATGGTACAGAAGAGTTTTTAGAACAATTTGAAAAGAAGCATCCTAACCTTAAAGTAGTTAAAATTTTAGATAACGATAAGTTTATTGCCGGTAAGAAATTTGCCGTTACCATGGGGATTAAAGCTGCTAAATATGATTGGCTGGTGTTTACCGATGCTGATTGTATGCCTGCATCGGGCAACTGGTTGATGGACATGCAGCAACCTGCCGATGAGCAAACAGAAATTGTACTGGGTTATTCTCCGTATATGAAAAAAAGCAGCCTGTTAAATGCTTTGATCCGCTTTGAAACCTTCTTTACTGCTGTTAATTACCTTTCTTTTGCCCTCAAAGGCATGCCTTATATGGGCGTTGGCCGAAATATGGCCTACAAAAAATCGCTTTTCTTTAAACATAAAGGCTTTGCGGCGCACATGCATATTCCCTCGGGCGATGACGATTTGTTTGTAAATGCACATGCCAACGCTTATAATACGGAAGTGCGCTTGCATCCCGATAGCCATGTATGGAGTGAACCCAACCAGACCTGGGCAGGTTATCTGCGACAAAAGAAACGCCATTTTGGTGCCGGAAAGTTCTACAAGCCGAAGCATAAGTTTATTTTGACTGTTCAGATCGTATTCCAGTTTCTATTTTATGCTTTTTTTGCCGGATGTATGTTTTTAAGTCGCGAAGCACAATACGTAGCTCTAGGGATTTTATTTCTAAGCATCATCATCAGGTGTTTTATCTATCCCAAATTGCTTAAACGGCTAAACTATGGCGATTTACGTTGGTGGTTCCCGATTTTAGATATACTTTTGTTTCTGTTTTTAATTCTGAATGGATTTTTTGCCATGTTTGGAAAGAAAAATGTAAAATGGAAATAGTTCATAATCCTTTAGTAATTGCAATATGCCTGATGTAAAGCCAGATATCATCTTAAAATATTTTCCGGATCTAACTGAGAAACAACTCGCACAGTTTTCGCGGTTGTTTGAATTATATAGTTTCTGGAATGCACAGATCAATGTAATTTCGAGAAAAGATATTGAAGAACTGTATGAACGTCACGTGTTGCACTCGTTAGGTATAGCCAAAATCTGTACGTTTAAAGCGGGCGAATCGGTGCTGGATGTTGGTACTGGAGGTGGTTTTCCTGGTATTCCGCTAGCCATTTTATTCCCTGAAACACAATTTTACCTGGTAGATTCTATCGGTAAAAAAATTAAGGTAGTGAAAGAAGTTGCGGCTGCATTGGGCTTAGCAAACCTGCGTGCCGACCATTTAAGGGCTGAACAGGTTAAAGAAAAATTCAATTTTGTAGTTTCCAGGGCAGTTACCCGTTTAGGTGAATTCTATCCCTGGATACAGGGTAAGTTTAAGAAAGAATCGCTAAATGCCATTCCAAACGGTATTTTGTATTTAAAAGGTGGCGATTTGGCTGAAGAGATTAAAGAATCGAAGCTGAAAGCAGAACTGTATCCGCTTTCAGCTTATTTTGAAGAAGATTTCTTTGAAACCAAGTATGTGGTTTACGTACCGCAATAGTTATTGTTTTTTGATTGGGTAACCTACAACGGTAATTTCTTCTACCGGAGTTACCTTTATTTGTTTAACGGGTGTTTTATTTTTGCTTCCGGAACTCGGATAGCCTATAATGGTTATCGATTTTAATTCTTTTTTATCTACTGCTGATGTGCTGTTAACAGATTGCGTACCACTATTGTCAGTGGTTACCGAAACACCGGTCAGGGTTTCACTGTCATTTCCGCTCTTTGCCGGTTTTGGCTCTGCAGGAGGAGGTGGTGGTACCATTTTTTCACCTTTAATTACTACTGGAGGAGGTAATCTTTTAGCATCCTTTTTTACAACGGGTGGCGGGAAATGAATTACTTCCACTTTCGGTGGGGCTTTTTTTGCTTTGGCAGCATTCGGAGCTACCGGTGGAGGCGGTGGTGCCAGTTTAATCTGTTTTGCTTTTTTACGGGTAGTATCCTGTAAAGCAATACTTAAGCGTTCATTTTTTTGTCCCAGCTGAATGGTACCATAATCTTTAGTAAATGCGGTAGTTGATAAACAGAGCATCAATCCGGTTAACGGGATAATGAACAACAATTTGAGCCTGGCCCATTTTGCCGATTTGGTTTGATTTAACATACTTATTCTATTTTTTAATAATGATGAATTAAAAAAGTGATTGGTTAGGCTAACTTCCTGGTTACCATATGAGTTTTGGATCAGGAACATCGCATATTCGTATTTGGCGATATCTTTATTTGTAGTTACTTCGTCTGCCAGGTATTCGTGAATGAGCTTGATATCGTTTTTGACCAGATAGGTTATTGGATTAAACCAGCTGGAAATCTGGATCAATTCAAATAAAAGGATATCTACGCTATGTTTTTGCCTGATGTGAACCATTTCATGCTTTAAAATGGTTGTTTTCTGATCCAGTTCAGGGTCGATAAACAGGAAATTGAAAAATGAAAATGCCATTTTTGAGTTTTCGATCTCGATTAAGGTAATGCCGTTTTCTTTGGTCTTTTTGGCTTTGCGGATAATGCTTTGAAGGTTACGTAATCCCAGACAAATTTTTAAGATTAAAACCAGTGAGGTGATACCATAAAGTAACAATAAACCATTTTCCAGGGTAAAAAGCGAAGGCGTTTCCGGAACCCCGGTAAATGTGGCATAACTGATTACTGCCTCTTTTTTTAGAAAGCCCAGCTGGAAAAACGGGAGTATAAAAGCGAGTACTGAACTGAAGATAAGATAATACCTGTTTAAACCATAAAAAGTATCATGGTGCAGGAACAACCTATAAAATCCGTAAAATATCACGAGATATAGATTGGCTTCGAGTAAGTAATATAACCAGTTCATCACTTGTTGTTTTTAAGTTTTTCTGCCAATTGGATAATTTCATCAAGTTCCTGGGTACTCATACTTTTTTCCTTTACCAGAAATGAAACCAGGCTTTCGTACGAGTTTTCGAAATAATTGTTCATCACTTTATTTAAAGCAAAGCGTTTATAATCAGTTTCTTTGATAATAGGGAAGTAGATATAAGTATTGCCAATGGCTTTATGATCGACAAAACCTTTGGTTTCTAAAACCCGGATTACGGTTGAAACAGTATTGTAAGCAGGCTTCGGTTCGTTCATCTTTTCAATTACATCTTTTACCAATGCCTCGCCCATTTCCCATAGGATGAGCATAATCTGTTCTTCTGCTTTTGTAAGTTCTTTCATCATGGTAACTATTTTTGTAGTTTGCTTAAATGAAGTTAATACTATAAAACTAGTTTTCAAACTATTTTTATAGTATTTATATTAATAAGCTGTTTATCAGTTAATTATTTTAATTGGAAATATCCGAACATAAAAAAACCTGCTACATGGGCAGGTCTTTCATTTGTGATTAGTATATCTTTGGCTAGCTGTTAGAATTCCTTCGATTTTTTAGGGTTGTCCATCATAATCATCTTGTCTTTAAGCAATTGTTGTAAGCCGCTTTGTGCATCTATACGTTTTACTACATCCAAAACTACCCCGGCTGCTTTGCTAAAAAATACAGGGGTAATGGTGCTGTACTCATCTGTTGCTTGGTGATAGTCTTTATGGTCTTCAACGCCAAAATACAGGAAGGGGATATTTTTAGCATTAAAAGCACCCTGGTCACTCTGATTGGTCCAATCATCATGACCTTGTTTGGGGTTATCGTGCCCTAAACTTACTTTAATGTTGGTCCGGGTGGTATCGATGTATTGCTTTAAATCAGGATATTTGAAAGTACCGCAAACATACAATTCACCTTTGTCACTGTGGCTAATCATATCCATATTTAGGTTAATTGCAATATTATTAACCGGGACAGGGGGATTGGCTACAAAGGCTTTTGCGCCTTGTAAGCCCATTTCTTCAGCATCAAAAGCCGCGAAAATAATGGTATTATTGGGTTTGTTTTTGGCGAAGTAAGCTGCAATTTTTAGTAATCCGGCTGTGCCTGAAGCGTTATCATCGGCACCGTTAAAAACCTCGTCTTTAATTATACCTAAATGGTCGTAATGAGCGGAAACCACAATTACATTGTTGCCTTTTCCGGGAATATAACCAATAAGGTTAGTACCATTTATTTTGGCACTGTTTCTACCGGTAAAGGTAAATTCCTGGGCATAATTTACGTGTTGCGGATAGGATTTTAAACCAAGTTTCTGAAAACGTGCTATAATGTAAGCCCTGGCCATTTCTGCACCCTTGGTGCCTGTTTTCCTGCCCTGATAAGCATCTGATGATAGCACTTCAACATCTTTTAACAACTGGGTGTCGGGCTTTTCGTTACTGCTGGTGCTTTGGTTCTTTACTGATGAGCAACAGCTTAGCATCATGGCTAAGGGAATAATATAGAGGATTTTCATATTTTATGGTATAATGAGTATAGTTGTCATTTCGATCCGGCAACTTTGGATGAAGCGTAGCAAAATGGCCGTTGCATACGAAGAGAGATCTGATAGCAAGATTTCTCCACAGCATTATACTTCGTCCGAAAAGACGGATTATTCACTTATTTTTCTAAAGATATTAATTATTGCTGTATAGCAAGGAAAACGTTGTTAAAAGCATTGTATTGCGTTTATAACCTGATGAGAACGGTAGTTCCTGTTTTTTTTGACTAAAGTATATAGCAGGGCTACCTCCCGGGGTGATAGCTTTTAATAATCAATTTTTAAGCTGCTACCTCTCTTAAATCGACGGCGACTACGCGTGAAACGCCTTGCTCTACCATGGTTACGCCGTAAATAATATCAGTACTGGCAATGGTCCGTTTATTATGCGATACAATGATAAACTGCGACTGATCGGAAAATTTGCGGATAATATTGTTGAATTTATCAATGTTAGTATCATCCAGCGGCGCATCAACCTCATCAAAAATACAAAAGGGGGCAGGTTTTAACAGGTAAAGAGAAAACAGTAAAGCAGTTGCAGTTAAGGTTTTTTCACCACCTGATAACTGATTAATAGATAATGGTCTTTTGCCTTTCGGGCGGGCTACAATATCAATATCAGCTTCTAATGGATTGTTAATATCCGATAGAATCAGGTCACAGCTGTCTTCATCGTTAAATAAAGAACGGAAAACCACGATAAAATGTTCGCGGGCCTGGGTAAAGGCCTGCATAAATTTGTCTTTTGCGGTATCGTCTATCTCTTTGATAGTTTGTAAAAGATCGGTTTTGGCCGCATTTAGATCTTTTTTCTGGTTCTGAATAAAAGTATAACGCTCTTCCATCTCCTTAAAGGCTTCCATGGCCATCGAGTTAATGGCACCGAATTCGTCGAGCTGACGTTTCATTTTTTCTACCTTTTGGCGGATTTCAAATTCACTCTCCAAGGCTTCGATAGCCGTTTCGGTCTCTAAAAGATCGTTAATATCGATGTTGAATTCTACTGCCAAACGCTCTTTCAGAGCGTTAAGATCAATTTTTAAGGCATTCTTTTTATCCTTGATTTCAGTTAAAAGAAAATCGGTTTCTTCGCGGTTTTTGCGAATATTAGTTAAATCGTTCTCTACCTGGTTAATGCTGCCTTTAACTTCAAAATACTCTTTTTCAGCTTCAGCAAGCCCCTTTTCCATGTCTTCCCGCTGTTGATACATCTCTAAAAGGGTATCGTCGTTCAGGTCGGTGTGCTGCAGGGTAGCGGTAATTTGTGTAAGTGCTTCCTGCAACTCTTTATCGTTTTGGGCAATGCGTTTATTTAAAGCCTCTTCCTGCACAAAGCGGTAATCGAGGTCTTTTTCTAAACCCGATAACTTATTTTGCTGCTGGTGAAAGCGAATGTTATCCTGGTTATATTTGCCTGCACTGTCGTTTACCTGATCAGCAATCTCCTGATAATTAAGTTGTTGTTCCTGTAGGTTAATGTGGTCTTGCTGTTGCTTTTTCTGCAGTTCGACCAATGCGGGCAGTTTTTCGGAAAGCGATTTTTCTATTGATACAATTTTTTGTGCAATATCTGTTTTGCGGTTTTCGCTGGTGGTAATAAATTCCTGGTACTGATCCCGCCTGGTTTGAACAGAAATGTGCTCGTTGTTTAAGCGGTTCATTTCCTGTTGCAAAGCATTGATCTGGTTAATTTTTGAAGCTTCTTTTAAATTGAAAATCTGACCGGTTTCGGCTTTAATGGCCTCGTTGTATTTATTTATCAGTGATTCTGACGCTTTAATTTCTTTAACCAGATTTTCTAAATTTTTGGCTCTGCCAATCCTTTTTCCTTCAAATAAACCTACCGAGCCACCAGCTAAAGTAAATTTGGTTTGTGCGTACTTTCCATTTTTGGCCAGTACGGTTAAGCTATCGCCCGGCGTTGTTTTAAAGCGGTTTTCTTGTTCGTTAACAGCGATATATACATTTTGCAATAACAGATTACAAAGGTGCTGATACTTCTTATCTACTTCAGTTACTGATAAAGCCGGTATTAAGCCTTCATGTTCGGCCAGATTAGGATTCTTATCAGGTATGTTTTCTAAAATGAAGAAATTGGCACGTCCGCGGCTGGCATCGGTAAGCAGGTTAATGGCCTGAACAGCATCTGCATATTGATCAACCACATAATGGTTCATTACCGGTTCGAGATAGTTTTCTATTGCAATGCGGTAATCTTCATTACAGAATAAGATATCAGAAAGGAGCAGGGCCGTTTTGGCAAAAGAAGTGTTTTTCTTTAAAAAACGGATCGATTCCGGGAATCCCTCCAAACTATCAACCAGCGATTTAGTGAGGTTGTATTCGTTCTGTTTGGCATCTTTTTTCCGGTTTTCTGCCGTTAATTTTTCCTTATTCGAACTCAGGTTAGCTTCTGAAGTGGCCAACCGGGTTTTCAATACCTCTTCTGCCTCGGTAAGGTTTTTAATGTTGGCCTGTTTCTCCCTAACCTGAATATCAAGCTCGGCTAAAGCATGATCGAAAGCCTTTAATTCTAAGGTTTTAGTTTCGGTATCATCAACATTACGGTTGGTTTCCTGTATCAGCGCATCTTTTTGGATATTAAGGATATCGATTTCCTTTTGCGACTGATAAACTAAACTCTGAAGTTCATTCAGCGATTTTAAGAGATTGTCGATCCGGTTTTTCTCCGTCTGCTGTTGTTCGCGCAGGGTATCCAAAGTCGATTTTAAAACCTTTAAATCCGATTCCAGGCGGTTAAAAACCTCTGTTTCGGTTAAAATTTCCTCATTCAGACGCTTAATATTATATTTAATATGGTTAACCTGGTTTTTATCCTTTTCCAACTCGCCTGATAACCGCGTTTCTTTTTCCTGTAAAAAACGCATTTGCTCGTTTTTTACTTTCTTTTCGCTCTCGTAAGCGCGGATTTTAGAAACGAATTCGTTGGTAGCCTTTTGTTGTATGGAAAGGTTTTTCTCCTGACTGATACTACCCATCTTCAGTTTTTGTAACTCAGCTTCGCCGGTATCGATTTTAGTACTCAGGTCTGTCCGGTTTAGCATTTGCTGCTGCTCCAGGGTTTCGAGCGCATTTAAATCGGTACGGAAAAAGGCAATACGGTGCGTAGCCAGTTGTACACTCAACTCGCGGTACTGTTCTTTTAGTTTATAATAACGTTCTGCTTTGCGGGCCTGATTTTCGAGTGTTTTCAGGTTCTTTTCAATCTCGAAAAGTAAATCTTCTACACGCTCCAGATCTGCTTCGGTATCTTTTAACTTACCGAAGGTTTGCCTTTTACGAAGTTTGTATTTCGAAATGCCCGATGCTTCTTCGAACAGCGACCTGCGACTATGTTCTTTGTTGGTGATAATTTCATCAACCATTTTCAGCTCAATAATCGAATAACTGTCGGATCCGATCCCGGTATCCAGAAAAAGATCGGTAATATCTTTTAATCTGCACTGGACATCGTTTAAGCGGTATTCACTGTCACCGTTTCTATATAGTTTACGGGTTACCGTAACCTGCGAATAGGCAGTAGGTAAAATATTTTTAGTGTTATCGAAACTGAGCGAAACTTCGGCAAGTTGTGCCTGTTTCCTGTTTTTTGTACCATTGAAAATGATGTTTTCCATCTTTTCCGAACGGAGTGCTTTGGTGCTTTGCTCGCCCAAAACCCAGCGCATAGCATCAATTACATTCGATTTTCCACAACCATTTGGCCCTACAATAGCCGTAACCCCTTCATTAAAGTTGATGGTTACTTTATCGCCAAAGCTCTTAAAACCTTTGATTTCTAACTTAGTAAGTTGCATGGTTTGTATTCGGGAAAACCGACCTCAATATTAAGGATAATTTTAAGGTTTTTCAAGTATTAATGAAGCTTGACTAGAAAGGAATGAAGTTACAGCGTAATGGAAGCAGAAAATTCCTTCATATGCCTTATTGACAAATAATTATTTCACTATCATCAGTTTCGCGAATTTAAGTAACAATTGCTTATTGCCAAGTCCCTGGAAAAATACCGTTGCCTTAACATCCGGCAGCGATCCCTCTAAGCTGATGATCTTTCCGAAACCAAATTTTTCATGCTCGACCTGCATGCCACCCTGAAACTCGTGCGGCTGAGAAGGTGTAAAGCCTGGTGTTGGCACGTGGGCCTTAGCCAGTAATGATGTGGTTTTCGGGCGTACAGGTGGGGTAGAGGTGGTGGTTCCTGCAGGTTTAGGTTTACTAAAGAAATCCCGTGGCTGCGAGGTCCACGTTTTACGTTCATCGTCAAAACTGCCTTCAATTGAGTTTGATCTGGCTGGTTTAACATCCAATTCTAAAAATTTCGGGTTGATTTCGTTAATGAAACGACTTGGTTCACAATTGGTTAGTGTTCCCCATCGGTAGCGTGAAGTAGCATAGGTTAAGGTTAATTTTACCTCGGCACGGGTAATGGCTACATAAAACAAACGGCGTTCTTCTTCTAAATCGGTACGGTTGGTGAGCGACATTTGCGAAGGGAAAAGGTTCTCCTCAAGCCCTACAATAAATACATTTTTAAACTCTAACCCCTTTGATGAGTGGATGGTCATGAGCGAAACGCTATCCTTGTTTTTATCGCCGTCTTTATCATCGTTGGTTAAAAGGGCAACATCCTGCATAAAAATCTCAAGACCTTTTTCTTCAATATCCTCACGTTCGGCAAATTCCTTAATACCATTGAGTAACTCCTGGATATTTTCGTAACGGCTGCGGCCCTCAACACTATCGTCTGTGTACAATTCTTTTAAAATACCGGCATGTTGTGCAATAAATAATGCCGCATCGTAGGCATCCAGTTTTTTGGCCTCAGCCTGAAAACTTTGTACCATTGTAGCAAAATCGTTAAGCTGGTTAGCTAAACGGCCATCTACATACATGTGTGCGTTGGCAATTACTTCCCACATGGTTTTGCCATGCTGATCGGCAGCTACAATAATTTTATCTACTGAGGTATCGCCAATACCACGTTTGGGATAGTTAATTACCCTTTTTATTGCTTCTTCATCCTTCGGATTAAAGGTTAAACGGAAGTAAGCAATTAAATCTTTGATTTCCTTACGTTGGTAGAAAGACTGCCCCCCAAATATTTTATAGGGAATGTTTAATTTACGTAAACCTTCCTCCATAGCCCTGCTTTGGGCATTGGTACGGTATAAAATGGCAAAATCACTATGTTTAAGTCCTTTGCTGGTTCGTTCCTGAATAATGGCTTCGGCCACTAGCTTACCTTCTTCGTTATCGGTAAAGGCACGCGACACTTTAACGCGCTCGCCGGGTTCATTATCCGAAAATACATTCTTTTCGAGCTGATTTTTATTGTTGGCAATAATGCTGCTAGCCGCATCAACGATATTTTGGGTTGAGCGGTAATTTTGTTCTAGCTTATATACTTTTAAATCAGGGTAATCACGCTCGAAATTTAAGATGTTCTGGATGTTGGCACCACGGAATGCATAGATACTCTGGGCATCATCACCTACCACGCAGATATTCTGGTAAGCAGCAGCCAGTTTTTTCACGATGGTATACTGCGAAAAGTTGGTATCCTGGTACTCATCCACCATCAGGTATCTGAATTTTTGCTGGTATTTATTCAGCACATCCGGGTGTTCTTTAAGCAGGATATTGGTTTTGAACAGTAAATCGTCAAAGTCCATCGCTCCGGCCCTGAAACAACGTTTAGCATAGGTTTCGTAAATCTGGCCTAACAGCGGACGTTTATTCTGGATATCTTCGGCCTGGATTTGATCGTTGGCCTGGTATTCTCCCCATGAAATCAGGTTGTTTTTTGCCGAAGAAATCCGGCCGTAAACAAAATTTGGAGCATATAATTTGTCATCCAGCTGCATCTCTTTTAAGATGGCGCGGATTACACTTTTACTATCGTCTGTATCGTAAATGGTAAAATTGTTCGGATAGCCTATTTTTTCGGCTTCCACCCGTAAAATTTTCGCAAAAACAGAGTGGAATGTTCCCATCCAGATGTTTTTTGCTTCGGCGCCAACCACTTTACTGATACGCTCACGCATATCTTTACTGGCTTTGTTGGTAAAGGTAAGTACCAAAATGTTAAACGGATCGGTACCGGTTTGGATCAGGTGGGCCACACGGAACGTAATTACGCGCGTTTTACCAGATCCGGCACCTGCAACAATCATCACCGGTCCTTTTGTATTTTCAACTGCAGCTCTTTGCTGCGGGTTTAATCCTTCTAAATAATCCAATTCGGCTCCTATTTTTTTGAGGTTCAAAAATAAGAATTCCCTGGTTTTTTAATGAGATTGTGGAGAAATAGCAAAGAAAATCTTTGAAAATCAGAATCTATATATTCATGTATCCCTTTTGTTTAGGGCACTAGACCGAACCATTTTTTACTGCCCAATCTACCATCGAATCGAGTACAGCAAAAAGATCTTCCCCCGGTTTGGTAAGGCTATAGGTAACAACAGGGGGAATTACAGCTTGTGCATCTCTATATACAATATCATCAGCCTGTAATTGTTTTAAATGTTGAATGAGCATCTTTTCAGTAATCTGAGGAATGGCCCGTTTCAGTTCACTGTAGCGCTTGGGGCCGCTCATTAAATGGTAAATAATAATTGGCTTCCAGTAACCACCAATTTTTTCCATTACAAAGGTTACCGGACAGCTGGTTAATGCTATACCCTTATTAAAATTTCTGGTTGAACTCTCTTTAATCGCCGTCATAGTCACATACTTTGGGGTAAGTACTTGTATAAAAGTAAGTACAAATATAGCTTTGTATTCTTAATTTAAAAACAAAACATCATGAAAATCACATTGACAGGGTCGTTAGGAAATATTACCAAACCGCTTGCCCAAATTCTGATAGCCAAAGGTTACGAAGTAAAAATTATCAGTAGTAATCCCGATAGGGCCGAAGCCATTAATGCTTTGGGAGCTATTCCATTAATTGGCAGTGTAGCTGACATTGCTTTTTTAACTGCATCCTTTACCGGCGCTGATGCTATTTATACAATGGTTCCGCCGGATTTTTCCGTGCCTGATTTTAAAGCTTATATCAGCGAAATTGGCAGAAACTATGCTGAGGCCATTCAGCAATCGGGTGTTAAAAGAGTAGTGAATTTAAGTAGTGTTGGCGCTGATTTACCAGATGGAACCGGGCCAATTGCAGGATTACATCAGGTAGAAAATACTTTCGCTCAGCTGGACGGGGTAGCGGTGAAACATTTACGTGCAGGTTATTTCTTTATTAATTTTCTGGCGAATATCGATATGGTTAAGCATGCCGGCATTTTAGGCTCAAACTTTGATGCTGATGCGAAATTGGTTTTGGTTCACCCTCGCGACATTGCTAAAGTAGCTGCCGAAGTGTTGGAAGATGAATTTAGCGGAAAGAGTGTGTTGTACGTTGCTAGTGATGACCAGAGTACACCTGCCGATGTAGCAAAAGCTTTGGGAGCCGCCGTTGGTAAACCGGAGTTGCCCTGGATTGAATTTAGCGATGAGGATGCCTTTAACGGAATGACAGGTGCAGGTTTACCCGAAGAAATTGCGAAAAACTACGTAGAAATGGGCGGTGCCATCAGGAGCGGCAAGCTTTTTATAGATTATTATAAAAACAGACCAGCTTTAGGTAGTACCACCCTTCAGGATTTTGCAGCTGAATTTGCCGGGGTGTACAATAACTAATATACCATAACAGTTGCCTGGTTTTAAACCGCGGCAACTGTTATACCAGTTACATCCAGTTCTCATTCCGGTGCTCCACCTGATATAACCAGTAATTCACCAGCTGTTTAATTTCGGTATAATTGCCATATTTAAAGCGGAGCTGACCTGCAGCAGTATGCAGGCACAAATGACCAACATCAACACCTTTATGCCAGGGATACTGAAAAGTGGTAATGGCCTGTATTTTATAGGGTGTTATAATTTCGTGCGAGATATCCCAGATACCACTCTTTTTTACGATAAAATCTTCGCTCACCGAAATGCGGTGCTTTTTGTAGCTGAGGTAAATCATGACCATGCCCGCAAGCAGATAAATGACAGCAGCTGCTATAAAAGGTTTAACCTCAGGAACATTTAAGGCTATAATCAGAAAAATAACTACTGGCAGAATCAATTTAAAGAAAACAGGCAGGTTTAAAAAACGCCAGTCAGGGATAAAGATTTTGCCTGGCTCCGGGAGTTTCCCTAATATCATTCGTAACAATTCATCGCACTCAGCTGGGCTACAACCCGGAATTTCCATGGTATTGCCCTGCATTTCGTGACCTTTCTTGCTTTCTCCAAAATGTGCCTGTTTTAAACTTACATTGAGCATGTTCAGCTTCTTTTGAAAATAGTTTTGGCTGTATTTCGTAATTTGCACTTTAGCCGGGCTAACCAGGGTGTTTTTCTTGGCAATTAAACCTGATGAAAGGAGTAAAGCATCTTTATGCAGACTGATTTGAAGTTCGAAATACTTGTAAAAAGTCCTCACCATATTGATCACCAGTAACACAGCCAGCAATACACCAATTAAAATAAAAGCTGTTACAATGGTCAACATACCGGTAACAGTACTTTCTATTGCATTTCTATCAATCTTAAAGCTGTCCAGCAGCTGTCTGCCTTCGTAAATTACTGTATAAAAGAATGCAGCAAGCAGTGCTAAACTTTGTCCGTAATTTGAAGTAAGTCCGACCTTAAATAAAGTCCATGAGCTTATGCTTAAAAATGGTGTTTCTTCAGTACTCTGGGTTTCTATCTCCGTTTCCTGCTGGCTTTCAGCTATAACTTTTTTATGGAGTAAATGTGCTTTGAGGTTGTATGCTGAAGTTTCATCGATAGCCCCGATGCTTATTTCTTCACCATGTGCACCCGCTGTATCTATTTTTAAACCATAAACGCCTATAATTTTCTGCAGGATAGATTGATTGATATTTACCTGTTGAATTTTATCAAGCTGAATAATCACCTGATCGCGGTTGAATATTCCTTTATTTACTATAAATTCCTGTTTTTCTTTATCTAAAAAGAAAGTAAACTTGATGTACCATAAATAGGCAAACAAGAAACTGGCTAAAACCATGACTGCAAGCCCCAGGAGTACGTATAGTAAATAAGCACTTTGAATTTTTACAAAAGCATAAATAATAAAGAAAATAAATGCCCTGCCAATACTTAAAGTAGTATGCGCCGCCATGATTACAATACCGGCGGCCGATTGTCGCTGTGGCTTACTGAAATCGTTGTTCATTATACTATCGGATCAATGGGTTGGCTTTCGGTTAAGTCAAGTTTTTTTAATAAAAGATCCCTAATGTTTTTTGCCTTTTCAATGGGGATGCCTGAAATATGGATATGCCCCGTTTGGCCACCGGCGGTAAAGAGCTGCAGCGATCCCAGCTGAAAAGATCTGGATAAAATCCCCTCGTTCAGTTCAATGTGCTGGATCCGGTTTAGAGGCACAATTGTGGTAGATTCCGCAATGATACCGCTTTTATATATCACATCATGTGTGCGGATGGCATAGCCTCTTTTCTTAAAGCTAACCCTAAAAAGGAAGAATAATATCGCTGCAAGCGCTACATAAACAGCAATTATTAAAAAGCTGTAGGCGCTGATTTCATTGATGAAAATCAATAAGGTGACGAGGCCTATTCCAATAATGCTTAAGAAAACAGATAGGTTGATGCAGATAATTTTCCAGTAATCGGAGTGGGGATGTTGGAGTTCTATTTCTTCGTATTTGGGAAGTGAATTGATATCGATCACCTCATTGGTAAAAGTTTCTGTTGACATTGTTAAAGATATAAAACAAATTAATCAGCTATGTGACTCTTTATTAATTGTTTTGTTACCGTGCAACGATAAACTTTTTGGCAGAATTGTACTGGCCCGAATCCGATGAGATTTTGAAGAAATAAATACCAGGAACAAAAGTAGAAGTATTAATTTCTAAAGTATGTTTGCCCGTGTTCAGGTATTCATTTACAACCGTTTTTACGAGGCGGCCCATTAAATCGTAAATCTGGATGTTGATCTTGTCCGCTTCAGGCAGGACCACATCAATAAAAGTTTGCATTGAAGCAGGGTTGGGGTAGTTTTGCGTGACTGTAAATTTTAGGAATTTATCGAAAATAGCCTTGTTAATGGTATCGAAAATTACGTAACTCACTAGCCGGTAACCTCGTGCATTAGGATGAAAAGGGTCCTGGTATAAAGAGAAATCCCTTCTCATTGCAGCATTAATATCAGCCAGGTATATTTTATATTCCGTAGCTAAGCGCTTATAGGCTGCATTTATGGTTTTGATATTGTTATTTACGGCAACGAGCGATTTATTGGTCCGGTCATCTACATTTTGCAGTGTACATAAAATAGGTACCAGTTTTTGGTTTAAACTGGTGGTAATAAAGGTTCTCATGTTAGCAACTGTTTCAGCAACACTTCCTTTACCACTTGCAATGGCTATAGCATCGTTAATCCCCATATCGATCACGATAAATCCGGTTCTGTTGCTAATTGCATTATCAATCCTCAGCAAGCCTTGAAAAGTAGTTTGCCCGCCAATACCATGGTTGGTTATATCAACAATTTTATTGCTATAACAATTTAAAAAATTGTTTTTCAGCATGGTTTGAAAACCTTGTCCGTTTACCCCCTCAACAGTACTGGCACCAAAAGTTACAATATTGATACTATCTTTTGAATAATACTGAGCCGCTTCAGGACAGCTAATACGCGTTGGGTTTTGGCTTGGTGCGGGACTTTGCGCAAAAGATGAATTGCAAACAAAAAGCAATAGCAGCAGCGGTAAAAATACTAATGCATTATGCCTCATTGTTTAAAATCTTTTCTATGCTGGTTTAAGGATATCTGTGTGCGCAATGTACAAAAAAGTAAATATAAATGCAGCTCTCCGGTTTCTTTTTTTACAAACAATAAACCATTTTTTTGTATTTGTTGGCAGACGTATTTAGCATGCTAAAAAAGTACAGACTTATAAGGCCTATGCAATACCAATAGCTATTCCTGTAGTTTTATGATATGTTGCCGATAATTTAGCTTCTATTTAGTGTCGTTTATCAGGTAAAGCCTATATTTGCCGAAACTAATTTTGTTATGCAAGAGATTAAAAAATACGTAGAAACGCACAAACAACGTTTTTTAGACGAATTGTTTGAGTTATTGCGTTTCCCATCGGTTAGTGCCGATCCTAAATATAAAGGCGATGTTTTAAAAACTGCTGATTATGTAGCACAGAAACTAAAGGATGCAGGAGCCGATAACGTAGAAATCTGTCCTACAGCTGGATATCCTATTGTTTATGGCGAAAAAATTATAGATGCTGCTTTACCAACTGTTTTAATATACGGCCATTACGACGTACAACCAGCAGATCCGTTAGCGTTATGGCATACGCCACCTTTCGAGCCAACTGTGCGCGATGGTAAAATTTATGCACGTGGTGCCTGCGATGATAAAGGCCAGTTTTACATGCATGTAAAAGCTTTCGAACTGATGATGGAAACCAATACGCTGGCTTGCAACGTTAAGTTTATGATTGAAGGTGAAGAAGAAGTGGGCTCGGCAAATCTTGGTATTTTTGTTAAGGACAATGCTGAACGTTTAAAAGCTGATGTGGTTTTAATTTCAGATACTTCAATGATCAGCATGGAGCACCCGTCAATCGAAACCGGCCTGCGTGGCCTGGCTTACATGGAAGTGGAAGTGGTAGGACCAAACCGCGACTTACATTCGGGCGTTTACGGTGGTGCCGTAGCCAATCCGGCAACCATCCTATGCAAGATGATAGCCTCGTTGCACGATGAAAATAATCACATTACCATTCCTGCTTTTTATGATAAAGTGGTAGCGTTAACAGATGAGGAGAAAAAAGCTTTGAATTCTGCACCTTATGATGAAGCAGAATATAAAAAGGATCTTGATATTGAAGAAGTTTGGGGCGAAAAGGGTTATTCTACCTTAGAGCGTACCGGAACCCGCCCGACTTTAGAAGTTAACGGGATTTGGAGTGGTTACATTGGCGAAGGTGCTAAAACTGTATTGCCAAGTAAAGCCAACGCTAAAATTTCTATGCGTTTGGTGCCGAACCAAAGTTCGGAAGAAATTGCTGAGATTTTTACCAAACATTTCGAAAGTATTGCCCCTAAAAATGTGAAGGTTAAAGTTACGCCGCATCATGGTGGTGAGCCGGTTGTAACCCCTACCGATAGTATAGCTTACAAAGCCGCCGAAAAAGCCATTGAAGATAGCTTTGGTAAAACAGCTATTCCTACGCGCGGTGGGGGCAGTATCCCGATTGTAGCTTTATTTGAAGATGTATTGGGTATTAAATCGGTACTTTTCGGTTTCGGTTTAGATAGCGATGCTCTGCACTCACCCAACGAGAAATACGACATATATAACTATTATAAAGGAATCGAAACATTGCCTTTGTTTCATAAATATTTTGCTGAGCTGAGCAAATAAGTTTTATCGCCTGGTTAGGTTAAATAGAATTTAATTGTCAGTTTGAGCAGAGTCGAAGACTAACCCAAAATCCTTGTCTATTTAACAGACAAGGATTTTTTTATTTTGAAAATGCACTTTCAGTACTTCGTCGCAGTTAATCCCGCTATCGCTTATAGTCGTCATTGCGTTTCACTCCATTTTGCGGGCTCTACTCTGTCGGGTTTGTTATCAAGGACTGTTATGATTCTTTGCGTACTCCGCGTCTTTTCTCTGCATACTTCGCGGTTAAACCGGACGACATATTTTTAAACCACGGTTTTTTTTCTAAATTGGTGCCATGAAATATTTATTCTCATCTCTTTTACTTTTATCCGGGTTTGCTTCTTTTGCTCAGGATACTAAAACGATTAACCAATCGGGAAATCCAATTTTTCAAGGTTGGTATGCTGACCCCGATGCGGCAATTTTTAACAATAAGTATTGGGTTTATCCTACCTATTCAGCCCGTTACAAAGAGCAGGTATTTTTAGATGCATTCTCATCAGATAACCTGGTAAACTGGAAAAAACATCCTCACATTTTAGATACCGCTGCCGTAAAATGGGCGAATAAAGCCATGTGGGCACCTGCAATTGTGCAGAAAGACAAGAAATATTACCTGTTTTTCGGTGCCAACGATATTCAAAATGATAAGGAGATTGGCGGAATTGGCGTGGCAGTAGCCGATAAACCCGAAGGACCTTATAAAGATCATTTAGGTAAGCCGCTGGTTGATAAGTTCCATAATGGTGCACAACCCATTGATCAGTTTGTGTTTAAAGATAAAGACGGACAGTATTACCTGATTTATGGTGGCTGGAAACACTGCAACATCGCCAAATTAAATAAAGACTTTACTGGTTTCCTGCCTTTTCCGGATGGAACAACCTTTAAAGAAATAACGCCGGATAATTATGTAGAAGGACCCTATATGTTTATCAGAAATGGTAAATACTATTTCATGTGGAGTGAAGGCGGTTGGACTGGTCCAGATTATTCGGTAGCTTATGCCGTTGGAGATTCGCCTTTCGGACCCTTTAAACGTGTAGGCAAAATATTAAAACAAGATGCAGCCATTGCAACTGGTGCTGGCCATCACTCGGTAATTATCAACGAGAAAAAAGGTGCTTATTACATTGTTTATCACCGCAGGCCTTTAACTGAAACCGATGGCAACCACCGCGTAACCTGTATAGATGAAATGAAATTTGATGCCAATGGGATGATTTTACCAGTAAAGATCACCAATGAAGGTGTTAAAGCACAGAAAGTTAAGTAGTTTAACTTTTAGTGCGCAGTTTTTAGTTTACAGTTTGCTAACTGTAAACTAATCTGTTTTCAATATAGCCTTTTGCTGCCGCTTATCGAGCATACTAAAGCCGTAAGCACAGAGCAACAGAATACAGGCCAGGCCAAACCAAAGCCAATTGTAGCCTAAGTTCTTGGCTATGTAAAAACCCGCCAGAGGTCCTACTACCTGTGCACACGACCAGCTTAATGTATAACCGGCAGCGTATAAGCCACGGTTATGCTCATTGCTCCTGCTAATTACTACGGTATTGATAAAAGGCAGCACAAACATTTCGCCAACAGTGAAAGTTACAATAGTTAAGACCGCCGATACCACATGGAAAATAACCGGCGCACTTAACAGTAAATAAGATACTGCAAAGAAAATGGAGCCGATGATGATAAAAAACATGGGCGATCTTTTCTTTTCAATTTTATTGATCATGATCATTTCGAATAAGGCAATAATAGCGCCGTTTAGCCCAATTATAATTCCAATGGCAAACTCATCTATGTGCCATTCCTCTTTAAAAAATACCGGCACCACCCTGAACATTAAAAAAGCACAGGTAATAAAAAGCGTTGTTAACAGGATAAATCTGACATAAAAAGCATCCTGCCAGGGTTTTAGTATAACCATACTGCTGCGGTTTTCCTTTGCTGTTTTAATGAAATCCTGCACCTTCGGTAATAAAAACAAAATTGAAAGCCCAACCAATATACTTACCGAACCTTCTACAATAAACAAGAGCTTATAGTTAATTGAGGCAATAATGCCAGCCATACTAATCCCCGCCGACCAACCGATGTTGACAGCGAGTCTGTTTAGCGAATAGGAGCGGGTAATGGTATTTTCTTTGGCATAATGCGCAACTGCAGTAAAATTGGCCGGTCTGAATGCTTCGGAAAAGAAGCTGATAACAACCGCTAAAATACACAGTGTAGAAAAATGGGTAATGGTCGAAAATAAGATAAACAGTAAACCACCAATTATCGACGAAAGGATTTGTACCGGCCTGAAACCAATAATATCTGTTAACTTTCCACCAGTTGCCGAACCTAGAATAGAGCCCACTCCAAATAGAGTGATAATTAGGCCTGCATCCATTTCGGATCGGTGCAGGCTTTGGGTAACATACAGTCCCATAAATGGAACAGCCATGCTGCCGCAACGGTTAAACATCATTACGATGCTGAGCAGCCAGGTCTCGCGGCTTAACCCACTAAAAGAAGCTTTATAGGTATTGAAAATAAGTTTAAACATGTTTGATGCGGATGCTGTAAAAATAACAAAAGCCTGCTGATTAATTGATCATCTGAATTTAATATCGTTGAAAAACTAAAATCAGTTGAACGGAAAATATCGCTTAATTTTTTACAAATTTGCATCCGGAAACCGAATCAATGCCGCCAGAGAGAAAAAAACCGATTAGTAAAAAGCCAGTCACCCGAAAGCCTGTTGTTCGTAAACCAGCGGTGAGAAAGTCTGCTGCCGGTAAAAAAAAGCAAACTCAGATTCCTGTACAGCTTAAAATTGCCATTGCAGCTATGTTGCTGGTTTTGCTTTCACCTTTATATTACGGTTATATTTTAAAAGGCTTCGTAGCTACCTGGCGCTGGGTTAAAGATTGGGGACAGGACCCTAACTACCGTACTTACGAGAGTTTTAATATTAAAATTCCTAAAAAATACACCGTTCATGGAATTGATGTTTCCTATTATCAGGGTAAGATAAACTGGCCCAAAGTAAAATCGATGAAGGAAGATGAGGTGCAGATCCGTTTTGCTTTTATAAAAGCGACTGAAGGTGTTTTAATGGTCGATCCATACTTTCAGCGCAACTGGCGCGAAGCACCTAAAGCTGGTATTGTTTGCGGTGCTTATCATTTTTTTCGCCCCCGAAAAGATGGTAAAACACAGGCTAAATTCTTTTTGCAGGTGGTAAATGTTGAAAAAGGGGATTTACCGCCAGTAGTTGATATTGAATCGTTAGATGGGGTTTCTCCATTAAAAATGCGGGCAGAATTATCCGATTTCCTGAATTATGTAGAATTAAGGACGAAAGTTCGACCAATTATTTACACTGGTCTTAAGTTTTACGAAGACTATCTGGATGATCATTTCAGCGATTATCCCTTGTGGATCGCGCATTATTACCAACCGAAATTACGCCTGGATAATAGCCGCTGGAAATTCTGGCAGCATTCAGATAAGGCTAAAATTAATGGCATTGGTCATGTGGTAGATTTTAATGCCTTTAATGGTGATAGCACTAAACTCGCTGAAATGCTTGTAAAGTAGTTGATTAGTTCTAACTGTTCATTCATTGCATTTAAGTAATTCTAAGAATTAGTTTTATACTTTGGGTATCAACTAATGAACTATTGAACAAATAAACTAAACCGTCCAGCTTTCGCATTTTTCTAAGAAAAACTCATCCGCTTCGGCACCAATACCAATTTCATCGGGCACATCAAGGAAATAACCATTATAGGTTAATCCACCCACTACCGGATCAACCAGGTGGCCGAGTAAGGCCGTATCCAGGTCGAAAAATTCCACATTCGGACTGGCATAGGCAAAATGCAGGTTGGCGCTCAGGGCAATTCTGGTTTCGAGCATGCTGCCAATCATGCATTTAACACCAGTTTGCAAGGCTTCTTCATGTATTTTCTGTGCTTCTAGTATTCCGCCCGATTTAGAAAATTTAATGTTCAGATAGGTAGTTGCCTGGCTGTTAATCAGTTTTCGGGCATCATGATGGTTATAACAACTTTCATCGGCCATTAACTTAATTCGCGAATTGAGGTTGAGTTCAGGAAGTTTATCATCGTACCAGGTGCGCATGGGTTGTTCGCAAAATTCAATGTGGTATTGCTCGAGTGCACCTAAAGCAAACAGCGCATCATCAAAACTCCATCCCTGGTTGGCATCCAGACGTAAGGTAAGCTCCTCGCCAACCGCCTCACGAATGTGTTTAACCCGCTCAATATCATCATGAACATTTTTGCCCAGTTTAATTTTAAGGATGCGGCAACCCTGGCTTTTATATTTTAAAGCCGTATGGGCCATTCCTTCCGGGGTATCAATACCAATGGTCATATCGGTTTCAATTGTGCGTTTTTGTCCACCTAGAAACTTGTACAATGGCAAATTAGCATGTTTAGCTGCGATATCGAACAAAGCCATGTCAAATGCACTTTTAATGGTGCTGTTGTGATCAGCATATCCCAGTAAATCATTCATCCGCTCCGGAATTTCTAACGGATTTTTATCTTTTAAAATGGCGGCAAAGTCTTTAGCCATGGCAATACAGGTTTCCTGAGTTTCGCCTACAATCATCGGAAATGCTGAGCATTCACCAATGCCATGAATACCTGTATCGGTATAGATGCGCACCAGTACATTTTGTGCAAAGTGCATGGTACCTGTTGCAATAACAAAAGGCTCCATGGGGATGCTAAAACGGTATATTTCGGTATGGGTGATTTTCATATTTTCAAGGTTGAGGGTGGCGGTGCAGCTTTAAATTTTACAATCCTAAAAGTATAAAAACAAAAACTAAATAGGAACAGGTTTGTAGATTATTAATAGCTTTACACCGTTTTTAAAATCCTTTTTTCTTCATATTTTACATCATCGGCCATGTCAGAAACCAATAATCTAATCCATGCTTCTTCGCCTTACTTACTGCAGCACGCGCACAACCCGGTTAATTGGTATGAATGGGGTACTGTAGCATTAGAAAAAGCCAAAGCAGAAAATAAGCTGATTTTGGTAAGCATTGGCTATTCGGCCTGTCACTGGTGCCACGTCATGGAACGCGAAAGTTTCGAAAACCACGAAGTTGCCGAAGTGATGAACCGGCATTTTGTATGCATTAAAGTTGATCGTGAAGAAAGGCCGGATATCGATCAGATTTACATGTACGCCATTCAACTGATGACCGGAAGCGGAGGATGGCCTTTAAACTGCATCTGCCTGCCCGATCAGCGTCCGATTTATGGAGGTACATATTTTAGAAAAGGCGATTGGATTAACATTCTGGAAAATGTAGCTGCTTTATGGGCAAACGAACCTGATAAAGCCATTCAATATGCCGAAAGGTTAACTTCAGGCATCCGCGATAGTGAAAAGATTATTCCTGCTGTTAATCACGAAGATTATACTGCTGAACATTTAATTGCGATTATTGAACCCTGGAAACGTCATTTCGATATTGGTTACGGTGGTTATAACCGCGCCCCTAAATTTCCTTTGCCTAACAACTGGGTTTTTCTGTTGCGTTATGGTTTTTTAAAAGATGATCAGTCTGTTTTTACAGCAGTTTGCCATACTTTGGAAGAAATGGGAAGAGGAGGTATTTATGATCAGATTGGTGGTGGTTTTGCCCGGTATTCGGTGGACGATAAATGGCATGTTCCTCATTTTGAGAAAATGCTTTACGACAATGCCCAACTGATCAGTTTATACGTTGAAGCTTATCAATGCACCCGGTTCAGTTCGTTTAAGCAAATTGTAACCGAAACCATCCAATGGGCTTTTAACGAAATGACATCACCTGAAGGACTGTTCTATTCAGCACTGGATGCCGATAGTGAAGGTATTGAAGGTAAATTTTATATCTGGGATAAAGCTGAATTCGATACGGTATTGGGTAATGATGCACCTCTGATGGGTGAATATTACAATGTTACCGAAGATGGCAATTGGGAAGAAGAACAAACCAATATTCTCCGCAAAACCACCAATGATGAAGATTTAATGCAGAAATTTGGGATTGATGCTGAAACTCTGTTCAATAAAGTGGAGGTTGCAAAAGCGAAATTATTGGCCGAACGAAATAAAAGGGTTAGACCAGGTTTGGATGATAAATGCCTGACTGCCTGGAATGGTATGATGATTAAAGCTTTAGCCGATGCAGCAGCGGTTTTAAACCATCAGCCATATTACGAAAAGGCTGCAGCTGCAGCTGATTTTATATTGAATAATTTAAAATTAGAAAATGGGAGCTTATACCGTAACTACAAAAATGGAAAAGCATCTATCACTGCATTTCTGGATGATTATGCTTTCTTGATTGAAGCTTTAATTGCCTTGTACGAATACGATTTTGATGATAAATGGTTGAATGAAGCTAAATCGCTCTGCGATTATGTATTGGCTAACTTCACTGATACCGATTCTCCAATGTTTTTTTATACCCCAGCAGCAGGTGAGGACTTAATTGCCCGTAAACATGAGGTAATGGATAATGTAATTCCAGCTTCCAACTCTGTCATGGCACATAACCTTAAAAAACTTGGATTGCTTTTTGATCTTGAAAATTATGCCAAAAAGGCCGCAGAGATGCTTGCTGCGGTAGAACCAAAAATTAAAACCTATGGATCAGCTTACTCCAACTGGGCCATACAACTATTAAACGAAATTTATGGCGTAAACGAAATTGCCATTACCGGATTAGAAACTGACGTGGTCAAATTAGCTTTAAGCGGGCATTATATTCCGAACAAAATTGTATTAGGCGGAACAAAAAGTAACCTGCCGCTGTTAAAAGGTAAGCAAAGCAATGAAACAAAAGTTTATATTTGCCGAAATAAAGTATGCCAGTTACCGGTTAAAACTGTTGAGGAAGCATTAGCGTATTTACAATAAAGAAAAATAGATGAATATTTCACCAAACTCAGTAGTCGCATTAACTTACGAATTGCATACTACTAACGAAGAAGGACAACAAGTTTTTGTAGAAAAAGCTGACGAACAAAATCCTTTAGTATTTTTATACGGTGTAGGCATGATGTTGCCTAAATTTGAAGAGCATTTAACCGGGTTAAAAACTGGCGACGAATATGCATTCGAATTATCTGCTGAAGACGGTTACGGAGCAATTGATCCGGGAGCTTTTGCCGATTTACCAAAAACGATGTTTACCGAAGCTGGTGGCGAACTGCCAAATGTAGGTGATGTAATTCCTTTGCAGGATAACAACGGTAACCAGTTTAGAGCAGGTGTAACTGCCGTGCATGAAGATAGCATTTCTGTGGATTTAAATCACCCAATGGCAGGTAAAAACCTGGTATTTAACGGTGTAATTTTAAATGTACGCGAAGCTACTCAGGATGAACTGGCTCATGGACATGCACACGGAGCAGATGGTCATTCAGGTCACTAACTGATTGATAAATAAGATATAGAAAGCTCAGGTATACAACCTGGGCTTTTTTTATGTAATGAATTAATCTTCAAAAACTTCATCGAGCACAAGGGTAAAGCCGGGTAAAATGCTGGTGAGTACCTCTTAGCCTTCAGTAAGTAGTTTTGTAGGCTGAAATTTACCCTTTTCATCGGGTATATACCGGAAAAAGGTTTATCAGAAATACTTACAATCCAGTATTCTTTAACACCGGCTTCTTCATAAACTTCATATTTATTGATCAGCTCTTTCTTGTTTACCTGGCGATAAAATTTCAACCACAACATCGGGAGCACCGATGCAACCACGTTTATCGAGCTTTTCCTTGTCGCAAACCACAATAATATCAGGTTAGATTACTGTAGAAATCTCTTTATTATCTTGTGTTTTCTTGGTAAACGTACATCAAATGGTGCGGGATAAACTTCGCATCGGCGACCATATTGTAAATCGGATTGTATATCCTTCCTGAAATTTTTTGGTGGAAGCGGGAAGGGGCAGGATTCATTCTGAAAACATATCCTTTTATAATTTTCTAACTGCTCTTCAAATGTAAACCGCAAATAATCTGCATAGCTATGGTAGCCGGCAAAATTCACCTCGTTAACAGTTTGGATGGGAGGAAGTTCCATCTCAGCCGGATATGGTTTAATACTTTTCATATTGGCGTTAACCCAATATAACAAGTATTAAACTGTTGGTTAAAAATCGATCTTTAAACGCAAGCCACCATTGGTAAGATTCAGGTTTTCTTTAGAGAAAGTTTTCATTGGCAACCTTAAAAAAGGCTCGATTGAAATGTTATTCTTTTTCGAAATTTTCTGCTTATAACCCAAAGAGAAATTGTAAAATCCAATGTATTTATCCGGATCTATATTGTTTTCGGGCTGCGGTTCGCTTGTTTTTTCCTGTACAATCAGCATTTTTTGGTCGTTCATGCCATTTGCTGCCGAGTACGAAACATTTTGCACCTGGTTAACCAGATAATTATTCTGCTGACTATTGTTAATTACCGCTAAGGCTGAAATTCCCACGCCGGTATAAAGTTTATCGCTGATGTTATATTTTAGCTCTAATGGAATATTTATTCCACGTACTTTGGCATCAACTGAAGCTAAGTTCTTACCTGATAGGCTTTGTGGGGCCTGGGCATTAAGCGATTCGGTAGTGCTGATGGAAGCATAGGAAACGCCAGAACTGATGGACAATTTATTGGCAATGGCATACGATAGAGAAACTCCATAGTTCATGGTTACCTTATTGTCATTGCCCATGGCAGGAGCTACATAAACATCTGGCGTCCATTTAGAAGGCTGGCTCGTTTTTGAAATTGGTTTATTTTGATTGTCGCGACTATCCTGAGCCAGTAAATCCTCAAAACTAATTTTTTGGGCTGGAGCAGGGGTAGGTGAAGTTTTTTTCTGCGTACTTAAAATATCGATGGGTTTAACCGAAAAATTAGCCAGATTAATTCCGTTAAGTGTATTTTCAAGTATATTAATATTGTTTAATCCAGTTGCTTCAATGGTTTGAGGCACGTTGTATGGGATGCTTTCCGTCGCAAAAGGATGGATACTTGTATTCTGAACAGTTTTATTACTGGCTAGGAGTGCTTCATTATTGCCATTATTAAGATTGGTAACCGGTGTATGATTTTCTTTAATAACTACATTTTTATCACTTGTTGATTTGGCAACCTCATTTTTAGGTTGTTTTGCTTGAGGCTTAACTGCAGCAACACCACCATTTTTCTGATCCTGATTGTTAACTGCAAAAAATACTCCACCAAATACAAAAATTAAGGCAGCAGCAGCCCATAACGGCCAAAAAGGAATACGCCGTTTCTGCTCTTCTTTTCCTGAAAAGCGCTCCCAGGCCCCAGCAGGATAATGTTCCTCGTGGTTTTGAAGCTGTGATTTGATATGCTCAATTAATTCCTTATCCATTTTTTTCATATGAATTAACCAAGGTATTTAGGTAAAGGGTACGTAACTTATTTTTAGATCGGGTAAGGTAAACACGGCTCGAACTTTCAGGGATATTTAGCATTTTCGATATCTCATCGTGTGCAAAGCCTTCAATTTCATATAAGTTAAATACCAGTCTCTGCGTATCTGGTAAGTGATTTAGTAAATTCAAAATATCATTAACATGAAGTTCGGAAGCTACCGAAACATGGGTAACCGGATGTTCGTGTTCTGCCAGATCGTCAACATAAAACTGAATTTTTGAACTCCGTATTTTATCTATGGCCGTGCGCGAAGCGATCTGCGCAATCCAGCCTTTAAACGAACGCTGTAATTCTTCGGGGTTTTTGGGCGGTTTAAAAGTGCCTACATGCTTGAAAATCTTGATAAAAGTATCATTTACAAGCTCTTCACTGTCCGAAGGATTCTTGGTATACCTTAAAATAATGCCCATTAAGTAGCCATAAAATGATTTATACATCATTTCTTTACAGCCATTGTCGTTTTTTACACAGCCTTTTAAAATTTCCTCAAAACTGAGTATTTTTTTTACCACCCCTGTAAAGGACTATTAATTAAAGGTTTATCATGATTAATTTTTACAAATTTAAGAAAATAACACTGCCCGAAACGAGGTGCAGTGTCATTTTCAGTTTTCCACAGGTAGATAGATTATTTATTTGTCATAACCGACAAACCCACTCCGGTACTATCGGTTTTAGATGATAAGCCTTTAGCCCATATGGTATAAATTTTTCCTTTTTCAATTTTTACAGCTGGCAGGCTAACTTTAACTGTTCCACCTTGTTTTAGCTGGAAAGTATAACTATCGTTAGGGGCAATGCTGGTAAAGGTTGTAAATTCTTTAAAAGCTTTGGCGGTAAACAAAGGTGCATCAGTACCCGCAATAGCTAAATCGAAAGGGCTTGAGCCCGGGCTTAAGTTTACGAAACGAACTTTAGCTTTATCAGTTTCAGGCGCTTTTAAATCGTCTTCTAATACCAGAAGTTTGGTCGATTTTAAAGTGTCAACTACGAAAACAGAATAAAAAGAGCCCGATTTTAAAGTTGCAGTGGCAGTAGTCAAATACTTTAGAGTGTCTTTTTTAGCCACGCCGATTAGTCTTGTTCCCGGATAAGCAGCATAGTAGCCCAAATCTTTGGTATAGGTAAAGCTATTTATTTTTTGGTTATCAAGAATAAAATCTAAAGCAGCTGTTCCGGGCGATGCATGTACGAAGCCAATACCGGCAGCTTCGATAGGAGCGTTGTTAAAGTCTTTTTTACAGGCAGTTATAGTTAATGTAATTGCAAGGAGAGAGAAAATAATTTTAGTAGTGATACCGAAGTTTTTCAGATTAGTTTTCATTTTAATGTTTTAAATCAATTTTATAAACAAAATTGGTTAATGGCCATTAACGCTTTTTTCTTGTAAAACGATTGAGGCAATGAAAACGCTACAGTTGCTGGTATTTTTTTAAAAGAAAAGCCGCATCGTTAGATGCGGCTTGTTATATATATATATTATGTGCTTATGAATACATTTCTTCGCGAAGTTTGGCAACATCAGCGTTATTAATGTATTCATCATAAGTCATTAATTTATCGATAGTGCCTTTTGGTGTAATTTCGATGATCCTGTTAGCCACAGTTTCTGTTAACTGGTGATCTCGTGAAGTGAACAAAATAGTACCTTTAAAGTCTTTCATGCCATTGTTTAACGCCTCAATCGATTCTAAATCAAGGTGGTTGGTTGGTTCATCAAACATTAATAAATTGGCTTGCTGTAACATCATTCTGGAGAACATGCAACGCATTTTCTCACCTCCTGACAGTACTTTAACGTTTTTCAATACTTCCTCACCTGAAAATAACATACGACCTAAAAAGCTACGTACAAATTGCTCATCGGCATCAGTTCCAGAGTACTCGCGTAACCAGTCCACCAGGTTTTCGTCTTTTCCGGCAAAATATTCAGAGTTATCGTTCGGAATATCCGCAGTGCTAATGGTAACACCCCATTTAAATTCACCTTTATGGTCGGCATCACGGCCAGTTAACACATCATAAAATGCCGCGGTAGCCAAGCTGTTTTGCGATAAAACCGCAATTTTATCGCCTTTATTTACCATGAAAGTAATTTTATCGAATAAAACTCCGTCATTTCCACTTTTGCCCAGGTTTTCAACCTGTAAAATCTGGTCACCAGCCTCACGACCGGTGTTGTTGAAAATAATGGCCGGGTATTTACGGCTGGATGCCTTAATTTCGGTAATGTCAATCTTATCTAAAGCTTTTTTACGCGAAGTAGCCTGCTTAGATTTCGAAGCGTTTGCACTAAACCTGCGGATAAATTCCTGCAACTCCTTCACTTTATCTTCCATTTTTTTATTCTGGTCGCTACGTTGTTTTAACGCTAGCTGACTAGATTCGTACCAGAAAGTGTAGTTACCGGTGTATATGCTCATTTTAGCAAAATCGATATCCACAATGTGTGTACAAACGGCATCTAAAAAGTGCCTGTCGTGCGATACTACCAATACAATGTTCTGGTAGTCGGCCAAGAAGTTTTCTAACCAGGCAATGGTTTCGATATCTAAATCGTTGGTAGGCTCATCCAGTAGTAAAATATCAGGATTGCCAAATAAAGCCTGTGCCAATAACACACGTACTTTTTGCGTGTTATCAAGCTCTTTTAGTAATTTATAGTGATTGTCTTCGGTAATGCCTAAGTTACTTAGAAGCGTTGCCGCATTGCTTTCCATATTCCAGCCATCCATTTCAGCAAAAAGATTTTCAAGTTCTCCGGCGCGTTCGCCATCTTTCTCTGTAAAATCTTCTTTCATGTAAATGGCATCTTTCTCTTTCATAATGGCATAAAGCTCTTTATGGCCAATCATTACTGTTTCTAATACCGAAAACTCATCAAATTCGTAGTGGTTTTGTTTTAAAACCGCCATTCTTTCGCCAGGAGTAAAAGCAACACTACCCGAAGTCTGGCTAACTTCTCCTGATAAAATTTTTAGAAAAGTAGACTTACCTGCACCGTTAGCACCAATTACGCCATAGCAGTTGCCCTGGGTAAATTTTAAGTTAACATCCTCAAATAATGTACGTTTGCCGTATCGTAACGATAAATTAGAAACTGAAATCATGCTATAATTGAAATAAGGCGCAAAGATAGGGAAAAAGGTTGAGGCTGGAAAGGATGGAAGGAGGAAAGGTTGAAGGTTTAAGGCTGGAAGGCAGGGGGATTGAATGCGTGCAGGTATTGAAAAACAATAACGCTTAATCTGTTAATCTGCGGCAAAACATTTATTTTAGCCATATGGAAAACCATTCGTTACTCGAAACCATTAAAACCACGCTTCAGAAAAATAAGGTAGAAAAACTTGCAGCCATTGCATCAGAAGATACTTTTTCGGTTAAAGATTTGATTGACATAAGTTTTTATCACGATGAACAGATTGGTTTTAGGGCGGCATGGATTTTAGAAAACGTGTATACCAGTCACCAGGATCGCTTTTTACCTTCTACGCTCTATTTTCTGGAGAAATTTTCACAGCAAACCAATTTCTCAGCCTTGCGCCATTTTGTTAAAATCCTGGCTTTTATGACCAAGAAAAATGCTTCCCCTGAAATAAAGAGAATTATCGGCGATTATGATACCAACCATTTGGTTGAAATAGTTTTTAGCTGGTTAATTGACGAAAAGGTACCTGTTGCGGTTAAATCCCATTGTTTGAATATTTTGGCTAATTTAAATGCAAAACACGACTGGATTAAAGAAGAATTGTTGCAAACGATGGACTTCTTGGTAGATAAAGAAAGTATTGCCTTTTTTGCGAAAGTTAAACAGATTAGGAAGCAGTTATCAATTCGCACTTAACCGTTTCTAATTTGCAATCAGTGTTTAAGGTTTTTAGTTAACTAAACGTCAAATATAGCCTTTAACCTTCTGCCTTCCGCCATTTACCTTATATTTACAACATGAGTACGAATTACGAAATTGTATCAAAAGTTATAAAGGAGCGCCGAAGTATTTTTCCGGCTAGTTATATAAAAAAAGAAATCCCGGCAGAGGTGATTAACCAGATTTTAGAATCTGCTAATTACGCGCCAACGCATAAATTAACCGAACCCTGGCGTTTTGTGGTGATTAGAAAGGCGGGTTTAGCCAGATTAGGCGAAGAACTCGGGCGCTTATATAAAGCATTGGTAAGCCCTCAGCAGTTTTTGCAAAAGAAATATGATAGCTTTGCTGAGAAAACAGGTCAGGCCGATTGTATTATTGCCATTAATATGCAGGTAAGCGGTAAAATACCCGAATGGGAAGAATTGGCTGCTGTGGCCTGTGCGGTACAAAATATGGCACTTACAGCCGAGAGTTTAAAAGTTGGAGCTTACTGGAGTTCGCCACCACTGATTGATGATTTAGGTGACTTTCTAAAACTGAAAGAGAATGAAAAGTGTATCGGCCTGTTCTACATGGGCTATCACAATGAAAAACCCTGGGAGCCAAACCGTAGCCCAATGTCTGAAAAGGTGAGCTGGATTGAAGTATAGTTGATTTCTTTGGCTATTTTCCACCTTTTATTTTTTGTATACTTTTTTCCATATCATCTGCTGTGTTAAACCCACTAGATCAATATTTCGAACAAAAAAGCGAGCCTGTTAAAAGTTGTTTGCAGTACTTAAGGTCACTTTTAACGGGTTATGCTGATATTACGGAGCATTGGAAATACGGTATGCCTTTTTATTACCATAAAGGAAAAATGTTCTGCTACATTTGGGTACACAAAAAACTCCATCAACCTTATATTGGTTTGGTAGATGGAAAACACATCGAACACGAAGATCTGTTGCAAGAGAAAAGAGCCCGAATGAAGATTTTGTTAATCAACCACCTGGAAGATATCCCTAAAAGGAAAATCGAAACCATTTTAGCGCAGGCTTTTGCGCTTCGACAGTAAATCCACCCACTTTTCCTCATCTATTTTACATCATTACATTTCGCATTATGTCTGCTTTAAAGTCGAATTTATTTCAATTGTGTTTAACGTTTATTCAAAAAAGGATAGAGAATATCACCTATTCTATGGAGCAGGCGCGTCAGGCATCAAATGATGATACCAAGAGCAGTGCCGGCGATAAATATGAAACTACACGCGAAATGATGCAGCAGGAAATGGATCGCAACAGTAAATTATTATACGAAGCCGGACAACAGAAGATAGCCTTGCAGCAGCTTGAAAATGTAGAACCGGCTAAACTGGTTAAGAATGGAAGTGTGGTATTAACTTCCGAAGGTAATTTCTATATCAGCATTAGTGCGGGCGAGTTAAATGTAGACGGACAGAAATTCTTTGCGGTATCGCAGGCTACACCCATTGGTAAAGTGTTTATAGGCAAGAAGGTAGGAGATGAGTTAAATTTTAACGGAAAAAAATACCTGATTCAGGAAATTCTTTAATTCAATTGTTTGTTAAGTAGCTGACCAGCCAAACTGTTATGCTCGTGTTCGTTTTTTTAAGGTGCGCTTTATATTAAAGTATTTAAGTTCGATATAGGAACGAAAATTATTTCAAACCCATTCTGGCCACAAAAGTTGGAATCAGATAAGGTTTTAATTCAGTAAAAGGAATAAACACCACAATCTGTCCCTGCGCATAACTGGCAACCTCGTAAGGATTATACATAAAAGCAAGGCCGTTGTTATTGAAATAAAAATTTTTGTTGGGCTTTAAATAATTATCAAATAAAACTGTGCTTAATGCATCAGTTGCTTTAATGTTGTATTCTTTTCTGAAGTTTTTCTCTAAAATACGCTGTAAAGTATTGCTATCAATTTTAATTACATCGCTCAGGATCATTTGTTTTTTGTTCTGCACATCTAAACAATACATGGTGCTGCTGTAGTTTCCGTGAGCACCACCGGTGTAACTGTCGGCCAGAAAATCGATTACCACATAGCCATTGCCACTGTAGCTTATACTTTGCTGACTGTTATTGGTATAATTCATCCAGGTTTCAAAATCATTGGAGCCGACATTTTTTTGCTGGTCTGCCACTTCGCTTTGGTAGTCTTTAAAGTAAGCCTGTGCTACTGTTTTAAAGCCAGCTTCCCGATTTGCACTGATTTTAATCCCCAATATGCTTTTAAGCTGGTTATCTAACCAGATTCCCTGTTCATCCTGCTTTTTCGGCTGTAAATATTCGAAACTGATCTGCGCCGAAGGTGACTTAGCTTTGTTGGCGAAAGCCCTGGCTGAATCCTGATAAACACCAGCAGCAAATTCATAACTGCCTTCCGGGTATTCTTCTTTAAGTAAAACCGGGTATTTTTTGCTTTTGTCGCCACTTTCCCAGCTTCCTTTAAATCCGTTGCCAATCCATTTTAGCGAAAGGTGGGGCTGTTTGGCATCCTGGTCGAAATAATAATCGTAGAAACTATTTTCGCGGAGTATTAGGCTGTCCTTGCCAATTAAAGTATCGCTGGCCAGATTTAACCACGAACCATCGTAATAATAGTTTCCATCATATTCTCCATTTACCTTTTGCAAATTCATTTGTACCGATTTACCCGCAATTGTACCAGTCAGACGTTTATAGAAGTTTTCTGGTAAAACGGTTTCGGTACTGCCAGTACTTTCGTTGCTGGCTGTGCTGGTTTTTGGGTTGTTGCAGGCCGATAAAATCAGCAATACGAAAAAGTAAAAAGGAAGAAGAGATTTCATAAAGCAAGAATTAATTTGCTTATAACTTACAGTCGAAACTAAGATTTTGTTTTATTAAAGCTCTTGTTAATGCTGTAATAAAGGTTTTTTGCGGTATATCTTCCGGGGTCAATTATCCTTCTAACGGTCAACAGCGGATAGTTTTCATTGCGCGCAGTGGATAAAATGAAGGCTGCTTTAAACCCATGCTCTTTCAGTTTATGCAGGTTTGCCGCTTTATACACCCCATAAGGATAGGCGAAATATTGTACTTTTTTGCCTGTGATTTGTTCGAGTTTTTTGGTCGGCTCATCAATCTGGGTTTTCCAGTCTTCATCGGTAAACTGGGCAAAGTTTTTATGGTCGTAGGTGTGGCTGGCAATGGTATTTCCTTCGTCTGAAAGCTGTTTAATCTGCTCTTTGGTCATGTAATTGATGCGCCCTTTTCTACCGATTGATACTGTCATAATAAAATAAACTCCTTTGAACCCATGTTTTTTCAGTGTGGCGTTGCCTATCGTAAACTGATCTTCATCGGTATCATCAAAGGTAATCATAATGGGCTTCTCCGGTAATTTGGCGTTATAAACCAGGTAATTATATAGCTGATCGGGTAAAATAGAATGGTAACCACTATCGGCCAGCATTTTCATGTGTTCCCTGAATTTATCGGGCGCTATAATATCATCGTGCGCCCTTTTACTGTCGCTTGCTGTGGTGTTTCTTATCTGGTGATAACATAAAACCGGAACTTCCCTCCGAGCCAGTATCGTTTTGGCGTCAGCAGGTTTCTGATTAATAGTATCTGTAGTCTGAGGCAGAGTTTCGAAAGTTTTTTGCGCTGTGACTTGTTTTGTTGCACCCGATTTGCAGGCGCTTAGCAGTAAACATGTGGCTACTGCAAAATGAAGAAAGCTTTTCATTAATGAAAATCAAAAGCCATTGGTTTGCGATTTAAGGAAACCAATGGCTAAACAAATTTAAAAACTGTTTTTAATACTATTGCTCAACGTTTTTGGCGACCAGTAACCACTTGCAATAATACGGCGGATGGTAAACAAAGGATCTTTTTCATCACGTTTGGTCGAAAGCTGATAGGCCATTCTGAAGCCGCGTTTTTTCAATTCAGGAATACCTTCTGCATTCCATAAACCAAATGGATAAGCAAATTCAGTCATTTTTTTGCCGGTAATCTCTTCCAGTTTTTTGGTAGGTTTGTCCAGTTGTTCTTCCCAGTCTTTACCAGCATATTTTTTAAAGTTTTTATGGTCATAAGTGTGACTGCCAATTACATTGCCTTCATCAGCAAGTTGTTTAATTTGTTCTTTCGACATGTAATCTACAAATTTGCCTTTTTTGCCTATCGAAACTGTCATGATAAAATAAACCGCTTTGAAGCCCAGTTTATCTAAAGTAGGGCGAACAATGGTAAACTGATCCAGATCAGTATCATCAAAAGTTAACATGATGGGCTTACTTGGCAGGGCAGCACCGGTGTTCAGATAAGCATAAAGCTGATCGGGTAGGATGGTGTGGTAACCACTGTCGGCCAGCATTTTCATCTGGTCTTTAAAGTTCTGAATCTCTACAATGTAATCTTTGCCCACTTTTCCATCAGTTGGTTTCCAGTTTCTAACCTGGTGGTAGCATAAAATAGGTACTTGTTTCCTGGCCAATATGGTTTTGGCATCAGCTACTTTTATTTTTGATACATCAACTGCAGTAGCTCCTGCATTTCCGGTTTCCTGCATTGTTTTTCCAGTCGAATCTTTTCCAGTCGAGCTTTCTGCTTGTGATTTAGATTGGCAGCTGGCGAATAGGATTGCACCTGCTGTTATTAGCGTTAGTAGGCTGTATTTCATAGTCATTGTATATGCTTGCAAAACTATAAAATCCCTTAGTTATTTTATATCAAATGTAACGTTGTTGATAATTATTTGTGCCTGAATGCTATTTAAATAAACTATCGTTTTTATTACAAAATTTCACGGCTTAATCGGCTTTAATTAAATAATTTAGCCGCTCCAAACAATTATTCATGAATAAACTTTACAAACTACTTGTTTGCGCACAGTTTTTGTCGCTAACTGTTGCTGCACAAACCAAAACATTTACCATTACCGAGAATATTCAGTCGCAACCTAAAGCAAATTATCAGCTTGCTTCACGTTTTTCGCCAAATAAACTCAAAAAAATGGTGTATTCTACTGCCGTAGATCCGCATTGGTTAAAACTGAGCAATCGTTTCTGGTACACTTTCGAGAGTCCGAAGGGAAAATTCTGGTATCTGGTTGATCCTGCTGCAAAAAGTAAAAGAACCATGTTCGATAATGGTAAACTGGCTGCAGATATTACGCTGATTGTGCACGATCCTTTTGATGCCGAACACCTGCCTCTAGAAAATCTGAAATTTGCTGCGGATGAAAAAAGCATTTCTTTCGAAATTAAAAGTACTGTTGATGAGGTGAAGAAAGACCGCAAGGATAAAAAGTCGGCTGATTCGTTGCAGAAAAAAATCTATTCTTTTAAATATGAGCTGGCAACAGCAAAATTGACTGAAATCCCAAATTTCAGCAGGCCAAAGCCTAAACCAGGTTGGGGATCTGTAGCCCCTGACTCGTCGGCTATTATCTTTTCACGCAATTACAATTTGTACTGGATGGATAAAGAAAACTACAAAAAAGCAGTTAAAAATGAAGATGATAGCACCATTGTGGAGCACCAGCTAACCAAAGATGGTGTTAAATTTTATTCGTACGGAAGCGATGGCGATGGTGAAAATAATGTAGAGAACGAGAAAAACAATAAAAAACGTCGCGGAGCTTACGTGCTTTGGTCACCAAATTCGAAGTATTTTGTATTAGACCGTACCGATTCTCGCAAAGTTAAAGACCTTTGGGTAATCAATAGTGTTACACCAGGTCGCCCAACCTTAGAAACTTATAAATACCAGATGCCCGGTGAGGCAGAGGCACCTCAGGATGAAGTGCTGCTGTTCGATTTTAGTACAAAAACATATAAAAAACTCAATGTTTCGGCTTTCAAAGATCAAAGCATTTCAGTTTGGAGCAAACCAGCTTTAAATAAAGATCGCGATAACGAATTCCGCCCGTCCGTTTGGTTGGGTAATAACAACCGTTTCTATTTTTCGCGTACCAGCCGAGATTTAAAACGCATTGATATTGGTACCGTTGATATTACTACAGGTAAAGTTACGCCATTAATTGACGAACGTTTTAACACCTATGTCGAAGTAAATCGTCCGGGTTTGGTAAATGATGGTAAAGAGTTGATTCACTGGAGTGAGCGTGACGGTTGGGCGCATTTTTACCTTTTCGATGAAAACGGCAAACTGAAAAACCAGATTACCAAAGGCGCTTTCCACTGCGAAAGTATTGTAAACATCGACGAGAAAAAGCGTGTGCTTTATTTTACTGCAAATGGCAGGGAGGGAAAAGAAGACCCGTACTATTTACATTTGTACAGCATTAATTTCGATGGTTCGGGCATAAAACTGTTAAATGCAGGCGATTTTGACCATGCCATTAACCTGAACGATAACAGTTCTTTCTTTGTTGATAACTATTCGAGGGTGAACACAGCGCCTAAATCTACCCTGTACGATGGTTCAGGCAAAAAAGTAATGGAGCTCGAAACTACTGATCTTTCTTTACTGGTGGCTGCCGGTTATAAATTTCCCGAGCCTTTTAAAGTAAAGGCTGATGATGGTATAACTGATTTGTATGGCGTAATGTATAAGCCCTTTGATTTCGATCCGAATAAAAAATACCCAATTATTGAGTATGTATATCCGGGCCCGCAAACGGAGGCAGTAAACAAAGCTTTTAGTAAAAGCATGGATCGCACCGAGCGTTTAGCGCAGTTTGGCTACATTGTAATTACTGTGGGTAACCGTGGAGGTAATCCTTCACGTTCTAAATGGTATCATACTTATGGTTACGGAAACCTGCGTGATTATGGTTTGGCCGATAAGAAAACCGCTGTTGAGCAACTGGCTTCAAAATATGCTTTTATTGATGAGTCGAGAGTGGGTATTACCGGGCATTCTGGTGGTGGGTTTATGTCAACAGCCGCCATGTTGGTTTATCCCGATTTCTTTAAGGCGGCTGTTTCGAATGCAGGTAATCACGATAACAGCATTTACAATCGCTGGTGGAGTGAGAAACACCATGGGGTAAAAGAAACGATCTCGTTAAAAGGCGATACTTCATTTAAATATAGCATTGATAAAAATCCTGATCTGGCTAAAAATCTTAAAGGGCATTTATTGCTGATGCATGGCGATGTGGATAACAACGTACACCCGGCAAACTCAATTCGTGTGGCTAATGCTTTGATGAAAGCTGGCAAACGTTTCGATTTCTTGCTTATTCCGGGGCAACGCCATGCTTTTGGCGACATGACCGAATACGCATTCTGGAAACTGGCCGATCACTTTAACAAATATTTAATCGGCGATTTTTCTACACCCAGCGATGTTGACCTGGTAGAAATGGATCGTGATATTGAGCAGAGTGGAAAGTAAAGTTGTCGTTTAAATCGCTTATGGAATGGCTTGTGAAAACACAGGCCATTTTTTTATTTGCCACAAATCACAGAAAAAACATGGAATGATTGAGAGGCTGATACCTATTATTTACAAAAAAAGAAGCTCCGGTTTAAAGGGAGCTTCTTCAAGGTAATTAGCGGTTAGGTTTTATTTGTAAAGGTAGTTTACTGCAATTACATCGTTTGTATTAAAAGTACGGTCGCCACCATTAGAGCAGGCCAGCATAAATGAGGCTGCATCTGGTTTTGAAGGTGTACCGGAAATTCTTACGGCTCCTACGGTAGATTTACCTTCGTTTCCGGCACCGCTTGCACCGCAACTGAAGGCGCGGTTCATGTAATCGGTATGACGGAAACCAATACAATGCCCTACTTCGTGCTGGATCACAGAAGCCAGGTACAATAAATTAGGATTGCTTCCATATGCCGCCTCGTTTGTATTCATTTTGATCTGGTTGTAAGGATTACCCGAAGCAGTTGGGAAACCGGCCGAGCCTAAAGTAATGAAGCCACCACTAGGCCCTTCGTTAAAACCAACCACATCAATGTTACCCGTTGAGCCTGTGGCGGCTCTTTGGAAAGTAATGCGCAGGCCTAAAGAATTGTAGCGCGAAATCATGGTATTAACCGCGTCGCTGTAAACCTGAGGCAAGTTGGTAACAGATACTGTAATTACACGTGGCAAAGACTTTACGAGGTTTGTGGTTCTGTATTGTTCGGTTTCAGCTATATTCAGATTCGCATCTGTTGAAACTTCCGTTAAATTATCTTCAGTTAAAAGGATATCTCCTTCAACTAAATAACCACCATCTATTTTACGGATATTATCGGTACTAAAACCCAGTGTTTTGATCTGTGAAAGGGTATTGTTCGAGATATCAGTTTTATTTTCGACTGCGTTTTCTGTATTATTACTCTTACATGAATATAAGGTAGTGAATAAAAGGCATGCAGCTGCCAATGATAAAAATCTGGTGTTTTTCATTTTTGTTAGGTTTAAATGAATAATGATTAAATAAGTTAGTCAATAATATTTGCTAATTACCTTATAAATACTAATTTAGACAACAATTGTGATGTAAACAAAATTTTACAATAAAATATTCTTGAGAATCAGATCTGTATTTTTATTTATACTAATATGTCTTTGTGTTGGCGCCTTAAGCGCACAGTCACCATCCGGTGGAGTTGATAAAAATTATCAAAAATTTATTTCCATAAAAGGTAATACTGGATTATTGCAGCCAAATGAGTTGTTATTGGTTAGATTTAACCACGCTTTAAGCGCGAGCGAAATTCAATTGTTAAAACCCAAAAAGAGACTTTCGGGCGAATACTTTATTGTTGAGAAAGGAGCAGTTTCGGTACTTTCGTCAAGTCTTGTTTATCAGAGTGCTGCCAATGGTTTGTGGAAGGTAAGTGATGGATTGATGAAAATGCTTAATAAAAGCAGTAAAAAAGGCGATTCCGTGCTGGTTAGACTGGTTATTAAAAATTTAACGGCTTCGCCGGCATTTCTCCAAAATTTAAAAATTAAATCGGTTGACCCCGAAAACAATATCTGCACAGTCTATATCTTACCAGACGATTTACAACAGGTTTTAGCTTACGATGAAGTGGTCTATGCAGATATTATAGCGGTGGCAAAAGCCGAGGTAGTAATTAACGGTTTAGATTTGGGATTGAACCAGGTTGCCAACGCACATAGCCTATATCCCGGAATTGATGGAACAGGGATTAATCTTTCGCTTAAAGAAGGAATGTACGAGGTAGCCGACCTTGATATTTTAGGTAAAACAGTGCCAGGAGCTACGCTTACAGGCAAAGCTACCGCGCATGCCACCACCATGGCAACTTTGGCAATAGGCAATGGCAATTCATTTATCAGGGGGTTGGGAGCGGCACCTAAAGCAAAGTTGGCTTTTTCGAGTTTCGATAATCTGCTGCCGGATTTGCCTGCCGATTTAAATAAATTTCAGATCCGGGTTCAAAACCATTCATACGGTGTTGGTATTGATAATAATTACGGCATTGAAGCTGCTGCATACGATAAACAGGTTTTTGAAGCAGATACCTTAATCCATGTTTTTTCGGCGGGGAATAGCGGTACGCAAACGCCATCCGCGGGTTTTTATCAGGGTATAACCGCCAGGGCCAATTTAACAGGTAATTTTAAACAGGCCAAAAATGTATTGGTAATTGGCGGAATAAACAGGGAAAATATTTCGGAAAATTTAAGTAGCAAAGGCCCGGCTTACGATGGGCGCGTAAAACCTGAACTGGTGGCTTTGGGCGAAGATGGTACATCGGGTTCGGCTGCTATTACCAGTGGATCAGTGGTACTCCTGGAGCAGTTTTTCCACCAGAAATTTAAAAGGGCTCCTTCAGCTTCGCTTATTAAAGCAGCTTTAATTAATGCTGCCGACGACCTTGGAACTCCTCATGTAGATTATATATATGGTTATGGAAAATTAAATGTAGCCCAGGCGCTAAAAACTTTGGACGAAAATAGAGTCGCTATGTATACTGTAGCCAAAGCCCAGGATCTGGTTCTTCCGTTAAACGTTCCAGCCAATGTTGCTGAGGTTAAAATTACACTGGTATGGAACGATCCGGCTGCAGCGGTTAATGCAGCGCAGGGTTTGGTAAATGGTTTAGACCTGAGCCTTGAAAACCCGGGTGGTAATCTAACTTTGCCATGGAGTTTAGATGGCGCGGCCGATTTAAATTCACTTTCGGCAGCGGCAGTGCGTAAAGCCGATTTAATCAATAATATTCAGCAGGTTACTTTAGAAAATCCCGCGGCAGGTAGTTTTAAGGTTCACGTAAAAGGTGACAGGATTACACAAGGTAATCAGCAGAATTTTGCTTTAGCCTATAGCTACAGGCTTAAAAATACCTTTACTTTCATCACGCCTGAAAAAGAGGGCAGTTTTTTTGCCAATGAAAGTAATTTTCTCCGTTGGGATAATACTTATAATGCTCAATCGGGCAATTTATCAGTGAGTTATGATGAAGGTAAAACCTGGGAAACTATTGCCGCAGGTGTTGATTTAAGCAGAGGATTGTATAACTGGAACGCACCCGACCGGTTTGCCAAGGCCATTTTAAAAATGGAAGTAGAAGGAAATGTGATTTTGAGCCCTGCTTTTGCAATTTCGAGCCCTAGGGTATTAAAAGTAGGTTATGTATGCAATGATGGTATTGTTTTAAACTGGAATCCGCAGCCTGGTGCCAAAGATTATACCGTTTACACTTTGGTAAACAATGTATTGTCGCCGGTTTTAAACATAGCCGATACTTTAACCAAGCTTGATGTCGCGAAGGTAAGCAGTAAGTATTTTGCCGTAGCTGCTAACGGAACCAATTTCACGGGGTTGAAAAGCTATACTATCGATTATACCCAGCAAGGTATCGCCTGTTATGTAAGGAGTTTATCGGCCAATAACACCAGTAATGATAAAATCAGGCTTGATCTGAGCATTGGCACTACACTCGATATTAAGAACATTATTTGGGAGAAACAGACCGGCGTAAATACCTATACGGTTTTAAAACAAACACAGCCCATTCAAAATCAGCTGGATTACAGTATTTTGGACGAAAACCCAAAATTGGGGATCCAGTTTTACCGGGTTACTTTCGAAACCGCTAATGGAAAGTATAGCAGCGATCTGGCTTCCGCGGTATTCCTTAAAGAAAATGATTTTTCTTTCTATCCTAATCCGGTAAGCGATTATCTCACTATTTTGAGCGGTTCGTTTAAAGATTATAACCTGTCTATTTATAATATCCTTGGACAAAAAGTTTTCGATGAAAAAGCATCGAGTACTTACCGCTTCGGGCTAAATACGCTCGCAACCGGTGTTTACGTGGGGGTAATTATACAGGATGGACAGCAGGTTAAGAAGTTTAAGTTGATTAAGAAGTAACTGATTATATTCCCTATTTCTTCGTATTTTTCAAAAAATGACACCTTAATATGAAAAAAATACACCTGTTTTCTGCTTGTGCGCTCTTCTTTTTTGTTTCCTGTAAACAAGGAGCAAAAACAACTGCAGTTACTGCTGATTCTTTAGCCATTAAAGCCATTAATGATAGCAGTTTAACACAATATCTTTCGGTTATTGCTGCAGATAGTTTGCAGGGAAGAAAACCTTTTACCGAAGGCGAAACCAAAACCATTAATTATTTAAAAACACAGTTTAAACAATTGGGTTTAGAGCCAGGCAATAATGGGAGTTATTTTCAGAAAGTGCCTATGGTTGAGATCAAATCGGTGCCTGAAGATAACATGGTATTTAAAGGCAAAACCGCATCGATTAGCCTGAATTATTTAACTGATTTTGTTGCAGGTACCAGGCGTGTGCAAGAGGAGGTAAGCATTAACAATTCGCCTTTGGTTTTTGCCGGTTACGGGATTGTTGCGCCAGAATATGGCTGGAATGATTATGCAGGTTTGGATGTAAAAGGGAAAACGGTAGTGGTATTAATCAATGATCCGGGCTTTGCCGATTCTACCTTGTTTAAAGGTAAAAACATGACTTATTATGGCCGCTGGACTTATAAATTTGAAGAGGCTGCCAGACAAGGGGCAACAGGAATTATTATCGTGCACGATACGGAGCCTGCTGCTTATCCCTGGACGGTGGTAAGAAGTGGCTGGTCTAAATCTAAACTCAATCTTCAATCGGCTGATAACGGAATGAACAGGGCGGTGGTTGAAGGCTGGATTACTTTGGATAAAGCGAGACAGCTTTTTGCACTGGATGGCAAATCGTTTGATCAGTTGGCTTTGAGCGCACGTAAAAAAGGGTTCAAAGCTGTTGATTTAAATGTTACTACCTCACTTAAGGTTGAAAATACCATTAAAAAGTCGGTAACTTACAATGTGCTGGCCGCGATACAAGGCAACAAGCGGAAAGATGAAGTTATTATTTATTCGGCTCATTGGGACCATTTGGGAATAGGGGAGCAAGTAAAAGGCGATTCTATTTATAACGGTGCGGTTGATAACGCTACCGGAGTAGCTTCGCTATTCGAAATTGCCTCAGCCTTTAAAAAATTACCCCAAAATCCTGAGCGTACCATTTTATTTATTTCTTATACTGCAGAAGAGCAGGGTTTACTGGGCTCGGAATTTTATGCCAAACATCCGGTTTTTCCGCTGGCTAAAACGGTTGCCAATATCAATATGGATATGATGGGCATTGCTGGTAAAACCAAAGATATTGTGGTTTATGGTTTCGGTCAGTCAGAACTGGAAGATTATGCCAGCGAAGCCGCTAAAAAACAAGGAAGAGCAATTGTTCCGGATCCTGTTCCATCGTCTGGCCTGTACTACCGTTCCGATCATTTTAACCTGGCCAAAGTTGGTGTTCCGTCTTTATTTACAGGTTCAGGTGTTGATAATGTTGAGCATGGTAGGGCGTGGGGGTTGAAACAGGTGGCTGATTTTACCAAACTCCGTTACCACTCACCACAAGATAATTTTGATGCCAAGACTTGGGATTTATCAGGTATTGTGGAAGATGTGCGTATGCTTTTTGATATGGGCTATCGCTTAAGTAATGAAGCTGGTTTTCCAAAGTGGAAAGCAGGATCCGAGTTTAAGGCCATTAGAGAAAAGAAATAAACAAAAAGCGCCCCGATGGTATGTCGGGGCGCTTTTTGAAAAAAGTCATTAGTTAAATGCTTCCTGCCGGAAGTATCTAATTAAAAGTGGAACTGTACACCTAATTTTGGTGCGAAAGTATTAGCTTCTAAACCGAAAGAATTGCTGGTAGTTTTTGCACCAGTTGCTTCAGCTTTGATTTGGTTGTTTGCATAACCTAAACCGTTAACAGATACTTCGATACCGATTCTTTTAGTTGGGAAGAAAGCAAAACCCGGAGCAATGTTTACACCAATTGTTGTAGTGGTACCTACTTTAGCGCCTGTATCGCCGTTAGCATCAACTGCTTTTACTGTACCGAAAGCCATAGGAACTGATAATTGTCCGAAGAATTTAAATTGCTCTGATAAACCAACATAGTAACGACCAAAAGGCGAAACCTGGAAAGCACCAACTTGGTTTGGAACTGCTCCGCTTACGGTTTTAGAATAAGTATAACCTACTCCTGTACCGATTGCAAAGTTGTTGCTTACGAAATAACCTACACTTGGCACTACACTAAAGTCGATATCTGATTTTGCTGCACCTTCTACTTTGGTTGAATTAAAACCAACATTACCGCCTAAAATAAATTTTCCTTTTTCAGTTTGTGCTTTTGCACCAAAAGCTAAACCAGCTACTGCTACTAATGATAATAATAGTTTTTTCATTGTTTTATTAATTATATATTGTGTTAAAATACAGTCAGTTTTACTATTTTAATGTCTGACTATATTGGCCTAAAAGTCAACACTTGTGCCAAAAAACTTTGTTTAAGTCATCAAAAAATCAGTTTTCTGCCAACTCCTTAGTTTATAGTTAGATGTAAATTTAAGGTTAACTCAATATTATTTTCGTGTGACCAAAAATCAATCAATCGATTAATTTTTTGCTCATGACAAATTGACAATCTGACTTTTTTTGTATAAATGTCAGATTTTTAGACAGTACAATTTGGCAGTTTTCGGATAGTTTTAATTTTTTGTCGGTTGTTTGAGCAGGGGTAGGCACCTAAATAAAAAGCAAGCAGGTGAATATCCCGCTTGCTTTTTTAACCACCATTTTAAGATTTTTTTAAAAAGTGTTGAATTTAAATTTCTGGTTATTTCCGCTTCCTTCAGACCAAATATTCAGTAAAGTACTGTTTGCGGTATTGCTGCCAGGTACATCTAAATTTTTTGATGGCACATGGCGTGGCGATAGGGTATAATAACCACCCGATACTGGTATTATGTTAAACTGTTGCGCAGTAGTATTGCTATTGGTTCTTATTTCGAGTTTAGTACCATTCGCGGTAGCCGCACCAACCACAGTAAGCACTTTTCCTGGCGCATGCAGAGGTGATAGCTGATAATACCCTTCTGTATTTTTGGTTACACTCCATCGCGCATTGTTCGAATTTCCGTCAGTATAGAGGATAATCTGTGCACCATCACTTGTTGAACCACCCGATACATTCAGTAGTTTGGTGTTATCCAGTGCTGTTGCAATTTCATAACTCGTGTTAGCAGGCAGGCCAACATAAGTAAAACCACTATACATCTGATTAATTGTTGCAATGTCCGTTGGAGTTAAATTACTTGTGGGATAACTAGACTGGTAAGTAGATCCGTCCAGTTTGGTAATACTAGGTTGCCCTGTATTAGAAAAGGCATAGGGCTCATACATCATGATGGATTCAAAATCAAAAGGTCCAACTGTAGTATTGCTGGTAGCCGAAAGTTTATTGAAATTGAATTCTTTCTCGTCGGGAACATTTTCGGGATAAAAGATTGCATAGTTATCACGGTCGGGCCTGCATTGTTCGTGGTTTACACCTAATGCATGGAATATTTCATGCATCAATATACCTGGATAATTGTAGTTGTAAATGTTAAGGTTTTGAGCTCCGCCAATCATACCAACTGAAGAACTGTTTCCGGTACCTTTTACAAAATTGATGTAATTGGCCTGGGTTGTTCTTTGTACAAAAACAACCGGTGATATCCTCGAAATGTTTTGCATGGCTTTAAGTGTCCACGAAGTATCGGCACCAAGGCCTGTAAGGTCATAGTAAACAATTCCATTGGTCCACCGCTTAATCAGATTGTTGATAATCAGTCCTCTTTCGGTGGTAGACAAGGATTTATTGCTGTTTGCTTTTAACAGGTTAAACTGTTGAGGGCTTAGTGTTATGTCATCAGCAAAGTAATATATCCCTTCAATTTCTTTAATAATTACTTTGTTGCCGTCAATGGTAAAGGTGTGGGTTTGATTGGGATCTCTTTTTTCGGCGCCCGGATTAGTTTCATTTACCTTCTTACAGCTAAAAGTGGTTAGCATAATGCCAATGGCCAGGCATAGCGCCAGCCAGAATTTGATTTTGGTTGTTTTCATTAGGATTAGGTTATATTAGGTTAGGAATGATGGTAGTATGTTGGTATATAGTTATTTATGTGTTTGTGGCTTAAAAGCTATTTCGAAATTATATAGAAAATATTTGGTCATTATGTAGTATTTTAACCAAATATAATTGTATTTTAATATTTACGTTAATGTAATTTTATTTTTGCTTTCAGTTTTTTTTGTATGCAATCCTTTGCATTAGCCGGACATGGTATAAAAAATATAATTGTTATTTTTGGCATATAACATTTTGCCATGACTGAAAATACCTCTACCACTTCCATTATTGAAAAAACTGTTTTTCCGATACTATTTGCATTAAGTTTCTCACATTTATTAAATGATACCATTCAGTCGTTAATTCCGGCAATTTATCCTATTATTAAGACAAGCTATCATCTTAGCTTTTCGCAGATTGGCTTAATTACTTTAACTTTTCAGCTGGCCGCTTCGTTATTGCAGCCATTTGTAGGTTTATATACCGACAAAAAGCCACAGCCTTACTCGTTAGCTATTGGTATGGGCTTTACTTTAATTGGTTTGGTATCGCTTTCGCAATCCACACATTTTTATACCATATTGTTATCGGTTTGTTTTATCGGCATTGGTTCTTCTATTTTTCATCCCGAGGCTTCGCGTATGGCGCATGCCGCATCAGGCGGGAAGAGGGGGCTTGCGCAATCTGTTTTTCAGTTAGGTGGCAATGCAGGCAGCTCTCTAGGTCCATTATTAGCGGCCTGGATTATTGTACCCTACGGGCAGTTTAGTGTTATCTGGTTCTCGGTTATTGCCCTTTTAGCCATCATTATTTTAACCTACGTAGGCAACTGGTATAAAGGTTTTATGCTTTCGAGAAGTAAAAAGGTTAATATACAAACTGTTGTTAATCAGTTTTCAAGAAGCAAGGTGATTTTTTCGGTATGTATTTTATTGCTGCTTATTTTTTCTAAATACTTTTACATGGCCAGTTTAACCAATTATTTTACCTTTTATTTAATTGATAAATTCCATGTTTCGGTACAAACCTCGCAGGTTTACCTGTTTGTATTTTTGTTTTCGGTAGCTGCCGGAACGCTATTGGGTGGACCAATTGGCGATAAAATAGGACGTAAGTATGTAATATGGGCCTCTATTTTAGGTACAGCTCCATTTGCCTTACTGTTGCCACATGCCAGTTTGTTTTGGGTAGGCGTTTTAATTGTACCTATTGGGATGATTTTAGCTTCAGCATTTTCGGCCATACTGGTGTACGCGCAAGAGCTTATTCCGGGTAAGGTTGGTTTGGTAGCTGGATTATTTTTTGGCTTTGCCTTTGGTATGGGAGGAATAGGGTCGGCACTTTTAGGTAAGCTGGCCGATTCGACGAGTATTGAATATGTGTTTAATGTGTGTGCGTTTTTGCCCTTGATAGGTTTGCTCACCGGTTTCCTTCCCAATATTGAAACCAAAAAGAAATAAAACAAAAATCCCATCGCTGATGGGATTTTTGTTTTAATTGAGGATTTTGAGGTTAAAATAGGATATAAATCTTAAAGCCCAGGTTATTGATAAATCCCTGGCTGCTTAAATTGAATGAAGTGTATTCATTTTTAAGAAAGTAACCGTTGCTATTTACTTCTTCATTTTTTGTTTTATTGTAAACAATATCGGCTGAGAGTAAACTGGTTTCTAAAGCGAACCTTTTAGACACAAACCAGGTAATACCACCGTATGCACCTACGGCATATTGGTTACTACTATAGTTAGTTTCCGGAGAAGTTGTATTTGAATAAATATACTTGTTTGAACTATAAGTATAGGCTCCTTTTCCACCTGCATATGCATACAGCGTTTTCACTAGTGGGAAATAATGTTGATAGCTTACATTACCTCCATAGCTTTTTTGTCGCTGATCTACATTACCATTTGTATTCATTTTGTTAAGCCCATATGCCAATTCGATCCCGATTTTCCGGTTATCTTGAAAGAAATAACCATAGCCTAAAGTAAAAGTGTTGTTTTGAGATTTAGCCTCGAAATTGTTTCCGCTTGATTTATTGGTGGCTGTATTTACACCGAAGCTTAGTGCATTTGTACCTTTTGTTTGGGAAAACGCAGACAGCGACATTCCAACTGCCATAGCAGCAAGTAATAATTGTTTTTTCATTTGTGTGTGTGTTTGTGTATTCAATGATAAACTAAAAAATCGATATAAAACTAATTTGTTAGTTAAATAATTGTTAAGAGATTGATATTCAGTGAGTAAAAATTTTCAGCCGGCTTTTTGAACAGAAATATTAAGGCTTCAGATTTTATTGATCGTTAGCGAACAGGATGAAATAATAAAATTTGGTAGGGGAGGCAATAAAATTGCTGGCAGTTTTGCCAATAATTGATTTAACCTTGCCGTTTTCTTGCGGAAGAATGCTTCGGTTATAGGATATTTCTGCTCCACCTATAGATTTGATTTTCCCGTTTTCTTCGGGGAAAATACTCCGGTAGTAAGTGATTTCCGTATTGCCAATATTTTTAAACTTCCCATTTTCCTCTGGAAAAATACTTCGGTAATATTCAAATGTTATATCGCCAATAGATTTAAGTTTTCCGTTTTCTTCCGGAAAAATGCTGCGGTAATAGGTAATGGGGGTACCACCAATCGATTTGATCTTTCCATTTTCTTCCGGAAATATACTCTTGTAATATTCAATTGGTTGGTATTCATCATGATCATTGGCCATGTTAATATCCTGGCTTTGAAAAATGTATTTATAATATCGATAAGCCAGGGTTTCCTTTTTTTGGGCACTGGCCTGCAAGCCTATAAGAATAAGGAATAAGATGCCTGTCGGTTTTAAACTAACAAGAGCATTAAAAGAGCTGTTTTTCATCCTCAGGAGTGTTAGAAATGATAATTTAAAGTAAATGTAGGGGTGAAGTTCTGCAAGGCCAGTCTCAGGTTATTGGTCTTGTCATAATTGTACAGCGACTCTGAAGCATAGTAATTCTGATGAAAGAACGTTACGATCGGAAACGAAAACTCGAGGGTGGTGTGGTTGGATAGGGAATAAGTAAAGCCCGGACTTAAACTGGCTCCATATCCTTTTACCTTGGCATCGGTCTTAATTAAATAGCCCTCCTCATCAATCCGGTTAAAGGTATTAACCTGAAGCAACAGATTGGCCTGCATAAAGAATTTAAAGTGATCTTTTACGTCTACATATTTGCGTAGAAAGGGAGAGAAGCCAAAACTAAATTCTTTTGGGCCATAACGGTCTTCGTAGCGGCCATCCTCTTCATCCCAGGAGATATAGCTCTCGCCACGTAATTTGGAAAGGTTTAAAGGAAGTTCGAGCCCAATGGCTAAGTTATTGGCTAAAAAATAGCCTCCCCGAGGCGTTACGGTAAAAGTGTTGAGGCTTGGTGCTGAGCTGTTTTGTTTAGAAGTGCCAAAGCTTGCACTGAGGCCGACAAAACCGGTTCCTTTTTCAGTTTGGGCATAACAGCGCCAACTGACGGCGCATAGCAGCGCCATGATGATTAATTTAGGTTTCATGATGTTGTTTTTTGTGTGTAATCAATAATAATCATTATTGAAACAAAAAACAAGAAATGAAACTATTATATTAGTTACTCAAAATAAAAATATTTCAAAAAAAAATCCCATCCCGGTTAGGGGATAGGATTCGTTTTTGATTTGTTAACCTGCTTTTTGGTTCAGGAACACAAAATTGTGGTCGAACATATCTAACTTAATTTTACTGTCTTTATCTACCTTGCCCGCCAATATCTCTTTCGACAGCTCGTTTAAAATTCTTTTCTGGATTACCCTTTTCAGCGGTCTTGCACCAAATTGTGGATCATACCCCAGTTGTGCCAACCAATCCAAAGCTTCGTCGCTGGCTTCCATTTCTATGCCCATCTCGGCCAAAGTATGCTGTACCTGTTTAAATTGTAAGCTTACAATGTTCCTGATTTCGCTTCGATTCAGAGGAGTGAACATGATCAACTCGTCAATACGGTTTAAAAATTCCGGACGGATGGTTTGTTTCAACACTTCAAACAACTCATTTTTGGTTTTGGCAATCACTTCATCACGGTTTTCATCACTTAAATTTTTGAAATTATCCTGAATTAAGTGTGCGCCAATGTTAGAGGTCATAATGATGATGGTGTTTTTAAAATTTACAGTCCTGCCTTTATTATCGGTTAAGCGGCCATCATCCAGAACCTGCAATAAGATGTTAAATACATCAGGGTGCGCTTTTTCAATTTCATCAAGCAATACTACCGAGTAGGGTTTACGTCTAACTGCTTCAGTAAGTTGTCCACCTTCATCATAACCCACATATCCCGGAGGTGCACCAATCAAGCGTGAAACGGCGTGGCGCTCCTGGTATTCACTCATATCGATCCTTGTCAGCGCATTTTCATCGTTGAATAAAAACTCAGCCAATGCTTTGGCCAATTCTGTTTTACCTACACCGGTTGTACCTAAAAAGATGAAAGAACCAATAGGTTTGCGTTTATCCTGCAAACCTGCACGAGAACGGCGGATAGCGTCAGAGATGGCTTCAATAGCTTCATCCTGGCCAGCTACACGTTGGTGTAGTTCATGCTCTAAATTTAAAAGCTTTTCGCGTTCGCTCGCAATCAGTTTTGTAACCGGAATACCTGTCCACCGGCCAACTACCCCCGCAATATCATCGGCAGTTACCTCCTCTTTAAGCATACGGCTATCGGTTTGCTGGCTTTCTAAATCGGCTTTTAATTGTTCAACTTTATCCTGGGCTTCTTTAATCTTCCCGTAACGGATTTCAGCTACTTTACCATAGTCTCCCGCACGTTCGGCCTGTTCGGCTTCTAACTTATAGTGCTCAATTTGTTCTATCTGGTTATTTACTGCATCAACCAAATCTTTTTCGCCCTGCCATTTGGCTTTAAATTCATCACGCTCAGCCGATAAATTGGCAATCTCTTCTGATAGTTCTTTAACTTTCCTATCGTCTTTCTCGCGTTTGATGGCTTCTCGTTCAATTTCAAGGCGCATGATTTCGCGCTCTAAAGCATCGACATTTTCGGGTACACTATCCATTTCCATGCGCAGTTTGGAAGCAGCCTCGTCCATTAAATCAATGGCTTTATCGGGCAAGAAACGATCGGCAATATATCTTTGACTCATTTCAACCGCTGCAATAATGGCTTCATCTTTAATCCGCACTTTGTGGTGGGTTTCATAACGTTCTTTCAATCCGCGTAGGATAGAAATGGCATCCTGGGTGTCAGGTTCTTCAACCATTACCTTTTGAAAACGGCGCTCCAGCGCTTTATCTTTCTCTAAATATTTCTGATACTCATCCAAAGTAGTTGCGCCAATGGCCCTTAACTCGCCTCGTGCCAAAGCTGGTTTCAGGATGTTTGCGGCATCCATGGCACCTTCGCCACCGCCTGCTCCAACCAAAGTATGTATCTCATCAATAAATAAAATGATATCGCCATCACTTTGGGTAACCTCTTTTACAACGGCTTTCAGGCGCTCTTCAAATTCACCTTTATATTTGGCGCCGGCAATTAAAGCACCCATATCCAGCGAGTAAACGGTTTTGCTTTTTAGATTTTCGGGCACATCGCCTTTGATAATCCTGAAAGCGATTCCTTCGGCAATAGCGGTTTTACCCACGCCAGGCTCGCCAATTAAAATCGGATTGTTTTTTGTCCTGCGTGATAAAATCTGGATCACCCGGCGGATTTCTTCGTCACGCCCAATTACGGGATCCAGTTTTCCACTCTCGGCATATTCGTTTAAGTTCCGGGCATATTTACTTAACGCCTGGTAGGTAGCTTCGGCATTCTGGTCGGTTACACGATTGTCACCACGTAGCTCTATAATGGCTTTTTTTAGGTCTTTTTCGTTAACGCCCTGCTCTTTTAATAATTTTGAAACGGAGTCGTTCACCGTTAAAATTCCCAATAAAAGGTGTTCTACTGAAACAAACTCGTCTTTAAATTCTTTTAAAAATGTTTGTGCTTTCTGCAAAACACTATTGGCATTTGATGACAGATAGACATTGCTTCCGCTTACTTTCGGGAACCGTGCAATCTCTGCATCCAGGTTTTGGTTTAAGGTATTCAGGTTAACGTTAAGCTTCTTTAACACATAAGAAACTACGTTTTCATCAACAGTAAGCAGACCTTTAAGCAGGTGTGCTGTTTCAATAGCCTGTTGCTGGTTGCCCTGGGCTATTTCAGAAGCCTGTTGAATTGCTTCCTGGGCTTTTATAGTAAAATTGTTGAAGTTCATATTCCTTTAAGCTCAAAACAAATGCCATAGCGATTTTGATTTTCGGAATCGGAAATTTTGTCGGTATAAAACTGTTTTTAATGACTAAATTACTGATTTTTAGTGTTTTATGCTGAATATTTGTCTGGTTGGCTAGTTTTTACTAGCAACATTACCTATCGGTCGGTGCGGCACCAACCAACTATATAAAATGCCAAAACGTTTTTGCCACGGAAACATTGCTTGCACGGAAGGTAATTTCGAAGTTCCGCGTTTTCTGTGTTTCCGTTGCCATTCTGTGAAAGCTATAGTTTTTTTAACCACCCGCCCTGCGTACACTTCTCGAAAGGAGAGGAATGCGGCGAAATTAATTTCTGGCCATTTCTTTATTCTCAATGATATAGGTGCCAGCTGCTAAATCTATTTTATGGTTTGCTGTTATTTTACCATTTACCAAGGTTTTCCGGTCAGGAGCGGTAGGTAAGTTGACGGTAGCTGTTGAATTGGCCGGAACCACAATGTGATATGTAACACCGGTTGAGGTCTGTTTCCAGTTGCTTACAATTTTTCCATAAGGACCAACATGGCTGGCTTCAAAAGCATCCAGACCTTCCACTACATGCGGCTCTAAAATAATATGCTTAAAACCTGGCTGTTTTTCATCCGGCCTGATCCCTCCGGGTGATTTATATAACCAGGCACCAATTTCGCCAAACATGATGTGGTTCATTGATATATCCGATTTGGCATCAATCGGCCAGTTTTCATATAGGGTTGTGGCTCCGTTTTCCATCCACCAGCCCCAGCTAGGGTAAGTTTTCTGTGCAGCAACTTTATAGGGAATATTGGCATAACCGTTTTCACTTAAAGCATTTAAAATGGCTTTGGTGCCCAACAAGCCTACATCAAGGTGGAAACCATCGGTTTCAACACGTTTGGCTAAGTTTTTTGCCACTAATGAAATTGATTCTTCCGGAACAATTTTCCAGTAAAGTGGAACACTCATTTCGGTTTGTATACCCGAACCATAAATTCCTTTCTGCTTATCCAGGTACTTGGTGTTGAACGCATTTTTGATTTTTAGCGCCAAGGCAGTATATTTTTCATAATCGGTATTTTTACCTAAGATTTTGGCTGCTTTGGCCAGGATTACCACATCTGCATAATAATAACAGGTAGAAGTTAGTTCTACTGGTGATTTAGATTTTACCGGAATCCAGTCGCCCAAACCCCAGGTGGTTAAACCTGTTGGGTAGGTTTCGTCGATGTGGTCTATATATTTTTTGATATTCGCATAGCAATCGGCAAGGAGTTTTGTATCGCCATAAAACAGATACACATTCCAGGGAATAATGGCGATGGTACTTGTCCAGTCCGGTCCGTTACCCCACTCGTAGCCCCAGCCATCGGTAGGTATAATAGACGGTAGTACACCGTTTGGCTGCTGTTCGTCGCGGTGATCGGCTAGCCATTTTTCATAAATCGTAATGCCATCAAAACCATACAGGCCCGTTTCGATTGCAATTTGTGCATCACCTGTCCAGCCGTTTTTTTCGCGTTGCGGGCAATCGGTTGGATAGCCAAACAAATTCGATAAATAGGAATTATTGGTGGCGTAATAAATTTTGTTGATGATGGGATCAGACGATTTGACATCGCCAATCGCCGGAACGTCGCTATGCATAAAATAACCTACCAGGTTTTCTTTCTTGAATTCGACAGGTGTTGAAGTCGTTACTTCTACATACTGAAAGCCCTTATAATTAAAGTGTGGCATAAAAGTCTGGGTACCTTTGCCGCTTAAAATCAGGATATCGGTTTGAAAAGGATCTGTATTGTCCGTTGGGCGGTAATGGGCATCAATATTCGAGATATCCAGCCGGCCATTGGGGTATAAACGCTCACCATGTTTAAGGTGCACAATTGTGCCGGCAGGTCCGTTCAGCGTAATTTTGCTAACCCCCGAAATATTTCTGCCTAGATCGAAAAGATAGGTGGTATCGTTGATTTTCTTTAATGTTTTTGTAGCAATCTCTTCTACATTGCGGATGGGGTGCAAGGCTTGTGCAACAATGTTTTTGGAAGGGGCTGAACGATAAATTACGTCTTTCCAGTCTTTATCATCAAAATCTACCGTATTCCAGCCCGATTTTTCCATACGGGCATCGTAATGCTCGGCGGTGTAAATGCTATTGAAAACAACCGGGCTCAAAGCTGTTTTCCAGTCTTTACCCGATTTGATGGTTTCAATGGTCCCATCTTCGTAAGTAATCCTTAAATCCAGACAAAAGGCTGGTCGGTTACGCCAGGGTGCACGGTCGAAATACCAAACCGCTGTAGATTGGTGGTTGTACCAGCCATTGCCCAAAAGCACGCCAATAGCATTCTTTCCTGCGCTTACCTCCTGCGTTACATCGTAAGTCACATATAAGGTCCTTCTGTCAAAACGGGTGTACATGGGGTCCATGCGGTGATTACCAATCTTTTTGCCGTTAATCGATAGTTCATATAAACCAGCAGTAGCAATATAGGCCCGTGCCGATTTTACCTTTTTACCTGTGGTAAAAGTGTGGCGAAAATAGGGGGCGGGCTTTAGCTTAACATTTTCAGTATCAGAAATCCAGGCACCCTGCCAGTTGGCCATATTCATCATGCCCGTTTCGAAAGCTGAAATTTTACTTATCGTTTTTTTATTTCCATTGGTAATATCAAGCCGCCAGAAGTATTTGGTAAAAGGTTTTAGTGGCTGGCCCGAATAAGTAATTAAGTTGAGGTCTGATTGTTTCCAACCCGAATTCCATGTTGTAGCTTTTCCGGCAACTAGCGCTGCAGAATCGGTATTGACCAAGATGCGGTAAGCATTCTGCTTTGCACCCATAGTACCATCATCCATTTGCCAGGTAAAGCGGGGACTGGGATTATCTAAACCAATTGGATTTATTAAATATTCGGTTTTTAATGCCGTTAGCGTAGATTGGGCAAATACACTGGCTAAAGGCGCAAGCATAAAAAATAAAGCAGAAAATTGCAGGAACTTAGATTTCATTGTTTGGTATTTGAAACTAAGGTATCAAAATAATGCGTGGATGGACAAAGCGCAATGGATTTTTTACGCATAAAAAAAGCGAAGGTCAAGCTTCGCTTTGTTGAAATAATATGATAAATGCTATTTGGTATAGCGATAGGAGCTTATCCTAAGATTTCTTTTAGTTTCTGGGTCTGATGATCAACCAGTTTTTGTAACGGGCCGGAAGCCAGCATTTTCATCATCATATTTAAATCTGCTGAGATGATGTGTTTTGCGGTAGTTGTACCGTTGCCATTATCGCTTAATGTCCATTTTAACTCAACTTCAAAAGGTGCTTTCTCAGTAGGAATGGCAGTTAGTTCTTGATTTTCAACACGATTAGAGATTTTAATAGCCAGCTTTGCCATGTTTTGGATGGTAAAACGTGCTTCATCTTCTGTCGATTCCCAGTTATAGATGTTCTCTGGCATCAATTGCTGATGATTGTTCATGTTGGACAGAAAGGCATAAACCTCGGTTATGGGTTTATTCACTTCTACAGCGCTTTCAATAATCGTCATTATATATGGTTTTGTTTTTACTGATTAAGACTCTGAACCTAAAGCCTGGCCCCATTCTGATGGGTTTAAACGCCATTTGCTCAATAATTCCATGTCACTTTTGGCAATGATGCTGTGCTCGGCAGCATATTCAATTAATGCACCATAGTTTGATAAAGTTAAGTAACGGCATTTTGCTGCTGCAAAGTTTTCATCGGCTTTTTCGAAACCATAGGTGAAAATTGCGGCTAAACCTGCAACAGATAAACCGGCTGACCTTAGTGCTTCAACAGCTTGCAAGCTGCTTTTTCCGGTTGAGATTAAATCCTCAATCACCACCACGCGTTGTCCTTCTACTACTTCACCTTCAATTAAACTTCCGGTACCGTGTTCTTTAGCTTTCGCCCTTACATAGATAAAAGGTAGGCCTAGTTCCTGTGCAACCAAAACGCCTTGTGGAATTCCGGCAGTGGCCACTCCGGCAATAACATCTACAGAGCCAAACTCTTCCTGAATGGCTTGTGCAAGTTTCTGGCGGATGTAGGTTCTAACCTGTGGATGGGAAAGGGTAATCCGGTTATCGCAATAAATTGGCGACTTCCAACCAGATGCCCAGGTAAAAGGATTATTAGGTTGTAATTTAATTGCCTTTATTTGTAATAAAAATTCAGCTACCTTTAATTCAATATCACTTTTATTATACATGGCCCAAAATTACAGAATTTATATTAACGATAACACCCTGTTTATATCAGATGTTTTGCCAGAACAAAAAGAAAAGATTCAACAGCTTGAATTTCAGGATTTTGATTTGCAAACATTTTATAAAAAATTAAGAAATGGGTCTAAAAAAAGCTACATTTTCTTAACAAAGAATCCCCGGGAGACCTTTAAAAAGCTGAAAAAAGATTGTACTATAATTAAAGCGGCCGGCGGATTAGTTGAAAGCGCCAATAACAACTACCTTTTCATTTTCAGAAACAAAAAATGGGATTTACCCAAAGGTAAGCTGGAAGATGGCGAAAACATGAAAGAAACCGCAGTCCGGGAGGTAGAAGAAGAATGTGGCATTAAGGTTTTAAGGCGAGAAGAAAAGTTGTGCAAAACCTACCATGTTTACCCCATGGGTACCAAAATGGTAATTAAAAAAACAAATTGGTACCGGATGATAGTAAAAGGGGAACCCAGATTGGTACCACAAAAGGAAGAAGGGATTGAGGAAGCTGTATGGCTGGATAAAAACCATGTTGGGCCCGTAATTAAAAACACCTTTCCATCTATTATGGATGTAATGCGAGCCGGTGGTATTTTATAGGATTCAACAGGTTCTGTTAAGTGCTGTCAGATATTACGATCTGAAAAGCGGTAATCTCAAGAAAATAAATAATCAAGACCTGTCAGGTGTTAATACCTGACAGCACGCGTATAGACTATAAGAAACTAAGTGCTTCTTTCGGTACAAATGGACTCACATCACCTTGGTTTCTTAAAATATCGCGTACAATGGTAGAGCTAATGGCCGAGTATTCGGGTTTGCTCAGTAGCAAAATAGTTTCTACCTCAGGCATCATGGTTTGGTTAATTTGTGCAATAGCCCTCTCGTATTCAAAGTCGGCCGCAGAACGAATGCCCCGTACCATATAGGTAGCATTAATTTTGCGGCAAAAATCAACGGTTAAACCTTCATAGGTTTGAATTTCGATATTTTTATAACCTTCAAAAACGGTATTTAAAATCTGTAAACGCTGCTCGGCACTGAGAAAATTCTGTTTGGAGCTGTTTAAACCAATGCCGATAACAATCTTATCAAACAAGGGGGTGGCACGTTGCAGAATGTTTACATGGGCAATAGTTATCGGATCAAATGAACCTGGAAATAGCGCAATCTTCATAATTCAAATATAGAGGGTAAGGATGGAAAATGGAAGAGATAAAATTATGCTCAAGTTATTGCTTAAGGAAAAGCAATCTTAATGCATTGGTTTTCTGGCTGACTGTCAGATGTGATCATTTGACGGTTATTTGTGATTTTAAAAGAAATCTATTGTATCCTCAGCTAAACTCAAAAAAGCTAAACGACGAATTCCCGTACTTCCGGGTCTCCTGGTAACCAGGCTGGTTGCTCAACCGCATATTGCTTTGGTGTTCTACAACCAGTAGACCACCGGATTTAAGCAACTGCTGCTCCTGCACCAATATGGGTAATTGCGGGATGTTGGGCAAGTGATAGGGTGGGTCGGCAAAAATCAGGTCATAAGCACCTGTTAGTTGTTTCAGCAATTTAAAAACATCGCCTTTACGCACTTCTATTTGGTCAAATTCATACTTCTTTGCTGTATTTTTGACCCAGTTTACACAACCATAATCCATATCAACAGCCAAAATGCTTTCAGCATCACGTGATGCAAATTCGAAAGTTAAATTACCCGTGCCACAAAATAAATCCAAAACAGTGCAGTTCTCGAAATCATAGCGGTTGCTGAGGATATTAAATAAGGCTTCTTTAGCCATATCAGTTGTAGGGCGTACCGGCAAATTTGCAGGAGGTTGCAAGCGGATACCCTTTAATTTGCCACCAATTATTCGCATAAATCTAAAGCAAGCAAACCGCTGAAATAGTGCTTAGGCATATCAGCTAACAATTCGCTGTTTTGTTTTCCCGCTGGGAGAAAGAAATAAAGTTGATTGAAATATTTTAACAGGCAGTTGTAGTGCTCGTCGTCTTCATTGATGATGCCTTGTATATAAACCGGAATACTTTCGTTTAAACCCAGCTGTTCAATGATCAGCAAGAGGAAATAATTAAACTCTTCTGCATTTTCAGATTGGTAATGATTTTGAAAAACGATCTTTTTATGTCTGGTGTACAGTACGTTGAAAGAAATCGCCGTAAAATCGATTAGCAGTGATTCATCTGCCAGGTGGTTAAACAGTGCCACCAAAGGTTCAGATTGTGGAAACAGATTCGCATTTTCAGGTAAATGGGCCTTTACCTCATCATTTAAGCAGAAAATAGTATTAAAACCCAAAACGGGATTATGTTTGGTATAGATTTTTGCATCGGTGCCCAGATAATTGGAATAAACCGCCAGGTTTTCAGCATCAAACCATTCATCCGGAATGAAAATAAAATTGGCAGTATGTACTGCGGCTTTAATTTCGGCATAATTGAGTGAGAGATACTGATCGGTTTCAAAGGCTGTTTTTAAAGCCTTTTGTACATCATCACAGCCTTGTTTGTCGAAAATTAACTCAATCTCATCCGTATCCTTATTTACCACTGCATAAGAAAAGCTATCATTCGTTATTTTTAATAATAAATGGCAGTTTGCAGATGCATCAGCTTTAAAATTCGGGTCGACTAATAAAAGGCTGTTATTACTCATTGAAACAAAAATAGGTTTTTTTAAGGATTAACAGCAATTGAAAGTATACAAAAGAATTAAACCACAGATAAAAAGGAAGAACACAGACCGTTTTATTTATAGTAGGTTCTTGCTTGGACGAAAAATCTGTGTTTATCAGTGGAAAATCTGCAATTAAGATTGACCTAAATCTTTTTACCTAAATCAAACCTTTCCGCTATTCAAAAATCAAAATATTCAGCTTAAATTCGGAACATGAGTTACAAGCCTACCTATAAAGCAGCAAACACGATTGCCGCCACTATTGAGCAACATTTTATTAAACTGCACAAAAATGCAATTGCACAAGGTGAGGTAGATTTGGCTACACAACCCAGCAGTAATGTTATTGAAGCGATCATTGATGTGGCCTTCTGGAGTAGTTTACGCAAAGAAGAAGGTCATTCACCACGTATCTCGATTGCCTTTCTGCCGCCTGGACAGGCTTCTAAACCACTACATTTTGCCAAAAAACTGGCTTTAAATGCCAATACCTTAACTAAAATAGCGCCGGGTATTGAACGTTCAGGCATTCACCTGGGAGTATGGGAAGAAGATGGCGAGTTGTATATCTGGGGAACAACCCTCAATATCCCGAACTTTTGCTTTGTAGTTGATGTTTCAGAACCAGGTTTGATTGTAATTAAACACCGCAGGATATATGGCATAGGCAAATTTACCAACGTGGCAGTTTTAAAGGGCGAACAAATCAGGATTGTAGATGATATGAGTTGTACCAACCGCGATTGCCCGCCTATTTTAAAGGCTTTACTTGATTTAACGGTTCTGGCCAGCTGGAACGACCCGATTAATATCCTCATTCAGTTTGCGGTTTCGATACGTGCCCACGGGCGGGGCGGCGCTTTGCTAATTGTGCCTAAGGGAGATACAAAATGGGAGGAATCAATTATCCACCCCATTCAATATTTGGTTGAGCCACCTTTTTGCGGTTTATCCAACCTGGCTAAGCAAAGCGGTAATCAGAGTGAAATTTTCTCTCAGGGGGCTGTTCGTCGGGAGGTTGATCACCTGGCCGGTTTAACTGCAGTTGATGGTGCGACCATTATCAATGAAGAATTTGGACTGATTGCCTTTGGGGCTAAAATTGGTCGTGCAAAGGGTAAACCTACTGTAGACCAGATCGCTTTTTCTGAACCGATTTTAGGTGGTGAAGATAAGATTCTGTATCCCGGCCAGTTAGGCGGGACCAGGCATTTTTCTGTTGCCCAGTTTGTAAATGACCAACCCGATGCCATTGGCCTGGTTGCTTCGCAGGATGGCCATTTTACCATTTTTAGCCACAGCAAAAAACAAAATATGGTAATGGCACACCGCATAGAAACCTTACTTTTGTAATTAGCGGCACAAAAAAGCAAAGCGCATAGCGATGTTATTCATTTGAAGAGGTAATGCCATTGTTATTTGAGGTTACCCCGTTTTTTAAAAATCCAAAAAATAATCCTGCTTGTGCTAAAAAATGGGTTCATTTTGCGCGGCCAAACAATTAACCGATTAACCAGTTAAAGCAATTAACCTTTAAAATGATTACAGACAAAAGTCAACTGATTGCCCAGGCTTATGCACACCCGCCAACCAAAGAGCAGATGCTTTTTTGCGAACGGATGTCAACATTTTTGCAGGATGATGAAGAAGAACGCTGTTTCGTATTAAAAGGTTATGCCGGTACGGGTAAAACCACATCGGTGGCAGCTTTGGTAAAGGTCTTGTCTAAATTTGGCCTCAAAAGTGAGTTGCTGGCTCCAACCGGTAGGGCGGCCAAGGTGATGAGCCAATACACCAACCGCAAAGCATTAACCATACACAAAAGAATTTACCGTAAACGTTCGGCTACCTCGCCAGAAATGCAGTTTCAACTGGCCCCCAACCTGGTTGATCATACTGTTTTTATCATTGATGAGGCCTCGATGATTGCCGATGAGTTTAATGAAACCGGTTCTTCGATACTGAGAGATTTGCTGGAGTTTGTGTACAACGATAAAAATTGCTTTTTAGTTTTTGTTGGCGATACGGCACAGCTGCCGCCGGTAGGAAGTTTAGATAGTCCGGCTTTGAATGAGCAGTATCTAAAAGATAATTTTTATCTTGCTGTTACTTCAATAGAGTTGAAGGAAGTGGTCAGGCAGGAAAAAAAGTCGGGCATTCTGGCCAATGCTACCATGCTGCGTAACCAGATTGCCAAAAATCCTGAGCATCCCTTACCCAAATTCCTGACTAAAAATTACAAGGATATTTACAATATGCCTGGGGCACGTTTGGTAGAGGGGCTTGAATATGCATACCGCAAATTTGGTATTGAAAATACGCTGGTGGTTTGCCGCTCAAACAAAACGGCTAATGTGTACAATCAGCAAATCAGGGCGCGACTACTTTATCGCGAAGAAGAACTGACTGGTGGCGACCAGATTATGGTAGTTCGGAATAATTATTTCTGGCTGCCCGATAACGACGAAACTGCTTTTATCGCTAATGGTGATATGGCACGGGTAATCCGCGTGAGGGGAGAAGAAGAACGTTATGGTTTCCGCTTTGCCGATGCTACGCTGGAGTTTATGGATTTTCCGGCGGCAGGTCAAATTAGCTGTAAGGTAATGCTTGATACCCTCAATTTAGAATCAGCCAATTTACCTTACGAGCAAAATAAAAAACTTTTTGATGGGCTTAACGAAGATTATGAGCACATTGCCAATAAACGCCAACGGATGCTGGCCATTAAGGCCGACCCTTTTTACAATGCTTTACAGATTAAGTTTGCCTATGCGGTAACCTGTCACAAAGCACAGGGCGGACAGTGGGAGGCTGTTTTTGCCGATCAGGGTTATTTAACAGAGGATATGATCGACCTCGATTTCCTACGCTGGTTATATACCGCTGTAACCCGTGCAAAAAAAGAACTATATTTAGTCAATTTTGCACCTCAGCTTTTTGCGAAGACGGCGCTGGAAGATTACTATTAAAATGATTACCAGATTTGGAAATCACACCGATTATTACTAACCAATTCAATTATACTATGAAATTTGCTTTTAGTCTTAAAAACAAAGTAAAAATTGCCTTTTTGCTCTTTTGCATCATGTGCTGTACCCTGTTAATCCGTTTTCTGGAAGATAAAAGCGTGAAGAAAATCAATGAATCTTTTATTTCGATGTATAATGACAGGTTGGTGCCTGCAACGGATCTGTATTTTATTGCCGAAAACCTTTACCATAAAAATGAAGTGCTTCAGGATGCTTTTATAACTAATAATGCAGCAGCTGTTACCCAAACTATTTCCAAAATAAACCTGCATAACCAGAAAATCGATTCAGCAATTAGCAAATATGGATTAACCCTGCTGGTAAAGCAGGAAAAAAGCTTCTTAAACGATTTGAAAATTGCACTTTCCGTACAGAAAGCCCTCGAAAATAAAGCATTGCGCCTGGGTATTGCTGAAGGTAAAAAAGTTTACGAATCGGTAGGCCGGAATGCAGCCAATCAGACTTTTGATAAGCTATCAGCATTAATTAAAATCCAGTCGAAGGTGGGCGACGAACTGATTAAGGATTCAAAAATCTTTGTTTCCGGAACTAAAATTTACTCTACGCTACAGGTTATTCTGGCCATCGTAATCGGTATTATGATTGTAGCCATCATCTCTGCATCAAACGCTGTTAAAATTAATAATGAGAAGTTTAATCTAAATTGATTTACTTTTTTGGCCACGGATGCACGAGAAAACAGAACAATAATTCCTGCGTATCTGAGTTTCCATGGCCAATTGTTTATCCGTTAATCTGCGTCATCGTCGGTTAATAATCTGATCGAATCATCAGAAAGCACAATTAGGCGTTCTTTGTATAAAGAACCGATGGCTTTTTTAAAAGCACTTTTACTAATCTGGAAACGGTGATGAATCTCTTCAGGCGAACTTTTATCGCCCAGCTCGATTATACCACCACTCTTTTTAAGTGCCGCCAGAATTACTTCTTTCGAATCTAAAATATGACCGTAACCGCTTGGTTGTAAAGTCAGGTCGATTTTACCTTCCACACGGATTTTTTTGATCCACCCTTTGCGCATATCGCCAATCTGGATGTTATCAAAAACCTCATTGTGGTACAATAAACCTATGTAAGTATTGTTGATAATTGCATTAAAACCCAGGTCAGTTTCTTCTGTAATCAATAAACTAACCTCATCACCTTCTTCAAAATCAAAGTTTTCTTCTTCTACAAAATCGTACAATCTTGATGAAGCCAGTAAGCGATCATTCTGTTCATCCAGGTAAACATAAACCACATACTTATAGCCCTTTTGCATAGGCCTTTTTTGTTCACGGTCTGGTACGTATACATCTTTATCAATACCTAAATCCATAAAAACGCCGTCTTCGTCTGATACGACCTTTAAAAAAGCGAAATCGCCAACTTCGGCGTAAGCTTTTTGTGTGGTAGCTGTTAAGCGGCCATCTTTTTGTACAAATACGAAAACAGATACATTATCGCCAATTTCGAGCCCTTTAGGTACATGCATATAGGGTAAAATAACCAGTTTATCGCCATCTGTTAAATTTAAACCGGCTTCGCTTTTGCTTAATACTCTTAATTCGTTGTATTTTCCTATTTCAATCATTTTCTTTGGGTTTAACCATTTTCTTCAATGGCTTTTGCTCTGCAAAGGTAACAATCTTTAAAGGCTATGCCCGATTTAAATTTTTTATATATTTTAGCGGCTTATCTAAATATAATCTATATATGAATAAGCAGATTCCAGCATTTTTTCTAAGCGACGAGTATTTTATTGACGAAAAAGTAAACTTTTTAAAGTTTGCTAATGAATACAAGGTTTACAACGATCAGGGTACCCAAATTGGCATCATTAAACAGCGCATCAGCGGCTGGCAAAAGGCTTTAACTTTTTTGATTGATAAGCGTATGATGCCTTTTAAACTGGAAATTACCGACGTAAATGATCAGTTGCAAGCTACCATTAGCAGAGGATGGACCTTCTGGATGTCGAAAATTACGGTTACCGATCCTTTGGGCGTTGAAGTAGGCATTATTAAACAAAAATTTAAGTTTTTCAAACCCACTTTCACCATTTCTAATCCGGTTTCTGGCGATGAGATTGCCAAAATAACCGGCGATTGGAAAGCCTGGAATTTCAGCATCACCAACAACGCCGGTGCCGAATTGGGTAAAATTAACAAAAAATGGGCCGGTGCTTTAAAGGAAGTATTTACCACAGCTGATAAATATAACGTTTCTATCGATCCGAGTTATGCAGAAAGTGATCAGAAAGTGGCTATTGTAGCTACTGCCATTACTATTGACATGGTTTTAAAGGAAAGCAAATAACCGTTAATTAAATTTGAATGAGAGCATGTCGGATATCCGGTGGCGATCTGATCATGATCTCATTCAATCATTCTTTTCCATCCATGTTTTTCTTACAAACGAAATCAAATAATTGGGTTAAATTTGAGGTCAACAATTTAAGGTACCTCGTTGAATGGAAAAAAACAAAGCGGCCAAAAAGCCCAGTATTTTCAGTTTATTAGGAAATTATCGTGGCTTAATTTTAATGCTGATCCTGTTCGCCTTGCTGAGTAATGGTATAAATCTGCTTTTACCCAAAATCATTGCACACGGCATCGACTCTTACACCAATAAAACATTTCACCTTCAGTCTATCCTGTTTCAATTTGCCGGTGCCATTGTACTCGTTTTTATCTTTACCTATTTGCAGAGTATTGTACAAACCTATGCATCAGAGCGGGTAGCACGCGATTTAAGGACAAAACTTTCTGATCAGATTTCGAGACAGAGCCATGCTTACATTATTCAGGCAAATCCCTCAAAGCTGTTAACTAACCTGACTGCCGATGCCGATTCAATTAAGATGTTTGTTTCGCAAGCCATTGTTTCCATTTGCTCTTCTATTTTTTTAATTGTAGGGGCCAGTATCCTGCTTTTAAGCATCAACTGGAAACTGGCGTTATGTGTTATAGCCATTGTACCGATTATTGGCGGGGCATTTTTCTTTGTATTGAGCAAGGTACGGGTACTTTTTAAAAAGAGCAGGGAAGTAATCGACTGGTTAAACAAGGTAATTAGCGAGAGCATTTTAGGTGCCGCTTTAATCAGGGTAATTAACTCGCAACAGCTGGAATACAATAAGTTTTTAGATGCGAATGCCAGGGCCAGGGATTTAGGACTCTCCATTTTACGCCTTTTTGCCGGTCTCATTCCTATCATCATATTTGTTTCCAATTTATCAGGTTTATGCATTTTGGTTTTGGGTGGCCATTTTGTAATTACTGATTCGATGAGCCTGGGTGAGTTTGCCGCCTTTAGCAGCTACCTGTCGCTCATTATCTTCCCAATTTTGGTTATTGGCTTTATGAGCAATGTTATTGCTCAAGCTACAGCTTCTTACCAGCGCATTGAAAGTGTATTAAATGCAGCAGAGGTTAATCACCCGGGAATATTAATCACTACATTGTCAGGAAGAGTTGAAAGCAAAAACATTACCTTAAACGCAGGACAAAAACCCATTTTAAAAGCAGTTTCCTTCTCTGCTAAAGCGGGTTCTAAAACGGCAATTATTGGTCCTACAGCAGCTGGTAAAACACAGCTTTTATATATTTTAACCGGTTTAATTGAACCCGAAAGCGGGGAAGTATTGTTTGATGATCATGAAATTAAAAGCTACAACCAGGAAGAGTTTCACAAGCAGGTAGGTTTTGTGTTTCAGGATAGCATTATGTTTAACATGAGCATTCGCGAAAACATTGCCTTTAGCGATACCGTTACCGATGAGTTTTTAGCCAAAGCCATCGCCACAGCCGAGCTTAAAGACTTTGTGGAAGCCTTACCCGATCAGTTAAACACCATTATTTCCGAACGGGGCAGCAGCTTATCAGGCGGACAAAAACAACGCATTATGCTGGCGCGGGCACTGGCGCTAAACCCTAAGGTATTGCTGCTGGATGATTTTACTGCTCGTGTAGATACCAATACCGAAAAAAGAATTTTAGCCAATATCCAGGAGAACTACCCTGGTTTAACACTTATTTCCGTTACCCAAAAAATAGCTTCTGTTGAACATTATGATAAAGTAATCTTGCTAATGCAGGGCGAAATTATTGCAGAAGGAACCCACCAGGAATTGATCAAAAGCAGTCCTGAGTATGTTCAGATTTACAATTCACAACAGAGCACCAGTAATTATGAACTACAATCTTAACCAGCTTAGTGAAAAGCGCGAAAAGCAATCCACTTTTAAATCGCTCAGTAGCCTGCTTAAACTGATTTCGGCAGAGCGTAAAAACCTATGGCTGGCCCTCGTTATCATTTTAATAAACTCGGGTTTGCTGCTATTGGGGCCCTTGCTGGTGGGCTATACTGTAGATACTTACATTCGTACCAAGCAGTTTCATGGTGTACTCATTTTTGGAGGTATCTTGCTGGCCATGTACATGGTTGCAATGGTTACTGGTTATACGCAAACCAAACTGATGGGAGGCGTAGGTCAGCGGATGTTGTACACCTTGCGCAATGCCGTTTTTAATAAGCTGCAGGAGTTTCCGGTTTCATTTTTTAATGAAAACAAGGCAGGCGACCTTATATCGCGGGTAAACAATGATACTGATAAAGTAAATCAGTTTTTTTCACAGTCACTTATGCAGTTCATCAGCAGTATTGCGACGATGATCGGTGCGGGTATTTTCCTGCTTTCTATTAATATTGAACTGGGTGCAGCAACTCTTTCACCCGCAGTGGGAATAGTACTTTTCACCATTGGGCTTTCACCCTGGGTAAAAAGAAAAAATGCCAGAAATTTAAAGAGCGTGGGAGGCATGAGTGCCGAAATCCAGGAAAGCCTGAATAATTTTAAGGTGATAATTGCTTTTAACCGACGCGATTATTTCAGGAAACGCTTTGATGAAGCCAATAAGGAAAATTATAAAACTGCTATCGCGGCAGGTTTGGCTAATAATATTTTTGTGCCGGTATATGGGTTGTTATCAAGCACAGCACAACTGATTACGCTGTTATTTGGTATTTATTTAATTTCAGCAGGCAGCTTTACATTAGGTTTATTGGTGAGTTATATTGCGTACACGACCAATTTTTATAACCCTCTAAGGCAACTGGCAGCCCTTTGGACAAGTTTCCAGGTGGCAATGGCGAGTTGGGACCGTATTTCGCAGATTTTAATGCTCGAAAGCGATTTAAAACAAATCGAAGATAAACAAAGTGTAGCTTCTGATACTTTGCTCGAATTTAAAAATGTGCATTTCTCTTATGATGAATCCAAAGAGATTTTGCACAACATTAACCTCAGATTTGAAAAGGGCAAAACTTATGCCTTAATTGGGCCGACTGGTGGTGGTAAAACAACTACAGCCTCTTTAATTTCACGTTTATATGATGCCACTAAAGGAACTGTGCTGTTAAATGGTAAAGATATCCGTTCATTTTCGGCAGAAGAGCGCACACAAAAAATTGGTTTTATTTTACAGGAGCCCTTTTTATTTACCGGAACGGTGAAAGATAACATCTTGTATGGCAATAGTCAGTACCAGCATGTAAGCGATGAAGCACTGGAGAAAATAATTGAGGAAGCTAATTTAAATGCCCTGCTGGCTATTTTTGATGAAGGTTTAAGTACACCAATCAATTCCCTGTCTGATAGTATTAGCCTGGGGCAAAAGCAATTAATTGCCTTTATGCGTGCGGTTCTGCGCAATCCCGAGCTACTGATTTTAGATGAAGCCACGGCCAATATCGATACCATAACCGAGCAGCTTTTGGGTAGCATTTTAAATAAGCTCTCTAAAGAAACCACTCTGGTCATTATTGCGCATCGCTTAAATACCATTGAAAATGCCGATGAGATTTATTTTGTGAACGAAGGTGAAGTACAAAAAGCCGGAACGTTGAACGATGCACTAAATATGTTACTCAAAGGAAAGCGGGTAAGTTAATATTTTTATAAACCTTGTTGGATAACCACTAAGTTTAATCAAATCATCATCAATGAAAAAATATTTTTTCGTTCTGGCTTTTTCGGCCATTAGTGTAGCAGCAGCTGCCCAAAGTGTAAAACAGCACATTTTTGTTCAGGACAGCTTAAAATTGATTTCTTCGCAGTTTAAATTTACAGAAGGCGCTTCGGTAGATAAGCAGGGCAATGTTTTTTTTACCGATCAGCCTAATGATAAAATCTGGAGGTACGGAACCGATGGTAAACTGACTTTGTACATGGACAAATCGGGGAGGGCTAACGGTACTTATTTTGACAAAAAAGGTAACCTGATTGTTTGCGCTGATGAGCACAATGAAATCTGGTCGATAGATAAAAATAAAAAAGTTACTGTACTTTTCAGCGATTTTGAAGGAAAAAAGGTGAATGGACCTAACGATATCTGGCTGGATACCAAGGGAGGCATTTACTTTACAGACCCCTATTATCAGCGCGATTACTGGACCAGGAAATCGCCTGAAATTGAAGCACAAAAGGTGTATTATCTGCCAAAAGGGAAGAAAACGGCTATTGCTGTAGCCGACAATGTATTAAAACCCAACGGCATTGTAGGTACACCTGACGGAAAGTTTTTGTACGTGGCCGATATGAAAGCCAACAAAACTTACCGCTACAACATTGAGCCTGATGCTTCCTTAAGCAACCAGACGCTCATTTTAAACCAGCATTCTGATGGAATGACCCTCGATACCGATGGCAATATTTATGTCACCGGAAAAGGAGTTCATATTTATAAACCTTCGGGTGAATTAATTGGCCATATTGATATACCAGAAGAATGGTGCGGAAATATTTGCTTTGGTGGAAAGCAAAGAAATATCCTTTTTATTACCGCTTCAAAATCGCTTTATATCATCCCGGTCAATGCGAGAGGAGTTGAGTAATATTTTATTTTCAGTAAATTTTGAAAGTTCAGTATTTTGTTCTATGTTTGACAAACAAAATATTAAACTATGAAAGCACCGGCATATAAAGAATTTTTAGGTTTTCTAATTCCCAATATTTTAATTATTGGCATTATTGCAATAAACAGATTTGTACTCCAGGCTGGGAGTGAGGGAATTTTAGTTTTTTCGGAATTTATTATCCTCCCGATATTGATGGGGATATTGGCTGCATGGTTTTGGAGAGATTTAAAACTGAGCAGTAAAAAGCTGATTTGGTATTCGATATTGAACGGCTTTTTTGCCATCGTTTTGAGCTTTTTCTTCCTTGGTGAAGGAACTATCTGCCTGATCATAGTATCACCGCTTATTTTTGCTTTTGTTACCACAGGTGCATTTATTGGCAAAGTTATGTTTAAAAAGAGCAAACAAACGTTAAACATCAGCTTTGTTTCGTTACTTCTGGCTGTTTTTATTGTCGATTCGATATCTGATCACCAGTACGGGAACATGGTTTCTGATGAGGTTATTATAAAGGCGAGTTCACAGAAAATCTGGAAAAATGTGGTTGCCTTTGATAAAATCGATAAACCGAATAACTATTGGCTTTTTAAAGCCGGTATGCCAAGTCCCATGCAAACAACAGTTACAGGATATAAAAATGGTGCAGGCCGAAAGTGCATTTTTAGCAATGGATATACCTTCGACGAAAAAATTGTAACCTACGAAGAAAATAAAAACCTCACCTTCGACATTGTTAACCAACCTAAAGATCCTGAAATAATGGGACATATTGATATTGACAGGGGACAGTTTTTATTGCACGATAATGGTGATGGAACAACTACACTGGTTGGTAACAGCTGGTATAAACTTCATGTTTTTCCAACCTGGTACTACGATTTATGGGCCGAAAGTATTACCAGGAATGTACATTTAAGGGTAATGGAGCACATTAAGGTTCTGAGCGAAAAGTAATGTTCCGGTTTATTGTTCATCGGCTCAATTTCCTGAAGACAATACCATTTTTTGCACTGGTTTATGATAGCTGTTTAAAAATAGGTGTATGGCTAACTGCGCCTGAAAAGCTAAGCTGGTTTGATGAAATTGAAAATGAGGTGCTGAGCTGGGAGGGCACAAATGTGAGCTTACATAAATTTGGCGGAACACAATTTAATTACGGTACAAAAGAGATGGGGCATTTACACAGCAATGGTCTTCTCGATATTTTATTCAACAGGCGGGCTAAGCAAGAGCTACTGGCTTCCGGAAAGGCGGAAATACATCATGTCTTTAAAAAATCTGGTTGGATTAGCTTTTATATTGCAACAGAAAACGACCTTGCAAATGCAAAATTTCTATTGAAAAGGGCATATCAAAGCATGAATCAATAACGGTTTATTGCAGGTGAAAATATTGAAAACATTTTTTTTCTGTTCAGTTTATTCAGACGCCAAAAATATTAAACGCATTAATTAGTTTTGAATTCCTACTTATAGGGATAGACGACTATGAAAAAGCCCTCTCAGGATTGAAGGGCTTTTTTAATACCATATTGTCAAACCACACAATGCGCGGATTTTTAAGTGATGACATTCACAAGCAGCTAATAAAAGTTCCTTTCTATTGTAAAAATAAAACAAGCACACAATTTCTGTTGCATTATCAGGTTTAATGATAAAGGTTTTTATGTTGGAACCGAATGTATAGGTACTGTTACAATTTAGCACCATTCGGATAATTTTTTAAATTAGCATATATTAAGAAACCTGATAAGCTTATGGAAAAACTTAAAGAAGAAACCAAAATCAAAGCTTTCTTAGGCAGGATAAAAACAGAGTGGCCTGGAATAGTTGAGCGCTTTGAATTTAAAACTAAAAGTGTAATTTATGTTCATTTAAAAGAAGGAGTATCCTGCATGGATTTTCTGGGTAAACTTTCGAGGAAGGTTGAGCGGTTTGTTGATTTTACGATGCCAATTATCCTTTATCACATTGAAAGCGATGGAATGAATTTAAGATCACATCCAATTAACTGGTATTCAACTATTGCACAAAGAAATGGCCTGTAAACAGTGTTTTATATCTGGTTAAAGCATATTTTATTGTCAAAATGTAAAGTTAAACACAATAGTTGTGAAACTTTTTTTTCATTATCATGAATTTTATTTGCCTGTAATTTTGGTTTTTGGGTTTTAATCCTATTTTTGGGTCTTTAAATTAAAAAACATCCAGTATAATGAAAAACGGAACAGTAAAATTTTTTAACTCGGAAAAAGGCTTCGGCTTTATTAAAGAAGAAGGCGGAACTGAGATTTTTGTGCATGCATCAGGCCTGATTGATGAAATCAGAGAAAATGATACAGTTGAATACGATGTACAAGAAGGCAAAAAAGGCCTTAATGCAGTGAAAGTAAGAGTTGTTTAATTCTTCCCCTAAAAAGATTTTGAGCAGGATTTAGTCCTGCTTTTTTTTTGATTTATTTTTTGTTTTTACTTCTCGTTACATTGTTCAGAAAATGAACGGAAGCGGTTGAAAAAATTTCATGCTCATTTTTAACCAATTATCTTTTTAAACACTTCAGCAAGGCTTTTGCGTAACTGTTTTCTGGATTGGATTTTTATTTTTGCTATTGTCGATATAATCGGCCGGAACCAGAAAAACGACTTATTTTTGCAACTTTCTATTTTTTCAGTACCTACGCCCGCAGCATACCATAAACGTTTGGATGAAGGCACTTTCATGGCAGCCGCCCAGTTTGTAATGGCGCTTAATTTTGCCACTGAATTTGAACTTTTAAGTCTTTCGGCTGTGAATGTACAGGCTGGTGCAAAAAAAGGCGGGCTCGTATTTGTGAGGAATGGAAAGCTGAAGATGCATCCCGAAATTTACGATCATCTCTCGCTTATTTCCATCTCTTCAATTTGTGCTTCCAGTGTTTATTCTCATGGCCTCAATAAGATTTCAACAGAAATTATACACTTGCCTTACAGCGATGGTTTATTGGATGTGAAAGGGGCCGAAGAAGATTACATGTCGTTTAAGCGATTATGCAGCCCCATTTGCAGGTTCTTTCTGCTCCACCCCAGAAAAGTGCAATGGTCGGCAATTCTGGCCGCATTCAGGTTCTTTTTAATGGATGGTATTTGGGAAGTTGTTGGTTTTGTAGCGAGGGCCATTCACCAGGCCGATGCTGATGTATGTTCGTGTGCACAACTTTTAGGCGAGATGCAAAAACAGGATTGGTACCCAGACTTTGCTGCAGTGCTCCAAAATTTTCATCAATCCAGATACCCTTTAAGCAAACATAGTTTAACTGCAGAGCTTCCTGAAATGGCTTAGAACAGGTTTTATTTCAAATAATTTTCGAGCATTTCAACTATCGGCCCCTCAATAGCCCTGTTGCCCATATTATTTAGCTTTTGCTGAGACGAGTTGTGCTTTTCGATATATGTGGCTTCGGTTTTGTTAAATTTCAGATAACCTTGCTCAAAATACCGTTCCTCAATTTCCGAAGAAGAATCTAGTGAACGGAACCATAATTTGATTAATGAACCGGTCATTTTATCAAAGTAAAGCCAGTGATAAGTTGCCTCTGCATCTGCATTTGGAGGTAAATCAAGACGTTGTATTTCCAGGATAACTGTTTCTGAATTTTGGAAGAAGTATAAAACCTTGTATTTAGCCGACATGCGGCAAAAATAAGACTTAATTTTTGATCAGAAAAGGGAATTATGTTGTTTAGATTGAATTAAGATTAATACATTAGTTGTATAAAAATACTGATTGTCTGGTAATCAGGAGGGTACCAGAAGTACTGGCTTTATTTAAAAATTAGGTGCCCGAACCGTAGATAGGTTGTCCTCCTGAATTTGTTAAAGGCCCAGCCTAAATTGTTCATGAGTCGTTCAAAAGGCTCGAAGTGCAAACTTTAATAGAAAATAAGGTTTATGGTACAACCAGAAGCCAATTAATGTTTTTCGCCCTTAATTACTTTGAACAAGTGAAAAACATGCGGAAATAAAACATCCATGCTTTCTTCTACACCATTTCTTGATCCCGGAAAGGTGAGTACAAGCGTTTGGCCAATAAAACCTGCTACACCGCGCGAAAGCATGGCATAGGGCATACGTTCCTGTCCATAATGACGGGCAGTTTCCATAATACCTGCTATAGGTTTATCAATTAGGGGCAAAATGGCTTCTGGTGTCACATCACGAGGCGAAAGGCCTGTTCCTCCGGTAAAGATCAGCAACTCAAAACCAGCAAGGCTCAATTCTGTAGCCTTATGGCCAATGGCTGTAACTTCATCAGGTACGATTTCGTATTTTTCAGTATCAATACCAAATTGCTCCAGGCGGGCAATAATAGCTTTGCCTGAGCTGTCCTGGGCTTTATTTTCGTAAACAGAATCAGAGCAAACCACAACAGCGGCCTTTATTTCGGGGAATCGTGCACTTTTAAGGTCGGTTTTACCTCCTGATTTTTTAAGCAGTTTAATATTGGCTATTTCTACACCTTTATCAATGGGTTTCAGCATATCGTACATGGTAAGTGCAGCAACGGAAGCACCATGCATGGCCTCAACTTCTACACCAGTTTTATAAACGGTATGCACTTCAACAGTAATGATCACTTCCATATTGATGATTTCGTAGGTTATTGCCGTATACTCTACCGGGAGCGGGTGACAATCGGGAATAACATCACTGGTTTTTTTTACGCCAAACAGCCCCGCTGCGCGAGCAAATTCGAACACATCGCCTTTGGGTATTTTGCGCTGCTCAATGGCATCAATCGTTTCCTGTTTGGATACTTTTACCGTAGCGGTGGCAATGGCAATCCTTAAGCTGTTCGATTTTTTTGTGATATTAACCATATTAAATATTTTCTTTCCACTGGTAGGTTGTGTCTTCAAAAATTTCTTTTCCCCAAACTGGTAACTCGGCTTTTAAACGTTCTACCACTTCACTGCAGGCATCAATTGCCGGTTTGCGATGAGCAGAAGAGGTAAATACAAATAAGCAGATTTCGCCTGCATTAATGGTACCCAAACTATGGTAAACGTGTATGCAGTTAAGCGGATATTTTGCAAAAACGGCTTCCCTGATCTCGTGCATTTTTTCGAGTGCAAGGGGTTCGTAAGCGGTATATTCGATTGCAGCAACCAGTTTGCCGTCTATTTCGTCTTTACGCACCTGGCCCATAAAAATGCTGTGGCCACCAATACCTGTTTTACTGCTGTGTTTGGCAATGCTATCAGCAATAAAAGCTGGTTCTATTTTGCCCTGTACAAATATGTTTTTAATCTTCTTGCCGTTCATGTCAGGGTCTGATAAAATAGTCTCTCCATTTAACAATTCCACCTTTTAAGCTGTATATTTTCTTACTGTTTCCAAATTTTTCCTGTAATGTTTCAGCAGCAGCAACGCTTCTGATTCCATGCTGACAAATTAAAACCACGTGTTTTTGCGAAAATCCTTTGGTAATAAAGGCGTTCAATTCTGACATCGGAACCTGCGTAAAAACCTGTTTATCCAATATTGGTACCTCATGTTTCTCACGCACATCAATCAGAATAACCGATTCCTGTTGCCTGAGCTTGGTCAATGCTGTTGTGTCTATTTCTTCGTATCCGTAAGGAGCTTCGCAGGTATCCTGATATTCCATATTTAAAAATTCAGCAACTGTTTTGGGCAAAACATAATTATTGCCCTGGCTAATGTTGATGATATATTGCTGGTGTGTAAGTAAGTTGTAGTTTAATATTTTATTGCTTAGCGGCTCGCCGGTTTTGGTAATCAGTTTGATGGTTTCTGCCGCGGCCATGGTACCAATTATACCAGGTAAAACTCCAAGAACGCCATTTTCTGCGCAATTTGGAATTTCGCCTTTGCCTGGTGGTACGGGGAAAATATCGCGGTAATTGGTCGTTATAGCTAAATTGTCTGTAGCATTAAATATGGCCAGCTGGCCTTCAAAGCCCGAAACGGCTGCAAATATTAAAGGTTTGTTAAGCAGGGCACAGGCATCATTAATGAGGTATCGCGATTCAAAATTATCGGTACCATCTAAAATATAGTCGTAGCGGGATAAAATATCGAGGATATTGCTTTTTTGCAATCGGATGGGATGCGTAACAATCCCAATCTGGGGATTCATTTCCTGTAATCTTTTTGCAGCAACTTCGGTTTTTAATTTTCCGATATCGGCAGTGGTAAACAGGATTTGGCGGTGCAGGTTAGATAAAGAAATAGTATCATCATCAACAATACCCAAATGGCCTATGCCAGCTGCTGCCAGGTACTGCAATGCCGGACAGCCCAATCCGCCAGCGCCAATAACGAGCACCTTCGCTTTTAAAAGCTGCTGTTGCGCCACTTCACCAAATCCTTTCAGGATAATTTGCCTGTTGTATCGTTCTGCACTCATTTTTTATCCCCCCGAAAAAGGTGGCATGATGGCCAATATATCGTTATGGTTGATTCTGCTGTTTACCTGTACCAGTTGATTGTTTAACGCAAATTTGTATTTCATACCTCTCAACTCAGGAAACAACGATTCTAAATGTATTTTTAAGTTATCGGTATCGGCAATTTCCGCGATATCAATTTTTTGATTGCTGATAAATTCGGCAATTTTCCCAAAACTGATGATTTCAATTTTCATGGTGCTAATTTACCTGTAAGATGTTGATTTTGCTTAATCCTTTTACAAATCTTCTGCCTGTGGCAAAATCGCTTGCAGTAATTACGGCAATATTACCTTTTTCAGCTTTGGCCGGAGCAGTATCGTAACTGGTTAGTACCAGCAACTGGTTTCCGGTTGGCGAATTAAAAATTTCATTCCAAGAATATACTACCTTGTAATTATCGGTAGCAGTAAATACCAGATAAAACTCACTCAGCTTTTTAGGCGAATCAGTATCGATTTCTACCTTGTTCAGAATATCCTTCAATAATACTCCTTTCACATTTTTAATGCTGCTTTTGCGCTGCATCAAGTGGTTAAAAACAGTAATGCTATCTAAACTAATGATTTTATATTGTTTTAAGTCGGCAAGGGTAATTGTCAAGTTTTTTTTAACCTTTCCCTCAATTACAAATTGTTTGCTTTCTTGTGCCCGGGCAGCAAAAGCTGTAAATAAAAGGGCTATAAATAAATATTTCAGTTTAAGCATGGGTAAAAAGAAGTTTATAAGCAGCTAAGGCCAGTACGCAGGCCAGTACATTTTTTAATACAGTTTGCGGAAATTTCAGGGCGCCAAAATAAGCTCCGCAAATGCCGCCAACAAAGGCGACACCTACGTAAGCCAGCATGTGGCTGTTAAATTCAAAACCCTTAATTAGCTGGCCACCTAAACCCGAAACTGAGTTAACGAATATAAAAGCAGCGCTAATGGCTGCGGTTTGTTTCTGATCGGTCCATTTTAACAGCAGTAATACAGGCGAAAGGATAATGCCGCCACCAATACCAATCATACCTGATAAGAGACCAATAATACCACCAATGGCGAGCGATAAAGTGATGTTAGCTGGCTTAAAATCTTTCGGATCGGTATTTTTAAAGAAGAAAAAACGGATGACAGGAATAAGTAACAACAAACCAAGTATTTTTTTGTAAATGGCACTTTCAATTACCATCATACCCCCCACAAATGAGAGGGGAATAGAGGCAAGGGCAAAGGGCCAAAAGGTTTTCCATTTAAAATGCCCGCCACGGTAAAACTGAATAAAAGAAGTTGAGGAAACAAAAAGATTGAGTAATAAGGCTGTGGGCTTCATTACGGCAGGTGAAATGGCAAAAATGGCCATTAGGGCGAGATAGCCGCTTGCCCCGCCATGACCTACAGAGGCATATAAAAAAGCGACGATAAAGAGTAAACAGTAAAACAGGATAAAACTCTCTTGCATGGTTTATTGTGGTAAAATGAGTACGGTTACAATTTCTCCTGCTTCGAAATTTTCCTGTGTTTCATTTAGACAGATAAGGCAATTGGATTGGGCAAATGAACTGAGGCGGTAAGATTCCTGGGCGCCGAGCGGGCTAACTTTTCCGTTTTCGTATTTCCCTTTCAGGAAATGGGTAAGTCCGGCAGGTTTGCTATAAGCATGGTTAAGCACCGCCTGAACTTCGGTTACAGTGTTACTCTTTTGAGATATTGCCTTGATAGCGGGCAGTACATAATTATAATAGCAGCTCAGCACAGAGGACGGATTGCCCGGTAAGCCAAATACCGGCTTTTGTTGATATGTACCAAAGTATAACGGTTTGCCTGGCTTCTGCTTTACCGTATGGAAAACCTGCTTTACCCCGCAACGGTTAGTGGCTTCAATGACGAAATCGTAATCGCCAACGCTTACACCACCAGTTAAGAGTACCACATCATTTTGGTCTAATGCTTTTTGCAGCACGTTTTGCAGGATGTTAAGGTCATCATCGGCCTCGTAAACTGCAATAGCAGTAATGCCTTCTGCCTTTAGTGCTGCTGATAGTGAATAGGAATTAGATTCGTATACCTGGCCAAACGCCAGTTTTTCGCCTGGTTTCCGGAGTTCTTTACCGGTTACAATAATTGCGATTTGAGGAACAGGAAATACGGTTACTTCTGTAATGCCTATACCTGCTAAAAAACCAATTGCAGCCGGACTTAACAAATCACCTTTTTCCATGGCCAATGCACCTGCAGCAATTTCAGAACCTATGCCACGTACATTTGAGCCTGATTTTAAATGGGTGTCCTGCAAAGTAATTTTATTACCTGTCCGGGTAATTTTTTCCTGCATAACCACGGTATCAGCTCCATCTGGTAAGGGGGCGCCTGTAAATATTCTGCTGGTTTCGCCCGCTTTAATGGTGAGATTGGTTGGGGTCCCGGCAGCCATTTCGCCAATCAACTGCAGTTCGCTTTCACTGTCTGCAAATTTTAGGGCATAACCATCCATTGATGACTGTCTGAAAGCCGGAATATCGAAACGGGCGTAAATATCTGTTGCCAGTATATGTCCAGAGGCCTGAGCAAGATCAATAACAACAGGCGCTAAGGGCGTAATATTTTCGGAAATAAGATCTTTTGCTGCTTTAACGCTAATCATGAATATTTATCCTCCAATGGTAATCATACTCCGGTTCTGAATGGTAGCGGTATCAATTTTTTCGAAATCGGGTACTAATTGTCCGCCGAGGGCTTTTTTCTTGTTCCAAATGGCTGTTTCAATCAGCGGGAGTATAGCCTCTTTTTTTCTGAGTGCAGTAAGTAAATCGGTTTCACTATCCGAAAAGAGACAGTTTTTTAATTTGCCATCAGCAGTCAGGCGCATGCGGTTACAGGTATCGCAAAATGGGTTGGTCATGGTGCTGATAATGGCAAACGAGCCATCGTGATCAGGTATCATAAAGTTTTTAGCGGTATCGTGTGCTTCACCTTTTAGTGCAAGTACAGTAAAATCTTTTTCTATAATGGCCAAAATTTCGGCTAAAGAAAACATTTTGTTACTGGTCCACCTGTTGCCGCTAAAAGGCATAAACTCAATAAACCTCACCTGGATGGGGTTGTGCTTGGTCCAGCTGATAAAATCGGTAATTTCGTTATCATTGAGGCCTTTCATCACCACCATGTTAATTTTTACCTTGATTTTATGCTGCAAAAGCAGTTCGATATTGCTGCGAACCTGATGAAAAACATCTCTGCGGGTAATGAGGAAAAATTTTTCGGGCTGCAGCGTATCGAGACTAATATTGATGGATTTAATGCCGGCTGCGGTTAAAACAGGTAACATTTCAGCAATTCGGGTTCCATTAGTGGTAATAGTCAGCTCAACAGGCAGTTTGCCAAGCGCAGTAATAATCTGCGCAGCATCTTTACGTACCAGGGGTTCGCCACCAGTGAGCCTGATTTTTTTAATCCCATTAGCCACAAATATTTCGGCAAGCTGAATAATTTCGTCGGTTTGCATTAACCGCGAGGCAGGAGTGAAGTCGTATTCTTCTTCGGGCATGCAGTAAAAGCAACGGAAATTGCAGTTATCAGTAAGTGATATCCGCAAATAATCGTGCACCCTACCGAAAGAATCTGTTATCATTTACCACGTGCGATTTGATGTAACCCTACACTTATTGCGCTTAATCGAACAAAGTTTAAGCAGTTTTAAGCCGGGTCTTCAGGTGAAATATATTGACTAATGCTAAGATATTTCATTATTTAATGCTAATTTATGTATTATCTATTAAAAGGCGATGAAAAATCAGTCAAAAGAATGCAGAAAATGACAATTCGTTGCGGTAAAAAGCAGTTTAGTGCTTATTAAAATGGATCAGAATGGAAAGCTTCGAGGTGGGTGCAGTTTAAACCAATGCTGTTAAACAGTTCTGTAATTTCTTTAGTCCAGTCTTTGTTTGAATCTACCCGGAGAATTTTATCGTTATCCCACAAATCGATATTCCATTTAATTTCTTTAAAGTAGCGGTTCAATAGCGGACTAATTTTACTTAATTCGTTATCGGTGAATACATTTGTTTTGAAAACAGAGATCATAAAGTAAGATTTTAGGTTTATTTTATGCTGTAGACGAATGACTTTAAGAATTACTTTAATTTTTTTGAAAATAATTGGTTTTTTTCTTGTTGAGGTAGTGTATTAGTTTTTTCCCGCAGATTAAAACAGGGTCTTCGTAGATTCTTTTTTATATGGTGTCATTGTTACTTTGGTTCTCTGCCTGAATTATAGGAGTTTGATAGGTGATTGCTCAGATTAAGGAGATTCCAGCAGAATTTATTTAATTGCATTTGGATTCAGGCCAGGCAAGTCAAAACCAATCCGTATTATAATGCGTATGTAGGTACAAATAAACTTGACACTAAAGAAGATAAAATGTTAAATACCAAAATAGCAGCCCTACTGGGAGGCCCGGAGATGATTATTGTTGCAGTAGCAGTTTTATTGTTATTTGGAGGAAAGAAAATACCTGAATTAATGAAAGGGGTTGGAAAAGGTATAAAAGAGTTTAAAGCAGGGCAGGAGGGTAATGAAAAGCCGGAAGTACCTAAAGAAGCTAAGCTATAGGCCCGAATAATAATCGTAGCCCTGTTCGGCCCAGTAGTCTTTTGGTCTGCTGTTGCTGAAACTCATGATGCCTATTCTTTTTAGGTTTTTAATGCCATATTTTACCGGAACAATAAGCCTGAGTGGTGCTCCATGATCTATGCTTAACGGTTCACCGTTCATTTCGTAGGCCAGTAAAGTTTGTGGATGGAGCACGCTATCTTTTTCCAGTCCTACGTAATAGGCCCCGTTAGGTGTGGCTAAGCCCATATACCGGGGTAAAGATTGATTTTCAATTTGATAATGGGTTAAAAAATCGCTTAGTTTTACACCTCCCCAGTGCTGGATCTGATCCCAGCCCTCCACACATTTAAAATCGTAAATAATTTCTGTTTTGGGTAATGCCTTTATCTCCTCGATATCGATAGCGAGGTTGCGCTGATTGGGGCATTTTACAATCAGTTTCCAATTGGCTATATCAAAGTTTTCATCATCTTCGATACCAATCAGGCTGTTTACCCTAATGGTTTTGGCTGCGCGTTCTTTGGGATAGGTTTTAACAAGATGGTTATTGCTAAAGAAATTACGGAAAAAGAGTTCGGTTTTGTTAAGGGCTCTTCTTAAAGGTGCTCCCGCTCCGGCGGTTATGCCCGGGTTTTCTTCGGGAGCATCTAAAAGCCAGTTCCAGCCGGCAACAGCCGTTCCGCTTAATGCCAGAAAAGCCCCGAAAGAGATAAAACTGCGGCGTTTTATTTTTTGCTCCACTGTTAGCGGAATTTTAACCTTTTTTTTAATTGTTTCCATCGTTGTGTTCAGTTTTTTCTGTTGTTATTACAGGTTCGGGCATTGGGATAGGTTTTTCTTCAATTACTTCAAATCCGGCAACAATTGCGCGGAAATTATTCCAGCCTGCAAGCACGACCTGTAAAAGGTGTATGATAAAGAAAAGTACATAGCCAATGGTTAAGGCAAAGTGCAGGATCCGGGCAAAATGGTAGCCACCACATAGCCATGTCATCCAGTAAAACTGCACAGGTTTATAGATCGCCAATCCGGTTATTATTGAGCCGAAGCCCATTAAGATAATTGCAGTATAGGCAATGCGTTGTGCTGCATTGTATTTTTTCTGCGGTGGTGTTGTTTTGCGTATGTGCAGATCATGAAGCAGTACCTGCCAGGCTTCCTTAAAGGTGTGTTTGTTAGGTAACAATTCGCGCCATGCACCCGAAAAAATAGTATACATAATGTACAACAACCCGTTTAAAAAGAAAAACCACATGAACAGGAAATGGAAGGCCATACCTTCTGCCAGGCGTTGCGGAATATGAAAATAATTATAAAACCATTCGGGGAAAAATTTGATTATGGTGAAACCAAAAATGGAAATACCGTAAGCATCGTTAGCCCAGTAAATTAAAAAACCACTCCAGATCATCACCCCCAATACCGGAAAGTTGATCCAATGCGTCCACCGCATAAGCAATGCATGTTTTTCCTTGATTGTTTTCATGATGATGTAATTTATACTGATAAACGTAGTGCCTGTAAATTAGGATTTAAGGTAAGTTTAACCTTGCCGCGGCAGTTATTTTACCCGTTTTATTATCCTGCAAAAAAGCGATTAGTTCAGCAGGTAGTGGTTTCCCCTTTTCCGGTTGGATAGTTACCAAACCGTTCATTTTTCCTTTTAAAGCTATACTTTCAAACTGGTTTACAATTTGTACATGTGAAAGTGTTCTGCCTTTGTTTTCTCCTCTTAAAACTTTGGTGATAGCCTTTGCTTCTATTAAAGCTACAACGATAAAATAATCATCTGTTTTTTGATTGGTTTTATAGTTTAGGGAAAGCCCGGTTTTGTCGGTTTTGTTTAACGAAACTTCGAGCAGGTTGCTGGTCGGTTTTGCCAGTTCAGTGGCTATGCTTTCGTGCATGATAGCCGATTCTGATCCTACAAATTCCTGACTACCATTTACCACCACTTGTGGAGTATAAACCGTTTTGAGGTTAAGCCAGTTAGCATATTGATACTGCCGGGCAGAAAATTTTGCACTGCTAAAAGCATCCTTCCAACCCAGTCTGTCCCAATAATCAACATGGTAAGCCAACAAATACAAAGGTTTATTTTGATTTTCATTTTCTATGCTGGCCAGTAAGGCATCGGCAGGAGGGCAGCTTGAACAACCTTCAGAAGTAAAAAGTTCTACTACTGCAAAGCCTGTAGCGGTGTTTTTATTAATGTTTTGATCTGTAATAAATGCCATGCTTACCGCACTGATAACCAAAAATGGCAATACTATTTTTCTGAACATGATTCTCAATTTTAGGCTTAGTCGTATGTAAACAGGCATCCTTACAAGAAAATTGAAAATATTTTGTAAGGATCTGTGATTTTCTCAGACTAAAGGATTAAGCGTTATATTTATAATGAGCTAACAATTAAAGATGCAAAATGAAATAGGTAAAAAACCTGATGCTAAGGTCCTCGTATCTGATCCGGTTACCTGGGTAGAAAACTATGCAGATTATTTATATGGATTTGCCATGTCGCGCTTAAGGGATGACGAGGTAGCCAAAGACCTGGTGCAGGATACTTTCCTGGCTGCGTTGCAACGGATAGATAATTTCGAAGGTAAAAGTCAGGAGAAAACCTGGTTAACAGCAATTCTTAAAAAAAAGATTGCTGATTTTTACCGTAAAAAATCTTCGGGTGACTTAAGAAATTTGAAAATAAGAGATGCAGAGCAGGAGCAACGCGATTTTTTTGATGCTGAAACAGGCCACTGGAATACAGCACACAGGCCACAGGCATTCGGAATGGAAACAAACGATCCGCTGATGATGAAAGAACTCGGCGCGATTTTGAATGCTTGCATAGCCAAGCTACCAGGACTTTGGAGTGCGGTATTCTCAATGAAACACCTCGACGATCTTGAATCCGAATTGATTTGTACCGAGCTCAAACTTACTTCAGCGAATTTCTGGGTAATTATGCACCGCACCAAACTTAACCTGAGAGCCTGCCTTCAAAAAAACTGGAACTGATATGAATAATGCATTGAAAAATATAATCTACAACTGCAATCAGGCCACTTTTTTAATTGAAAAGAAAATAGCGGGAAAAATTTCTGCTGCGGAAACTTTGCAGTTGAGGGTTCATCTGGCAGGCTGTTCGGTTTGTAAGATTTATCAGCAGCAAAGTATGCTTATCAACAGGTTGCTGACCGGGTTTTCTACTGATTATTTTAAACTTGATGAAGCCTTTAAAATAAATCTGGCAAAAAAAATAGCAGAAGAAATAAATAAAAATTAATTTTTGTTGTAAGGTTATCCGCAGAGTTGCAACTAAGGGGTAAACAAAACACAAAAAAAATGAAAAATCAACTCTTAAAAACAACAGGAAAATTTTTAGCCGCTACATTGGTTGTAGCCAGTCTTTCTTTACCAGCTTTTGCAGCAAAAAGTCCTTTACAGGAGAAAATGTCGAGCGAGAAACAAGACAAAATGGGCAAAAAGAAAATGGACAAGATGGAGAAAAACAAAATGTCTAAAATGAAAACTGACTCGATGAAGAAGGCAAAAATGGAAAAATCTAAAATGGCTAAAGACAAAATGTCGAAGGATAAGATGTCTAAAAGTAAAATGTAAAAATTATCTGGTTGGGAAGTTTCGCCTTCCCAACCAGATTTAAATATGATCAGATGAAAAAAATATTACTTTTTATGACCTTAGTTGTTACTTTATCTTTTCAGGTAAAAGCGCAAAAAGGTTTAACTGCAGGTTCGAAAGCCCCATTATTTAGGGGGGTAGATCAGAACGGAAAAACAGTAAGTTTAAAAGATGCACTAAAGAAACACCGTTCGGTGGTGCTTTTTTTTTACCGCGGTCAATGGTGCCCGTATTGCAATAAGCACATTAAAGAACTTCAGGATTCGCTGCAATTGCTTACAGCTAAAGATGCATATGTAATTGGTGTTACGCCAGAGACGAAAGAAAACATCGATAAAACCATTAAAAAAACAAGCGCAGGTTTTTCTATCATACAAGATCAGAACGATAGTATTATGCAGGCTTACGGAGTAAACTTTATGATGGATGATGCCACTTTTACGAAATATAAAGGGTATGGCATTAACCTTGAAGCTAACAACGGGAACAACCGGCACACACTTCCGGTACCGGCCACTTATATTATTGATCAGTCAGGCAAGATTAAATATGTACATTTTGATCCGAATTACCAGAAACGCGCATCTGTAAAGCTTTTGCTTTCACAGCTTTAAGTAAGCAGGCTTACGCAGCGGTTGGTGATGACGCCAACCGCCAGAGCATGGCATTTCTTTTGGTTCCATGTGTCGATCAGCAGCAGGAGATTTTTTAAGCGTTGGTATCTTCATGAACCTTCTGCTAGTGCACTATTTTATCAATTTGCGGATACTTTTATTAATCATCTCTTTATCTGCAAGCGTAATGGCCAGTTTTAGGGCAGTTTGAAAGTGCCCGAGGGCTTTTTTGTTGTCGATATCGCTATAAAGATTCCCTAATAACGAAAAATACAGGTGGTTATCGTTCAGCTCCAGCTTTTCTGCTTCTGCTATTGCAGCTGCTTTTCCGTTGGTTTTGGCCAGTGCAAAGGTGCGGTTCATGGCTATAATGGGTGAATATTCGAGAATGAGAAGCTGGTTGTACAACTGGAGGATATTTTCCCATTTTTCGGTACTATCTGCTTTATGCGTATGCCAATAGGCTATGGCTGCCTCTAAATGATATTTACTAAGCGCATTACCTGTAGATGCCCGTTTAAGATAATAAATGCCCTGATCGATCAGCTCCTGGCTCCATAATTTTTCGTCTTGTTCCTCATATAAAACAGGATTGCCATCAGCATCAGTACGGGCATCGAACCTGGAAGCGTGGAAACACATGAGTGCAAACAAAGCATTGGCTGCTGGCAAGTCGGTAATGGTATTGCTGATTAACAAGTAATTTAACCGCATGGCCTCGGCACAAACATCTTTGCGTAGCGTAGCATTGTTTGATACAGAATAATAACCTTCTGAGAAGACCAGGTACAAAGTGGTGAGTATGGTTTCAAGCCTCTGGTTAATGGCCGGAATTTTGGGCTGCTCAATTTTGATATCCGCTTCCTTGAGTTTTTCTTTAGCCCGTTTTAGCCTTTTGTAAATGGTATCCTTTCCCGTCAAAAATCCGTCGGCAATTTCCTGTGCGCCAAAACCGCATAACAGATTCAACGCCAGCGCAATCTGAGCTTCTTTCGAAATTACCGGGTCACAAATGGTAAACATCATGGCCAGCTGACTATCATTAATGTTTTTGTCGGATAAATCGAGATCGATTTCCGTTTCCTTTTCTGTTTCAATCCGGATCTGGTTAACCAGCTTTTGTTCGAAAATGGAATGGTGTCTCAAATAATTCTTAGTCTTGTTTTTGGCCACCGTGTACAGCCAGGCGGTTGGATTTTCAGGAATGCCCTTCATGCTCCACGATTCAGTGGCGGTTAAAAAGGTATCGCTCACAATATCTTCGGCTATTTCTATATGGTCAATACCAAAGCGGTAACAGAGCACCGAAACAATTTTATGGTACTCTGTTCTGAATAAGTGAGGTATCAGTGCGCTTTCTTTCATGTAAAATTTAAAGATAAGCTTCTGGTTAAGCAGTTGGGGTAACAGCCATTCTGATTTCAACATTACCGCCGAGCTTTAATATCGGGCAGCCTTTGGCAATCTCAGCTGCTTCATCATAATCTTTGGCCCTGATTAATACCAACCCACCAATTGATTCCTTAATTTCGGCATAAGGACCGTTAATTACATTTTTATCCGCATGTACTACGCGGCCTTCCAAATCCCAGCGTTGTAAAGGTCTAACCAGTCTGTCTTGTGCGGCTATGCCGCCAAACCAGTCCTGCCACTGTTTAATCGACTCCTGAAGCATTTCAGGTGAGGGTTGGTCTTCGTGGGTAAATGCCCTGCGGAAGATCAATAAAAATTCGTTCATGTTATTGTTTTTTTAAAGGTTAATCTTAATTTATTGTGTGAATGATTGAATTTTGAGTGACAGAAAGTACCTGTCCCAAACATTCATTAATCCAATCATTCCCCTTATCCAAACATACCAACTTTATAACTACCTACTGTATTTGGGAAGGCAAGATTTAAGCGGTTCCAGGTGTTGATGTTGGTTACCAACAGGGTAAGTTCAATCATTTCCAGCTCAGTAAAGTGAGCAGCAGCTTCCTGATAAACTTCGTCGGTAACATGTGTAGCAGTAACTGCTTCAGCCCAGGCTAATGCGGCCCTCTCGCGTTCGGTGTAATATGGGGTTTCTCTCCAGGCGCTCAATCCGTATAGGCGCTGTTCGGTTTCGCCGTTAGCACGGGCATCTTTTGAATGCATGTCCAGGCAATAGGCGCAGGCATTAATTTGAGATACACGGAAATCAACCAACTCGATAATAGTGAGGCCAATTGACGATTTTTTTAATTGTTGTCCCATTTCCAATAAAGGTTTTAAAGCGTTCATTCCTTTTGCGAATACATTAATTCTCTTTTCCATTTTGTTTTAATTTTTGATTGTTAAAACCTAATGACACACGAACGCTGGAAATTGGACAGATTTTAAAATTTTTTTTAAATAAAATTTAAAATTTTATTTAAAAAGCTGATTTTTAGCGTTTTAATTTGAGTAAAAATATGATTTTGAAGTAGATTTTAAGTTAATCTTCAGCAAAGAGGCGGTTGAAATGATTTTCGAGGTGATTGCGCATCGCATTGCGGAAAAGTTCGGGCGATCCGTTTTCTAGTATATCAACCAGGCCTTTATGCGAAACGAATTTATGCAATTGCCCCTGTTTTTTAAGCAATCCGCTGTTGTGCACAAAATCGAATACCGGAAGCAGCATACTCTGGAATTTTCTGAGGGTTTCATTTCCTGTGATATCATACAATTTACCATGAAAAGCAATTTCGTGCTCGATATTAAATAAATGATCTTGTGCCACATCAGGTTCGTTATCAACTATCGTCTTTAGCTCTTTTAAGTCCTCATCGGTAATGCGTTGGAATAAAAAATCAGCCATGCCAATCTCAAGCACTAGCCTGATTTCGAAAATTTCTTTCAGCGTGCCCTGATCAAGTATATGTGGGTTCATACTTTTGGAAAGGATACCAAACAAGTCCGGACTCGTAATTACAGCACCTTTTTTCTTTTTAGACTCAATTAACCCCATCATGCGTAAACGCAACATTGCTTCGCGCACCACTGTGCGGCTAACACCCAGTGCGGCACAAAGTTCTAGCTCGGTAGGGATGCTATCGCCAACTTTCAATTTACGTTCCTGCAAAAGCTGAACAAGCTTATCTTCTACACGATCAACCAATGAACTGGTATCCACTTGTTTAAAATCACTGATGCTATCCATTATTATGTATAATTTATTTTATTCCAAAAACTGCTTTTAAAGCCGCTTAAAGCGCAAATATAAAGCTAAGTACTTAAAATCTAGTTTAAAATAAGCAGAATTTATTTGCAAATCAACAAAATAAATCGGTACTTAGTATTATTATGTATAACATAATACAATTTAAGATAACCAAATTATGAAAGAAACTTACTTCAAACTCATCAGGCATAGCTTGCCGGTTGCGCTGCTATTTGTAGCCCTTTCGGCATTTGCCCAGCAAACCATTACCGGTAAGGTTACCGATGCCAGCGGGCAGGGGATTCCGAGCGTTACGGTAATGATTAAAGGAACTAAAAATGGAACTTCAACCAGTCCTGCGGGCGCATACAGTATTAAAGCCACTAAAGGCGATGTGCTGGTTTTCAGTTTTACCGGCTACTTGACGCAGGAAATCGGCATTCAGGAGCAAAGCAGCATTAACATTAAGCTTTTAGAAGATAGTAAAGGCCTGGATGAAGTAGTCGTAGTAGGCTATGGTACACAAAACAGGCGCAGCGTAACCAATTCTATTGCTAAACTGGATAAAGAAGTACTGGCCAATACCCCCCGTTCAAATGCAGCTTCGGCATTACAGGGCACGGTGCCTGGTTTACAGGTTGTTACCGCATCTGGTCAGCCGGGCGCAGCGCCTGCTATTTTACTACGTGGCGGTGCATCTATTAATAGTCCGGGTGCCCCACTGGTAATTGTAGATGGGGTAATCCGTTCGTTAAGTGATATCTCTTCGGAGAATATCGAATCGATAGAAACCTTAAAAGATGCCTCAGCAACTGCTATTTATGGCGCCCGGGCAAACAACGGGGTAATTTTAGTGACTACTAAAACCGGTAAATCCGGAAGTTCACAAATTGCCTATAAATTTACCGGAGGTTACAACCAGGAGCGTAAAGGCTACAACTACATGGGTGCCGGCGATTATATTTATTATACACGTTTAGGTTATTTAAATGCAGGCCGTACCCTGGCACAAGCTAATGCATCCCGCGGTTTAGGCCTTTCTACCAATGCTGCAGATCTGGCCAGTTTCGATATCCGTACCTACGTAGCGGGTACTACCGTATTGCCTGCTGGCTGGCAAGTACTAAACGATCCTTATGGCGGACAGATTATGTACAAAGATCACGGTGGAGAAGTAGAGGATCTTGTTTTTCAGAATACCTATACCAAAGACCATTATGTAAGTGCGAGTGGCGGAAACGAGAAGGGAAAATATTTTGCAGCTTTCGATGCCTTTAATGAAGATGGTGTAATTGTAGGCTCTAAATACAAACGCTATACAGGCGATATAAATGGCTCGTACAAAATTAAACCGAACTTAGAAATCAGCTCAGGCGTAACGCTTTCTACTTCATCACAATTAGGTACCGTTGGTGGGGAGGTAAATACTTTATACCGCAGTTTAGCCATTTGGCCAACCTTTAATCCCTGGATTGACGAAGCCAAAACTGTTGCCAATCCTGGCAATAGCGCCAGTGACGGTAACCCTTTATATTGGCTAGGCCGTTTAGACCGCTCGAATGAAGTAAACCGGGTGGTGGCTAATGCCGCGGTGAAATGGGACATCATTCCCGGGCTTTATTTTAAAGCAACCGGAAATGCCTACTTATTTGAAACCCTGGATCAGTCATTTCAAAAATCGACGCAAACCTACGCACAGATTTTTGCCAATTCAGGAAGCAGCACGACCAGGACTTCTAGCAGTACTTTTGGCCGCGATTTCCAGACTCAATATAATGGAATATTGAATTACACCAAAAGTTTCGGCAAGCATAATTTTAATGTAATGGGTGGGGGCGAGTATTTCGATGTAAAATCATACGGATCGCAGGTATTGGGGCAAAATGCACCTACGGATGATATTCCTACTGCAAATGCCTCAACCACTTTTGCTGCCGGAAATAATTATACAACCCGTACCGAATATAAAATTCAATCGGCATTTGGTCGTTTTGCTTATGATTTCGATCAGAAATACCTTTTTACGGCTGTATTCAGGATGGATGGGGCTTCAAGTTTAGCCAAAGACAATAGAAATGGTTTCTTTCCAGGCGTTTCGGCAGGATGGAATGTACACCGTGAGACATTTTTCAAAAATTCAAAAATCAGTCAGTTTATTTCGAGCCTGAAACCGAGGATCAGCTACGGCCAGAATGGAAATATTGCCGGTTTAGGCCGTTATGAAACTCAAGGGGTTTACAGTTTGCAGGGAAATTATAACGGAAGCGCAGGCTTTTTAAATACCGGCATTATCAACAGCGATTTGCGCTGGGAAAAAAGTAAAACCACTGATTTAGGTTTGGATATGGGTTTACTAAACGACCGCATCACGGTTATTTTTGACTACTATAACCGCAAAACAAGCGATTTGCTAACCAATCTGGATCTGCCCAGTTATACCGGTTTCTCTAGTTTCAGGACTAATTTGGGTACTTTTCAGAACAAGGGAGTTGAGATTGGGGTAGATGCCCGGATCATCAGCAAAGGCGATTTAAAGTTGAATGCAGGTGCCAATGCCTCTTTTGTTAAAAATAAAATCTTACAACTGCCATTTAACGGCAATGCGAATAACAGGCAAGGGGGATTACAAATTTATGATCCGGCAGTTGGGCAGGTAGTTTGGGTTGGTGGTTTGCAGGAAGGTCAGCCATTGGGTAATATTTATGGTTACCGCCAGGTTTCTATATTTAAAGATGCGGCCGAGATTGCCGCTGCTGCAGGTAACCGCACCGATGCCATTGCAGGTATTACCGGACCGAATTTACCAGCTGGCACCAATGGAAGAATTACGCCGGGTGATGTAAACTGGGAAGATGTAAACGGCGATAACATTATCGATTCGAGAGATCAGGTGTATTTGGGGAATATTTATCCAAAATGGACCGGTGGATTTAACTTCAACGCCAGTTATAAAGGCTTTGGTTTATACAACAGATGGGATTTTGCCATAGGCCATACCATTTACAACGATTTGGTAGCCCGTACGCTGGGCAACTATCAGGGTACTTTTAATTACATCGATTTGCAGGCACAAGCCTGGTCACCAGCCAATACCGATACCGATATTCCAAAAGTTTATTATGCCGATCAGGTTGCTGGTTCAAAACAAAATTATACCCGCGCCAACAATGGTAACTCAGTGTTAAATGGTAACAATTCACGCTTTTACGAAAAAGGCGATTACCTGTGCCTGAGAGAAGTTACCCTTTCTTACGATTTACCAAAAGGGTTGCTGCAGAAATCGAAATTCTTTAACAATGCTAAAATTTATGTAACAGGCAGCAACTTGTTATACATCACCAAATTTTCTGGTCCATCGCCAGAGCCACCGGTATCAGGTGGAAGCATTACCGGTATCTATGCGGGAACCTACCCAACCCCGCGGACATTTATCATGGGCGTACAACTTGGGTTTTAACAATAATTAAGGATAGACATGAAAAAGATATTTAGAAATATAGGATTAGCAGTTGGCCTGTTCGGATTAACCTTAAGCGGTTGCAAAAACGGATTGGACCTGAGTCCGGTGAGCAGTTTAAGCGATGCCAGTTACTGGCAAACTGCCGATCAGTTTGATGCTTTTGTAAATGGTGTGTATGCCCGCTTCAGGGGGCACAATTCAAACTTTCAGTATTTGGGAGAGTTACGTTCTGATATTTTCGGTACTGATCCGGGATCTACCGCCACCTTTACCGGTGAGGCCACACAAGGTTTGGAGCGCATGTGGTTACAAACTTTAGACGCCGATAATGCTGGCGTAAGTGCATTTGGTGGCTTTTACAGTAACATTAACCAGATCAATCTGCTCATCCAGAAATTAAATACAACCAGTATTTTAACCGATGCCAAAAAGAAAAACTACCTGGCCATGGCTTATGGTTTGCGGGCTTTTTATTACTTCCAGATGTACCGGAGCTGGGGAAAGGTAATTATACAAACCGAACCGACTACCACGGTTGATGTGGCTAACCTGGCCAAAGCTGCTTCCAGTGAAGCTGAGGTGATGGCATTAATTAAAGCCGATATAGACCTTTCGAACAGCAATTTTGGAACAAGCTATGCTTTCGATAGTAAGAACAAAAAAGGTTTCTGGTCAAAAGCGGCAACGCAGATGTTAAAGGCCGAGGTTTACCTTTGGAATGCACACCGTGAGGGGGGCAATGCCGATGCTACAACCGCCAAAACGGCCTTAACCGAAATTCAAAGCAATGTTACGCTTACGTTATTGCCCAACTATGCCGATGTTTTTGTCACCACGAACAAAGATAATAATGAAATCATATTTGCCTCGAAAAATAAACTGGATGAAGCAACACTGGGTTTTATTGGCAACTATGTGCCGCAAACCGGGCTGATTGTTAACTTTTACGATTCGCTGAGCAACCGCAAGTTTGATGTTACCACCGATAATTATGGGGGACTATTGCGTGCACCAACTAAAATTGCCACTTACCGTAAATTCAGTAACCTCGATGTGCGGAAAAATATCAGTATCCAGGCGGCCTATTCTAAAAATACAGCAGGTGCTTATACCATTGCAGGTGCTTTCCTTAAAAAATACCTGGGCGAACAAAATGCAGGGAACCGCAACTATACGAATGATTACGTAATTTACAGGTATGCCGATCTGCTGCTTTTACTGGCCGAAGCTAAGGTGATGCTTGGCGAAAACCCGGCAACTGAAATTAACCAGGTAAGGGCGAGGGGTTATGCTGCAAATTATAATGCGACTACCTTAGGCTATCCAAATCAAGCGGTTGACAGTAACCCGAACGAAGCCATTTTAAAAGAGCGTTTTCTGGAATTTGTAGGCGAGGGGAAACGCTGGTACGATTTGAGGCGCATGGGCGATAGCTATGTTTACGAATATACACCAGTTACCACGGCAACGGCTTATAAATTGTTGTGGCCTTTAGATCGGGGTACATTGACCAATAACAGGGCGCTGAACCAAAACCCAGGTTATCCGGCCTTTTAAAAACCTGCTGGTATGCCATTGCGTGCATACCGGCAATAACTTTAATTATTACCAATATATCATATGCAAAACATTAAATTAGAAGGGCTTATAGCAGCTCCTTTTACCCCGTTTCATACCAACGGAGAACTAAATCTCAAACAGATTCCGAAATATTACCAATTTCTAAAGCAAAACGGTGTTACCGGTGCTTTTATCTGTGGTTCAACCGGCGAAGGGGTTTCTTTAACCAAAGTAGAAAAGATGGACGTGGCAGCGGCCTGGGGCAAGGCAACAGCACAGGATCCTGATTTTAAAGTAATGACTTTATTAGGGGGTACCTGTCTGTCCGACTGTAAATCACTGGCTAAACACGCCCGTGAAGTTGGCTTGTATGGGGTTTCTTTTACTGCACCTTCTTATTTCAAGCCGGGCAATGTTTCTGTTTTAGCCGAAATGTGTGCCGAAATTGCGAACGAAGTTCCTGATATGCCCTTTTATTACTATCACATACCTGTATTAACAGGTGCAAACCTCAATATGATTGATTTACTGTCAGCTGTAGATGGTAAAATACCCAATTTTGCCGGTGTAAAATATACCCACGAAGATTTCATGGATTTTCTTTCGTGCATGAATTTTAGTGACGGTAAATACGATATGCTGTGGGGTCGGGACGAAAATATGCTTTCAGCATTAGTTTTAGGTACCAAAGGAGCTGTAGGCAGTACGTTTAATTACCTCACGCCTTTGTATAAACAGTTAATTGCTGCTTTTGAAAGTAACAATCTGCCAGCAGCAGGAGCGCTTCAGCAGAAATCGATAGATTTTATCCGTTTATTGGGCAAATACGGTGGTATTGCAACAGGTAAAGCTTATATGAAGCTGGTTGATATAGATTGTGGAGAATTTAGGTTGCCTGTAAAAAATATGGACCAACAGCAATTTGAACGTTTTAAAAGCGAGGTTGAAAGTTTAGACTTCGCTGCTTTCAGGTCTGCACATTAAATAAACTAACAGAAAAGGTTTAAAGGTAAAGTGTATTGTCTCAATTATCCTTAGGCAATGGTTATCTTTATTTAAATCCCGTTTCGCATTAATGAAAAAACTCTTTTTATACCTTATTTTCTTGCTCACCTCTATTTCATTTTCAAAATTACAGGCGCAACAGCATATTCAAACCATAGGTTGGAATGTGGTAGCTAAAATTCCGCCTGCACCAACGCAAACGCAATCTATGGGTTTGGCCGGCGCTGTTGGGGGTAGTCATCAGCATTTGCTTTTTATTGCCGGAGGGACAAATTTTCCCGATAAAATGCCCTGGGAAGGCGGAAAGAAGAAATATTACGACGATATTTTTATCTACCGTAAAATGGCCCGTGGATTAACTTTAAGGCCTTATCAAGCCAAATTGCCTTGCAATCTGGCCTATGCGGCGGTATGCAGCACACCCGGTGGAATTGTTATTGCCGGTGGCGAAAATGAAACCGGCCTAAGTAAAAAGGCTTTTATAATGAAATGGGAAAACGGAAGTGTAACTTTTATTGCGCTTCCCGATTTACCAGAAGGCCTCGCCAATGGTGCTTTAACCCTGATGGGCGATATTTTGTATCTGGCGGGAGGCGAAACGGCTGGTGGAGCCAGTGATCAGTTTTTATCGCTCGATCTGAAAAATACACCGATTGGCTGGCAAATATCAGTTAAACTGCCTAAACCCGTTTCGCATGCGGTACTGTTAACGGCAGGCACAAAAATTTGGATGATTGGCGGACGTAAAAGCAATGCCGGTGATACCAGCACCATTTATAAAAATGTATGGATGTTTGATGTAAATGAGCAAGGCTGGAAAGCCAAAGCTGCTTTGCCTAATCCAATATCGGCGGCTTGTGGCATTACTGCACAGCAAGAATTGCTGGTATTTAGTGGTGATGAGGGGCAAACTTTCCACCAGGTAGAAAAGCTCATCGCGGAGATTGGGCGGGAGCAAGAGCCTGAAAAAAAGGCAAAACTGAACCATAGCAAAGCGGTTATTCAGGCTGCACACCCCGGTTTTAGCCACAAAGTATTGAAATACGATATTGCACGCGATGTCTGGAGCGTAATTCCGGGAGCAATGCCTTATGGAACGGTTACTACCCAGGCAGTGTGGTTCGGAAATGAAATTATTATTGCCGGAGGAGAAGTAAAAGCCGGTATACGTACCCCTAAAATTCTATCGGGTAAAATTAAATCAACCAAATGAAAGAAACGAAAAAATACGCATGGGTTGTAGTTGGCTTACTTTGGTTTGTGGCACTGCTCAACTATATGGACCGGCAAATGCTTTCCACCATGCGGCCTGCGATGCAAATTGACATTGCAGACCTGCAATCGGCAACCAACTTTGGTTGCCTCATGGCCATTTTTCTTTGGATCTATGGTTTTATGAGTCCCATATCGGGTATTGTTGCAGATAAACTAAACCGTAAATGGCTTATTGTAGGTAGTTTATTGGTTTGGTCGGCGGTTACTTTTTTAATGGGTTATGCCACGACTTTTAATCAAATTTACTGGCTCAGGGCATTAATGGGGGTGAGTGAAGCCCTGTATATCCCCGCAGGTTTATCGCTTATTGCCGATTACCACAGTTCTAAAACACGCTCTATAGCCATTGGCATTCACATGACAGGTTTGTACATGGGGCAGGCACTGGGCGGCTTTGGCGCTACTATCGCTTCAAGATTTTCATGGCAGGCTACTTTTCATTCTTTCGGCCTGGTAGGGATCATTTACGCCCTGGTATTGGTTTTCTTTTTACGTGAGAAAAAGGCTCCCGCTTTGCAGGAAAATGAAACCATTAATATAAAACCCAATTTGTTTAAAGGGCTGGCGCTGCTTTTTAGCAATATTTCCTTCTGGATAATCCTCATTTATTTTGCCATCCCGAGTTTGCCAGGGTGGGCTACTAAAAACTGGCTTCCTACTTTATTTGCTGATAATCTTAAAATAGATATGGCGCAGGCCGGTCCAATTTCGACCATTACGATAGCTGCATCCTCGTTTCTTGGCGTAATTTTCGGCGGAATCCTGTCTGACAGGTGGGTACAGAAAAACATGAAAGGCCGCATTTATACCAGCGCCATTGGTCTGGCTTTAACCATTCCGTCGCTCTTACTGATTGGTTTTGGCCATTCCTTATTTAATATAATCGGGGCGGCATTTTGCTTTGGTTTTGGTTATGGCATGTTTGATGCCAATAACATGCCCATACTTTGCCAGTTTGTTTCGGCCAAATACAGGGCAACCGCCTATGGCATCATGAACATGACGGGCGTATTTGCGGGTGCGTTTATTACCGATTTCCTGGGTAAATCGACTGATTCGGGGAGCTTGGGTAAAGATTTCGCCATGCTCTCGGTTATTGTGATGATTGCTCTGGTGGTTCAGCTTTATTTTCTGCGGCCGAAATTTAATGATTTTGAAGATGTTTAACTTAATAAAAAGGATGATGAAATTTATAAAAATAAAAGTACAGTTCAGTTTATTAACCTTGCTTACGCTGTATACACTCAACGCTTATTCATTAAAAGGAGTTGAAATTGTTTCGACAGCACAGGTTATTCCGGTTTTAAAAGGGATTGAAAGCAATCCGCTTTTACGCGTAATGGTTTATGTTCCGGCAGGAAACGAAATTTCATTTAAAAAAATAACCGCAAAATTAAACCCGGCCGGAATAAAAGCTATTGAAAAAATTGATGTCTATTTTACGGATTCAGAGCCGCTTTTTGCCGAAAAAAACAAACTGCTTACCCTTAATCCTGCAACTGTAAATATTGGTTTAGCAGTAAGTATTAAGCTTAAACCTGGCATGCACTATCTTTGGTTTACCGCCAAACTTAAAGCGGGCGCAGATATCGATTCGAAAGTTGAATTTCACATTACGCAGTTGGAAGATGTTCATGCTAAAATTTACCGCGTTGCAGAAGAAGGTACCGGTTATGTGAAAAGGTTGGGTATAGCAGTAAAAAAAGCAGGTGATGATGGCGTTAACACTTTCCGGATTCCGGGAATGGCTACTACGGATAAGGGAACATTGATTACAGTTTACGATATCCGTTATAAAAATTCGGGTGATTTACCTGGGAATATTGATGTTGGCACAAGTCGCAGTACCGATGGGGGGAGAAGCTGGCAAGCTACCAAAGTGATCATGGACATGGGCGAACCCAACGAAAATAACGGAATTGGAGATCCGGCAGTGCTTTTTGATCCGGTTACAAAAAAAATATGGGTAGCAGCGCTGTGGAGCAAGGGCAATCGCTCAATTGCGGGTTCTAAACCTGGTTTATCAGAAGATGTTACCGGTCAGCTGGTATTGGTGAGCAGTGATGATGACGGCCTGACCTGGTCAGCACCAAAAAGTATTACGGCGGGCACAAAAGATCCAGCATGGAACCTGTTTTTTAATGGTCCCGGTAGCGGAATTGCCATGGCAGATGGTAAGTTGGTATTTGCTGCACAATACTGGGATGAGCATGCCATGCCTTATTCTACATTAGTGTACAGTAACGATCATGGCAAAACCTGGAAAACCGAAGATGGACCAAAACCGAATACTACCGAAAGTCAGATTATAGAAACAACGCCAGGCATTTTAATGCTGAATATGCGCGATAATCGCGGGAGTTTTAGAAGCGTCGCCACGACAAACAACATGGGTAAAACCTGGCTAGAGCATTCAACCTCTTACCGTACCTTAGCCGATCCTGTATGTATGGCCAGTTTAATTAAGGCTACTGTAAATATTAAAGGAAAGCAAAAGGACGTGGTATTTTTTGGTAACGATAACGCTCAAACCATGCGCTACAATTTAACCATTAAAGCCAGTTTAGATCTGGGCGAAAGCTGGGATATTCAAAACCAGTTGCTTATTGATGAGCGGAAATTTTATGGTTATTCATCACTGACTAAAATTGATGATAAAACCATTGGTTTCTTTTATGAAGGGGTGAGGGATCTCTATTTTGTTCGCATTCCTGTAAGTGAAATTGTTAAGTAAACCGGCCATGAAGACTTTTTGTAGGTTAATTATCCTGCTGTTTTTTTTGAACGGTACCAACCTGTATGGGCAAAAAATAAAGGTAGCCTGTATTGGCAATTCAGTAACCGCTGGTTATTTGTTAAATCAACCTGAAAAGCAGGCCTATCCTGCACAGTTGCAGCAGCTTTTAGGTGATGGGTATCAGATTGGAAATTTTGGGTACAGTGGAGCAACCTTATTAAAAAAAGGGCATAATCCTTATTTTAAAACGAAAGCTTTTCGTGAAGCGCTGAATTTCAGGGCAGATATAGCCATTATTCATCTGGGATTAAATGATACCGATCCGAGAAACTGGCCCAACTATAAAGATAACTTTCAGGCAGATTATCAATGGCTGATTGATACCTTAAAGCAACAAAATCCAAAGCTTAGGGTGTTCATCTGTAAGCTTACTCCAATTTTTAGTGGTCATCCAAGGTTTAAATCGGGTACGCGCGATTGGTATTGGCAGGTACAGGAAAAGATTTTATTGGTTGCAAGGGGCAATAAATTTGTGCCTGTCGACCTCAATGCGCCTCTAAGTAACAGGCCCGAGCTTTTTGCCGATAATCTCCATCCCGATAGTGCAGGTGCCGCTATAATTGCCCAGACAATTTACAAGACCATAACGGGTAATTTTGGTGGTTTTAAATTAAACAGGTTGTTTAACGATAATATGGTGTTGCAGCGCGATAAAAGTATCCCGGTTTATGGTACGGCTAATTCGAACGAGGAAATAACCATTTATTTTAACCAGCAGGTGAGACGTGCCGTTGCAGGAACGGATGGCAAATGGATGGTGAATTTTCCGGCTATGAAATACGGCGGGCCTTACCAGATGAAATTGGTTTGCAAAGATGAAAACCTTATACTAAAAAACATCCTGCTTGGCGATGTATGGCTTTGTTCAGGACAATCGAATATGGCTTTTCCTTTAAAATCATCGGCTACAGGCTCCGCTACTTTACAGCATTTAAATACCAAACTTCCACTCAGGCTCTTAAAATTTAAATCTTTGGCCGAAACAGATAACGCCTCCTGGGATAAAGCTACTCTGGAACAACTTAATCAGCTGAACTATTTTTCGGGTGCCTGGCAAACTCTAAGGAGGGAAACTACTGAAGATTTTTCAGCTGTAGCTTATTACTTTGGCGAAAAACTGACAAGAGATGAAAAAGTTCCCATTGGTTTAATTGAGTTGGCTGTGGGTGGTTCTCCGCTCGAATCTTGGATGGATAGAAGAACCATGGAGCAAGACAATTTACTGGTAGATATATTCGATAATTGGCGCAAATCAGATTTTATACAGGATTGGGTACGTGAAAGAGCTGGTGTAAACCTTAAAAATGCAGTTAATCCGAAGCAAAGACATCCTTATGCACCTGCTTACAATTATGAAGCCGGCGTGGCATCGCTTACTGCATTCCCGATTAAAGGTGTAATCTGGTACCAGGGCGAAAGTAATGCACATAACGTCGAGCTTTTTAGCCGCGAGTTTCCACTATTGGTTAAAAGCTGGAGAGCAAAGTGGAACGATAACTTCCCTTTTTACTATGTACAACTGTCAGCCATTGATAGGCCTTCCTGGCCCTGTTTTAGAGATGCACAACGGAAATTGCAGGCAGTTATTCCAAATTCGGGCATGGTTGTGAGTTCCGACCTGGGCGACTCGTTAAATGTACATCCTACGCATAAAAAGGAAATCGGCGAACGATTGGCATTGTTGGCGCTTAAAAATACTTACCATAAAAATGTGGTGGCCAGCGGACCAATAGCTATAAAAGCGATCAAGGTTAAAAATACCATAGTCGTTAGCTTTAACAGCGCCAAAAAACTTAAAATTGCCGGGCCCGGCATGCTAACAGGATTCGAACTGGAAGACATTACCGGCAAGCATTTTCTGGTAAAAGCCAGTATCGTTCAAAACCAGGTACACCTTAATATTCCGCAAGGCAAAACCATAAGCAAGGTTTTGTATGCCTGGCAACCTTTTACCAGGGCCAATTTAATTAATGAAGCAGCTTTGCCTGCTTCTACATTTTCCATTTCTATGTTATAAAGATGAGTTATACTTCAAAAGAACTACAGCACCTGGGGGCATTTTACCAAAACCAGTTGCTTAACAATACTGTTCCGTTCTGGTTTCCGCGATCACTTGATCAGGAACACGGCGGTTATTTGTTTATGCGCGATGCAGATGGCAGCCTGATCGACGATGATAAAGCAGTCTGGATTCAGGGGCGGGCAGCCTGGCTGTTATCAACACTTTACAACACCATTGAACCTAAAAAAGAATGGCTGGATGCTGCAAAATCGGGAATCGATTTCTTGAACCAGCATTGTTTTGATACCGACGGACAGATGTTTTTTCATGTAACGCGGGAAGGAAAGCCCATCCGCAAAAGGCGTTACTATTTTTCCGAAACTTTTGCTGTGATTGCAAATGCGGCCTATGCAAAAGCCAGCGGTGATGAAGCGGCAGCTGAAAAAGCCAGGTACTTGTTCGGCAAATGCATCGAATATGCCACCAAGCCCGGTTTACTGCCGCCAAAGTTTACCGATACCAGGCCAGCCAAAGGAATCGGAGTACCTATGATTATGATGAATACGGCACAGCAGCTGCGCGAAACCATTGGCGATCCGCGCTGTGACGAATGGATTTCAAAATGGATTGGGGAAATTCAAAAGGACTTTGTTAAAGACGATATTAAATGTGTAATGGAGCAGGTTGCACCTGATGGTTCTATCATCGATCATATTGATGGTCGTACTTTAAATCCAGGACATGCCATTGAAGGAGCCTGGTTTATTTTGCACGAAGCGAAGTACCGCAATAACGATCCTGAATTGATTAAGCTCGGCTGTAACATGCTCGATTACATGTGGGAACGGGGCTGGGACCAGCAGCAAGGTGGTATACTGTATTTCAGGGATGTGTATGGAAAGCCTGTGCAGGAATACTGGCAGGATATGAAATTCTGGTGGCCGCAAAACGAAACCATCATCGCTACTTTACTGGCTTATACCTTAACCGGCAACGAAAAATATGCACGCTGGCACAAAATGGTACACGATTATGCTTACAGCAAATTTCACGATCCTGAACATGGCGAGTGGTTTGGCTACCTGCACCGCGATGGTTCAATAGCACAAACAGCTAAGGGTAACCTGTTTAAAGGACCTTTCCACCTGCCCAGGCAGGAATGGTATTGTGCCCGGTTGTTAAGCAATTTGGGATATTAAGCTCATTTCAAGATGCAGCATGCAGGTCGGCAACCAAAAACTTGGTGCTAATCCTGCTCATGGTTTCCAAACGTATGCCTAAATAGCTGGCCAGGTAACGTTTGGGGACTTTATCGAAGGCCAGGCCGTTGGCTTCGAGTTTACGGTACCTTTTCGATGCATTGGGAATTCTGGCTAAAATAGCCCTGTCAGAAGCTGCATAGTAGTGCAATTCGAAAAGTTTTCTGCCAATCAGATTAGCTTCCGGATAGTGCGAATAAGCGGCTTCAATCAGGTTATACGGGATGCTGATTAAAACACAGTCTTCAAGCGCCTGTAAATATTCTATTGAATGGTTACCATGATCGTAGGGGTGACGTATGGCGCCGATAATCTCGTTACCGAAACTAAACCAGGTGCTAATGTCTTTTTTTCCGTCCTTTACAAACCCACGTACCAATCCACTTACCAAAAAGTAAAGCGAAGTGTTGTTGTCAATGGGTGAGAGTACATGTTTATACTTTTTTACATGAATTACATTACAGCTTTTTTCGTAAGAAGCTTTAAATTCTCCCGACAGGGGATGAAACTTTTCCAGGTACTGAAAAAGCGGAAGCATAGAAGAATGAGTGCTCGAATATTGCATTTATTAAACCTGCTAAATAGAAAAATTAATGGGACAGCATTTTCTCTGTTACCTAAATCTGCTTGCCTGGCAAGCCACCGGATTTGTTTGGTTAACGATGCAAAGTTATCTGAGAATGGCAAAATCAGCAGCTATTGAAGGGCTAGCGGCCTCTAACTATTCAGCCGTTAGACCAAAAACAGGGCAGAAAGGGGCTTTTAGCTAAATTCCTGATTAAAATAGTTGGTTGGCATTACGCCTTTTTCTTTTTTAAAAGCGTTGTAAAAAGTGGCCAGACTTTTAAAACCGGATTCTGAGGCAATGGCTTCAATGGTTAATTTATCGCTCTTAACAGGGTGTTGGATTAAAAAATGGGCCACCCGGTATCCGTTAATCCAGTCGCGAAAATTTTTACCAATGGTGTTGTTAATAATATAGGAACAATGATGAACAGGGATATTAAGTTTTGCAGCAAGATCAATAATCTGAAAATCGTGAAGGAGGTAAAGCTGCTCTTGTTGCATCAAAGCTTCCATAGCGTGCGAAAGTTCAGCAAACTGTTCTTCAGATAAGTTTACTTTTTTTGCGGGTTTTGCAGGCTGTTCATCCTTAATTGTGGGTAAGCCGGGGCTTACAGTCCCGGCAGGTGGTCCATCCAATTCAACCTGCTCCGGCATATTTTTTTTATCAAGATCTACCGATATCAATAGATAACCATAAAAAATATGGGGTTTGTGCAAGGCATATAGTACCAAAAATAACAGTAAGAGGCAATTGATAATGACAAATGAAGGCTGGGTATAGGAGATATGTAAGCCTCTCAAAATAACCGGAGTTAAGCTTAATAATTGAAAAAATGTGCCCACACGAAGAAAGAAGACAATCCAGTGCTTTCCAGGCTCATCCGTTTTAGCCGTTTTATCCATTTTCCGGTAATAATGTATCCAGGCGAGGCATAAATAAGTAAATACCAGAATGGGCCTTAAGGTGTAATGGAAGTAGTTTGGGAAGAGTCCTGTTTGGGCTTTAAGCGAGAAATAGCCATTGTCTGCCAGCTGTTTGGGGATGGTGGTCCAAATGAGTTCAGGCCAGCCATGCCAGGGTAGTACGTGGATCAGTGCTAATAGTGCAGGGATAAAATGCAGCCATTGCCACTTTCGTAACCGAATACTTTTATCGATAAAACCCGAAATATAAAGATAAAAACACGCAGGTGCGGCATAGTAAAGGGGGGTAAAGGCCTGAAAAACATATACAAGCGTTACCGGTTTTTCGGCAGCAATGAGTGCTGAAATTAAAACCTGGCCAAAACGGGCAAAAAATAAAAGTGAAAGTAAAATATTGAGTGTTTTATTTCCTCTTTTAGCAAAAAAAAGATTTATAGAGAATAGAAGCAGAAAAAGACAGCAGGTGCCAACTAAAAGATTCAAAAACTGCATATTTTCAGCCAATATAAAGCTTTGTTAGAAAATAGTACTGTACGAATTTATTTACAAGCTTATCGGCTTGTTTTGTAAACGGAAAACGGCAATGGCTATTCATATCGGGATTATTTTGGATACAAATCGCCCGTATCGGCAGTTTGTGGAGATAAAGTTGCATGGAAAGGAATGAGTAGCTACGTATTGCAGATAAATGAGTAGGTGAACAGGTTACATCTCATGTCTTAAAAAAGCAATCCTTTATAAAACGAATAATTTTTGTTGCTATATTTTTTTGTGCCATCGTTACCGGAGGTCTAAAAATTATCAAAATCGTAAAATTTGCCAAAAATTTGTAGGGGAGGTTAGGATAATATAATTTTGACTACTAATTAGATAGATTTAATATAGATTACGATTGTCGAAAATAATATCCTTGTTGCTTTTCCGCGCTCTGGTATAACCTGCAGTCGTTTTCTGGCCTTAGCTGAATCTGATTTTATTCTTAAATGATGTATGATCCTGCCTACGTCTGTAATGTAACAAAATAACTTTACCACTAAAATAATGGTGGTTTAGATTAACACAAAATATTAAATATGATACCGTGGTATAGAAAGGAGTGCATAAACAACAGATAATTACACCATTAATACAAATGGAAAGTGCATTGCTGCACTCTCCACAAATTTGACCATTTAACCGGAGATCAATTGGCGTTGCATCCGGTCAATTTATTTAATGATCATGCTAAAATTATGAATTATGCGCGAGAACTTTTCATGCTAATGAAGCTTGTTGCAAATTCATATTCGGCATAAACCAATATCCATTATGAAAATACGCGGAAAGTCCTGGAAGGACTCGCATAGTGCCTACTTTTCCAAAAGATTTTTATTGTCCGGTTTAACAGGGATGCTACTCACTTCTATCCTTATGCCGGCCTCGGCAAAAATAAGCGGTGGGCAACATTTCTCCAATCATTTAAATGTGGCCGGTACGGTTTTTAATCCGGTTTCCGGAGCAAAGCTGAAAGCAACTACCATTGAGGGGAAAGTAACAGATGAAAAGAATCTTCCCTTGCCTGGCGTAAGCGTTAGGGTTAAAGGAACTACTCAGGTGGTTTCAACCAATCCTGATGGTGCGTTTCAGCTTGTTACCGATCTGAACCAACCAACATTAGTTTTTACGTATGTAGGTTACAAAACAAAAGAGGTTGTTTACAATGGCCAAGCGGTATTGATAAAACTTGATCCCGATCAAAGTAAGCTCGAGGAAGTGCTTGTAGTAGGGTATGGTACCCAAAGAAAAAGTGATGTACTGGGTTCTGTGGCCTCCTTTAATGCCAAAGCTGTGGAAGAAAAACCTATATCTCGGGTGGAACAGGCGCTGATTGGTCAGATGGCTGGTGTACAGGTTAGGCAGCAAAGTGCTACACCGGGTGCGGGTTTAAGCATTCAGGTGCGTGGTGCAGGCTCAATTACGGCAGGCAACGAGCCGCTTTATGTATTAGATGGTTTTCCTTTAGATGTAGCCAGTCAGAATGCTGCCGGCGGTATTGCCAACAGTCCGCTCGATAACCTTAATCCAAACGATATCGAAAGTGTACAGGTGTTGAAAGATGCAGCAGCAGGAGCCATTTACGGCTCGCGTGCAGCAAACGGAGTAGTAATTATTACAACCAGAAAAGGAATTACAGGGAAACCTAAAATTAGTGTAAATGCCAATGCAGGCATCAGTACTATCGCGCGGAAAATTGATATGCTCAGTGCTGACGAATGGGTGGCGCAGGCTACAGAATTAGCCAACAACGCCTGGGTGGCTTCTGGTACAGGCAGAACGCCCAGCCAAACCAATGCAGAACGCGCGGCGATTTTGGGGCTTGCCGCAGGGACGATTAATACTACTTACATGACTGATCCGCGCTGGGCTCAGGCCGGACACCCCGGACTTGACTATGTAGATTGGCAGGATGCTATTTTTACCCGGGCGCCCTATCAAAACTATGAGGTTTCGGCAAGCGGAGGCTCAGAAAATGTTAGTTATTTTATCTCTGGGAATGTGCTTAACCAAAATGGAACACTGATCAATTCTAACTTTAAGAATTATGGTATAAGGGCTAATGTAGAGGCTAATGCCAGTAAGAAACTTAAATTCGGAATCAATCTGGCACCATCATATTCGGTTAACAACGCGCCTCCGGGCGAGGGAAAGGATAATCAGCTGATGAATGCCCTGCAAATGGTGCCTGTGGTTGAAAGCGCTGCCGGGTTAAATTCTGGTGCTTACGGAAACAGTACCTATACCTGGGCAAGTCCGAGGCTCATCAGCCCCTATGCTTATCTCGAAACTGCCATCAATAAAATTAAAACTTCAAGGTTATTGGCTTCGATCTATGCCGATTACCAGATTCTAAAAGGCTTATCGCTCAGATCAAGCGTAAATTATGATAACGTAGACCGCAACACTTCAAAATATACTTCCGATCAGGTTACGGTGGGCGCAGCATCGGCATTATTAACCAACCCGGGCTTTTACTCTACAGGTTCTTATGCGGTAACCAAAAAACAGAATTTCCTGAATGAAAATACCTTGAATTATACCACCACAATCGCGGGTGTGCATAAAATATCGGCCATTGCCGGTGTGTCGTATAATATTGTACATACGGAGGGGGTGAGCCTGGCTACAGCCGGAGGTTTTGCCAACGATATCATTAAAACCTTAAGTAATGCCATTGCCAACTCGGCAGGAGTAACCACTACCGGAACTTCAACTGCGGCAAATAATACCTTGTTTTCGTATTACAGCAGGTTGCAGTATGCCTTTAAAGATAAATATCTCTTATCCGGGACCCTCAGAAGAGACGCTTCATCTAAGTTTGGTTCCGAAAATCGCTGGGGAACTTTTCCTTCGATATCGGCCGGATGGAAAATTTCAGAAGAATCTTTTCTTAAGGATGTTAAAGCCATTAATGAGCTGAAACTGCGGTTAAGCTGGGGTAAATCGGGCAATAATAATATTGGCGATTACAACGCCATCAGTACGCTGGTAAATTCGAATTACGTATTTGGAGGCAATACGCCTACCACAGCCACAGGTCAGGTGGTATCGGGCCTTGCCAATAAAGCGCTGAAATGGGAAACCTCTAATACATATGATCTGGGTATAGATTTAAGTCTTTTGGCAAACAGGATTAATTTTACTTTCGATGCTTATCATAAAAAGAATACCGATCTGCTGTTGAATCTGCCTGTATTATCGGCAAGTGGTTTTAGTACCAGCCTGCAAAATATTGGTGCTGTGGTAAACAAGGGGCTGGAGTTCGGTTTGAATACCGTAAACGTAAAAACAGCCAGTTTTATCTGGTCAATGAGCGCCAATATTGCCTTCAATAAAAATACGGTAACAGAGCTTGGGCCAACCCATGCCGATATTGAAATAGCTTCTGCCTACAGTGGTAGCAATGCACCATATTTATTGCGCGAGGGACTGCCCGCATTTAGCTATTACATTACCCAGACAGACGGAATTTTAACTGCTGCTGATCTTGCGAATCCTGCGGTGGCCAAAGTATCTGGTCAGAAAGTGGGCGATGCAAAGTATGTTGATGCCAACGGCGACGGAAAAATCAGTGCTGCAGACCGGGTAATTGGTGGTCAGCCTTCACCTAAATATACCTGGGGCTGGACAAACAATTTCAAGTACGGAAATTTTGATCTTGGTATACAGTTATATGGCCAGCATGGCGGATCGATACTTTCTTACCTCGGTAGAGCAATTGATTTTTCGGGGAGCACCACAGCAAATGTGCTTGGGGTGTGGAGAGGCCGATGGAGTGCCGCAGATCCCAATCCCGATGCCCCAAGAGGTAAACTGGGTGCAAGCTATACTTATCCTAACGTAACATCTGACTGGGTTTATTCGAGCGATTTTTTACGGGTGCAGCATATTACTTTGGGCTACAACCTGAAAGGTTTAATCAAAACGCCGGGTATTTCTTCAGCAAGGATCTTTATCACCCTGGAAAACTACTTCTCTCACGATAAATATAAAGGTGGGGCAAATCCCGAAGCCCAAAATACAAATGTAAGTGGCGATGCCAGTTACGCCATATCGGGCGATTACGGTTCTGCACCATTAAGTAAAACTGCTTCAATTGGTGTAAATATTGGCTTTTAGTAAAATAAGATGAAAACGAAAATATACTTAACCCTGTTCTCCGCATTGCTGCTACTAACCAGTTGCGAAAAACAGTTAAATCAAACACCAGAGTCGAGCTTAGCTACCGAAAATTTTTTCACCAACAACAACGACTTTCTTCAGGCGGTTAATGGGGTTTATTCGCAATTAAACAATTATCCCAGTCAGGCACTGTGGCTGGGCGAAATGCGCAGCGATAACCTCAATGCAACCTCCGATGGTAACCGTGACTGGGACGGGATTAATAATTTTACCCCCAGTATCACCACAACAGGCTTCATATCAGCCGCCTGGAAAGCCAATTTTAATGGTATCTATAATGCAAATACCGTTTTAGCTGCCCTCGAAACCAAAGGAAGTGTGCTTACTGCAGCAAATGCTACCCGTTACACTGCCGAAGTGCGGTTTTTAAGGGCATTTTATTATTTCGCTTTAGTGAGGACTTTTGGTCAGGTGCCATTAATTTCGACGGTAAAAAGTGCTGCTGAGGTGGCGGCCATCCCCAGGAGCCCGGTAGCTGATGTGTATGCATTAATTGAATCGGATCTGCAATATGCAGCCACCAATTTACCCGCAACTTTTACCGGTACCGATCTGGGCAGGCCTACATCTTATGCTGCAAAAGGGCTGTTGGGATTGGTTTACCTCACCAAATCAGGACCAACTTACGGTATAAACGGGCCAGGGCTAAACAGCAACGAATACAACAAAGCCGCTGCCCAGTTTGATGCAGTACTTACCGGTAGTCCTTACAGTTTTGCCAATAATTATTCATCCATATTTTCTTATACCAACGAGAACAATAGCGAAGTCGTTTTCGATGTGCAGTTTGCGTCGAGTTTAAACGGCGCTGGTTTTCCTTCGCATTTGGTGCCTGTAGCTTACTGGACCAGCAATGGTATTTCCAATAGTTATGGAAATGGCTATGGCGCAAGTACTTTTCCGGTGGCTAAAAGTTTAGTAACGGCCTATACCACCAATACCGTTAGCGGAACAGATATCAGGTATCCTTTCAATGTGGCTACCAGCTACACCCCGGGTCCGTTTATTAAAAAATATATCGATTTGGCTAAAAAAGGCCTATCGGGAAGAGATTGGCCTATTAATTTTATCGTGTTGCGGTATACCGATATATTGCTCATGAAAGCAGAATGTATCCTGCATGGCGCTCCGGGTACGCAGGCTGATGTTGATGCTGCGGTAAACCAGGTAAGGACCAGGGCGGGGGTAGGTGCATTATCCAATGTAAATATTCAAACCCTGATGCAGGAGCGGCAGAGAGAGTTTTTAGGTGAAGGTTTGCGCTGGAACGATCTGGTGCGCGAAGGATTGGCCGTTTCGCAAATGAATGCCTGGAGAATTGCCGATGCGATTACTAAAATCAATGAAATTACGCCGGATTATGTTATTTATCCGGTGCCGGCATCAGAAATCCAGACTGCTCCCGGACTTTATACACAAAATCCCGGCTACAATTAAGTTATATTTACGAAATGATCAAAAGAATTTTAATTATAGCAGGTTTCTCGATCCTTTTTAGCGGATTAACTTCTGCCCAACGAAAACCTGGACAAAAGCCAAATATTATATTTATTATGGCTGATGATTTGGGTTATGGCGACGTTGGAGTTTACGGACAAAAGCTGATCCTGACTCCCAATATCGATCAGCTGGCCAGGGAAGGAACGCGGTTTACTGATTTTTATGCCGGCGCCCCTGTTTGCTCACCTTCAAGGGGTTCTATTCTTACAGGACTGAATACGGGGCACGCCACCATCAGAGGCAACGCAACTGATAAAGGTGGTCTTCCAGGCAAAAAAGGAAAAAACGTCGTATACCGGGCTAATCTTACAAAAGACGATTACACCATAGGTAACCTGATGCAGGATGCCGGATACAATACCTCGCTCGTAGGAAAATGGCATGTTGACGGTTACGATTCGCTTGCTACTCCTTTACAAAGGGGATTTCATCAATTTTCAGGCTGGCTTATCAATCTGCCGGCTACCTATGCCAGTACCTATTGGCCTGACCATCGTTATGTGAACGGTAAACTCGAAACGATTGAACCCAATGCCAATGCCAGAAAGGGTTATTATGAAACCAATATCTGTACAGATGAAGCATTGGCTTATCTAAAAACACAAAAAGAAAATAAAAAACCTTTCTTTTTAATGGTGAATTTTAATAATCCACATTCACCACTTGACGTGCCGGATCAAGCCATTTACAAAAATAAAAACTGGCCTGATGATATGAAAACCTATGCAGCCATGGTTTATTACATGGATCAATCGGTGGGGAAGATAAAAGAATACCTCAACAAAAGTGGTTTATCTAAAAATACAATCGTCTTTTTTGCTTCTGATAATGGACCACGGTCAGAACCTACCAGCCAGCTGAAAGCGGTATCAGAGTTTTTCGATTCCAACGGACAGCTTAAGGGGCATAAAAGAGATATGTACGATGGAGGGATCCGTATTCCTTTTATTGTATGGGCACCTTTTATTAAAAATGCCCCTAAAACGAGCAGTGTGCCCGGGTATTTTCCTGATATTATGCCCACATTTGGCGAGATTGCAGGTAAAACCAGTGGTTTTAAAACAGATGGTGCCAGTATTTATCCTTTAATTAAAGGGGGGAAGGTTAACACTGATCGGTTTTTGTATTGGGAGTTTTTTGAACTGGGTTTTGAGCAAGGCCTGCGTTATGGCTGGTGGAAAGGGGTAAAAAGGCACCATAAACTGGAGCTTTACGATCTGAAAACCGATATCGGAGAAACCAGGGATTTGGCTGCAGCCCATCCGGATATTGTAAAGAAAATGGAAGATTATCTGTTAACAGCAAGAACGGATTCGCCTTACTGGACGGCTAAATAAACAACAGAATTTGAGTCTGCCTTGTAGCTTACCTATTCAGTAAAGTTACAAGGCGATATTGTTATCTCTTTTAAAAGATAGCGGAGATAAGCCCGCATGCTTTTTAAAGTATTTTCCAAAGAAGGAAGGATTGCTGAAATGCAGTTCTTCGGCAATTTCCGAAATGTTCATCACGTGCCCCGTGAGTAATAATTTAGCTTCCCTGATTACAAAATCGTCTATATGTTCTCCGGCCGACCTTCCGGTAACCTGTTTAACCACCTGTGAAAGATGCCTCGGCGTAATGCGCAGGCAGTTAGCATAATAAATTACCCGTTTTTCTGCTTTAAAACGTTCCGATACCAGTGATAAAAAACGGTTGGTAAGTTCTACTTTGCTGTTGATGGCTGCTTCGGGCAGTTTCTTCTGTTTTTCGTTCAGTAAGAAAATGTCGTAAACAATAGATAAAAAGCTGTTGTGGATAATATCATCAATATGGCGCGTATGTTTAGAGATAGAAAGCCGGTTTTGAAGCGCCATCATATCGGCCAGTACCTGCTCATATTCCGCTTTTGAAAGCGAAAATTTTAACAGTTCCTGCCCGTTGAATATTTTATAGGTTTCCGCAATGTTAAAAAATATGCCTTTACGTGCCAGGTAACTTTTATTAAAATGGGTAAAAATAATGGTGGCATTCGGTTCTTCAGGTATTTCGTAAATATGATCGGGCAGCATACATAAAATATCGCGGTAGTTTAAAGTGTGCTCTATAAAATTGATTTTTATTTTCAGGCTCCCTTTTTTAACCATTAAAATCCCGAAATCGGTTGACCGGAAAGGCGATTTAGGGCAGTCGTTTCCACTGGTGCTATTGTATATCGACACCATCAACTCAACCCCTGTCAGGGTATCAGCGTGGCGTGATGGTGATAGCTTTTTGCCTGGATGCAATTGTCCCATTCTGGTGTTAATTTATTAGTCTTCTTAGTCCTTAAAATCGTTTAGGTTTTTGCGTTTTTAATTGTGCTAAAACGCCCGGTTTTTCCTGCCTTCAAATGTATGTTTCGGGAGATAATATTTTTTTATTTTTTTAAAATTTGACGAAAATTTGATTAAAAATCAATCGTTTGATTAATTTTTTAAATAATGATTTTATATGTTAAAATATTAAATATTAATGTTTTGTATTTGTTTTAATGGTTTTTTACGCCTTTTATGTATCGTTTTTTGATTTTTACCTTTTTATTTAAAAAGTCAAATAGTAGAACGGTCAATTCATCTAAATGTCATATTCAACCGATCCACCTTTTTGACCAATATATCCCACCTTTCAACCTTTTTTTAGGTCAGATTCTGCGTTAAAATTGTGTTAACAAAACATCAGATAAAAGTG
>Ga0308157_10000587_pt1 | contig 111304 bp, 91 predicted proteins | sample PhyBR1_FD_201035 | JGI IMG/M metagenome (GOLD analysis project Ga0308157, IMG submission 201035) | Phyllosphere microbial communities from UC Gill Tract Community Farm, Albany, California, United States - DLSLB.R1 | ecosystem: Host-associated > Plants > Phyllosphere > Unclassified | place...
TCAGCAATTATCATTTGTTGAAAATCTTTGATGAACTCTAGTTCCTCAATGCGTTCTTTAAGTTTTTTTAGTTCTTGATTTTTGCTCATTGTTTTAGAATTTTGTTCAAAGGAACGCAATTTTTTCATCCAATAGGTTATTGATGAGCGAGAAATTCCATGCAATTTGGATGCGTGATTAATGGAGATTTGACCATTTGAAATTTGGTCAATGATGGAAAGTTTTAGGTCGAAACCAATTTTTTTGTACTCAATTTTTGGACAGTGTTCTTTTTTTGTTGACTCCATAGTTTGCTAAAAGTGTTTAATTTTTAGTCAACCTATTTCAGGATTTGTCACGGCACAAGTCTCCAGTAACGTCTTGGCGCTACAAGAGGTTTGGGATTAAAGATGCGAGTTTTTTCCATTATGCACAAGTTTTCCAAGTACAAAACCATATTTAAATTTAGCCAAATGCCCAAATCTCGTGTAACGGCTGTTGGCAGATGTATTTATTCTACGCTAAATTTCCATTTTTCCATTTTATACTTTTTTGGCTTCCAATGTTTTTTACTTTCCGAAATAAAATATATGTTATAAATAGGGATTAATATGCAAAACATACAAGAATTGCCTGGTTCGTCAACCTTTGGTGGAAACTGAATTGAAGTTATTTCTGAATTTGGTATTTTTTTAAATTCATATTTGTCAATTATGGCGATTTTGCAAAAAGTGTTTTCGTTTTCTTTGAAATTATCAACATAAATAAAATCAAATTTTAACTTCTGTAATTGTTCATAATTATTATTACAGTTAACAATAGAATCTCTATAAACAGATGGTTTTCTTAATATTAGACTATCATTTTTAATTTCAAATAATTTATAGCTTAATTTATCTTCATCAAAATATTTTATGGTGTCTTTCAAAGTTGTCAAACCTACATAATTATCATTCTTTAAAGTTATTACCTTATTTTTATCTGTAATAGTAATTTTTTTTTGTGAGTTAATTTTTGAACAAGCAAAATTTGAAATAAATAAAATTATTAAAATTAAATTATTGATTTTTAATAATTTATTCTTTTTCATTCCGTTTTTCTTCTAATATATCTGCCAACTAGCCTATACAAGTAACAAACCTTCACAAAGCTACCCTAAATTGGGCTGATAGAAGAATGTTTATTGTGCTTTGCATTTCTCAAATATAAAGTTTTTATGATAAATTACAGTCTGAATGAAAAACTATTTTGAAGTTTATACTTCCTCTTTTACTCGCTTTTCAGGTCTAATAATCATTCGCAACGATTGATCTTTGGAGAAATAAGCAATCATCCAATGATAAAAAGTGTTGATTCTATTACGATACGTTATCAAGGACATCAGGTGCACAAATAACCAAATCATCCAAGCAAAAAAGCCTTTGAAATGCATTTTGGGTTTTGGCAAATCGACAACGGCCTTGTTTTTTCCAATGATTGCCATCGAGCCCTTATCATTGTATTTAAAAGGTGTTAATGGATTGTTTTGAATCGTTGATTTGAAGTTTTTGGCTAAGTTAACGCCCTGCTGTATTGCTACTTGTGCTACCTGTGGATGACCGCCTGCGAAATTGGTATCATGAGTTTGGATACAGGTATCACCTATGGCATAGATATTTTTGGTTCCGTTCACTTTGTTGAACGCATCGGTTGACATTCGTTTCCCGCGACCGTAACTTTCTGCCGGAATTCCTTCAAATTCCTTTGCTGAAACTCCTGCTGCCCAAATTAAATTTTTGGTTTGAATGGTTTTGCCATCAGCAAAGAAAACGGTATCATCCTTATAATCTACTACCCGAGTGTTTAATTTTACAACGACTCCGAGCTTGGTCACTGCCTCCAAGGTATCTTTTTGGGATTCCTCACTCATTGGCGACAATAAGGCATCTCCTCCATCGACCAAATAAATATTACTGGCTGATGTTTGTAGTTCAGGATATTCTTTTAGCAATATATTTTTTCGCATTTCGGCAAACATTCCAGATACTTCCACTCCAGTTGGGCCTCCACCGGCAACCACTATCGTCAAAAGTTTTCTGCGCTTATGGATGTCCTTGCAAATGGCCGCTTTTTCCAGATTTTTCAACAAGGCATTGCGCATTTCGATGGCATCATTGAGCGTTTTCATCGGAATGGCATTTTTTTTGACATTTTCCATTCCAAAATAACTCGTTTCGGCTCCCGTTGCAAAAACCAAGTGGTCATAATGCAATTCACCGTTATTAAGAATGATCTTGTTTTCGGAAGGAACTACTTTTTCCAATTCGCCCAAACGAAATTGCAGATTTTTTTTGCCAGCAAAGAACTTTCGGAAAGGATAACTGATGCTTGAAGGTTCCAAAAAGGCTGTAGCCACTTGATATATGAGCGGTGGAAAGAAATTATAATTGTTTTTGTCAACAAGTATTACTTCAATTCCCTTTTGATCCGTTAATTCTTTGGCCAAATTAATTCCAGCGAAACCTCCACCTATTATTACGATTTGCATATTGACTTTTATTAGTGATTAGACCTCACCCCCAGCCCCTCTCCAGTGGAAAGGGAGCTTGTTCGGCTCAATTAACTTTGTATTGGTATAACCTAACTATGGTTATGCTAAAAGCTAATTGTTACTATTTATAAAAGTACAATATAAATCTAGCAGTAAAATTTAGTTTTTGAATTTTTTAACAGGCTTTTCTGTAGTTTCTGTTTTATTCTGAAGTAAATAATTGGCTAACAATTTTTCTATCAATTCATCTTTGGTCAGATGATGAAAAATGGTTTTTATTTTTGTTTTTAATTCGGCATCCACATCATGGTTAGGCTTGGTTTTGAAGATTTGTTTTGCCCATAAAAGTGTATTGTTTTCTTCAATACTGGCTACTGATGGTTTTTTGTATTTGGTAAACTGAATTCCCAATTCTCTTTCAAAATCAGCAATTTCCGCGACTTCTTCGGGTTGCAAAACGGTCAGGGAAAGTCCTTTGGCTCCTGCTCTGGCCGTTCTTCCGCTGCGGTGAACGTATACTTCATAAACATCCGGCAAATGATAATTGACAACATAGGAGATTTCCTTTACGTCAATTCCTCTCGCAGCCAAATCGGTTGCAACCAAAATATTAATGTGTCCTTCGCGAAATTGATCCATGATTCGGTCACGGATTCCCTGTGATAAACTTCCGTGCAATGCTCCAGATGAAAATCGGTTAATGGCCAGGTTTTTTGCAAGCTTGTTTACGGCTGCCTTTGTTTTGCAAAAAATAATACCCCTCTCCCCTTCTTTCGAATTCAGGAAATGCATTAAAACGTCCAGTTTTTCTATTGGTTCTACAACAATATAGTTGTGATCGATACCTTGATTGCCTACAGTTTCCATGCTGGCACTCACCTGAACGACATTTTTATTTAAGTAATTCTGAATTAATTGTTTGATGGTTCCAGGCATAGTGGCCGAAAACAAAAAGGTTCTGTATATTTTTGGCAATTCGGCGATTATTTCGTCTAAACCTTCTTTCAAAACAGAAACCATTTCGTCAGCTTCGTCAAGAACCAAAAATTTGGTCTCTTTTAGGCTAACGGCTTTGCGTTGCAATAAATCGATTAAACGGCCTGGAGTTGCAACAATTATATGTGTTGGAGATTTTAATCGTTCAATTTGTGGCTTGATTGGAATTCCTCCACAAACTGCTGCTATGGAAACTTCGGGAAGGTGTTTTGCAAAACTCTCCAAATTATTGAAAATTTGCTGCCCTAATTCCCTTGTAGGAACCAAAATTACAGCTTGCACTGTTGGTGATTGCGTAGCTACTAATTGCAATAAAGGTAATCCAAAAGCAGCGGTTTTTCCCGTTCCTGTTTTGGCAAGTCCAACGATGTCCGTATTATTTGCCAATAAAAGCGGAATAGTTTTTTGCTGAATTTCGGTTGGGGTTACAATTCCCATTTCGGTAATCGCTTTTAGAATAAGTTCTGAAACTCCTAAATCTGAGAATTGTTTTGACATGCTTTTCTGTTTTTAATTGTAAATGCTTTTGACAGCAGAATGTTGTTTTAGCCCCGATTGCTTCGCCAGTTCGTTTTCACTCGTGTGTAGAGGAAATCCTTTGTGGGCTGGGGTTCAGCCCACAAAGATTGTAACGGATAGCGGGATTAGCTCCTGAAAATATTTATGAAATTATTAATCCAGTTCGTTCATTACTTTCTCACGGTATTTTTTACCTATTAACAAAGTCATTTTTAGTTTATAATCGTCCAATAACCATTCCCTGTAGTTTTTACTGCATTGACTAAGGCATTTTGAAAAGCGTTTTACCCGATCTTCAATATCGGCTTCCAATTCTTTTGAAAGTGCTTTGGCTTCCTGTAATTCTTCTGTATTATCAACACACATAGCAGCGTGCTGATCAATGGATTTTTCAAGAACCACTTTCGACCTTAAGTTCTGAGCAATAGCGAGTTTGTGTTCTTCATCTACATCAAAGGTTACATCGGCAGTTTTGCTAAATTTGGCGCGTAATTCCGGAGGCATGGTGTATTTGAAATGCAATTCGATTTCGCTGTCATCTCTCAAATTCTCCAGATAAAACTCAGGTGACTTAAAGATATGCTGCCAGTTTACCGGATCGCTCCATAGTCCAAAACGTGCCGCATTATTTCCTAAATCGATAACCGAAAATTCGTCTTTACCAGGTAATTTTCTGGAACCACGACCAATCATTTGGAAATACAATGTCAGCGATTTAGTGGCTCTGTTTAAAATAATGGTTTCAACGGTTGGCTCATCAAAACCGGTTGTAAGAATCCCTACAGAAGTAAGAATCGCATCCGGCGTGTGTTTGAACCAATGCAGAATTTCTTTTCTTTCTTCGGTGCTGCTGGTATTATCAAGGTGACGGATACCATATCCTGCTTCTCTAAACGTTTCATAAACATATAAAGAGGTATTGATACCGTTATTGAAAATCAGGGTTTTTTTGCCCAAAGATTTTTCAGTATAGGCGTGCAGTAATTTTTCCTGCATGGCCATATTTGTATATAAATCGTCGGATGATTTTACCGTATAATCTCCGTTAATACCAACCTTTAATGAGGTTAGTCCAACATCATAGCTGTACGTAATGGCCTTTGCCAGGAAACCGTTCTCTATTAATGAGCCAATGGTATCTCCCACAATTAACTCATCGTAGCTTTGGTGCATTGGTAATTTTATGTTAGAACTCAATGGCGTTGCAGTTACTCCGAGGATAAATGCATTTGTAAATGATTTTAATAATTTCCTGAAGGAATTGTAATGCGCCTCATCAATAATCACTAAACCGACATTGTCTAAATGAAGTTTTTCGTCGTTAATACGATTTTTTAATGTTTCGACCATCGCCACAAAACAGGAATAATCGTTCTGATCCGGAAGTTCTTTTACTTTGCTGTTGATGATTTTATTTTTTACATCAAATCCTTTCAGCATTTTTGAAGTTTGCTTGCACAACTCGATACGGTGTGTCAGTACTACCACTTTTTTGTTGTGTTGTGACAAATAACGGCGAACGATCTCGGAAAAAATCACAGTTTTTCCTCCACCAGTAGGCAATTGGTATAATAAATGGTGTTTTGGAGGTGCATTGTCTATACGCTCAAATATGGCGTCAATATCCCCTTGTTGGTAAGCGTAAAGTTCTTTTCTTGCTTCAGTTTCAATTTCTAAACTCTCTTGATGCATCGTGTATTTTTGGATTTTTGCAAAAATACGCCTAAAAAACAGTTATTAAAGCATTTTTTTTTTAAAATTATCCTTGGAATTAAATTAAAATGATTTTTAATAGACCGTTTATTCTTCCAAAAGAGCAATACTTGTTTTGAAATCAGACAGATTCTGCCATTTTTGTTCGGAAACTTCGTTGCAAATATCAATTATACGAGTTTTAAATTCGGTTAAAATTCCGCTTGCAATTATGAATTTCAATGCTTGATCAAATGAATTGAACATGCTTTTGTAAAACAAATCTTGTCTTATTATGTTTTCAGATGAAAAAGTTTGAGCGATTTCGATGTTATAAAGCATGACATCGGCAATAACGAACGGATCTACACCTAACAGGATAAAGTGCTTGATGTATTTTTGAGCGACCGAGCGTCTCATTTTGGGCTTTTTCCTTTTTCCTTTTGTCTGCAAAGGAAAGTATTCATGAGAAATCTTGAGTTTGCATTCCTTTAATAATGTTTCTTCTTTTGGATTGAATACAAAATCGTAATAGACTTTCACGGGACTGAACTTTTCATACAACTCCAGAATCTGCTCTTCAAGCTGTTCCTTATTGAGTCCGTTTAAGTATTTTTTTAAATCGCGCTTGCTCATTTTCAAAGTTTAAGAATACAAAAGTAATTTAGTTTTCCAATGTATACACCGATAATGATTGATATTGACTAATTTTGCTTTTTAATTCAAAAAAAACAATTACAGATGCTTAAGATTTTTAAAATTACCGCTATTTTAGAAGGTATTTCATTTTTGGTTTTAATATTTAACATGGTAATTATCAAAGCCAATAACCCCGAACTTTATCATACAATACTACGCCCATTTGGGTTAGGACATGGCGCATTGTTCATTGGTTATGTTTTATTGGCAATTTTGCTAAGGAAAGCACAAAATTGGGATTTTAAAACTTTCGGAATTATCTTGGGAGCTTCGTTAGTGCCGTTTGGAACTTTTTATATCGAGAAAAAATATTTGTAAAATATGGACAAACTCATTCATACCATTTTTAGCTTTCTCTACCCTATTTTCAGGGGTTGGGGAATAAGCAGAGGTTTATCAACGTATGTGAGTTTGTTTTTTAATATCATTTTGCTTTGCATTTTGGTGTATGGATTGTTTATTGTTTTCCGATTTATATTGGTAACGGTATTGACTGTCGTGTCTCAGAATACCAAGACAAAATTCGATGACTTACTGGTAAGCAATAAAACCGCAACCTACATTTCCTATTTATTTCCGCTGTCATTTGTTGTTAGATCGGTTCCAATAATTTTGGATAAATTTGAATATTGGGAAAATTTCTTTAGCCAAATAGTTCGTGTTTATATTGTTCTAATGATTTTGTGGATTATTCGAACCATTTTCAATACGCTTCGTGATTATTTAAAATTGATTCCGAGATATAGCGACAAACCTATTGACAGTTTCATTCAGGTTATCATGATTGTGCTGTGGATGATTGGTGTTACATTTATTGTTTCAAAATTATTTGATATTGATCAGAAAGAACTACTCACACTTTTAGGAGCAGTATCAGCAGTAATCATTTTAGTATTTAGAGATACTATATTGGGATTTGTAGCGAGTGTTCAAGTTGCGATAAACGATATGGTACGCATTGGTGACTGGATTACAATGGATCGTTATGGAGCCGATGGTGATGTGATTGAGATTAATCTAGCTACGGTAAAGGTTCGAAATTTTGATAACACAACAACAACGATTCCAACCTATAGTCTAAGTTCCGATTCTTTTCAAAACTGGAGAGGCATGCTTAATTCTGACGGTAGACGAATTAAGAGACATATCATAATTAAAGCAAGCAGCATCCGTTTTCTTGAAGAAGATGAGCTTGCCGAATTGAGGAAAATAGAACTTTTAAGTGCTTATATTGATACTCGAAAAACCGAAATTGACAACTATAACAACAGTCATAAAATTGATAAAAGTCTGGCTATCAATGGACGAAATCTAACTAACTTTGGTTTGTTTCGTAAATACATCACCCAATATCTCCATAATACTCCGGGCATAAACAAAGATATGACTATGATTTGCAGGCAACTACAGCCAACACCTTATGGAGTTCCTCTTGAAGTATATGCTTTTTCTAAAGATAAACGTTTTGAAAATTACGAATACATCATGTCAGACATATTCGATCACGTAATTGCTTCGGTTTCCTATTTTGATTTGGAAATTTTTGTAATGTCATCGGAAAATGAAGCAAAAACTGATAAACAGAATTAAATAATGGAATCCGCTCAATTTACAAGAATGTTTATTTAGCGGATTTCTCTATGTTTTCCTTCTAACACCTGAACTCTATTAATATGTTTTTATATTTCACCCCTATGGAACTCTGAAACACAAAACTGTTATTGTTTTCTATAAATATGTTGCCACTCTGTCGCTAAATTCCAATATTAGTGTAGAAACTTCAGCTCCATCGGAGCGGTATCTATTAATAATCGAGTTCGGGTTCTGGCATATAAAACTCAATAATCTGAATAACTTAGAATTTTAGAAACTAACTCAATCTGTTTTTCACAAATTCAATTTCGGTTTTTCCATGCGCTTTTGGTTTACCGTCATCTCCCAGGTTTACCATAACAGTTTCATCAATTGTAATGATGGTTTCTCTGGTCATCATGTTTCGGGCTTCACATTTTAGGACTAATGAAGTATTTCCGAATTTTACCACATCAATTCCTATTTCGACTATATCACCTTGTCTTGCAGAGCTTCTGAAGTTGATTTCCGACATGTGTTTTGTTACAATTCTACGGTTTTCTAATTGGATGATAGAATACAAAGCCAATTCTTCGTCTAACCAAGCCAATAATTTGCCACCAAACAATGATCCATTTGGGTTTAAATCTTCTGGTTTTACCCATTTTCTAGTATGAAATCGCATATTTTTTTATTTAATAATGCTAAATTAAGATTTTGCTAACAGTTAATTTCATATTTTTAAGAAAAAAAGATGGATCAGAGAGATAAGTTAATGAAAGAAATTCGAGGCGAATCATTGGGAGATTCAAGTGTTCAATCCTCTTCGGAAGAGTTGTTTCAAAATGAAGTACTTAGGCCTATTTTGAAATTGCAGAATGATTTGTTTATCGCTTCCTTTTTAAATTACATCAGCAAATACAAAAGGGATTTTTATACCAAAACGGTTGAAAATAAGTTGAGTATTATCGAAAATGCGATTCAAAAAGACATTAAATTCAGAAATGCCTTAAAAGGTATGATTATCGGATTGTTTACGACTGACGAATATTCACTTTACATTAAAAATTCGTCGAGCTTAAATAAAAGAATGATGAATTTATTAATTGAAAGATTGAAGAGTCAGGTACAATTATTTGATGTAGAATAAGTTTAAAAAAAATAATGCATGCAATAAGGTCTCTCAATTCAGCTGATATTGAGAGACCTTATTGCATATGATCACTTAATCCGGTTTGCTTAAAATATAGAAGTTGTTATCTGCTTCTATTTTTTCAATTTTAGAAGGAGTGTTTAATTCAGTCCATTCCGCTTTTGGCTTCAAGGTAACTTCCTTTCCGTTTATCAATACTTTTAGCGACATAGCAAATCCATTAACCGTATTTGTCCAACGGTATTTCAAGATATTCTCATGAAAAGTATATTCAAACGTTGGGATTCGGGTATCTCTCAAGTATTGATTAAAAAAAGTATTCAGATCCATACCTGTCTGCTGACTTAAATAATCCTCAATCTGTTTGGTAGTTACCGTTTGATGATAAAAAGTACTGTTTAATCCTCTCAAAATGTTTCTCCATTTTGTGTCGTCATTTATTAACTGACGCAATGTATGTAAGATATTTGAGCCTTTGAAATACATATCGCTGGAAGAACTTTCGTTATTTACATTATAATGACCAATAATGGGGTTTTTATTATCAATGATTTTCCTCATGCCACGTACATATTCAGCTCCAGCATTTTTTCCATAATAATATTCAACAAAAAGGCTTTCGGAATAACAGGTAAAACTCTCGTGAATCCACATGTCTGCAATGTCTTTGTATGTTATGTTATTGGCAAACCATTCATGTCCAGATTCATGAATAATTATATAATCGAATTTTAATCCCCAACCAGTACCACTTAAATCACTACCTAAATAACCATTTTGATAGCCATTTCCATACGTTACACTACTTTGGTGTTCCATTCCCAAATAAGGAGTTTCAATAAGTTTATAACTGTCTTCATAAAATGGATATGGACCAAACCAGTATTCAAAAGCTTTCAGCATCTTGGGCACTTGTTTGAATTGTTCTTTGGCTTTTGCCAAATTATCTTTCAGAACATAGTAATTACAGTCCAAATCCCCTTTTTCGCCTTTGTATTTTTCAGAGAAACTAACATAATCCCCAATATTGATATTTACTCCATAATTGTTAATCGGATTTGAAATATACCAATTGAACGTTTTGGTTCCGTCTTTTTCGTTTTTAACGCTTTTTAATCTGCCGTTTGAAATATCTGTCAAATTATTCGGAATATTCACGCTAATTAACATGTTTTCCACTTCGTCATACATGTGATCCTTGCAAGGCCACCAAACACTAGCTCCCAAACCTTGACATGACGAAGCTATAAACGGATTTCCATTTTTGTCTTTTTTCCAAGTAATACCGCCATCCCAAGGGGGATTAACGGCTTCTTTGGGTTTTCCTCCAAAAGAAATTACAATTTCTTTTGTTTCTCCCACTTTTTGAATAGCAGTTAATTCGATAAAAAAAACATTTCCGTTTCTTGTGAATTTCTGTTCCTTGCCAGATTGAGTCACTTTGTAAATTTGCATGGGCTCCTGCAAATCAATCTGCATTTTGTTATACCCTGATAAAACTGTATAACGTACAGTGTTTGTGCCTGTGATAGTTTTTTGTGAGGGATTGACTTTAATATCCAAATGGTAATGTTTTAAATCCCACCAAGCTCTTTCTTTTGTAATGCTTCCGCGTAAGGTATCCTGATGTGTAAAAACGTTTTCCGACTTGTTGAAAAGTCCCTGTGCCTGAATTCCACTGGTGATAAAAAATGTGGTGCACAGGAGATATAGGTACTTTTTCATGAATTCGAGAATTTTCTATCAAATTTACATACAAATTTTGAGTTTTTATAAACAAAAAAAGACCCAACAGTAAAATTAATTACTATTGGGCTAAATTATTTTTTATCCATAAATTAGGATTGTATAGCTATATTTTTAGAATGGAAAGAAGAGGTATTTTTATTGGCATTGATTCCTACTTTTCGTTTACAATCTTATTATTTTACTTCTGACGTCCTTTTAAAACGTTCACAACATCATTTAATTGATATCCTTTTGCCTGTAATAAAATCAGGTAGTGAAAAAGTAAATCGGCACTTTCGTCCAAAAACAAATGATCGTTGTTGTCTTTGGCTTCAATTACCACTTCCACTGCTTCCTCCCCTACTTTTTGAGCAATTTTATTGATTCCTTTTTCAAATAAGGAAGCCACGTAACTTTTCTCGGAATCAGCATTTTCTCTTCTGGTTTTGATGGTGTTCTCCAAATGTGAAATGAATCCATATTCTGGAACATTAGGTTCTTGCCAGCAGGTATCCGCTCCCGTGTGACATGTTGGTCCCACCGGTTTTGCCTGAATCAAAAGTGTATCACCATCACAATCGTTTTTAATATCTACAAGTTCCAAAAAGTTACCGCTTTCCTCGCCTTTTGTCCAAAGTCTTTGTTTGGAACGGCTGAAGAAAGTTACTTTTTGCGTTTCTATTGTTTTTTGAAGCGATTCTTCGTTCATGTATCCCAGCATCAAAACATTTTTTGTTTCTGAGTCTTGAATTATCGCCGGAATTAATCCGTGTGCACTTTTGATATCTATGTTCATCTTTATTTTAGATTTTAGATTTTAGATTTTAAATTTCCAATTTAAGATTTAGATTCTAGATTGTAGAAATCAGATATTGCAATCTTCTCCCCTATGATCTGAAATCTGAAATCTAGAATCTGAAATCTAAATTCTAACTTCTATATTGTTATTTTTAAGTTCTTGTTTTAAGGCTTTGATTTCGATTTCCTTGAAATGAAATACGCTTGCTGCCAAAGCCGCATCTGCTTTTCCATCTATGAAAGTATCGGTGAAATGCTGAATATTTCCTGCTCCACCAGAAGCAATTATCGGAATATTTACCAATTCAGATAATTTTGCCAGAGCTTCATTGGCAAAGCCGTTTTTGGTTCCGTCGTGATCCATCGAGGTAAAAAGGATTTCTCCAGCGCCTCTTTCTTCCACTTCTTTTGCCCAATCAAATAATTTAATTTCCGTTGGTACTTTTCCACCAACCAAATGCACGATCCATTCGCCGTCAATTTGTTTCGCATCTATTGCCACAACCACACACTGGCTTCCAAATTTCTGTGCCAAATCATTAATCAATTGCGGATTTTTTACCGCCGATGAATTGATAGAAACCTTATCAGCTCCGTTTTGAAGTAAAACTTCCACATCTTCCACTGCCGAGATTCCGCCACCAACTGTAAATGGAATGTTGATAGTCGATGCTACTTTACGAACCAAATCCACCAAAGTTCTTCTTCGTTCCTCAGTCGCCGAAATATCCAGAAAAACCAATTCATCCGCACCTTCATCTGAATAGATTTTAGCCAATTCCACAGGATCTCCAGCATCACGTAAATCTACGAAATTAACGCCTTTTACGGTTCTTCCGTTTTTAATATCCAAACAAGGAATAATTCTTTTTGTTAACATATCTATGTTTTTATAAACGTATTTATTGTTGAGAGGCACTGCAGTGCCTCTCTGCATCATTTTACAACGAAATAATATAATTTTCCAATTGTTTCAATGAAATTCTTCCTTCGTAAATCGCTTTTCCGATGATGGTTCCTTCACAACCAAATTCGGCTAACTTAGGTAATTCATCAAAAGTTGAAATCCCTCCTGATGCAATTAATTTTAAACCTTTTGCCTGATCTAGAATTTTGGCATACAAATCAAAACTAGGACCTTCAAGCATTCCGTCCTTGGCAATATCTGTACAGATTACATATTCAATTCCTTTTTTCATATAATCTTTGATAAACGGAACCAAATCTTCATTTGAATCTTCCAACCAACCGGAAACAGCAACCTTTTCATTATTAGCATCAGCTCCCAAAATGATTTTATCCGAACCATATTCGGCAATCCATTTTTGGAATATTTCTCTGTTTTTTACAGCAATACTTCCTCCTGTAATTTGATTTGCACCACTTTCAAAAGCGATTTTTAAATCAGAATCTGCTTTTAAACCACCACCAAAATCAATTTTTAGTTTAGTTTGCGAAGCAATTTGTTCCAAAATTTTATAATTGACAATTTTACTGGATTTCGCTCCGTCTAAATCTACTAAATGCAAATATTCAATTCCGTGTGCTTCAAATTCTTTGGCTACTTCAAGCGGATTTTCATTGTAAATTATTTTGGTATTGTAATCACCTTTGGATAAACGAACACATTTTCCGTCGATGATATCTATAGCTGGTATTATTCTCATTTATTTAAGTCTTAAAGTTAGAAAGTCTAAAGTCGTAAAGTCTTGATTTTTGATTTTAAAATTGATTTTTGAAATTGCTATTGCTATTGAAATATTTATAATTTCAAAAAATTTCCAAGAATTTGCTCGCCAATATCACCGCTTTTCTCTGGGTGAAATTGAGTTCCGTAGAAATTATCGTTTTCCAAAGCCGATGAATATTCTACTTCATAATCAGTTGTGGCAATGGTTTCTTTGCAGATTGGAGCATAAAAGCTATGTACCAGATACATATATTCTTTCTCGGCAATTCCTTTAAACAAATCCGATTTTAAATTTGAGATAGTATTCCATCCCATTTGTGGCACTTTTACTTTTGGAGAAAATTTGATAACATCCACATCAAAAATACCCAAACCTTCAGTGTTTCCTTCTTCAGATTTGTTACACATCAATTGCATACCCAAACAAATTCCCAAAACAGGTTGTTTCAGTGTTGGAATTAAAGTATTTAAACCACTTTCCTTTAGCATTTTCATGGCATAACTCGCCTCTCCCACTCCAGGAAAAATGACTTTATCAGCTGATTTTATTTCTTCGGGATTGTTACTCAAAACCGCTTTGTATCCCAATCTTTCGATAGCGAACATAATGCTTTGGATATTTCCTGCTCCGTAATTTATAATTACTATTTTCATTGATTTTTTGTTTTTCCTGCAAGGTTTTAAAAACCTTGTAGGTATAATTTCAAAATAGATAGAAAACCTACAAGGTTCAAAAAAAAACTTGCAGGAAATCCTAAAATTTACAACATACCCTTTGTTGAAGGTAAAATCATTTTCTCTGTATCACGCTTTACCGCTACTTTTATTGCTTTGGCAAAAGCCTTAAAAATAGCTTCGATTTTGTGATGCTCATTATCTCCTTCGGCTTTGATATTGATATTGGCTTTGGCACCATCAGAGAACGATTTGAAAAAGTGAAAAAACATTTCTGTTGGCATTTTACCTACCATTTCACGTTTGAATTCAGTTTCCCAAATCAGCCAGTTTCTTCCACCAAAGTCAATTGCCACTTGCGCTAAACAGTCATCCATTGGTAAACAGAAACCGTAACGTTCTATACCTAATTTATTTCCTAGTGCTTTGGCAAAAACTTCTCCTAACGCTATAGCAGTATCTTCAATGGTGTGGTGTTCATCGACTTCTAAATCACCTTTTACCAAGATTTCCAAATCCATTTGTCCGTGACGTGAAATTTGGTCTAACATATGGTCGAAAAACGCAATTCCAGTATCGATTTTACTTTTTCCTGTTCCGTCCAAGTTCAAATTGATATAAATATCCGTTTCATGCGTTTTTCTGGTAATCGAAGCGGTACGCGCTTCTAATTTTAAAAACTCATATATTCTTTTCCAATCTGTAGATTGCAAAGCGATAGTCGAGTCTAATTCTTCTCTTTTAGAACTGATTTCAGTACTTCCGGCTCCATCAGTCGTATTCATAAAAATAGCTTTAGCACCTAGGTTTTTAGCTAATTCTACATCTGTCAATCGGTCACCAAGTACAAATGAATTCGCTAAATCGTAATTTGGATTATCAATATATTTAGTCAGCATTCCGGTGCGGGGTTTGCGTGTTGGTGCATTGTCTTCGGGAAAAGAGCGGTCAATGAAAATATCATCAAATAAAACACCTTCATTTTCAAAAGCTCTTAAAATGAAATTTTGAGTTGGCCAAAAAGTGTCTTCCGGAAAACTATCTGTTCCTAAACCATCTTGATTAGTAACCATTGCTAATTCATAATCCAATTCGTTAGCAATTTTAGCCAAATATTGAAAAGCTTTTGGATAAAACTCTAATTTCTCTAAACTGTCTAATTGGTATCCTTCCGGTTCCAAAACAATCGTTCCATCACGATCTATAAAAAGTACTTTTTTCATTATTTTGTTTTTTTAGGAGTTTTACATTCTTTACAAAAATCTGATAACTCCTCTATTTCTTTTAAAACTTGTTCATGTAATGCTTTTAATTTATCTTTTTTACTTCCAAAATTTGTTTCATTTGAAGCATTAGCAATTAATTCATTCAGTTGTTTTTGATTTTCGTCATAAAGAGGTTTTAAAAAAGTTACATCCGAAAATGTACGTTTTCCTTCAAATATTTTTTTACGCAATTTTCTTGCATATAATTCAGATAAATCAAAACCATATTGTGCTAAATTTACCATTGAATTTGCACTTTCTACATCAATTGCAATTATAGATGAAGACTCTCTCTTGAATACATTGTTTATTTTTGAATTAAAGTTTTTAGTAAACATAAACTCAACATTTGACATTGCAAAATTAAATTCTACACCGATAAACATCATAAAATTATTGACATTTGTATTGCCTATTTTTGTTGAAGATGATTGAAAATCGGATAATTGTAATTTATATTTTCCATCCCAATTAATTTCATTTTGCGAATAACTATTTGCAATAAACAGAATGCAAATTATCAAAAAAGTTTTTTTCATTTCAACTCTAATTAAATTAAAAGCAAAGCTTCCATTAATTTTTTATTCTCTTCACTCGTTCCAATAGTCAACCGTAAGGTGTTTTCGCAAAGTGGTTGTGTTGTCCTGTTGCGAATTACAATTCCTTTGGCGATTAATTCACCGTATCTTTTATTAGCGTTATCTACTTTTATCAAAATAAAATTAGCTTCTGTTGGATAAATTTTTTCTACAAAAGAGACTTCGTTTAAAACTTTAAGTAATTCAGTTCTTTGTGCTATTATTGAAGTTATTTCATTTTTAATTTTAGCTTCATCATTCAAACGTTCTAAAGCTCGAAGTTGCGTCAATTCGTTTACGTTATAAGGAGGTTTTATTTTATTTAATACCGAAATCACTTCTGCGGAAGCATAACAAATTCCTAAACGAATTCCTGCCAAACCATACGCTTTTGATAAAGTTTGTGTAATAATTAAATTTGGATATTGATCTAGTTTTTGTAACCAGCCCTCTTTATCTGAAAAGTCAATATAAGCTTCGTCAATTACTACAAAACCATTGAATTTGTCTAACAATGTTTTTACACTTTCTTCTGAGAAAGAATTTCCAGTTGGATTATTTGGCGAACACAAAAAGATGATTTTAGTATTAGCATCCACTGCTTCAAAGATTTTCTCAATTTGTGGCTGAAAATCTGTTGAAAGTAATACTTCTCTGTTTTCTACAGCATTTATATTTGCCAAAACACTATACATTCCATACGTTGGCGGCAATGAAATAATATTGTCAACTTTTGGCTCACAAAAAGCTCTGAATAATAAATCTAAAACTTCATCGCTTCCGTTTCCAAGCAAAATTTGCTTAGGATTTACTTTTTTCATTTTTCCTAAAACCACTTTTACATTGCCTTGTTGTGGATCAGGGTAACGGTTCACTCCGTTTTGATATGGATTTTCATTGGCATCCAAAAAAATCATATCCGCTGTATCAAAATCCTCAAACTCGTCACGAGCTGATGAATAAGGTTTTAATTTTTTGACGTTCTCACGAACGATTGTATTTATATCGAAGTTTGTCATCTTGTTTTTTTTGTACCTGCAAGGTTTTTAAAACCTTGTAGGTCTGATGTTTTATAAAGCCTATTGAAAATTCTATCTAATACCTACAAGGTTTTTGAAACCTTGCAGGATTCCAAACGTAACGTAACTGCATTTTTATGCGCTTGTAATCCTTCGGCTTCGGCCATTAGTTCAATCGCTGAGCCAATATTTTGAATTCCTTTTTCGGATATTTTTTGAAAAGTCATTGATTTAGAAAAACTATCTAAATTAACTCCGCTGTAATTTTTGGCATATCCGTTTGTTGGCAACGTATGATTGGTTCCGGAAGCATAATCTCCGGCGCTTTCAGGAGTATAGTTTCCAATAAAAACGGAACCTGCATTTCCTATGTTTTTTACATAGAAATCTTCATCTCTGGTACAAATAATAAAATGCTCCGGGCCATATTCATCAATTAATTCTAAAGCGATTTTGTCATTTTCTACATAAATCAGTTTTGAATTAGCAATGGCTTTCTCGGCAATGGCTTTTCTTGGTAACACTTCTAATTGCGATTGAACTTCTTTCTCCACTTCGTCAATCAATTGTTTTGAAGTAGAAACCAAAATCACTTGACTATCGGTTCCGTGTTCTGCTTGAGATAATAAATCCGAAGCTACGAATGCAGGAACAGCAGTGTCATCAGCTACAATCAACAATTCAGAAGGTCCGGCAGGCATATCGATTGCAACACCAAATTGCGTTGCCAATTGTTTGGCAACTGTTACAAATTGGTTTCCCGGGCCAAATATTTTGTACACTTTAGGGATTAATTCCGTTCCGAAAGTCATTCCTGCAATGGCCTGAATTCCTCCAACTTTCAGAATTTTGGTAACACCGCATAAGTAAGCAGCATATAAAATAGCGGGATTTATGTTTCCTTGTTTGTCTGGTGGAGAACATAATACAATTTCGCTGCAACCTGCCAGTTTTGCAGGCACAGCAAGCATTAATACAGTCGAAAACAAGGGCGCTGTTCCGCCTGGAATATATAAGCCGATTTTTTGAATCGGTCTTTTTTCCTGCCAGCAGTTTACGCCTTCAGTTGTTTCTACAGTGATAGGGTTTGTTTTCTGAGCAGCGTGAAATTTTTCAATATTTGATTTTGCCAATTGAATGGCTTCTTTCAGTTCTTTGGAAATTGTGGCAATAGCAGTTGCAATTTCGGTTTGAGAAACTTCCAGTACAGGAACAGAAACTCCATCAAAAAGCGAAGTATATTTTGCAACAGCGAAATCACCTTTTGTTTGAACTTCCTTAAAAATACCTTTTACGGTAGATTCGATATCATCAACCGTTTTGGTTGGCCTTTCTAAAATAGATGACCAAGTTTCAGGTTTTGGATTGTATATTTTATTCATTTTTTAGTTACTAAGTTTCTAAGATTCTGAGTTTCTAAGTTTTGTTTCTGAGATTATGTGACTAAAGCACCATTTTTTCAATTGGGCAAACCAAGATTCCTTCTGCTCCGGCCTCTTTCAATTTGTCTATTACTTCCCAGAAAGTATCTTTGTCAATCACCGAGTGAACACTGCTCCATCCTTCCTCTGCCAAAGGTAAAACAGTTAAGCTTCGCAATACTGGAAGAATTTTTCCAACTTCGTCAATTTTGTCGTTTGGAACATTCATTAGAATATATCTTGATTTTCTAGCTCTTAAAACAGATTCTATTCGGAATTTCAGAGTGTCGATTAATTTTTGGTTTTCTTGATTAATTTTTGGGGAAACTGCCAAGACTGCTTCACTTTTCAAGATAACTTCAACTTCTTTCAAGTTATTTTTAAATAGAGTGCTTCCGCTTGAAACGATATCTACAATAGCATCTGCAAGGCCGATATTTGGTGCAATTTCAACCGATCCTGAAATTTGGTGAATGTCAACTGTCATTCCAAATGAAGCAAAATAGTCGATAACTGTATTAGGGTAAGAAGTGGCAATTCTTAGTCCGTCCAAATCTTTTATGGAATTGTATTCGAAGGTTTTTGGAACCGCAACAGAGACTTTACATTTTGAAAACCCTAATTTTTGGGCTACTTCAATTCCTTTTCCTTTTTCAACCAAAAGATTATCTCCTACGATAGCAGCATCTACAACACCATCGATTAAATATTGCGGGATATCTGAGTTTCTAAGGAACAAGACTTCCAATGGAAAATTGGTTGCTTGGGCTTTTAACTGATCGTTTCCATTGTCTATCGAAATACCGCAGTCTTTAAGGATTTGGATACTTTCTTCGTTTAAACGACCTGATTTTTGAATTGCAATTTTAAGTGTACTCATTGTGTAGTTGTTTTTTTAGTTTGTTGTTTTGAATTAATGCTTGAGTACAAAGAATAGGTAATAAAAAACCCGCTTGATGTACTCAAACGGGTTTGGATTATTGTGATTTACACGCATATCATTAACACATCGCCTGAGAGCAATAAGGAAAATGATGATGATGTAATTGAATTGATAACATAACTTTATAAATTATAATAACTCTTTGTTTCTTTTGCAAATATAGGGTATAAATTAATAATAATGCAATTTTTATTTTAACGTTTCATAAAGTATTTGTTAAATTTAAAAAAAGATGCTAAAGGCATATTATTCTTAAAGAAAAACACCTGTTTGGAATTGTTTTTTTAGACAATACAAGCAGGTGTTTTTAAAATCAACTTAACTTTAACTAACTTAAAACTGGTTCCAAAGAAGGTCCTGCAGCGACCAAGCGTTTTCCTTCTTCGGTATCAGTGTATTGTTCAAAATTTTTGATATATTTGGCAGATAAGTCTTTTGCCTTGTTTTCCCACTCTTCAATATCCTTATAGGTTTTTCTTGGGTCTAAAATCTCTTCGCTTACATTGCTTAATGCCGTTGGAATAGTGAGATTTAAGAATGGAACAGTTGTAGTTTCTGCGGTATCGATCTCACTGTTAATAATTGCATCAATAATTGCTCTTGTGTTTTTAAGAGAAATTCGTTTCCCTGTTCCATTCCAACCTGTATTTACTAAATAAGCGCTTGCACCATGTTCCTTCATTTTACCAATTAATGTTTTGGAATACACTGTTGGGTGTAATGTTAAGAAAGCTTCACCAAATGCTGGAGAAAATGAAGGTAGCGGTTCTGTAATTCCTCTTTCGGTTCCAGCTAGTTTGGAAGTATATCCGCATAAAAAGTGGTATTGGGCTTGATCTTCATCCAATATAGATACTGGAGGCAGTACTCCAAATGCATCTGCAGAAAGATAAATTATTTTTTTTGCGTGTCCTGCCTTTGATGGCAATACAATTTTGTTGATGTGATAAATTGGATAAGATACTCTTGAGTTTTCCGTGATGGAGTGATCATAGTAATCAATTTCGCCATATTCATCGACGATAACATTTTCCAATAATGCATCTCTTTTGATTGCTCTCCAAATGTCCGGTTCATTTTCTTCAGACAAATCGATTACTTTAGCATAACAGCCTCCTTCATAGTTAAATACTCCGTTGTTATCCCATCCGTGTTCGTCATCACCGATCAAATATCTTTTTGGATCTGCAGAAAGTGTTGTTTTACCTGTTCCCGAAAGCCCAAAGAAGACAGCCACATCTCCTTTTTCTCCCACATTTGCAGAACAATGCATGGATGCCATTCCTTTTAATGGAAGATAGTAATTCATCATGGAGAACATTCCTTTTTTCATCTCCCCACCGTACCAAGTTCCGCCAATAAGCTGAATTCTTTCGGTAAGATTGAATACTACAAAGTTTTCAGAATTTAATCCTTGTTCTCTCCAGTTTGGATTTACGGTTTTTGAACCGTTCATTACAATGAAATCAGGCTGTCCAAAGTTTTCCAGCTCATAATTGGAAGGTCTTATAAACATATTGGTAACAAAATGCGCCTGCCAAGCCACTTCCATTACGAAGCGAACCTTTAGTCTTGTGTCTGCATTTGTTCCGCAAAAGGCATCGACTACATATAATTTGGGGGAAGTGGAAAGTTGTTTTAAAACCAACCCTTTCAAATCATCATAAATTCCTTGGGTTGTTGGAAAATTTACTTTGTCATCCCAATAAATGGTGTCTTTTGAAACGGAATCTTTAACAATGTATCTGTCTTTTGGTGAGCGTCCTGTAAAAACACCTGTTTTTACGGCAATCGCACCAGTGTCTGTTATGGCGCCTTTTTCATATCCTTTTCTTTTGTGTGAAATTTCAGCTTGATATAATTCTTCATATGACGGGTTATAAACTACTTCATGATAGCCTGTAATTCCCAAATTATGCAACTCCTGAATGATTCTGATGTTTTTCATAATATATGTATTTTATTATAATTTTATGTACCTATTTTCTCTATCAAATATACTTTAATTAGTAATTAAAAAAACTGATTTTTATCATGTTTTTAGGAAAATATGCGCAAACGTTTTCGTTTTAAGTGCTGATTTACAAAGAGATATCTTGGTCTTTTTTTGGATTTTTTGTAGCAGTTACTTTTTTGTTTTTTTGGAAAGAAAATAACATTAAACCTGATTTTTGTCATATAAAGTTACCAAAAAAAATAATTCATTTACGTTATATTTTCATTAAAAAAGCAACAGTTATGTTTGAGTGGTTTCACGTCTTGTTTACTCCTACGGATACGCCGGAGATGACACAGTCATTAATTGTATTATTTATGGCTATAAGCATTGGTTTTTTTGCTGGTAAAATAAAAATTGGTGGTGTTTCTCTAGGGGTTTCGGCAGTAATGTTTGTGGGGCTTTTTTTGGGACATCTAGGATTTAGCATGGAAGCTGAATTAATCCAATTTGTACGAGAGTTTGGTTTGATATTATTTGTTTATGGTATTGGAATTCAGGTTGGTCCCACTTTTTTCTCTTCGTTTAAAAAAGAAGGATTGATTTTTAATGCGTTGGGTGTTGGAACCGTTTTTGTTGGTGGAATAATCACTTGGTTACTTTATTTGGCAGCGAATGTAGAAATTGAAAATGCTGTTGGATTAATGTCTGGATCAGTTACCAATACTCCCGGATTAGGAGCAGCAAAGACGACCCTTATTGAAATTCAAAAGCAGTTGAATCTTCCAGCAAATCATTTTTCTGACCCAGCTATTGCGTATGCCATTACCTACCCCATTGGTGTTTTCGGAATTATCCTGATTATAATTTTGGCTAAAAAAATCTTGAAAATTGATTTGTCAAATGAAGTTGTGTTACTTAACAAAAAGAATAATAATTTGGAAAACAAGATAGTTCGCCAAAAATGCAGGGTTACACAACCCGACGTTATAGGTAAAACTATTCGTCAAGTATTAAAAGGCTTTGCTATTGAAGGGGTGATTGTTTCCAGACAAAAACAAAGCGGGACAAAAGTGGTGTTTTCCCCTTCGCTAGATTCGGTTTTAAAAGAGAAAGACGTTTTAATGGTCGTTGCCAAACAAAAAAATATAAATAGATTTATTGATATTGTAGGGAAAGCTTCGACAGATTTATTTATTGAATCGGAAGATGATGTGACTACAAAAATCCTTAGTGTTACTAGAAAAACGGCTACTCATAAAACACTGGCGCAATTGGATTTATACAATCGATTTGGGTTAAAAGTTACCCGAGTAGTTCGTTCGGGATTGGAAATTTTGGCGCAGCCTACATTAGAACTTTTTTATGGTGATACTTTATTGATTGTTGGAAATAAAGAAGCTATCGAAGAGGCAGAAAAAATCATTGGAAATTCAAAAAAAATACTTTTAGAGCCCGATTTTCTTTCTCTTTTTGGAGGATTAATTTTTGGGGTTATTATCGGGTCAATACCAATAATGATTCCGTCATTACCGGTTCCGTTAAAATTAGGATTGGCAGCGGGACCACTTTTGGCGGCTTTATTTATCAGCAGATATGGCGGTGTTGGGGTAATTCATTCGTACATCAATAACGGTGCAATTTATTTTATGAAGGATTTCGGAATTTGCTTGTTCTTTGCTGCGGTCGGAATTAAGGCAGGATATGGTTTTTATGATAATTTTGTTGCCAATAATGGATGGATGTGGATTTATTATGGTTGCTATATTACGTTCATACCACTGATAATCTTGGTTTTTGTTAGCAGATTTATATTCAAGCTTAATTTTTATCAAATGGTTGGTATCATGAGTGGTTCTTATACGGATCCTGCGGCCTTGGCTTTTAGTACCAAATATTTAGATTCGGATATCCCTAATCAGTCGTACGCAACGGTATATCCTTTGGTAACCATCAGTAGAATTTTAGTTGCTCAATTACTGATATTGCTTTTGGCGAGCTGATGCAGTGATTTTATTTTGACCATTAAGGTATCAAGAATAATTAAGGTTTCTATTAATATCTTAATGGTTAAAAAAAAAATGTTTTACATTATTATTAATATTCCAAAAGAGATTTTAACTCCTTTTCGAATCTGCCTTTCGGCAAATATTGATCTTCCAGTGCTTTTGTGAAAGGAATCGGGGAATCCAAACTTGCGACACGCTTAACGGGACTATCCAGAAACTCAAAACAATTTTCTACAATTAAAGCCGAAATATCGCTGGCTACACCTCCAAACATTGAATCCTCCTGATAAATAATGACTTTTCCTGTCTTTTTTACCGAAGCATAAATCGCTTCTGTATCCAAAGGCTGTAAAGTTCTTAAATCCAAAAGATCGGCTTGTATTTCAGGGTTATTGTCTAAAGTTTCCAAAGCCCAATGAACTGTGGCACCAAAGGCTATAATCGTCACGTTATTTCCTTCCTTCAGCAAGGCAGCTTTCCCCAATGGAATAGTGTAATAATTGGTCGGAACATCTTGCGACAAGCTTCTGTACAATTGTTTATGTTCGAAGAAAAGCACGGGATTTGGGTCATTTATTGAAGCATTCAGCAAGCCTTTTGCGTCAAGCGGAAAAGCGGGATAAACCACTTTCAAACCTGGAGTTTTGGTAAACCAGGCTTCGTTGGTCTGAGAATGGAAAGGCCCAGCCTGTGTTCCTCCGCCACAAGGCATCCGAACGACAACATCGGCTTTCTCCAGCCAGCGGTAGTGTGATTTGGCCAATAAATTAACGATTGGATTAAATCCTGTGGACACAAAATCGGCGAACTGCATTTCGACAATCGCTTTGTAACCGTTAATAGATAGTCCCATGGCGGTAGAAACGACCGCACTTTCGCAAATTGGCGTATTTCGAACACGTTCTTTACCAAACTGCGCTACAAAACCATCTGTTATTTTGAATGCTCCTCCGTATTCGGCAATATCCTGTCCCATGATGACCAAATTTTCATGTCTTTCCATCGATTGACGCAAACCACTCGAAATAGCATCTATAAAGCGGATATTCTCTATCTCTGTATTGGGCTGAAAATCTTCATATTCAAAAGGTTTATAAACATCATTTAACTCGCCCTCGTAAGTCGGAACTATTTCTGGTTCTTCATTGGCGAAAGCCCAACTTTCGTCAATATCTTTTTTGATTCCAGTTATAATTTCTTCATCATATTCGCTAGTTAGGATATTATTTTGGTACAAATAACTTCTATAATTGTCCACTGGATCTTTGGAAGCCCATAAATTCATTAATTCCTGCGGAACATATTTGGTACCACTCGCCTCTTCGTGACCTCTCATTCGGAACGTTTTGAATTCGAGTAAAATTGGGCGTGGCTTTTCAATAATCGATGCTTTTAATTTGGTCAACAGATTATAAATTTCCAAAATATTATTACCGTCCACAATATGGCTTTCGATTCCGTAACCAATTCCTTTGTCAGCCAGGTTTTCGCAGCGGTATTGCTCATTCGTTGGCGTTGACAATCCATATCCGTTATTTTCAATTATGAACAAAACCGGTAAATCCCAAACAGCAGCAATGTTTAAGGCTTCGTGAAAATCCCCTTCGCTTGTTGCGCCTTCACCCGTAAAAACGGCCGTTACTTTCCCGTTTTTCTGTAATTTATTGGCTAATGCTATTCCATCGGCAACACCCAGCTGAGGTCCAAGATGCGAAATCATTCCAATTATTTTATAGTCTTGTGTTCCAAAGTGAAAACTTCGGTCTCTTCCCTTGGTAAAACCATTGGCTTTGCCCTGCCATTGCGAAAAAAGACGCTGTAACGGAATATCTCTTCCTATAAATACGCCTAAGTTTCGATGCATTGGCAAGATGTATTCGTCGCTATCCAAAGCAGCAGTTACCCCTACCGCTATTGCTTCCTGACCAATTCCGGAAAACCATTTGGAAACTTTTCCCTGACGGATAAGGATTAGCATCTTTTCCTCTACCAATCGAGGTTTCAGAATTCTTTTGTAAAGGTTTAATAAGATGTCATTCGAGAGATTTTTTCGGTCAAAGTTCATTTTTCAGGTGTTTATAGGGTAATTCAAATATATATAAATATAACAGTATATAGATGAAATGTTGTATTTATTGTGATTTTGAATAAAATTTAAAAAGAGTTAATTATTTTATTCTTTATATTTGTAGTTACGAAGTTTTTAGACTTCTAAAGTATTAAATACAGACATAATATGCAAAACATTCCTAGTGTTGACTTGCGTGATTTCCTTTCGGACGACCCGAAACGTAAACAAAAATTTGTAAATGAAATCGGGAGTGCATTCGAAGATATAGGCTTCGTAGCGCTCAAAGGGCATTTTTTAAACGATCAATTAGTTGATGAATTGTATGGCGAAATCCGAAATTTCTTTTCGCTGCCATTAGAAACAAAACACAGCTATGAAATTCCTGGAATAGGCGGACAAAGAGGATATGTTTCTTTTGGAAAAGAACATGCCAAAGGCCGTAAAGAAGGGGATTTGAAAGAGTTTTGGCATTTTGGCCAGTATGTGGACAAAGATTCTAAATATGCGTCTGAATACCCAGAAAATGTTGAAGTAAAAGAATTGCCGCGTTTTAATGTCGTAGGCAAAGAAGCGTATCAAATGCTTGAAAAAACAGGTGTTTATGTATTGAGAGCCTTGGCTTTGCACCTTGGATTGGATGAATTTTATTTTGACGAATATGCCAAAGAAGGAAATTCTATCCTTCGACCTATTCACTACCCTCCTATTACATCCGAACCTGAGAATGCCATTCGTGCGGCTGCACATGGCGACATCAACTTGATTACCTTGCTGATGGGAGCTCAAGGCAAAGGATTACAGGTTCAAAATCATGATGGAGAATGGATTGATGCTGTTGCAGAGCCGGACGAATTGGTGATTAATGTTGGTGATATGTTATCTAGACACACCAATAACAAACTAAAATCTACAATTCATCAAGTGGTAAATCCGCCAAGAGAATTATGGGGAACTTCGCGTTATTCTATTCCGTTTTTTATGCATCCGGTAAGTGATATGAAATTAAACTGCCTAGAAAATTGCATTGATGCTGAAAATCCTAAGAAATTTGAAGATATTACCGCAGGGGATTATTTATATGAACGCCTCGTTGATTTAGGGTTAATAAAAAAATAAATAACAAATTTTAAAATCCAAATTCCAAAGCTTCACTTTTAGAATTTGGATTTTGTTTTTTATAATTTGAAAAAAAATGGATTTACAAGACCAATTAAAAAATCTTTTTCCCGACCATGAAATGGCTCCCGAAGAAGCAATCGAAAAAGAGCCGCACGAATTATATGTTCAAAAAGAACCTATGATCTGCAAATTTGAAAAAAGAAAAGGAAAAGCAACCACCATAATTGAAGGCTACGAAGGATCTGACGAAGATTTTAAGGTACTTGCCAAAGAAATCAAGACGAAACTGAGCGTTGGCGGTACTTTCAAAGACAATTCCATTATCATTCAGGGCGATTACCGTGATAAAATAATGACGATTTTAAAAGAAAAAGGATTTAAGGTAAAACGTGTAGGAGGTTGAAAAAAACGTTTAAAGTTTAAGGTTTAAAGTTGTTTGAAACGTTAAGCCCAACTTTGAACCTTAAACCTTAAACTTTAAAACAAAAAATAATGACTATACAACAATCCGAATTAATACTCAATCCTGACGGGAGTGTGTATCATCTTAACTTGAAACCTGAAAATATAGCCCAAGATATTATTTTTGTGGGAGATCAGGATAGAGTTTCAAAAATCACCAAACATTTTGATTCGGTTGAGTTTTCTACACAAAAAAGAGAATTCAAAACTGAAACCGGAACTTACAAAGGCAAACGCATAACCGTAATGTCAACTGGAATCGGCCCAGATAATATCGATATTGTCATCAATGAATTAGATGCTTTGGTTAATATTGATTTAGAAACCAGAAGACCAAAAGAAGAACTAACATCATTAAACATCATCAGAATAGGTACTTCCGGTTCTTTGCATGCCGATATTCCCGTGGATAGTTTTGTGATGTCGAAATTTGGATTGGGACTTGATAATATGCTCCGCTCCTATTTGGTTAATGCTGTTTCAAATATTGAAATCGAAGACGCCTTTATTGCTCATACCAATTGGGATTTACTAAAAGGAAGACCTGTTGCTGTTGCTTGTTCACCTGCGTTGGAAAAAAGAATAGAAAGCGACAGGATACATAAAGGAATTACGGCAACCGCCGGTGGCTTTTATGGTCCTCAGGGAAGGGTTTTGCGTTTGAATATTCAAGATAATGAATTGAATTCCAAAATGGATACTTTTCTTTTTGAAGGAAATAGAATTACCAACCTCGAAATGGAAACATCAGCTATTTATGGGCTTTCGGCTCTTTTGGGACATCAAGCTTTATCTTTAAATGCTATTATTGCCAATCGTGCCAATGGTACTTTCAGCAATGATCCGTACAAAGCGGTTGATGAGTTGATTGAGTATACCTTGAATAAAATGGCAGAAAATTAAACTATGACAGAAAATCAACAAAAAGTCTTATTTCGATTCCACAGTGCTATTTTAGCTGAAGAAATAACTGAAACCATGTGGTCGGATATAATTGATGCCGAAAAAGGAATATATAAATTAGACAACATTCCGTTTTTTGGACCGCTTATTGCAACAGATGACATTTTCTATGCAAAATATGATGAAAAAGAAGGTGCTATTGTCTATGAAGAAACAATCGCAACTTCCGGAAACTCTATAATTCAGTTTGTAATTTTAAATGACAATTTTGACCACGCAATCATTAGAGAAAAACTTAATGAAATGGATTGTGTTTCTGAAGTCTTGAATGAAAGGTATTTTGTTGCTGAAATAAAAAAAGGCTGTGATTATTCAGTCGTAAAGCAATTTTTAAATGAATATTCCGAATTAGGAATTTTAGATTTCGCCGAACCTTGCCTGTCTAAAAAACACAGTGATGATTTGTTAAAACAGTAGCATTATCATCTGTTAATATCTGCCTTGTCTGCTTGCCAATTATGCACGTAGGCAAGGCAGATTTTTTTACGCCATCCATTCATTTTTTAAAACTATATTTGTGTTTTGAAAAATAAACCAATGAAAATAATTCTTACCGGTGCAACTGGAGTTTTAGGATCACATATTATGTATGATATTCTGGAACTTTTTATCAAACAAAATAATAACGGAAAACTTTTTATTATTGCCAGAAACAAAGGGAAAGTTAATGCTATAGATCGTGTTAATGAACTTTTGACCAGTGATTACACTCCCGTGATTCTGCGAAAAAGCGGATTGAAAGAATTGCACAAATACATCGAAATCATAGATTCGGATTTGGCGAATCTTCAGGATACTTTTTCCGAAAAAATAAAAGGTGCTTACTTTATTCATTCAGCTGGATACGTTAATTTATCCACGGATGAAAAACTAAAAAGCAAAATTTTTGACGAAAATGCCAAAATTACCCAATCGCTTTTCAATACGTTTCATCCGTTCATTAAGAAATTTGTTTACATCGGGACTGCTTTTTCATCAGGAATCAGAGCTGGATTGATAGATAACGATTTTCATAATCTTGGTTTCAAGCCAAAGCACCGCAATGCCTATGAAAATGCCAAATTTCATTCGGAGAATTTCATTGCACAGGAATGTAAAAGATTAGGATTGCCGTTTCAAATCCTGCGTCCAAGCGTGATTGGGGGCAAAATGCTTGGAAACGAAAGCCCTTATTTCATCCCGAAATACATGGTTTTTTATCTTTTGGCGAAGTTCTTTCACTTTACCTCTCAGCGAAAAGGCGAACAGGAAAATGTTCGTTTCATCATCAACGAAGAAACAGGATTAAATATCATTCCGGTTGATTATGTGGCCAAAGTGATTGTAAATACCTTCGAGCGTGACGATATCGAACAGCTGAATATCGTAAACGACAAAAGTTTCAATATTGTAAAGGGTCTTCAGCTGATTATGAAAGAAGTGGGTTATACCAACTTTACCTTAATTAAAAATCCGCTTGATTTCAAATACAAAAACACCATCGAAAAACTGTATTATGAAAGCATTGGCAAGCATTTAAAGCCTTATTTTATTACCAATCCAAACGAATACGATACCACTTTGCTGAATTCGATTCTGGAAATACCAAAATTGGATAATGAAGCATTCACCAATATGATTCGCTATGCCATCTCCAATGATTTCAAGGACATCAATGTATAGAAAAGTTGCTAAGTTTCTAAGATTATAAGTCACTAGGAGATTTAAAAAAAACTTAGAATCTTAGTGACTCAGAAACTTAGAATCTTAAAGTTTTAGTATCTTAGCAATTCAGTAATTCAAAAAAACAGTTCCCTACTTTTGGGTGTTATGGTACAAATTAACAAAACGAATTTTCATCTCGTAAAGTCCAAGTTTCAGTTGAAAAAGCCTTGGGATCGTTTTGTTATCTTTTTATTGAGCACACTCATTACAATTCCTTTATTTATCGTGCTTCACCAAAATCTAATCGACCCGCAATGGTACTTTGGTCTGGATAGAGTATTGCTTTTTATTCTTGTTTTGGGGATTATTTACTTTGGATTATATGCTTTACGAACAATAATTATCGTTTGTTTTGCGCTGTATTTGTTGGTTCTTGTTTATGGAAGTATGTTTGGGAATTTTAGTTTCAATTCTGTCTTTGAAGACTATAATACAATGCTTTACACGATGAACAACGATCCTTTTCCTCAGGATATTATCATCGCCAAATTACTGCCATTCCCTAATAAATCTGAGATTTTAATGGCAATCGAATACAAGAATCCCAAAGTGCGCAATTTTGCCATAATGGCTACAACAAAACACTTTAAACGCATTAAAGGCTATTCGGATTACAGGAATTTAATTCAGTGTTTTGCTGTTTTCAAGGAAATTAACAGCCGCTGGAACTACGTGAACGACCCTAAAAATGGAGATTATATCGCCACGGCGCACGAATCATTGCTTTATTTTTCGGGAGACTGCGACGATCATTCCATTTTGATGGCCGCCTGCATCCGCTCCATTGGAGGAACGCCCAGATTGATTCATACAAAAGGTCATATCTATCCCGAAATTTTAGTTGGAAGCATGAAAGATCTTGAAAAAGTAAATTTTATAATTAAGAATATTTTATTTGTAGAGGAAAGCAAAAATAAACAGTTGAATTATCATATTGACGAGCACGGACAAGTGTGGCTAAATCTCGATTATACGGCCAAATATCCCGGAGGCCCTTTCATGTCCGAAGAGATATTGGGAGCTTTGACGTTAGATTAAAATTATTTGGGAGTGCCACCATCCTGATAAAAGGGCTAATTTCCTTTGCGTGTATTCGCCCTTTTATCAGGATGCTGTCGGGCTATACGCTCCGCTATGGCGGATTGCTTCTATCCCTCACTCTGGCTTCTGCTAAATCACAGCCAATCAATTTTATTCAAATGATTTTCCTCCAAATATAAATTGGCTTTGCTAAAATGTTTATTCCCAAACCATTTTCCTTGATTGGCGCTCATGGGTGAAGGATGTCCTGATTCTAAAACCAAATGTTTGCTTCTGTCAATCTTTGCTCCTTTTTTTTGCGCAAAACTTCCCCAAAGCATAAAAACCACATTTCTCTTTTCGTCTGATATTTTTTGGATAACAGCATCTGTAAAAAGATTCCATTTGAGGTGTTTGTGGCTGTTTGGACTATCTCTTCTAACGGTCAAGGATGCATTTAGCAATAAAACACCTTGTTTTGCCCAAAATTCTAAATTCCCCGAACTCGGTATAAAAATAGAATCCAAATCAGAATTGATTTCCCTGAAAATATTACGAAGCGAAGGCGGAATTTTAACCGAATCATTTACCGAAAAAGCCAAACCATTTGCTTCGCCGTCTCCATGATATGGATCCTGCCCGATTATGACAACTTTTATATTCTCGAACGAACAATTATTAAAAGCTGAAAAAATCAATTCCTTGGGAGGAAAACAAGTGAAGTTTTGATATTCTTCGTTAACATCTTCCATCAATTTGATGAAATAAGGCTTTTCTATTTCATCGGCTAAAATAGTGTGCCAAGATGGTTCAAGGTGTAATTGCATGAATTATTTAAATTTATCAAGTTCAGATTTTATTGCCAATTCTAGTTGGGGCAAATAATTCTTACCTATTTCGTAAACAATCTCATAATCTAACATTTCATAATGATGAGATATAAAATCTCTAAAACGGATAATTTTATTCCATTCAATGTGAGGATGGTTTTTTTGAAGTAAATTATTTTTTTCGGAATTGTTTTTTATGTTTTCTCCAATAGCTTGAAGCCTTGTTACAATTGCATCCAGTAATATTTTTCCATATTCCGATGAAATAAAATCGTTTGGCTGATTAATTTGTATAAATCGTTTGTTGCAAACTGTAATATGTTCCAAAATAGTTTCCAAAGAATAGTGATAAACATCATCATACATAAATCAAGTCGTTTTTGATGTTTTTAAGAAAGCGGTCAGACACGTGCGGTCCTTTTCGAACTATTTCAATTTTGGAATTAAGCCTGTTTTCTAAATAAGAATACAACCCCATTAGCAGACTATAAGAAGGATTTGTAAATTCAACTAAAAAATCAACATCACTGTCGGGTTTTTCCAATCCCTTTGCATAAGAACCAAAAAGACCGATTGAAACAACTCCATAATTTTCTTTTAGGAATTGTTTGTCCGATTGTAAAGTGTTGATTATTTCCTCTTTCTTCATTAAACAAATATAAAAAATTAATACATTCTAATTACTCTGCCTTTCTTAAACTTTGTAACTTTGAACTTTTGAAACCAATTTTATAAATGATCTCCATTACCGAAAAAACGTTACAAGACTTACAATTTCCTACGGTTCTCGAAACGATTTCCGAAATTTGCAATACCGATATAGGAAAGCAGAAAGCCTTGGAAATAACTCCTTTTAGAGAAAAAGAATCTTTGATGAGTGCCTTGATGCAGACTTCAGAGTATGTTTCTTCCTTTCAGAACAATAATGCGATTCCAAATCATGGCTTTGATGCGATTACATACGAAATAAAGTTTCTTGCTATCGAAGACAGCTTTCTCGAAGTGGGCGGTTTTAGAAAAATTGCCACCATATCCGAAACGACGAATGTGCTTTTGGCATTTTTAAATAAATTCAATGATTATTACCCGAATCTTTGCGCTAAAAGTTCAGGAATCCAGCTTACCAAAGAGATTATCACGCTTGTTGATGCGGTTGCAGATAAATATGGCGAAATAAAGGACAATGCCTCTCCCCGTCTTTTGGAAATTCGCCGTGAAATGAATCTGGTCCGCGGTAAGGTAAACCAGAGTTTTGGTTCGGCTTTGACGCAATACAACAGTTTGGGCTATTTGGACGATATTAAAGAAAGTTTTGTGCAAAATCGTCGTGTTTTGGCTGTTTTGGCAATGTACCGCCGAAAAGTGAAAGGCTCTATTCTTGGAAGTTCCAAGACTGGAAGCATTGCATACATAGAACCCGAAAATACGTTGAAATATTCAAGAGAATTAGCGAATCTTGAGTATGAGGAAAAAGAGGAAATCACAAAGATTTTAAAACAGCTGACGAATGCTGTCCGTCCGTTTTTGCCATTGTTGATCCAGTATCAGGATTTCCTGAGCGATATTGACGTGATTGCGGCCAAAGCAAAATACGCCAATAAAATCAACGGAATATTACCAGCAATTACAGACGAACGCCGTTTATATTTCAGAGAAGCCTTTCATCCTATTTTGTATCTGACCAATAAACAGAAAAAGGAAGTTACCCATCCGCAGACTATTGAACTAAGTCAGGAAAACCGAATTATTGTTATTTCGGGTCCTAATGCCGGTGGTAAAACCATTTCGATGAAAACCGTTGGTTTGTTACAATTGATGCTTCAATCCGGCATGTTGATTCCTGTTCACGAACGTAGCGAAACTTTTCTGTTCGATCGAATACTTACGGATATTGGGGATAATCAATCTATTGAAAATCATTTAAGTACATATAGTTACCGTTTGAAGAACATGAACTACTTCTTGAAGAAGTGTAATAGAAAAACCATGTTCCTGATTGATGAATTTGGTACGGGTTCCGATCCGGAATTGGGAGGTGCTTTGGCCGAAATTTTCTTGGAAGAGTTTTATCATCGGGAAGCTTTTGGATTGATTACTACGCATTATTCGAATCTTAAGATTTTGGCAAATGAATTACCGTATGCTACTAATGCAAATATGCTTTTTGACGAAAAATCATTGGAACCAATGTACAAATTGGTTCTGGGTCAGGCAGGAAGTTCTTTTACTTTTGAAGTAGCACTTAAAAACGGAATCCCTTTTAGCCTGATTAATCGTGCCAAAAAGAAAATAGAAATTGGTAAAGTACGTTTTGACAAAACCATTGCTAATCTCCAAAAAGAGCGCTCGAAACTGGAAAAGACTTCCACAAATCTAAAGGAAGAAGAAACCAGAGCGCGGGAAGAAAGCAAAAAAATGGAGAATATCAATGTCAAGATCAAGCAAAAACTGGAAAGCTATCAGGAATTGTACGACAGCAATCAAAAAGCGATTTACATTGGCCAGAAAATAGAAGATATCGCCGAGAAATATTTCAATAATAAAAACAAGAAAGACCTGATTGGAGAATTTTTGAAAATTGTTGAAATAGAAAATTCAAAACGCAAAAAAGCGACTCCAAAAGAGGCAAAAGCAATTATAGCCAAGAAAAAAGAAATCATCAAAGAAGTTGAGGTAAAAGTCGAAGAAATCAGGGTTGAGAAAAAGGAAAAGAAACTTAAACCCGTAATAGAAAAACCGAAACCTATTCTGAAAGTGGGTGACCGCGTGCGAATGCTGGATGGGAAATCTGTGGGAAGTATTGATTCCATTGAAAAAAACAAGGCCACTGTCAATTATGGAATATTCACTTCAAAGGTGAGTTTAGATGAATTGGAACTTGTTGAAGCGATGAAAAAGTAACTTATAAATACAAAAAAGAGGACGTCAAATCCTCTTTTTTTATACCCCTGTCATAATTGTTTACAATGCGATTATTATTAATCACGACAGGGTTAATTAAACCTGGAATCAAATTATAATTGTTTTGAGTGAACATATTGAGCCAGTTTGACTCCTTTTGACAATTCATTGTGATATACTTCTGAAATTCCTGATGCCTTAATGATTTCTTCACTAGAGTAATTTTCCTTTTTAATTTCAGCGGCATATTTTATTCCAAACAAACGTATCATTAATGCTGCATTTTCAATTGGAGCGCTATTATAGATACCGTTTAATATTTCTCCTAACTCATCTATACTCATAATTTCATGCTTTTATGGTTTTCATTTTTTATTAAACAATATCTGTGCCAAATGATTTAAAGCAAGTGTATTACGATGTTCTTTTTTTGTTAAAAAAATCTTGTTTTTTTTGGGAGAAATCGTAACCAATGAAATGAACAAAAAAGTTTGAAACTTAATTAAAAAGAAATTTAACTTTGCTAATGTCTCGTAGAAAATATGAATATGCTAAATCTTCCCATTGATAAAAAAATAATCCTCTTTGACGGGGTTTGTAATCTTTGTAATTCGGCGGTGCAGTTTGTAATTCAGCATGATAAAAAAGATTTTTTTCGATTCGTGGCTTTACAATCGGAATTGGGACAGGAAATTCTAAATCACATTGGGATTGATCCTAGGAACATTGATAGCATTATTTTATATGAGCCAGGAATTGCCTATTATTACAAATCTTCGGCAGCCATTCAAATTTCAAGGAACTTGAGCGGATTTTGGCATTTTGGAACCGTTTTTAGGATTATTCCAACTGGAATCAGAAATTTGTTTTATGACTATATTGCCAAAAATCGCTATAAATGGTATGGCAAAAAAGAAAGCTGTATGATACCAACGCCAGAACTGAAAATAAAATTTTTGGAATAATTCGATTACATGATAAATGTCATTTTTTTAGCTGGATTACTGTTGTAATTTTGACTCATCTTAAAAGGTGATTTTTATTAGAAGTCGTTCTTAAAAAACCAGAGCATTCATAGTTGTTTTCGAGTTGGTAATTATTGGTTTAATCGAAAATTGTGTTTTTTATGATACTATTCTAGTAAAGAAAACTATTAGTTTTTTTTGTCTAAAAATGAAAAGAGGATGCCTTTCTGTGAGCATCCTTTTTTTGCTTTATACCGTTTTGAAAACAAAATTTCATAATGAAAATGCAAGTCCTTGCCTTGATGGGAACGGCATCCTTTTTATTTTTCTTTAAAAATAAAAAGATATAGTGGACAGCAAGACACGAGCGAAGCGAACAGACGAAGTAAACAGCTCCAAATAAAAAAAGCCTCAGATCATTTGTGATTTGAGGCTTTTGCTGTTGTGAAAATTAATTATTATCTAATTAATTTTCTGTATTTCAAACGTTTTGGAGTTAAATCACCGCCTAAACGTTTCTTTTTATTTTCTTCATATTCAGTGAAACTTCCTTCGAAAAAATACACTTCAGAATCCCCTTCGAAAGCCAGAATGTGCGTACAAATTCTGTCCAAGAACCATCTATCGTGCGAAATTACAACGGCACAACCAGCGAAATTCTCCAAACCTTCCTCTAATGCACGAAGCGTGTTTACGTCCAAATCATTCGTAGGCTCATCCAGTAACAATACGTTTCCTTCTTCTTTCAAGGTCATTGCCAGGTGCAAACGGTTACGTTCTCCTCCAGATAGTGCTGAAACCTTTTTGTTTTGCTCACCACCACCAAAATTAAAGCGAGATAAATAAGCTCTTGAGTTCACTTGTTTTCCGCCCATCATAATCAATTCCTGACCATCTGCGAAGTTTTCCCAAATTGATTTGTTTGGATCGATATTAGCGTGCGACTGATCTACATAAGCGATTTTCACCGTTTCTCCTACTGTAAATTCTCCGCTATCTGTTTTTTGTTCTCCCATAATCATTTTGAAAATGGTTGATTTACCAGCACCGTTTGGACCGATAATTCCAACAATTCCAGCCTGTGGCAAAGTAAAATTCAAGTTATCATATAGTAATTTATCTCCAAAAGCTTTGGCAACATTTTTGGCTTCAATAATATTAGTTCCTAATCTTGGACCATTTGGAATGTAAATTTCTAATTTTTCATCCAATTGTTTTTGATCTTCATTCAAGAGTTTATCGTAGTTCTGTAAACGTGCTTTTTGTTTTGTCTGGCGACCTTTCGCTCCCTGACGAACCCAGTCCAGCTCACGCTCCAACGTTTTTCTGCGTTTAGACGCTACTTTTTCTTCTTGTGCCAAACGGTTTGATTTTTGGTCTAACCACGAAGAATAATTCCCTTTCCACGGAATACCCTCTCCCCTATCCAATTCCAAAATCCAGCCTGCTACATTATCCAGGAAATATCTATCGTGCGTTACTGCAATTACAGTTCCTGCATATTGTGCCAAGTGCTGCTCTAACCAAAGAACTGATTCTGCATCCAGGTGGTTGGTAGGCTCGTCCAAAAGCAATACATCAGGCTGTTGCAACAACAAACGACATAAAGCTACACGACGACGCTCCCCTCCTGAAAGATTTTTGATTGGCGTATCACCATCTGGCGTACGCAAAGCATCCATTGCAATTTCTAATTTGGTATCGATTTCCCAAGCTCCCAATGCATCGATTTTGTCCTGCAAAGCCGCTTGGCGATCCATCAGCTTGTCCATTTTATCCGGATCTGAATAGTTTTCTTCAAGACCAAATAAATCATTGATATCATTATATTCTTTAAGAACTGCCATCGTTTCTGCAGCGCCTTCCTGAACAATTTCTAAAACGGTTTTAGAATCATCCAAAATTGGTTCCTGCTCTAAATAACCAACAGTATATCCTGGTTGAAAAACCACATCTCCCTGGTAGTTTTTGTCAACTCCCGCAATGATTTTTAAAAGAGATGATTTACCTGAACCATTCAAACCTAAAATACCAATTTTTGCTCCGTAAAAGAAACTCAAATAGATGTTTTTTAATACTGGTTTATCGGCTCCCTGATAGGTTTTACTCAATTTCTGCATTGAGAAAATTACCTTTTTATCGTCTGACATATAATTTTTATATTTTCGTTAATTAATTGATTTTTAATACTTTATAAATTATTGATTCTGCAATTATTCTGCTTTAACCACTAAAACTTCCCACTTTTTATTCCCACTTTTACAAATATACCAATATAATAGTTGTATGTTTATACCCGATAAAAGTTTTAATATATGGCAACAAAGATAGTTTTAAATAAAAAGAATTCAAATGATGAATTTGGAATAATTAGCATACAATCTTTTGACGGTGGGAAGAAAAAAAAGAGTTTAGGAATCAAAGTTAATGTTGAACATTTTAAAGATTACTTTAATAGTAAGTTTCAACTTTTCGAACCTAATAAAGAATTTGATTATGACAGTATAAATACCCAAATAAAAGATGGAGTTTATAAGTTTATAAATGATATTCCTATTGAGAAACCAAAACAAAAAGACAAACTTGTTGTTTCTGTTCACAAAATATTAAAAACTGAAAAAATAGTAAACGATAGACTTTCATTTATTGAATATTTTGAGTCAAGAATGGCTCTTAAAAAAACAGAAGGACACAGATATTCAGTATTAAATGTATTGAGAAAATTAAAAAAATACCTCACCAAACTGGGCAAAGATGATTTATATTTTGATGAATTAACACCAGAGTTTTTTGTAATGTTTAAAAATTATTGTTTGTCTGTTTCAGACCCAAAAAAACTTACCGAAAATGGAGTAAGAAACTATTTCAAAGTTATTAAATCAGTTTATCACGATGCTTATAATACCGGATATTTTGTTTTTCCTAGAAATCCTTTTGCATTAATTAAAAATGAATCAGGCGATAAAATAGAAAAAAATCCATTAACAATAAATCAAGTTCAAGCATTAATGGAATTAGAATTAGATGATAAACTGAGAATAGCACGAAATATATTCTATTTTCAAATTTTGGGTAATGGAATGCGATGTTCAGATGTTGTTTTTATTAGATATGGTGATTTTAAAAATGGAAGACTATCTTATAAAATGATGAAGACAAATACTCATTTAAAGATTGCCATAGGTCTAAAAATAATGTTGATACTTGCTGAAATATTAGGCGAGATTGGCAAATACAACGAAATGATAGAGACTATAAAAGTTTCAGAAAGAAGTATTTTAGGACAAGGTCAATTTACTGTACAACAATTAGAAGAAAAAATAATTGAAAGCTGTCCTCAAATCGGTTTTCCTTCTAACAGTTCTATACATGAAGGATACAAAGGTTATACTATTAAAACAGGAGATTCTAATATAAAACAAATCATTGATTTAAGGATCGAAACAATCGAAGATATTAATAATATTTTTTTAGAATATATGCAGGAAGTTATTAATAAGCAAGATGATAATGAATTTGTGTTTTTAAATCAGTTGCATAAAAAATCTGTTCCTTTTTTTAAAGATTATAAAAAAGGAGATGTATTAACTTACACTCAATTTCAAAAATATAGAGTGATTAGAAATGCTTATAATTTAAGCCTTTACAAAATAACAGAAATTTATAACAATCAAATTCCAATCCAAAGGAAAGACAGATGGAAATATGTTATTAAATTGAGTTCCCACGTTGCTAGAAATACTTTTGTTTCTATTCTTTTAAAAGAAAATGTTGATGTTTATAAAATTAGCAACGCACTTGCTCACACCGAGTTAAAAACTACGCAGAATTACATCAAAAGAGGTGTTGATAGAGATGCCAGTGATGAAGCTGGATTAGTAATTCAAAATGCTATCAAGTATAATTATCAGTCATAACCTGTGTAAACAAAATTGGCGGTTTTAGTAATAGAACTTTCTAACTATAAAAAATCCATTCTTTTTGAAAGAATGGATTTTCTGTTTTATATATAATTTAAGGTTGAACCAAATCAACTCAAAAAAATAATTACAGAAAATGAAAAAAAGATTACACACTAGTTTCGTCAAGTTTATTGTTGAGAAATACGACAAAGAAATTCAAGAGCTTCCGGAAGAAGAAACCAATTATAGTAAAGATATCAGCGACGAATATGATGAAATTATGAATTATGGTGATGAAGAAAATAATGAGGTTCAAGACGAAGAAGAAACTCCAGAAAATGATGATGAAACCATTGATGACTTGATTAAAGAGTATCGTTCATTAGCAAAAAAATATAAAACAAAAACAAATGATAGTATTCGTAATAAAAGAAAATAAGAAATATTATGATATAGAAACAATGCGACATATCCTTAATATTTCAAAATCAAACATTCAAAGGAAATTAAAGAAACAAGACACTGAAATAGTCAAGTATAAAAACTTACACTTATTTCCTGAACAAACCCTTTTCAAATTAATGGAGTTGATACTCATAGAAAAATTAGAAAAAATAGATGATTGACTATGATAAAATTAAAAAGTTGAATAGTGAGATTGCTATAAATAAGGAACGATTAAAAACTGAAACCGATTTTAAGAAAAAAGAAAAATTAAAATTAAGGATTCAAGTAGATATTTTGAAAGTAAAAACTGAGAGGTTAAATTAATGAGTTCTCGCACTCTGGAATAAAAGCGAATAGGAGGCAATATGAAGCAAAAACAATAATACAACGCTATACAGGTGATTTATTTATCTTGTATTGGTTGAATTATATAAAAAAATAAAGAATTAATGACTCTAATAAAAAAGAAAAATGCTCCCAAATCAATCCAAACGATAGTTGATGATATAATATATAGTTTTCACAAAATAACCTCCCAAAACACACCAATTTACGCCATAACAATAACCAATACTGATTGTAAAACAACTGAAGAGTTGAGATTTTATTTAACTAACAAATTGTTTAACAGAATACACAAAGATTACAAACATAGCCTTGAAGTATTAAATTATTCTTTTGTTATTGAATATCCGACCAAAGTATCAATGGGAAATCAAATGCCTGAAAATTGCGACGTTCATACTCACATAATTTTAGGAACAACAATTTCAAAAGAACATATAGAATATTATATTCAAACAACATTTAGAAATCCCGATATTTTGATTGAAGATATTACCAAAAGAGATGACAAAATGAATTATGCCAATTATTTAATCAAACAAAAACATTTACTAACTGATGATAATTATAATTATAAAATCAAACTACCAAAATAATAAAATTGTTAAGTTAGTGAGATACTATCTAAATGTCCCAAGTTTCTATTTCGCTTTCACTTTCATACAGAGAAATATTTTCAGAATTTACAATTGAATACGAAACATAGACAAAATTTTGTTCTTTAGAATCTAAAAAAGCATCTTCCTTTATATAAAATTTATGCTTTTTAAAATGTAATACTTTCATTAAATGCCTTCCTCTACTATATTCATATAGAAAATCAATCTCTCCAATTTGATTTAAAAAATCTATGTCAATTTCTTCTTCATAAGCAGCAATTAGTTCATCAAAATCACACAATTCGTAAAATTGTATATCGTGTTTTTTTAAAAAATTGATAATGTCTTTTGGTTTCATTTAATTCTATTTTTCCTTATTTTATTAAATTATTCAATAATCTTGTAAATATATCAAATTGAATTTATTTGTTCAACAAGCATTTTTCAACACTTTAAGAAAATTGAAAATATATTCCCTAACAAACTCAAATAATTATGCATGCTTAGTTTGTATATTTTACAAAATAACCTCCCAAAACCAACCTATTCACGCCAAATCAATAAAAAATCGTTTTAACATAAGTCAAACGGATTTTTCTTTTAGAATACTATTCAGTTTAGTATATCTATATTCTATTCAATTATGAATTATGATTTCATAAAAAAAGCGAGAAAATTTTCCCGCTTTTTTTATTGATAATTTAATCTTTTAGTTTTTCCAGTAATTAAAATGTGGAAATTCTTTTTTTAAATCATCTAAAATTTCATAAAGTCTATCCTGAGAAAGATCATCCAATCTCCAACCACCATCAATAGTTTCATAAGAATTTAGCATACAAACAGGCTGTGGAGAAGCTTTTTTATGTGAAAACTCTTCGCCATCTCTGTAATGTGTACTTACTGCCAAGCTAAATTTTTCTCCTGAGAATATTGTGATATTATAATCTATGATTGCTTTCTTGTTTTTGTATTCTTTGTAATTTTTAACAAAGGTCAGCTTAGCACTATTATTTTCCTCAGTTTTCAAATATTTATAAGTGTCAGGCTCTCCATTTTCATAATCAATATCTTTAGTGATTATATATTCATTACCTATTTTTTCTTTTACTATTTCATTCACCAGCCAACCATTTTTAAATGTATTTTTATTAGTTATTGTATCATATTGATCCTTTGTTACACAAACACCTGTATATAGCTCTTTACTCCCTTTTTTGGTCACACCTTTAAGTTCACCATCAGCTTCAGTAAGTTCAGAACAATTACAATCTGCAATAACATCTTCATTTTTTTTGTCTGTGCTTTTCTCTTCTTTATCAGTGCTTTTTCCTCCGCAAGAAAAAAGAAGAACACTAAACATTACGGCTGATAGGATTTTTATTATTTTCATATTTAAAAAATTAATTGTTTTTCTACTCTTTAGGTTTTTCGATTACACCCCGTTTTTGTTTTGGTTTCTGAACTCCAATTTTGAATTAATAAACTAGGATTTTATTCTAATAATTAAATGTCAGTTCAAAACGATTTCCTTTCTTCTTAAAACAGTATATGCGATTATTTCCGCTATCAGTATCAATAGACTCAAAGTGATATTCTATATTTTTTATAATCTCCTTTGCTGATGTTTCGTCATAATCGAAGTCAGTTGCTCCTCCCTCGTTTACAGTAAAGTATAATTTACCGCCTATTGCTCTTACGTTAACATAAAAAGTAGGATTTGAACCATCAATGTTCATTTTTACAGCGTAACTGTCAGCAAATATTTCTCGATTAATTTCGTGTTTCGTGTTTTTATCAAAAATCCTAATTATACCTGATTTAAGAGGATTTAAACTGACATATAAACAAATAGATATTAGCATTAGTAATACTAATAATAGTCTATTGTATTGTTTCATATTCTAAAATTTATAATAGTTTTTTACTCTTTAGTTTTTACGATTACTATCCTATTTTTCAGACGGAATCACTAAATAGATTTTTACCCTAATAATTAAATTTTAGTTCAAAACGATTGCCTTTTTTCTTAAAATGATAATCACGACTGCTTCCACTATCTGAATCATTAGCTTTAAAATCATATTGAATGTTCTTTTGAATCTCTTTAACTGATGTTTCTTCATAGTAAGAGTTTATTGAACCACCCTCATTCACAACAAATTTCAACTTCCCGTTTACTATACTTACATTAGCATAAAAAATTGAATTCATACCGTCAATATTCATTTTTACAGTATAATTTCCAATAAATTGTTTTCTATTAATAATTGTTTTATTGTTGTTTGTAGTTGTTGCTTTATTCTTATTATTGATTGCTTCCCATCCGTTTTCAGTCTTTACCATACCTAGACTGTTTCTTGATTCTGTAAGCTCAATTTCTTCTTCTCCTTGAAATTTAGACTCAGTGTATTCTTCACTGAGCGTGTTCACAGCCTCCTCTTGTTTATTAACCGCCTGTTTGTTATCCTGAGCGTATCCCATACTGCTCATAAATAATAATAAAATAATAGTTCTTGTTAAGGATAGATAGATTTTCATAATAATGATTTGGTTTAAGATTTCAAAGCCTTTGGCTAGTTTCTAAAAATTACATAGGCAAATATATAAAAAACACGAACATCTAATCATGTATGATTAGATAGTTAGCCAATAATTAAAGGATTTTTACATTCTTAATCATAATTTGTAAAAGTTTGATCTATACCAAGGATAAAGATTATCTGATAAGATTCGGAAAACATCTAAAAAAGATGCGAGAAGAAAAAGGTATGTCCCAAGAGGAACTTGCAAATTTGGCTGAAGTTTCATTACCTCAGATTACAAGAATTGAGCGAGGTGTAATAAATCCAACTATTTGCACCATTAAATCCTTGGCAATTGGCTTAGGAATTGAAACATCTTTAATGTTTGGATTTGAAAATGAAATTTGAGTGTTGTAGTAACTTCTCTGAATATTATATTTGATTTTCTTAATAAAATCCTTTTTCTTTATTTTAAGCTCCTCACATCAAAGTGATTTTTAGCGTTTTGAATATGTCTTTATAGCTGAAATATTTTGAGAAATGTTATTTATATTATTATTTTTAGACTTCGGTTTTTTCCTATATATTTGAGAAAATAAAACACTGCTAACTTTCGTATATTCTTATTGGATTAAATATGCAAAAGTTTATAGCGTGTATAAATAATTTGGCGGGAATAACATAAAAAACACAAATGAACGACAAACTAAAATATATTAAAGCTGAAAAAATTTCCATTCGTCAACATTTCAATGAGAAATGGTTGCAAGATAGAATCGAAGAAGATACAAGTATTTTGGGTTTAGGAGAACTAGATGTGATTCATCGAGAAAGGAAACAGTCAAGTGGAGGACGTATAGATTTTCTATTTCTTAACAACGAAACTGACATAATGTATGAAACAGAAATTATGTTAGGTAAAACAGATGAAAGCCATATTATTAGAGCAATTGAATATTGGGATATAGAAAGAAGACGATTTCCTTCTAAAGATCATAGAGCAGTGATAATTGCAGAAGACATTACAAATCGCTTTTTTAATGTAATTGCATTGATGAATAGAGCGATTCCAATAATTGCTATTCAAGTAAATGCTCTCAAAATTGACAGCCAAATCATTTTAAATTTCACAACTGTTCTAGATATTTATGAGGAACCAGAAGATGAAGAAAAATTAGGCGGTGAAGAAGTAGGAAGACCGTATTGGCTTAAAAAATCTCACGCCAAATCTATTACCATGTTGGATGAAATGATAAAATTGGGAGAAGATGTAGATGAAGATTTAAAAGTTACGTACAATAAGCATCATGTTGCTCTCGGAACAAGTAGACAAAACTGCATTTGGCTTCGACCAAGAAAAACTCCAAGTTTTTGCCACATGGAAATAAAAGTTGGTAAAGAAAATATCGAAAGGGTAAAAGAAGAGCTAGATGAACTCGGGATTTCTTTCAATTTAAGAAAAGATGACATTTTTGCAATTTCGATTCGACAAGTAGATTTAACGAAACATCAAGAACAAATTAAAACCCTAATAACGCAGTCGCTAACATACTACGAATAGTTACTACCGCCAACAACTACAATGCTAGGCGATATTAAAAAATAAAAATGCTAAATAACCTCTATACATTATTTAAAAATAACAGTTTTAAAAGTCCACTTGAAGATTTTACTACTGAAGCTTTTGTTGGTATTTTAAAGTTTGATTACTCCATATTGAATGATTTTTGTGTTATTTTTTTAGGACTTAAACAAGAAGATTTTTCAATAAAAACGCAAGTGAAGTATAGTCTTGAAGATGATATAAATTGTGTTGTAGACATTGTGATTGAAAGTCAAAATCAATTATGTTTCATTGAAAATAAAGTTAATTCAAAAGAAGGATATAGACAATTAGAGAGATATTCAAATGTTCTTAATCTCTTTAAGTCTACAGATAAAGAAACTTATTTATTTTATTGCACAAAGAAATTTGAAGAGAAAAAAATTACTGAACATCAATTTGCTCAATTTAGATGGTTTCAACTCGCTAAATTTCTTGAAAAACATCCATCAAAAAGTCCCATTAAAGAAGATTTTCTAAAATTTATAAAACTAAAAAAAATGAGTCAAGATTTAACTATAACTACTAGAAACACATTTGTAATAGAAAATTTATTTGAAACTATAGATTTGATAAATGGTCATTTAAACAGAGCGAAACCTTTATTTATTCAAACTTTCAAAAAAGAAGCGAATAGAATTAATGATGGTTTTAGCACAACTCAGATAGCCAATCACAAAAGACTAATTTATTATTTCAAAGAAATCATAGGAAGTCAATCAGATGCTTGGTCGGAAATTAAATATGGTTTTCAATTGAATAATCTTACGATATATTGCGGAATTTGGATTGACAAAAAAAATAGCGAATACAATAATTTTAAAAACTATATTTTGAATAATCCTTATGATTTTGAAGTATTAGACAAACCGAATGGATTTGCCATAGAACTAAGCGAATCTTTGGGAAAATATTTGAACGATGTAGATGGAGATGAAAAAATACTTGATTGGTACAAAAACACTTTCAATAAGTTTTTAGTATTAATTGAAGATACTCAACATTTATCTTGGAAAATTAACATTGTTTAACACACGTCTTCAACAATTTGCAAATTCAGTAGAATTAGCTTTTCTATCGTATTTTCGTTAAGCCGAAAATACTCTGTTTCATAAATTGCAAACAGCTAGAGGCGCGCGAACGTTGTATGACATTCGCCAATTTTACACAGAATTTAACTTAGATTTATAACTATTTAAAAAATAAAATATGAAAGAAATTGCAGTAAGATTAATTGAAAAATATGACGCGCTAATTACTGAATTAGAAACTCTTGACACTGAACATAGAGAATTTTTAACACAAGCAACTTCAAATAAAAATGTTTTGGAAAAAGAATTAACTGAAAGAATGTCTATTGCAAAAGAAAATCTTACAAGACTTCAATCTGCTAAATTAGAAAGAGAATTACTAAAAAAACATCTATAGTAGCAAAAAGCGAGAGGCGTGGTGGAAAAGTTATAAACAACAAAGGTAATCTAAGTGCCTTTGTTGTATCAAAATTAAATTATACTTATATCGCAATAACACGAGCTTTATTTGTTTTTATTATGTACCGAAATATAACGAACCAAAATTAGTTACAAATAAAAAGGTTCCTTAAAACACTAGATGTATTGCTAGTAATGGGTTATGTGTTAAGTAATATGCGAATTTTCGAATACCTATTTACTTATTAATATCTAAAAAAACGGCTTATTAGGCTTTTCTCGCATCAAAGTAATTTTTAGTGTTTGGTTGTGTCTTATAGTTGAGGTATTTTGAGGAATACTATTTATTTTTATACTTCGGTTTTTTCTATATATTTGAGAAAATAAAACTCTACAACATTCGTATACAATCTTTAATTAGGTTAGATGTCCGAAATTTTTATAGCGTATATTTATAAGTTACCAGTAATTTTACTAAAAAATCACGAAAAAAGATATTTATGACAAAAATTGATAGCCTAACTTTGAAAATTTATACAGCAAAATCTCAAGCTGATAAAGCTATTAGCTCGCTCAAAGGAATTTTACTTGGAATTAATTTAGATGGGGATGTAAATGAAAAAGAGATAAACGAACTAAAAAAATGGGTTGTTTCACATAATGACCTAATAAATCGAAACCCATTTAATGAGTTTATGATAATAATTGAAAATACAATTTCAAATAAAATTCCACCGAAAGAAACTATTGAAGATTTATATTGGCTTTGTCAGAAATATGAAAATGACAATGTTTATTACAATGCTGTAACTTCTGATTTGCAAATTTTACAGGGAATTTGTCACGGAATATTATCTGATGGAATTATAAATGAAAAAGAAATTTTTGACTTACACAAATGGCTTGAAGAAAACGAGCATTTAAGTTCTTATTATCCTTATGATGAACTAAGAAGTTTAATATTATCTATTGTTTCCGACAATAAAGTTGATGAAGAAGAAATAATAATTTTAAAAGCATACTTCCGACAATTTATAAACTTAAATGACGAAGAAATAAATGAGCAGATAAAAAAAGAAACTGCCGAAATACAAATTTCTGGACTATGTACAAGTGAACCAAATGTAACTTTTGAAAATAAGACTTTTTGTATAACTGGTGTTTTAAAAAGAGGCAATAGAGAAAATCTTCAAAATGATATTAAAAAACTTGGTGGAATTCCAACAGAAAGCGTTAACAAGAAAACTGATTATTTGATAATTGGCGATAATGGAAATCCAGCATGGGCATTTTCTTGCTACGGCAGAAAAGTAGAAAAAGCTTTATCAATGAGAAAAGAAGGCCACACAATTATGCTAATTCACGAATTTGATTTTGCGGACATTGTGGACGACTTACTCTAAAAAATACTGGTAAGTAACTACTGATACAGCTGATTTGTGTAATTTGCTTAATTGAAAAAAAAGTTTTAAATCCTATGAATGAGCTTAATTTAGTCCCAAATCCTTTGTAGTTGAGACGTAAGACGACAAACTAAAACAACTTCTACTAAAATTGACATTAAAAAAAGAAAGCAATTTAGACAACCAAAAATAAATATAACTTTGGACTGCACTATTAGATAAATATGGAATTAACAGACAAACTATTATCCGAACTACAAAGGCGACTAAAAATTGGCAACCGTAGAGGTGTACACTTAAATGCAATTCCTGCAAATTCAAGGTATAAGTTTGACTTAAATAGACTTTCACATATAGACAAAAATCTTCCCAATAATTTCATATCTGAACTCTTAACACAACAACCTTTAAAGTTTAGAATAAGTTGGAAGGACAATGTACCAGACTTGAATTCTTTGTTTGAAGAAGACCAAACTCAACTTGTAAAAATCACAAAAGCATTTGAAAACTTAATCAATCAAACAGAAGCAATTGAATCTGAAAAAGGAATAAATGCATTTGGTTTTGGGTTTCCTATTTTAGCAAGACGAGATAAATCAGATAACAAATTGACTGTTGCGCCAATACTTATTTGGTCACTACGAATTAAAAGAACAAAAGAATTTAATACTTGGGAGATTTTAAGAAATGAAGAAGACCCAATTTACATAAACGAAGTTTTGATAAACCATTTGCAAAGCGATGCAAATGTATCTATCGACCAAATTCCAAGCGAAATGCTTGACGATGGACTTATTGAAAGTAGTGAACTTATTGAAATTTGCACTAACTTAATAAAAACAATAAATACATCTGTACCAGACGATTTAAAGCAAGTTTTTCAGAAGAAACTTGAAAATATTAAATCAATTGGAGATAAAAATCACTACGAAAAATTACCATTAAATTTTTCAAATTCTTTAATTGATTTCAGTGGACTATTTTCAATATTTGAAGTTCAAAAGCAAAATATTATTAATGATTTTGACGAACTTTTAAAACTTGAAGGTCAACAAATAAGTCTTGAAGATTTAGAAGGAAATTCGTTTCAACCGATTTCATCGGTTGAAACCGACCCTTCACAGCAAAGCATTTTGCATTCTTTAGAAAGCAAGAGAAATTTATTAATACAAGGTCCACCCGGAACAGGAAAAAGCCAAACTCTTACGGCTGTATTAATCAATGCACTTGAAAACAACAAAAAGACGATTGTAGTTTGCGAAAAAAGAACTGCACTTGAAGTATTACATAATGCTCTTATTGAAAAGGGATTAAACAATAATTGTGTATTAGTTAGAGATATTATAAAAGACAGAAAAACAGTTGTAGATTCTGTTAGAGATAGAGTTGATGATTCTGAATATAAAAAATATCGTTACAATTATTCCAAAGAATCGTTAGAAACGATTTTACAAAAAGCGAAAAATTTAATCACAAGCATAAACAAAAAACATCAAAAAATTGGGCAAGAAATTTTGGGTTCTAATAATTGGACAAATATTGTAGGGCAATATTTGAAAGAAAATAAAACCCAAAACCAAGAAGCTAAATTAAACATTGACAAAGACCGATTTCAATATTCTACTAAAGAACTTAACGATTATCTTGATTTAATACACAAAGGCAATCAATCACATATTGATTTTTCGCCAATCAAATCAATTTCATTTTTAAATTCTCAAAAATTGGTAGGCGAAAATCCTTATTTGATTAAACAGAATTTAAACAATGATTTTGAAAGTTATTATACTCAACTTGAAAGTATAAAGAAACTTTTAGAGGCAAATAAAAATGAATATTTTGATTTAAGGAATCTAGATTTTTCTAATCAAATAAAGTCAATTACTGAATTAATTTCAGAAATTATTTCTTACGAAACTAAATTGGAAAAATTAATTCAAACAACAAAAATTGGCTTCACCAATTTCCGTAGTTTAGAATTAAATAACCAAGAAAGTAATATCACTAATATTATTTCAGCCATTGATGGGCTTTTTGAAAAGAATAGAAATAATGAAGATGTAAAAGACCAAAATAAAATCAATAGTTTTAGTTTTAAACTTTTATCAGTTTTCTCAAAAGCAAAAAAGGAAACCATTGCCGACCATAATTCACTCAAAAAACATTTTGAGAAGTTGGAAACAACAATTAAAAATGCAAAAGATTTTCCAAATGCAGACTTTAAATATACCTTTTCCGAAAAACAAAGCTATTTAAACTATTACAAATCAGAACTAAATGGCGTAAAGAATTATTTCAATCAAAAGATTGAAAGCGAATTTGATTCATTTAATTTTCATTTAATTTTAAACATCAACGAAGCATCTAATCAATTTCAATCATTAAATAGCGAAATAAATAATTCTTTAAATTCTTCAGAATTTAAAAATCATTTACTCGCAATTAAAAACACTTTTTCGAATCTTCAAAGTGAATTAATATCCCATTATGACAAGCTAAAAAACAATTTACACACATATAAAGATTTAGATTACAGTTATTCATTTACAAAAAGCCACATAGAAAATAAAACGACTTTTGATGAAGTGTTTACTAATATAAAATCTACAAAAAATGAATTTGATTCTAAAATTCAAGCAGAATTTGATAAATTGAGTTTATTGAAAACAAGCCCTAATCAAGTAGATTTGAAAAACTTACCAATTCTACAAGAAAAAGTAAATGATTTAACTAATAAAATAAAAACTGATAATTGGATTGCGGAAAAACCAAAATTTAATGACCTTAATAAATTTATTGTAGAAATAGAAAATACAATAAACAAAAAGAATAATTACTTTGAAGCAGACCAAGACTATTTCTCTATTGAATTTAGATGGTTTCAATTTTTTAATTCACTAAACGCAGAAGATAAAGCCATCGTAAATGAATTAATTGGTAAACAAAATTGGCGTAAAACATTTTTAATTCATTATTTACATTCGTTGTTGCTCTCATCTGCAAATATGGATTTACCAACAAATGACAATGAACATACAGAATTAGATATAGCACTTAAAAGCGTAGAGAAAGAACAACTTAAATATATTAAGGAATTTTGGTTTTCAAAACAAATTGACAAAACAAGAGAATTTGAACAACGAAATAAAAATTTATCTGTAGAAAATTTATACAACAAAAGAAGTAGTCCAAAATTTAAACGTCTTTCCTTACGCCAAATCGTACAATATGATTCTGATTTGTTTACAAGTTTCTTCCCAATAATTCTGACTTCGCCAGATGTTGCAAGTAATTTATTTAAAGGAATGAATGGCTATTTTGACATTGTAATGTTTGACGAAGCCAGTCAGTTAAGACTTGAAGATAATTTGCCAGCAATTCTAAAAGGCAAGCAAATAATAATTGCAGGCGATGAACATCAAATGCCACCATCAAATTATTTTAGCAAAGTTTTTGATGGAGAAGTTGAAGACGAAGAAGACGTAGAAGAAGAAAAAATTGTTGTTGATAGAGATAATTTATTGCTTTCTTGTGAGTCATTACTTGAATTTGGTTCTGAACTAAAATTTGAAAAACAACATTTAGATTTTCATTACAGGTCAAGGCATCCTTTTTTAATTGACTTTTCAAACTACGCCTTTTACAACCAAAGGTTAAAACCTTTGCCTACAAACTTTGAGTATGTTCCAATAAAATATATTCAAGTAAATGGAACTTTTACAGAACATACCAACGAAGCAGAAGCAGAAATGGTATTATCAATAATTGACAAAAATATTAACCGATTACCAAATGGGGAATATCCTACACTTGGTATTGCTACATTTAATATTGCTCAACGAAATTTAATAAAAAGTAAAATTTTAGAACGACAAAAATTTACAAAATTTGAAGAGTTTAATAGCAAAATTCAAGAATTAGAAGAAAACGGAATGTTCATTAAAAACTTGGAAAATATACAAGGAGATGAACGTGATGTAATTATTTTATCTACAACTTATGGAATCGGTAAAGACCGAAAATTTGCCCAAAGATTTGGACCAATAAATCATACAAAAGGTTATAAATTATTGAATGTAATTATTACGAGAGCAAAATACAAAGTGTATGTATGCACCTCAATACCTGAACAGGTTTTTATGAACTATAAGGAATATTTAATAACCGAAGGTTCAAATAACAAAAGAGCTGTTTTGTATGCGTATTTAGCCTATGCAAAGGCTGTAAGCGATAGTAACAATGAATCAAGAGTTTCAGTTTTAACTACACTTGCCGAAAACACACCAAATCCTGTAAGTTATGATTCGTTTTTAGGTGCTGATTTAGAATCGCCATTTGAAGAAGAAGTCTACCAAAGACTTGTTGACGAATTGGGCGATAAAAATTTAATTCCACAATTAAAAGTTTCTGAATTTAGAATTGATTTAGTCTACGACCCAAAAATAGTTGGAGTTCCAAAAATTGCAATTGAGTGTGACGGAGCAAAATATCATTCAAGCAGAGAAGCATATTTATACGACAGACACCGACAAAAAATATTAGAAGACCACGGTTTTGTTTTTCATCGAATTTGGAGTACAAATTGGTGGGATAATCCAAACCGAGAAACAGCAAAACTTATTTCATTTATTAAACAAGTTGAAGCGTCAAATCATAATCTAAAAAATCATTCAAATACGGCTTCTGCGTTTACTGACGACATAGAAATTTTGGAAGAGTACGTTTTACAAACTTCGTTTATCGACATTGAAAAAGACAATGAAGTTGTAAAAGCAATTGATCAGACAAAGCCAGAACCCCCAAAAGTTTTAACTACACAAGTAAAAATTAATAGTAAGGTCAAAGTGAAATATAACAACGGTAAAGATATGACTGTTGTGATAATAGAAACAGAAAAAGACAAAAACGAAATTAAAAATGGAGTTCAAAATATTTATTGCAAATCACCATTAGCTATTTCACTTATTGGACACACGATTGGCGACATTGTAAAAATCGGAAATCTTGACAACTTTGTAGAAATATTGCAGATTAAAAACTGAATTTAAATTAATAAAATCGAAAGTAACACCGAGAAATAAGGGTGATCGACTACACTCGCTACAAGTAATTTGGGTTTTGGGCTTAATTTAAATTGGTGTTGTGTTGCATAAATTGTATTCAGCAGAAAGATTCTGCTATCTTAGTCCCAAACTGATTGTAGCAACAGACCTTTATTTTGAACAAAATCTATTCAAAAATGAACACTTCAACTCAAAAAATCGAAAATAATAAAAATTTTGAGGCTGAATTACGTTTTATTGATAAACTAAATTCATTAGACAAATTTGAAATAAAAATTCTCGGAAACGATGATTTAAAAGCAGTTTTATCCAAACAAACAGGAACTTTTAAACTGGAAGTTAATACAAGATTAATAGATGATGACGATGAAAATATTGATTTATTATTAATCATAGATGAAAATATTTATGAAACAAAAAAGCTCGGAAACACTTCTAATAATACTGAACTAAAAGCTGATAAATCTGTTAATTTTCAGACGACAATTGAATTGAAAAGTTTTCACTCAAAAGGTTTTTGCAAAGTAGGATTGTTTAAAGCATTTTTTATTGTAGATATTGAAGAAATGAAGACATTTCATGCCGAATTTGAAACAGTAACTCATCAACGACAAGGAAGAGAATATTTTTATGATTGTCTACGCATAAAAATAAATGGTAAAGAATATGATGTTACTCAAGTAAAACACAAAACAAAAGGTTTTTATATTTTCGAATGTAAAGAACAACAATGCTATGATGACTTTTCAGATGTTTGTTTTTCTATTCAACAGGCAATCGGATTTGTTAATAAATTAATGGTTGGAGGTGAGAAATTTGTATTTGATGATGCAAATGGATTCTACTATTCAAATTACATTAGACCAACTATTAAAGGAATGTATAGTCCAATTACAACAAATCCATTTTCATATTTAGATATTGATAGAGATATTGCTGATAAATTCTACAATAATTTGACACGAATTTCATTGGACAATTTATCTAATTTAGTTCGTAAAATACATACTGAACCTGAATTTTCAGTAGCAATTTTAGTTATTTTAGAAGCAACATCTATTAGGTCGTTACTAATTATTCCAAGTTCATTCGCTGTAATAATTGAACAGCTTTCAAAGCATTTAAGTATAGTAGAAACTGGATTAGAAAAACCAATAACTGATCCAAAATTAAAAGATATAATAATAGAAGAACTTCACAAAGTCATCGACAACAACTGTAAGACTCTATCAAATGAAAATATTACAAAATTAAAAAGACGACTAAATGAAATCAATAAACCTAGCAACAAGGGGCATTTGACGAATAATGAAAAACTTACTCGTCCATTTGAACAACTTGGAATAAATCTAACATTACATGACATTGCAATTATTGAGCATCGTAATGATTTACTACACGGAAATATCTTGCTCAAAACGGAAGATATAAAAGATCAAGACCAAGCAAATGTTTATATGGCTTATGTTTCAGCAAAACTATTTACGCTCATAAGTAAACTTATTTTGAAAAGTATTGGATATGATGGATATGTATATAATCAGGCTAAGTATTTAGAAAAACATTTGAACATTGAAACTACTGAAGAGTACTTTGAGAAAATCTAAAAGATTGTTGCAGGTTTTAAAAATCAAATAGTCACCTACTCCTTTTTTGCTACAAAATGTATCAAACCACAAAGTGTATCATTTTAATTAGCAAACACTAGGTGATACAGCAAGGTTTCCGTATCTTTGAAATATAAAATATTAAAATGATACACTATGAAAGTGGTTATATACTCAAGGGTTTCAACAAATAGTCAGGATTTCAAAAGACAGACAGAAGAATTAATGGATTTCTCAAAAAAGAATAATTATGAGGTTGTGAATGTTTTTGAAGAAAAGATTTCTGGAGGAAAGACAAATGAAGAAAGACCACAATTAATGGAGATGATAAATTTTGTCAAAGCAAACAAAATTGATAAAGTTCTATGCTGGGAATTATCTCGTATTGGGAGGAATACAATTGAGGTTCTAAAAACAATTCAATTGCTAAATGAAAATTGTATTTCTCTTTATATTAAAAACCACAATATTGAGACGTTAAATGATAAATGCGAAATAAACCCAATGTCTCAGTTTTTAATTCAAATTTTAACTTCGGTTAGTGAGATGGAAAAAACTCAAATCAGACAAAGGATAAAATCAGGCTATGAGAGTTTTAGAAAAAATGGCGGTGTAGTTGGAAGAAAAATAGGCTTCAAAAAAGACAATGAAACATTATTAACCGAACACAAAGATGTTGTGAAACTATTAAAGCAAGGCTATTCAGTCAGAAAGACAATGAAACTAACTGATAAAAGTAGTGGAACTATTCAAAAGATAAAAAAACTAATATCTACATAAAAAGATCATTCTGATTTTAAAATAACCAAAATAAAACAGATTGAACAATACAATTGTTAAGATTTGAAAAACATTGATTTAAAATAAAAGAATTATTTACTGATTTATTGACTTTGTTTCTCCACGAAAGAAAATTTTAATAAATCAAATACTTTAATATTACAATCTAAATATTCAGCAACATCTTGAATATTTTCTAAAATCTCCGTACTTATTTTAAGATAATCGTCAATGATCATTGATTCATCAGAATCAATAAGTTGTGGATATAAAATATCGTCTTTATCACTAATATAAATTATAAATTCCTCAAAAAAGAAATTCACTCTCAATTCTTTTTTTGTAAGATTTATATTTTTCTTAAAACTTTCAAATCGTAAAAAATCTACTTTAAATACAATTTTGTATCTATCCATAAAACTCGCAAAACAATAATGAAGGTGTGATAAGACTTTATCTTTTCTTTCCTTTTCTAATTTACTTAATTCTATTATTTGATTATCTCTTAATTTTAAAAGATTTTTATCATTAGCTTCTTTATTGAAGGCTCTTACGCTATTGAATGCCTTATAATTACCATCTGAGACTGTAGAAAATAAATTGGTATAATATGATGTTCGAAAAATGTATAATTTTTCTACTTCGATTCTGTTACCATGTTCAACATAAATCAATTTATTCTCTAACTTGTTCCTACTAGAAAGATATTTATTATAATTTCCGACTATAAGTACCGGTTTCCCTTGATCTTCTATGAATGGTTTAAATGAATTAAACACTTCAATCTCCTCAAAGTAATTTGTTATATTGGCAATAGAGAGCAATGTTACTCCTTTATTTACTTTCTTTTTTTTTAAAGATTTGTAATTAAATGCTAGATTGATGTGCATTAGTGACAAAATGCCATTTTCCTCCTTATTGAACTCTTCAATAAATTTTTCTTTTGTGATTCCTTCAAATATATTCATAACACAATTATAACTATTTTTTTTTAAATAACATTATAAGCAAAATGTTTAATCAGAAGACATTTTATAAAAAAAAGCCATCACAAAACTGTAATGACTTCCTTTTCTTTATTTAAAATTAATGTTCCCACTTTTTAAACAAATGTTCCCACTTTTTAAGCGTTTAAAAAATAAAACGACTGTTGTTCAATTAATTAAAACATATTAAATTACTTTTTTATCGTCTGACATAGTATTTATGATTTTAATTTTTAAAAGAATACAAATATAGTATTATTAAGTCAAAAGTCATAAAGTCAAAAAGTCGAAAGTCTTAAAAAAAATTATTTTCCAAAACTTTAAAAATATATATGACATTAAGTATAAAAGGTGTTGAAATTTTATTTAGGCACTATTAAATCAGTTCATCATGAAGCATACAATACTGGTTATTATGCTTTTCCTAGAAATTCTTTTTCTTCAATAAAAAATGATAGAGGAATTAAAAAAGGAAAAGTCCTCTCATAATAAATCAAGTTAAAGATATCGTTTAGCTTCATTTTCTATTCAATAATTTTTGTCGAGGGCATTTTAACAATGCTTGTAAATATTTTCGGTTTGAGTAAAATAATCTTTTTTGCTTTTATTTATAAAATACAAAACCACAACTTTTTAGGGTTGTGGTTTTTGATATTGTTAGCTCGCACGACTGGTAAGGATTGTGTTTTGTAATTTATTTTAATGTCCTTACAAATGTGTACTGGCTTTTGTTATATTTTAGGTAATGTACCTACAAAACAACTAATAGTTTCTACACCTTGTTCAACAGTATAAATGCCATATGCCTCACGGATACAAATTTCTTCCGGTTCATCAAAATAATTGCCTGTATCATTTAAATAATTTAGGTATAAATCATAATATTCATCATTATCATTGATAAATACATAACCGGTTGTACTCTCAGCCTTAATATATACAAAATCATCGTTACTAACATCATTTAAGGTGTATGTAAGAGTTTGACCTTTTGTTAGGGTTCCTATACTGATAGGTGTGCCGTTTTCTCTGAAAATACTTACTGCGATATTGCCATATGTATCATCCCCAGTGATAACATATTTTTTAGTTTGTGCGTTTGTTGTACAAGCAGCAATTAAAAGTAAAAAACAGATAATTTTTTTCATAATAATTTAGGTTTTAAGGTTTGTTAAATTTTAAGGTTATTAAACGAATTTATATTATTGTTGCGTAAATTTAATGTGTTTTATGGTTTTTTTAACAAAATTTATCCTGTTTTTTTTCATTATGTTAAATTTCCTAATGTTATAGTTTGATTTGGCTATTAAACAAAATATCCTCAAAACTGAATATTCGGTTTTGAGGATATTTTTTTTTTGTAAGCGAAAGGATTTAAAATCGAAAGGTAAAATTTAATATGAATTAGTGTTGGTATTCTTGGTCTGTCAAGGTTTTCATAAAAGCTGCCAATGCTTTTATTTCTTTTGGGGTTAACTCCAATTTGTCAGATGGTAATGTTTGGTTCTCAACCGATCTTCCCAGACCAGCTCCTCCTCCTTTATTGTAAAAATCAATTACTTCTTCCAAAGTTGAAAAGACACCATTATGCATATACGGTGCTGTTATGGCAACATTGCGAAGTGAAGGAGTTTTGAAGGCATTTTTCAATTGAGGCATTTCATATTGTGCATAACGTCCCAAATCCGGACTTACTTTTTTTCCGTTTTTATCAGCTGGCGTTCCTATGACTTCCTGTTCTGTTTTTTGATAGCCTGGCGGAACAGTTCCATTAAACAAAGGAATAAAATGACAAGTGGCACATTTTGCTTTTCCTGCAAAAAGATTAAAACCTAATTTTTCTTCGGCTGTAAAATCATCTGAAGCTCCCCGCATATAATTGTCAAATCTGCTGTCGAATGCGTTTAAGGAGCGAATATAGCTTGCTAACGAATTCTGAACTTGCCATTCCTCTATTTTTGTTGCTTTTGGAAACGCTTTCTTGAATAGCTTTTGGTATTCCTTGTCTTTATTCAAAATCTGAATTGCATTCGCAACGTTTCCGTGCATTTCGTCCTTGTTTTGGATTACATCCATGCTTTGCTTTTCTAAATCCAATTGACGCATATCCCAGAACTGCGCATTCTGTAACGAAGCATACGTTAAAGTTGGCGTATTTCTGCTCAAACTGCCACCTTTTAGGGATTGGTTTGTTTTCAATCCATCGGTAAATGCTTTTTCTGGAATATGACAGGAAGAACAGCTTCTGGTTTTATTATCAGAAAAAGAATTTTCGTAAAACAATTTCTTGCCGAGTTCGGCTTTTTCTTTAGAATATTGATATTCTTTTGACGGAATAAAAGCATTCACATCAAAAGCATCTTTTTCGAAAATAGTTGCTGTATATGGATTTACAACAGAATTTCTATTGGTCTTTTCTATTTTGTTTGTTTTTTGGAAGGCGACCAGCTTTTTGCTGATTGGGTTTAAAAAGCTTTTGATAAAATGAGCTCTGTCGAATGTTTTAAAATCAGTATTCGAATCACAATATTTTCCTGCTTGGTTAATTAATGCTTTTATTTCCTTTTCACATTGAATGGATTCAGGACTTTTAAAATTCATTTTCGAAATTAAATTTCCTATCGAACCCAAGCTGTTTTTTGCTTCAGGTATGGATTGAAAAGCTATTGGCGAATCAAATCCTGTAATTCCCAAAGCCAGAATTCTGTTAAGCTCCATTTTTGAAGCGTCCAGAATGTGAGCGTTTGAAATGGTAATAACGGTCAAATGTTCTTTTATTTGTTTCAGGTTTCCACTCAATATTTTGGTTGTTCGAACCAATTCCTCTTTGTTCTGAATGTTGTAATTCGGAAAAATAAGTTCTTCCATTACTTGAAAACCATTTGGAGGTATAAAAGTATTTTCGGCAACCTCCAATTCATCCAAAGCGGGGCCATTTATGAATCTAGCCGGATCGGGAGTAAAATATTCTACAGCCCATTCAATTTTTTTATAGGATAATCGTGTGGAATTAAAAGCTTGCTGAATCTTTTTTTCGTCATTGCTTTCTTCTATGATTTTTTCAAGATCGATAACTTTTTGATTTAATTTTTCAATATCTGAGATTAATTCCTGTTGAATTGTTATCTCGTTATATTTTTTTCCGCATCCAAATAATAGAATTACTAGTGCCAGATTCAGAACAATTATTATTTTGTTGGTAAAATTCATTTTAAACAATCTCATTTAGGTAAATAAAAACAAAAAAACAACCCTGTAAAAAAAGGGTTGCTCTTTGTGAAGTATATCAAAAATTATTTTTGAACATTTCTTATTATTACGGTTTGACCGCCTTCCATGTTGGTGTTGACTTTGCTTCCATCTGCATATTTGAAAGCTTCTTTTTGCCAGGTATGAGGGTGAACATTCACCAGAAATGTATTTGGAACCCCGATAACATCCGAAATATCTTCCATCGCTCCGTATTCCCAGCTTCCAAATTTCATTACCCCTGTTTGGTTGTAAGTAGCATTCCAGGTAGCATCATCACGTTTGTGATTCATTGTCAACCAAGGTTTGTTAGCTTTCGTAGCGATACTGTATTGCCAGATATAAGAATCGTGTTTGGCATCAGCATAATAAGAATCCCCATCTTCCTGAATATAAACATAGTTTTCAGTCACACAAAGGTTATCTGGATTGATAATTCCTGTACCAGGAGTAGAATCGCCTTCAACAACCAATTCTAATTTACCAGCCAATGGATTCGTATCATTTAATACTAATTTATAAACTCTTCCCCACATTGTGTAGCCAGCTACGGGAGCATTATTTGTTGCCTGACCAGTTGCCGTGAAATAGATTTCACGATTGTTTTTCGCAGATCCTTTTCGGTAATCAACATCTTCTACTCTTGAAAAACGTATAGCACCCAGATTATTTACAGCTGTATTAATTTCAGCTCCTGTGCTATTTTTGGCATTTGGAATTTCTACAAATGAAACATCAAAAGAATTTCCAATAGTCATTGAAGTCTCTACCTGATTTCCGTCATTTCTTTTTAATGCATATAATTTTCCATTGGCAAGATCTCCAACTGTATTGCTTACATACATAATTACCTGTCCTGCACTAGCGTGAGAAGTCGCATACGATTGATCTTCACCAATCAAAATAACCGTTTTACCAGCATAAGCCTCTTTAGTAAGCGGCACTGCATTTTCCATACTTGCTTTACCTAAAGCAGGTAAAACCCTGTCTGTTCTGCTTTTTTGGCTTGACAAACCAAGTGGATCAATTCCATGAACCATACTTTCTTCACCACTTTCTCCCGCAGTTAAAAACATTGGTCCAAATCCGTGAATGGCAGGAGTTGCCAAGGTTGCAGAACATAATCTGGTCATCCCTCCTATTCCATCAACTATATATTCTCCTTTTATTGGTTTTAATGTTTTATCAAAATAAACTCTGGAAACCGATTGTAAGATTTCGTGATTGGTAATCATCATGTAACCATCACCGTTTGGATCTTTCATGAAACCGGCACCATCGGGTTGTGCTCCATAAACAAAACTTGGTGATCCTGACAATACATCTGTACTGCTTATCATTGATGTAATTTTCAAATTTTCAAAGCCTTCTTTTGCCACTACCAATGCTGGTACAGAAGATACATTGTTAAAATCAATAACAGAAGCTTCAGGTTTTGGATCCTCGTTATTATCATTTTGACAGCTAAATACGGCTAAGCTTAATACTGATAATACTCCTGCTCTTTTTAGATAATTAAATTTCATAGTTTTTGTTTTTTTGTTTTTGACAAAACTATGGAGTTAAAATCTTGAAGAAGTTAATTGATATTATTGAAATGATGACCATTAGGTTAAGGTTGTTTAACCCAAATATTAAGAAGTTAATTTTCTGTTAATAAATAAAAATCGAGGTTAGTAAAAGTTCTGAAAAAACGAAATCATTGAATAAAAAAAAACGACCATTGCCGAAAAAGCAACAGTCGTTTTATAGTTTATCAAAATATTTATACTCGTCCTTTCAAAGAGCTAAAAACCCACGCGTTGGCCAAAAAACCTACACCAACCGCCGCAAATCCCCAGCCGGAAACATCTCTGTATTTAAATGCGCCCAATCCTATTAACAATAATCCCATAAGAATCATTATAAAGGTAGCCCATCCTAGAATGGTATTTTTATTCATTCCCATAATTGTAATATTTGTTTTTAGAAAGGTGTAAATATCGGGATTTTTTCGGTGTTAATTAAAAATTTTATAAAGCATTTCTCTTAATAAATCAGCCTGAGACAAGCTGTTAGCGCCAACTCCCTTGCTTTTTACATCAGTATCTCGTAAAGAAGCTACAATTTGGCTCACTTTTTTCATGGGATAGTTTTTGATTGCCACATCATAATCTTTCAGGAAAAAAGGATTGACACCAAGTGCCGAAGCTACATTTTTAGGGTTTTTATCTTTCAATCCGTGGTATTTTAATAATTGGATAAAAAAACCAAAAACCAAACCGGTTGTCATTACAATGGGATTGTCTTTCGGATTTTGGGCGAAATTTTCTGCTATTTTGTAGGCTCTCAATTGATTGCGCTCCCCGATTGCTTTTCGTAATTCAAAGACATTATAATCCTTGCTGAATCCAATGTTTTCCTCAATATCATTGGCAGAAATGGTACTTCCTACAGGTAATATGATTTGCAGTTTCTCGAGTTCATTGTTAATTTTACTCAAATCAGTTCCCAAAAATTCTACCAGCATTGCCGAAGCTTTAGGTTCTATAGAATATTTTTTGCCAGCTAAAACTCGCTTAATCCAATCCCCTACCTGGTTTTCGTACAGTTTTTTGCTCTCATACACGATTCCGTTTTTAGCAAGGAGTTTGGTGGCTTTTTTTCTTTTGTCCAGCGTTTTGTATTTGTAGCAAAAGACCAAAACCGTTGAAGGCATTGGGTTTTCTGCATAACTTTCAATTTTGTCAATGGTTCGGGATAATTCTTGAGCTTCTTTCACGATCACCACTTGACGATCAGCCATCATTGGATAGCGTTTGGCAGTTGATACTATGTCTTCAATGCTTACATCTCGTCCGTATAAAACGGTTTGGTTGAATCCTTTTTCATCTTCGGATAAAATATTCGCTTCAATGTATTCGGATAATTTGTCGATATAGTAAGGTTCTTCCCCCATCAAAAAATAAATGGGTTTTATGTTACCTGCTTTTATATCATTTACAATCTTTACAACTTCATCCATTTTTTTAGTTTCAAGTTTAAGGTTTAAGGTTTAAAGTTTCGTATTCCGGCAACTTTAAACCTTAAATTTTAAACAATTTAATTATTTTTGCCTTATGCAAAAACTCAATTTTCCTTCCTACACTTTTCGTTTCAAAAATAGCGAAAATAAAGTATCTATTTTTGATGTCATCAGGAAAAAATTTATCATTCTAACGCCCGAAGAATGGGTTCGTCAACATGTTGTACAGTTTTTATTGGAAGAAAAAAAGTATCCAAAATCATTGATTAATGTCGAAAAAGTTTTAATGGTCAACGGATTGCGAAAAAGATACGATGTTGTTGTTTTCAATCCAGATGGGACTATTTTTGTATTAATCGAATGTAAAGCTCCCGAGGTAAAAATTGCTCAAGCCACTTTTGACCAGATTGCACGTTATAACATGACTCTTGAATCCGAATTTTTGATGGTTACCAATGGGCTAAATCATTATTTTTGCCTAATGGATTTCGAAAATGAAAAATATGAATTTTTGAGAGAATTGCCTAATTATAAAGGTTTGGAAGTTTAGATTATTGGTTTCTTAGACTTTTAGAGTCTAAAAATCAATAGTTAATAATCTAAGATCCAAGAAATCTACTAATCTAAAAGTCTAAATGAAAATAGCCGTAGTTATATTGAATTGGAATGGTACAAAACTCCTGGAGCAGTTTTTGCCTTCAGTAGTTCAATTTTCACCCGAAGCAACCGTATATGTTGCTGATAATGCCTCAACAGATGAATCGGTGGCATTTGTAAAAAACAATTTTCCTTCTGTCAAAATAGTTCAGAACAAAATCAATCAAGGATTTGCCGGTGGTTATAATGATGCATTACAATATATAGATGCCGAGATTTACGCCTTGGTAAATTCAGATATTGAAGTAACGGAGAATTGGCTTAAACCCATATTGGAGACTTTTCACTCAGAACCCGAAACAGCAATTATACAGCCCAAAATATTAGATTTTAAACGAAAGGACTATTTTGAATATGCTGGTGCCGCCGGAGGATTTATAGATAAGTATGGGTATCCTTTTTGTAGGGGCCGTATTTTTGATACTTTAGAAAAAGACAATGGACAGTATAATGATAGTACCGAAATATTCTGGGCTTCTGGAGCTTGTTTTTTTATCAGAAGCAAAGTTTACAAGGAATTGAAAGGTTTTGATGAAGATTTTTTCGCACATCAGGAGGAAATTGATTTATGTTGGCGTGCATTGAATAAAGGCTATAAAATTAAATATAATTCACAATCAGTAGTTTATCATGTTGGAGGGGCAACTTTGCAACAATCCAATCCACAAAAAACGTTTCTTAATTTTAGAAATTCGTTATTAATGTTAACAAAAAATTTACCACAAAAAAAACTCTATCAAATACTTTTTGTCAGAATGATATTGGATGGAGTCGCTGGAGTTAAATTTGTGTTTTCAAGTCAATTTATTCATTGTTGGGCAATTATACGAGCGCATTTTTCTTTTTATAGAGTATTTTTTAAAAATTATAAAAAAAGAGAAAAAAAACAGATGCAAATATACTTTAAATCAAAAAGCATCGTTTATGATTATTATGTTAAAAGTGGCACAGTTTTTGTTGACCTAATTTAACAATAATTTACATTTAAAATAAACATTTAAAATTAACTTTGCAGAACACGTTTAATTAAACTTGAGATTTATGAAAAAAATAATGATTACGCTATCCGCTTTAGCACTTCTTACATCATGTGTATCCAAAAAAGAATATGCAGCTTTGGAAGCCAAAAATAAGGAAACACAAGATTTGCTAAATACCTGCACCGTAAAACTAAATTCTTGTTTAGAAGAGAAAGCCGGTCTTAAGGCTACAGTTGATGGATTAAAAGAAACTAATCAACACTTGATTTCCACTTCAAAAGACATGACTGTTTTGTCTACCAAAGGAGCTGAAAATATTGAGAAAGCCCTAGAATCTATCAAGGAAAAAGATTTGAAAATTAGCAGAATGCAAGACGCTTTGACCAAAAAAGACAGTGTTACGCTTGCAGTTGTTACAAGTTTGAAATCTGTAGTAGGATTGAATGATCAAGACATCGAAATTAATGTTGATAAAGGAGTAGTTTTTATTTCTATTTCTGATAAAATGCTTTTCAAAAGCGGTAGTTATGAAGTAAGCAACAAAGCTAAGGACGTTTTGGCTAAGGTTGCAAAAGTGGTAAATGACAAACCTGATTTTGAATGTATGGTTGAAGGTCATACCGATACTGATGTTTTGAAAGGAAATGCATGTCTAGTTGATAACTGGGATTTGAGCGTAAAACGTTCTACTGCCATTATCCGTATTTTATCTGGTGATCTAGGAGTTAATCCATCACAATTGATTGCTGCAGGTAGAAGTTCATACGTTCCTTTGGTTCCAAATGATTCTGCTGAAAACAAATCTAAAAACAGAAGAACTCGTATCTATGTAATGCCTAAAATTGACCAATTCTATGATATGGTTGAAAAAGAAATGAAAAAACCTGGTTCTACAACATCAGCGCCAGTTCAAAAATAAGGTTTGATTATAATTCATAAAAAACGCTTCGAGATTTTCGAAGCGTTTTTTTTTATGGACAACTTTATGAGTTTTTTGAATACTTCTGAATCCTTATATTTGCACCATTCAAGAAGACATTTTAGTTTTAATCAATTTTCTGCTTTTTCTAAAAAATTGGTTTGATGGTTTTGAAATATTTGGAAAATAAAAATATTACAAAATATCAATATCTCCTTTTCCTTCCCTGACTACAATTGGTTCATCCCCAGATAAATCAATAATAGTAGATCCCATGTTGTCTCCGTAACCACCATCAATAACCACATCGACCAAATTTTGCCATTTTTCGAAAATAAGTTCAGGATCTGTGGTATATTCAATCACTTCATCTTCATCACGGATGGAAGTAGAAACGATTGGATTCCCGAGTTGGCGCACAATTTCCAAAGCAATTGAATTATCAGGAATACGAATACCGACAGTCGTTTTCTTTTTGAATTCCTTTGGGAGATTATTGTTTCCGGGCAAGATAAAAGTATAAGGCCCTGGCAATGCTCTTTTAAGCAGTTTAAAGGTCGAAGTGTCAATTTGCTTTACATAATCGGATAAGTTGCTTAAATCATGGCAGATAAACGAAAAATTGGCTTTTTCCAGTTTAACGCCTTTTATTTTGGCAATTTTTTCAAGAGCACGGGAATTGGTTATGTCGCAACCTAGTCCATAAACAGTATCTGTTGGATAAATTACCAAACCGCCATCTTGAAGCACTTTTACAACTTTTGCTATGGCAGCTTCGCTAGGTTTGTCTTCGTATATTTTTATGAATTGAGCCATGTGTTTTTTGTTTAAGGTTTAAAGTTTAAGGTTTTGTTCTAACAGCTTTAAACCTTAAACTTTAAACAAATTTTCTTTATCCGATAATATCCAATTTTGCAAAACGCAATAACAATTTTTTAATTCCGCCAACCTCAAATTTGATTTCGGCTTTTTTATCAGGGCCAACACCCTCCAAGTTGATAACCTGCCCTTTCCCAAAACGTTCGTGCATAACTACATTTCCTGCAGCCAGTTTATTATCAAATAAATTAGCGGTTCCAGCCGATGGATTGTTTCCGGAAACTGGTTTTAGTTTTCTGATATTAATATCTGTTTTAGGTTCGTTGTTTGTAACGTGTTTTGGCGGTGTACTTCCTATTGGTTTTGCCAAACGCAATTTCGATTTATCCACATCGCCAAAAATATCGCTATCAATCATGGGCTTGAAACGGTAATTGCTTTCGGCTGGCGTAAGATATTCCAGGAATTGACCATCAATTTCTTCTATAAAGCGAGAAGGTTCACTGTCAGTCAGTTTACCCCAGCGGTAACGTGATTGTGCATAGGTTAAATACGCTTGATGTTCTGCACGTGTCAAAGCTACATAAAACAAGCGTCGTTCCTCTTCCAGTTCGCTTCTCGTACTCATACTCATGGCGCTAGGAAACAAATCCTCTTCCATTCCTACTACAAATACATGTGGAAATTCAAGGCCTTTGGCAAGGTGGATCGTCATCAAGGCCACACGATCTTCATCGCTGGTATCTTTATCCAAATCTGTTGCCAGAGCTACATCTTCCATAAATTCGGATAATGCGCCACGTGCACCATCTACTTCTTTTTGACCTTCAATAAAATCCTTGACCCCGTTTAATAATTGTTCAATATTTTCAATACGTGCCATCCCTTCTGGAGTAGCATCTTTTTTTAATTCTTGAATGAGACCTGTTTTTTTTGCAACATGTTCTACAACATAAAAAGCATCATGATTCTCGTTAATTACCTGAAAACTCTGAATCATCGTAACAAAATCCAATAGTTTCTGTTTGGTTCCAGTGTTCAGTTTCAAGTCAATTCGCTCGATGTTTTGCATCACTTCAAAAATCGAACGTTTATAATGATTGGCAGCAATAGTCAATTTTTCGATAGTGGTATTTCCAATTCCTCTTGCCGGATAATTGATTACACGTACCAAAGCTTCTTCGTCTTTTGGATTAATGACCAATCTTAAATAACACAACGCATCTTTGACCTCTTTTCTTTGATAAAAAGACAACCCGCCATAAATACGATAAGGAATATCCCTTTTTCGCAACGCATCTTCCATAGCTTTGGATTGTGCGTTGGTGCGATATAAAATGGCAAAAGCTCCGTTAGGTAAATGATTGTTCATTTTTTGTTCCCAAATGGTAGCGGCTACAAAACGGCCTTCTTCATTATCCGTAATGCTTCGGTGTACTTTTATTTTTGGTCCAGAATCATTGGCAGTCCAAACCACCTTGTCCAGTTTAACCTTGTTTTTATCAATGATGGTGTTGGCGGCTTCCACAATATTTTTGGTCGAGCGATAATTTTGCTCCAGCCTAAAGGTTTTTACGCCATCATAATCTTTCTGGAAATTCAGGATGTTATTGATATTTGCTCCACGAAAGGCATAAATACTCTGAGCATCATCCCCTACTACACAGATATTTTGAAATTTATCCGATAAGGCGCGAACAATCAAATACTGCGAATGGTTCGTATCTTGGTACTCATCTACCAAAAGATAGCGGAAACGGTTTTGGTATTTTGCCAAAACTTCTGGAAAACGAGTTAGCAATTCGTTGGTTTTTAGTAATAAATCATCAAAATCCATCGCACCCGACTTAAAGCAGCGATCTACATAATTCTGGTAAATCTCTCCCATTCTGGGCTTTTTGCTCATCGCATCGGCTTCTTGCAAATCGGGGTCATTAAAGTATGCCTTTACGGTAATTAGGCTGTTTTTGAACTGCGAAATCCTGCTTAAAACTTGTTTTGGTTTGTATATGTCGCGATCCAATTGCATTTCCTTGATAATTCCCGAAATAGCACGCAAAGAATCCTGTGAATCATAAATTGTAAAATTTGAAGGATATCCCAAATGATCCGCTTCCGAACGCAAGATTCGAGCAAATACAGAGTGGAAAGTTCCCATCCAAAGATTTTTGGCTTCGCTCGCTCCAACAATATCCGAGATACGTTTTTTCATTTCACGCGCCGCTTTATTGGTAAAAGTAAGCGACAAAATATTGAAAGCATCCACACCTTGATGCATTAAATAAGCAATCCTGATAGTAAGCACACGAGTTTTTCCCGAGCCTGCGCCCGCAATAATAATCATCGGCCCATCCTTTTGTAATACAGGCTCGCGTTGTGCTTCGTTAAGTTGTTCTATATATTTTGGCATGAAAAATGTACTGTTTGACGCAAAATTAAGAATTTAAGAATGAATAAACGAGTGTTATTTTGAATTCAGTATTTAGTAATCTGTTCACAGTTTGAATGCGGTTACTTTATCAAAAATAATAAATTGTAAAGTTTTCAATCTGAACAAGACTTTTATAACCCAATACCGTTATTACTACTTTGGTTTCTTTTATGTTAATGAAATTGATTTTCAGCCCCTCATAAAACCTTTTGTAAATCTATGTAATTCGGTTTTGACAAGATAAGAAAAATATTGATTTTATTTGTAAATTAGCAATGGCTATCGCCATAATTTATTAACTATAAAACGTAAATACTATGAAAAATTTAGGTCTGTTCTGTTTGCTATTGGTTTGTGTTGGATTTGAGGGTTGTAAAAATGACCAAAACCAAAAAGATATTGAAGCAAAGAAGGCTCAAGATGAAAAACCTGTAAGTACAGCATGTTACAAATCCCTTTATGAAAGCGATACAATTGATTTGACAATCACTACCTTGAAAAATGGTAAAATAACCGGAAATATGATAATGAAAATTAAAGACATGCCTAAAAAGGTTGGAACCATAGACGGAGAGTTTCGTGGTGATACCTTGTTTGCAGACTACTTTTTTATTGAGGGAACGAATGAAAAAGCAAAATTTAAAAATCCAATGGCATTTCTAAAAAAAGGTGACAGTCTCAATTTGGGCAGTGGAACGATAGAGACGTATTTAGGAAAATCATATTTTGCAAAGGGCACACCTATAGAATTTGAAAAAGTGAAATATAAATTCAATACAGTAGATTGCGCTGCTAAATAATACATTGATAAAAGGTTGAATAAGTCAATGGTAACTAATTGATTTTGATTTTTATGTCAAATTTTTAAAAAGTATGAACTAATAAATTTACTTGGTTCCAAAGACTTATTCACCTAAATTATCAAACACTATTTGAACAAACAAAATTTCGATATTCGCAAGGCGTTTTTCCAGTTCTTTTCTTGAAGAAAATTGAAAAATAATCTGGATTTTCAAATTTTAAGCTATATGAAATTTCCTTAATTGGCTGCAGAGTCGTATATAATAAAAGTTTGGCTTCGTTTAATTTTAACTCAAGCATATATTTTGAAGGAGATGTACCCGTAAGTTCCTTAAAAGCTCTGCGAAATCCGGAATAACTAATTCCAAGATTTTTGGCAATTTTTTCAGCAGTTATATTTTTATAGACATCTTCGCGCATTATCACCTTGGCTTTGTTTATTTTATTAATGAGATCCTCATCTTCAAAATCCCTTGTTTTGTCCCGGTAATACATTATTCCCAAAATATTCATCACAATTCCGCAAAGTGCTTGTTGAAATCCTGCTCTTTCTTCATTTGCTATCTCTATTGCCTTGTAATATAAGTCGATGATTTCTTCATTCATACCGATATTAAAAACTGGAGGCTTATTTAAAAAGAAGCCCTCATTTACAATTTTTTCAATCACATTTCCCTTAAAGCCAATCCAATATTCTTTCCAACCCGTATTTTCCAAAGGTTTATAAGTATGCCAAACTCCCGGCATCAAAAAGAACATTTTTCCTTCGGTGATAAAAGAAGTTTGTTTTGAATTTCCATAAGTGAAAACACCATTTCCGTTTGTGATATACAGCAACTGATATTCATTTAATATTCTGCCTTTTCCACAATTGAAATAATATCCAATAGGATGTTTTTCAGGTGGATATTTTTCTCTTTCGTCAATATTTTGGTGCCCGACAGTTGTAATGGTCAAGCCCCATAGTTCATCTTCTTCAGAAGTTATCGGATAATTAACGTTATTGTTCATGTCATGATGAAGTATTGGGAATACTTAAAATGAGACTTAAAAATTGAAAGCTCTTCATGACAAATATAAAGAATGAGTATTTATAGAATTCTGATTTTAATCATGTTTTGAAAAAAATCCCCAACTTTTTTTATCAAAAGTTGGGGAGATTATTTTTTATCTTTTTGAAGTTACATTCTTTTCGTATTCTTGAATATCAGCAATATAATCTTCGGAAATCAGCGTGCCTTTCGTTGCACAATAATAGTCAAAAACAGCTGACCATGGCAAAGATTTGGCTTCTTCCAATAAAGCCAAACGTTCGAAGTTTTGACCATTTTTTTCGTAGGCCCGAAGTTGTTCAATTGGTTCCAATAATGCCTGCATAAATGCTTTTTGAGTTGCTCGAACACCAATTACATAAGCACCAATTCTATTAATTGAACCATCGAAGAAGTCAAGACCAACATGAACACGATCCAAGGCCTTGGCACGAATTATTTCTTGTGCAATGGCTTGTAGTTCATCATTTAAAATTACAACGTGATCGCTATCCCAACGAACACCGCGACTTACGTGCAACAATACTTCGGGAGAGAATAATAATAGTGAAGAAATTTTATCCGAGATTACTTCGGTTGGATGAAAATGACCAGCGTCAAGCGTAATCAATTTGTTGTTTTGGATTCCATAACCCATATAAAATTCATGAGATCCCACGACAAAACTTTCGCTTCCAATACCAAACAATTTACATTCAATGCTGTCCAGCATATATTCATCATTGGTTTTATATTCAAAAATTGTATCCAATGAATCTTTTAAGTTTTGACGATATGCTGAACGGTCTACTACCAAATCTTTGGATCCGTCCGGAATCCAAATGTTATGAATACATTTTGAACCCAATTGGCGTCCAATTTCTTCGGCAATTTTACGGCAACGGATAACATGATCTATCCAAAATTGGCGAATTGCAGGATCACGATGTGATAATGTGAATCCGCTAGCTGATTTTTCGTGGGAGAAACAAGTAGCATTAAAGTCTAGTTTGTATCCTTTTTCCTTTGCCCAATCAATCCAGCTTTGAAAATGTTTTATCTCGATTTGATTGCGATCTACGATTTCACCACCAAAATCACCATATAGTGCATGGATGTTCACACGATGTTCTCCTGGAATCAATGACATTGCCTTATCAATATCCAAACGTAGTTCGGCAATTGTTCTCGCTTTTCCGGGATAATTTCCGGTAACCTGAATCCCTCCCGTTAGCGTGTCATTGTTAGTTTCAAATCCAGTTACGTCATCCGCTTGCCAGCAATGCAATGAAATGGATAACTTGTCCATTTCGGCAACCGCTTTTGCAGCATCGATTCCAAATTTTGCATATCTTGTTTTAGCGTATTCAAATGCTTGATTTATTTGTTCCGTTTTCATATACCTGATTTTGTTGTTTATATGTAATTTGTTAAAATGCTTTTTTATAAAGTTCCAATATATCGGCTACCGTAACTTCACGTGGATTCCCTGGAGTACAAACATCTTCAAAAGCTGATTGGGCAAGTTTTTCAAGATCATCTTCCTTAACATTTAATAGATTGAGTTTTTCTGGAATACCTACTTCTATCGCAAGGCTTTTTACGGCATTTACTGCAGCTTGAGCGGCTTCTACTGTTGATAGGTTCTCAGTGTAGATTCCCATGGCAGATGCAATTTTAGCATACTTGCTAATGGATGATTTTGTGTTGTATTCCATGACAATTGGTAATAATAGTGCATTGGCCACACCGTGCGGAATATCATAATAAGCTCCTAACGGATGCGCCATTCCGTGAACCAAGCCTAACCCAACGTTGGAAAATCCCATTCCGGCAATATATTGGGCAACAGCCATTCCTTCACGGGCCTCTACATCGGAAGGATTTTTAACAGCAGCAGGTAAATGTTTTGCTATCATTTCGATAGCTTTTAATTCAAACATATCCGACATTTCCCAAGCTCCTTTTGTGATATAACCTTCGATAGCATGAGTTAAGGCATCCATTCCGGTTGCAGCCGTTACACTAGCTGGCAGTGTTAGCATTAACTTAGCATCAACAATAGAAAGAACAGGTATGGCGTTTGGATCTACGCAAACCATTTTCTTTACATTTTTTTCGTCCGTAATAACATAGTTGATGGTAACTTCGGCCGCAGTTCCTGCAGTTGTAGGCAATGCAATAATTGGAATGCATTTGTTTTTTGTGTCGGCTACACCTTCTAACGAAACCACATCGGCAAATTCAGGATTGTTGGTGATAATTGCAATGGCTTTGGCAGTGTCTATGGGTGAACCTCCTCCAATAGCCACAATTACATCAGCTCCTGATTGTCCAAATTCCAAGACTCCTTCTTTTACTTGTGCAACTGTAGGATTTTGTTTTACATTTGAAAAAATACAGTACTCAATTTTTCCTAAATCCAAAATTGATGTTACCTTTTCAACTACTCCAAATTTTATTAAATCTTTATCTGTAACGATAAAAACTTTTTTTAAGCCTCTTTTTTTTATTTCGTCTGCAAGTACAGATCTGCTTCCTGCCCCATAATAGGACATTTCATTTAAAATAATTCGTTTGATGACACTCATGATTTGTTCTATTTTATTTTAATTAAAAAACTAATTAATTATACTGCTAAACGCAACTCTCAATTCATCGATTTCAGTATCACCCATTGGGCATAATGGACCAACAGAGGCAGCCATGACTAATGAATTGGCACTAAATTCGGCCACTTCCAGATAGTCAAAAGTGTTTAACAGTTTATCACCTGTTACCACAACACAGTCATTTTCGATTAGAACCACACGGTTTTTGTTGAACATTTTTGCCATACTATCCATATCATGAAACAAGGATCCGAAAGGAATAGTAGGTACATCCTGCAAGAAAATCCAACTTTCCGGAATGGTTCGGACATCAAACTTGGTTCCGCTTATTGCATGAGCCATCAGGTTTGGAGATTGTGTAGTAATGATTGAGTTTATTTGCGGATTTTGCTCGTAAATACGTTTGTGCAATGCGACTTGGTAACTTGGGTTTTTATTGTCTTCGGTCATTCCGTTTTTAACTTGAATAATATTATCGGCCGTAATGTTCCAACGAGAGATGTTATGTGGAGTAATCAGGAAATCATTTTCATTCCAACGGGCAGATACCGTACCAAAAGTTGAAATCATCAATCCTTGTTCGCAAGCGCGATGGATTATCTTAACCATGTCTCTGCGAATTGCAAGTTCATCCGAGGGATATCCTGCATCTGAAAATTGAGTTGCTTTTGATGGAATTTGAGATCTGTATGTTTGAATCTGTTCATCTGTCAACGCATTTACTTTTCCAAGTTTTCCAGCATTTATAATAGTACAACAGCACAATTCCAAAGTTTCAAATCGTTGATAGGCATCTAACATATCCGACCCTCCCAATACTACTCCGTGGTTTTCCATAATTACGGCTTTGGCATCAGTCTCTATAAATTGATCTGCAATCTTTTTGCCTAATTCATCACTGCCAGGACAACCATAAGGCGCATAACCAATTTTACCACAAACTGAACGAAAATGTGGTGTTATATTGGTATTTGGAATTTCCCTAGTGATGCTAAAAGCTACCAACCCCGGAGGATGTGCGTGGATAATTGCATTAATTTCAGGACGTGCTTCATATATTGCCTTGTGGAAAGGAAACTCGGATGACGGTTTGTGCAAACCAACAATATTTCCGTCTTTTTTGATGCAAACAATATCATTTGGAGTTAATTCTCCTTTATCAACGGCTGAAGGTGTAATCCAAATATCGCCATTTTTATCTCTTATCGAAATATTACCACCGGATGTGGTAGTCATCCCTTTTTCATAAATCCTTCCGATTACCATATTAATCTGTTCAACCGGATGCATTAATTTAATATCTAACTTTCTCATTTTTAAAAAATTTGTTTTCGTATTTATTTTTTCTAGACATGATCCGCAAATATTTCCTGATCCAATTGAGTAATAGTCAGGAATTTTTGATAGGCCTCGTGCCAAGCCATCTGATTTTCAGGAGTAAATTCATCCAGTTGTATTGAATTGCAAATGATTTTACGCATCTCCTGCAAAGAGTTTACACAACCGGCAGATTTAGCCTGAATCATGATATTTCCGATAGCTGTTGCTTCAGACGGACCTGCGATTACTGTAATTCCGGCAGCATTTGCAGTCCATTGGTTTAATAATGGGTTTTTTGATCCTCCACCAATTACATGCAATTTTTCGATGGGAAAAGGGGCTAAGTTTTTAAGTTTTCCCAAAACATAATTGTATTTGAGCGAAAGGCTTTCAAAAATGCATCGAACGAATTCAGCATGGGTTGAAGGAACCATTTGATTAGTGTTTTGACAATATGCCGCTATAGCTGTAGGCATGCAGTCGGGATTCGCAAATGAATCGTGATCAGGATCAATAAGGGATTGAAAAGCGGGAACCGCGGTAGTCATTTGGACTAATTTTTCATAGGCATAAGTGACACCTTCGTTTTTCCAGTCTTTCAAGCATTGTTCCAATAACCACATGCCGGTAATGTTTTTCAAAAAACGGGTTGTTTCTTCAATTCCTCCTTCGTTAGTGAAGTTTAAGGCAAATGTATCTTCGTTTATAATGGGCTCCTTGACCTCAATACCCATTAACGACCATGTACCCGAGCTTAGGTAAGCAAAATTTTCACCTATTGCAGGAACTGCTGCCACTGCTGCTGCTGTATCATGTCCTGCAACTGCAATTACATTAATTTTTCCTAATTCACTTTCAGTTGCCAAATCATCTTTCAAACATCCTATCACATGACCGGGCATCACAATTTCTCCAAGAATTGAAGGTGAAACGCCTGCTTTTTCAAGTAATTCCACTTCAAATTTCTTTGTTCGAGGGTTTAAAATTTGTGAAGTGGATGCAATAGTGTATTCAACTACTTTATTTCCTGTAAGCATATAAGCCAGTGCATCTGGTATGAACAGCATTTCTTTTGCGCTTTTAAGCAAGGAATTATTTGATTGGCTCAAGGCAAAAAGCTGATACAAACTATTGAAATTCATCACTTGAATTCCGGTTAGGTCATAGACTTTTTCGCGAGAAATCAATTCGAAAAATTTTTCAGGAACACCTACTGTATGCGGGTCACGATAGGCATAGGGAGCGCCAAGCAAGGAACCGTCCTCGGCAAGTAAGGCAAAATCGACACCCCAAGTATCAATGCCAATAGAAGCTATTTCCACTCCTTCCCTTTTGGCAGCTGTAAGTCCTTTTTTGAGATGTTCGAATAAAGAATAGATATTCCAATGAATGTGATTCCCAATTTGAAGTATTTGATTTGAAAAACGGGTAAGCTCTTTCATTTGGAGGCGTCCTTGTTCAATTGTCCCTAGAATTGTACGCCCACTTGTTGCTCCAAGGTCAAATGCTAAAAATGATTTATTTTTCATCCAATTATATTTTATATGAAAAGGAAAAAAGTTTGACAGATAAACTTGTGATCGCTTTTTTCTAGTTTAAAATTTATTACACAAAAATATTTTTAAAAAAATAAGGCGATATTGAATTTTTGATAATTAAACATAAAATTTTGATCACATTGAAAATTTTAGCATTGGTATTTTATCATATTTGCAATTATTGTGCCAGTTATTCAAAAAGGGAAACTTATCAAAACAGCCATTTGAGCATTGTATCGCGAGTGTTTTTTTGCAAAAAATGTTAAAAGGGGTCAGCTAAGTTTAAAATGGGTAAATCGTTCACGGACTATTTTTGAAGAAGGAAGTTGCGGTAGGTTTCTTGGTTTTAAGAAGGTTTGAAGGATTACATTTGACCTATAAAAGACAAATGAATTTTGATGTAATAAATTTCTAATAAGGAGCTTGGGTTAAAGTAACTTAAGATTAGTAGAAAAAAACTATCCGAATGAAAATCTGGAGAAACTTATTTTATTGGTCTCAAAAATAAGTATGCACTTTAGTGTATTTTGCTTCCAGCTTCTAAAAATGTTTTTCACCACAAATTGCACAAATTTTCAGAGATTAATTTGTGGAAATTTGTGGTTGAAATAAAGTTTTTCAACCTTGCTGACTTTCTGTCTGTCAAATCAAATCAATCGACTGAAAGTCCATAGTGGTTTAGCTTTGATGATTGTTTAGACCTTAATTTTTAGTTTTTAAGGCTGATTTTATTTACCCAAAAAAACATCGTAGGCAAAACGCGTCAAAGTTCCAATGACAACAACCATAAAGAAAATTCTAATGAATCCGTTTCCTTTATTAATTGCCAATTTGGCGCCGAGCCAACCACCGATGGCATTACTGGCAGCCATAGGGAGGGCAATGGCCCAAATGATCTTACCTTTTAGAATGAATAGGCAGATTGAGCCAAAATTTGTCGCAAGATTAACCATCTTGGCATTGGCAGATGCATGCAAAAAGTCAAATCCCATTAAGGCGATGAAGGCAACAACCAAAAAACTTCCCGTGCCCGGACCAATGAATCCATCATAAAATCCAACAACAAAACTGATAATTATTGCATTGATAATTTGGGTTCTGGCTGATAGTTTTTTTCTTGGTGTTGACCAAAATTTTTCTTGGCATATGTGTAAATAGCTAATAATGATAAAACTATGAGCAATAATGGTTTCATGAAATCATTACTTACATAAGTCAATAATGTGGATCCCAAGAATGCCGAGGGAAATGCCAGAAGCATCATAATGCTCAATATTTTCCAATTGATATTGACTTTCTTCATGTATTGATAGGCTGCAAATGAGGTGCCGCTAATAGCTGGGATTTTTAGGGAGCCTATCACGGTAGATACTGGAAGATTTGGCAATAGTATAAGTCCCATGGGAGTTTGTATGAGACCGCCTCCACCTACTATAGCATCCACAAAGCCTGCAATAAAGGCAGCTGAACAAAGTAATGCTAAGATGTAGGTTTCCATTCTGGTATGCTTTGGTAATTTTTGTTTTTGAAAAGCAAAAGTACCAATACGATTTTTATTATTTGAATAAATTTTAATAAACCAGACCAAACGCATAAAAAAAACCGCCTCAATTTAGAAATTGAGACGGCTCCATTTAAAAAAACAATTCTATTTATTTCACTATTATCTTAGCTTTTTTAGAATAATTATCACCCTTAATTTCAACCACAAAATACCCTTTTGTATTAGGAGCTTTAATTGTCATTTGAGTCGTAGCTTCTATTTTTTTACTATTTACAAGTTTTCCCAACATATCGTAAATATTCACCATTCCTATATTTTGTCCCAATCCGTTAAGGTTAATATTAATATCTTGCCCCGCTTTTATTGGATTAGGATAGATTACAACTGATGATTCCAAAGGATCAAAAGCATCAACAGAAAGAGTTTCATTGTTAGAAAGTCTTGTTACATCAGTGTCTGAAAGTGCATAGTTATAAATCCTAAAGTCGTTATAACTGTGGCTTGAATACGGATCTGAAGGCCATTGAGATCTCCCTAAAAAGTTCTGATTTGTGGTTCCTAAATCCTGAGGAGTATTGGTACATTTATTATCCGCAAACACCAAGACACCATTAACAAAATATTTAAATTCGGTTCCATGTAGTGTAATTGCAACATGTACCCATTCATTTAATGGAAAAACAAAAGGCATATAAACATCGTATTTTCCTTTGGTAGTCAAGAAAATAAATCTTGAATTTCCAGCATTGGGCTGTGGAATCAAAGCCATGTATTTTCCAGTTCCTTGCCCAAAATCAAATATACGTGTATTCCCTGTTGTTGGGGTTTTAAACCAAGTTGATATTGTAAAATCGGTAAGATTAGAAATAATATTATCACCTAATTGAATATAAGATTTATCAGCAGCTGTTAGAGTTACGGCAGTATTTGCGTCTTTACCCGCAATCCAGCTTGCTTTATCGTATAATGTTCCGTGATATCCGCCCCATTCATCATAGGCTTTGGTTCCATTATTCTCTTCAAAATTAAATCTGGCATGTTGTCCGTATTTTGGATTCGCAACCATTACTAATGATTCTGTTCCTGATCCTGCCACATTTATCCCTTGTATTTTGTAATAATAGGCCTGATTATTTTGAATACCTGAATTATCAACAAAGCGAGTTCCATCAAAATTATCTGCGATAACAGTAAACATCCCACTAGAACTTGTTGATCGGGATATTTTATATTTTACGTCATACGCAAAATCCCATGTAAGAACTGTTGTAGCATCACTAGAGGCTGCATGAAAATTTTCAACTGGCTTTGGAATACTGGGACTTAGAGTTGAAACTGACAAAATTTGAGAATCTGCCCCTGCTCCCGCACTATTTACTCCAACCACTTTGTAAAAATAAGTTGTCGAAGCTGTTCGGTTATCGTCTGTAAACTTATTCGTTCCATCAGTATCGCTCGGATTATTATAAATGTATTTTGTAGCAATTACTTCATAAGTGCCATTTTGAGAAGTAGCTCTTTTAATATCATAAGACAATACATTGGCATCTTTGTTCCATTCTAATTGAATTATTGTGGTAGAAATTGCTTTACCGGTAAGTATCGGCGCAACGGCTGGGTCTGCAATATCGATAACTATTTCACGAGAAAAAGCAGATTCCGTATCTTTATAACTCACCGCTTTCACTCTGTAAATAGCTGAATCATAAATTATATTGTCAGAGAAATTTACTGTTTTACCCATTTCATAATCCGTTCCTGCAGTTACAGTTGCAATTGCAACAAAGCTGGATTCGGCGTTCATTTTTCTTTCTATAATGTATTTTTTTCCGGTTTCCCCGTTATGATCGTACCAAGATAACTGAATACTGGCATAATTATCAGATAATTTATTTTTTACCCATGGCGGTGAAATTTTCCATTTGTGGTCATATACTTTTGAATTTTTAAAACCAACTGTAGAATTAAAATTCCCAAACATTTCCCCAGCAGGAGTAAGTTCCCCATTGAGTTCCAATGTTCTAGCATCGTTTACCCAGTTGTATAAAAAATGATGTTCTACTAAATCATTCTTTTCAAAATAATCTAAAATTTCTTTTAGTTTGTTTTTTTGTCTATCCGCATTTGCTGCAGAAAGTGGTAGAGCAACCGTAGTTTGATTTCCTGAACTATCCAATAAAGGATTTCCATGTACATCCACCCTAAGCCCCGATGTAGTTGGCCATTTACTGGCATCGGCTGTATTGGTCCAGTTGGCGCCATTGTTCCATTCTGTTATCCAGACTGGTCTTCCTCCTATGGCAGCAGCACCAATATTCCAATCCCACCAACTAGTCGGCTGATCTTGATAGGCATGAAAAGCAACAAAATCTACGCGATAATTAAGTGACTCACATATAGACATGAACTCGGTAAGCCATGCGCTGGTGATAGAAGCAGGAGCTGGTGATCCAATTCGTAATCCCGATTTGAAAATTTCAGGGAATTGTTCTATAGCAGCTTGCACGGTCATATTCGATTGATCGGGTCTTTCAGGTTCATTATATCCCAATACAGAGGTAACATTCGTTCTGGCTTTAATTGTTTCAAAAGAATCCCAACCCAAATTATGTCTCATAGGTACGTATTGGGTATCTATGTTCCCCGTATTACCTCCAGCACCCCAATCATATACTATTGAGGCATTTGCTTTTGCATTAGCAGTTCCGCCCAATAATCCTGCAGTTCCTTTTTTAGAAGACCATTCCCATTTGAAAACACGTACAAATGACACAAAACTACTATTATCCGTTCCGCTTGCGATGAAACCTTCGGGTAATGTTGTGATCTCCACATCGGCATCACTAGCCACATACATTTTACTAAAACCTGTTCCGTCAGCATTATTCGCCAGAGTTACGGCATATCCTTTCTTGAGTTTAAATGATTTTATTTTATTGTCATTAGCTCCTAAATTATTGTAATACGTATAGGTTCCCATAACTTCTGAGTTTCCTCCAAAATTAGCTTCGGTATAAACCGTAAGCGCTTGCTGCTCCGTTACTTTTCCATTTGGAATAATCACGCAACCCGAAGCATAAACAGCGACTCTGTCTGTTGCTGCATTAAAATTGGCACCATTAATTTTTACAACGTCTAACCAGCCTTTTGTAGCATCTAAAAATTGGGAAGGCTTGACTCTTTCCAAATACAACCAAGAATCATTAGAAGTTAAATTAACCGAACTATTTTTAAGGGGTTCAGTCTCCGTTACATGTATGTTTGATTTGCCCGAAACGGTAACAGCTGCATTAATAAAGCGAGCAATTGAAAAATCCTGATCGGCAATATTTACGGGTGACTTGGGTGCGTTCAAAACTGGAACAGGAGAATAGGAACCCGTTGCATCAAAAGTTACCGATGTTACTTCCATATTATTGGCTCCGTCAAGGTAATTTTTACCGATAATAATTCGAGAGTCAGAGGCTATTTCTTTAAGAACTAAATTACCCAATAACCATATTCCGCCTCCATCATTCTGAACCAGAAGGTAATAAGTTCCTGCTTCTGTAGTGGTAAAAGCTAAATTATTATCGTATAATTTTAGTTTATCATTAAGGGTTACACTACCATTAGAAAATTGAGCGATCAAGTTGTTTCCAGTGGTTTCTTTACTTATAGCAAGTTTAAAATTGCCAGAAGCACCATTGTTTACATAACCGTATAGAGAACTTAGATTATAAGTCTTGTTAGCTTCTAAAGTAACTGGATAATAAAAAGATGATCCATTGGTTACACCACTTTCCCAGCGTAACATCGCAAAATAGTTGGTTCCTGTATAGGCTACTCCATTGTATTTCAAGGTGCTATTGCTATTGTTGTTAAATCGAACGCCACTTGTATTGGGATTATTCCAAGGCACAACCCCTACTCCATTGTTCCCCCAACCTACTGCATTTAGTTTTTGAGTTGGAACAGGTACCGTTCCCAAAATATTAGGTACTAAATTTGCTCCTTTGGTCATTGACGAAATATCGGGATTGGTATTTTCTACACCTGCAACAATATCATAAATTGTAGTTAGATTTTTTGAATTAATATACGATCCGTTTTGATAAATATGCACCATGTTTCCTTCTATTGCATAGCGAATGGTTTGCTCCTGAGTGGATGAGAAATTCAATGTGGAAATGGCAGATAAAGGTGCTGTCCATTGCAATTTTTCGGTATTTAATGAAGTTCTAAAACCAGTAAAATCTTTTTTGCGCAAATCAACATCTAATCCTCTTCCGGTTGCAGAATTAATTTTTGCCTTAATTTCTACTGTCATATTTGAGTAGGAACCAATAGGAATTTTAATTGTGTCAATTCCAGTTGCAACATTAAAAGTTTTATTCGACCGAAGTGTCGTTTCCAAGTCTTTTTTCTGAACCAAATTGGGTTCCTGAGCATACATTTGTGTTGTGATTAGAGAAATCACAACACCAAATAAGTGTAATATTTTTTTCATTTTTTTTATTTTTTATTTAGTTAATGGTTTTATATATGTACATATTTTCACATACAAACTTATAGGCTAAATATTATTTCCAAAGGGGGTATAACAATAATAAACAGGGGGGAGAATTAGTATTAAACAAAAAAACAAGCCTTTTTTTATATATACAAAAAAAATAACCTTAATAAAATGTAAAATTGACAGGTATTTTAAGTTTTAGACACACCCACTATCTAAAACCACCTCCCCGAAAAAAACACTACATTATGATATGGGTTTCCATTCGAATCGTATTGTTTGTGTTTTAAAACCGGAATGGAAAAAACACCAATCCTCTTTAAATTATTGCGAAAAATTAGATGTAGATTTAATTTCAAAAAGGTATTTTTGCTTTTTTTTAAATGAAAACAAAATGGATATTTCAAAAATGCTAGAATTACTGAGTTATACCTTGCCTGCAATAATTACTGGAATGGTTGCTTATTACTTTTTTAATTTACATACTAAAAACGAAGAAGGAAGACGTCGCTATTTGTTGAACAAAGAGGCTCAAAAAAATGCCATGCCCTTGCGTTTGCAAGCATACGAGCGTATGACCTTGTTTTTGGAACGCATTAGTCTGGCTAATTTATTGACAAGGATTTCTCCGATTTCGACGAATAAAAATGATTATGCCAATTTTGTTATAGCACAAATTGATCAAGAGTTTGAGCATAATTTGGCTCAGCAAATTTACATGACCGATGAATGTTGGACAATCATAACTACTGCCAAGAATGCAACAATTCAAATGATTCGTAAGGCTGCCATGAATGAAACTGTTGGCAATGCAGACCAATTGAGAGAAGTGTTACTAAATGATTTACTGGACAGGCAAACTCCTAGCAATGCAGCTTTGGGATATATTAAAAAAGAAGTAAGCCAGATGTGGTAATCATTTTTGCTTTTCAGGTTCTCCCTGTGAATTATGAAAAGCAAAATTGTCTTTTTAGCCCTGATCGAAGTGGCATCCTCTTGTATTGCGATAGCAAATACAAGAGATATAACGGAGAGCAGGTGGTTTGTTCTTTTGAAAAACAGAATTTCATGCTCCAAATAATTAAGGAAGTTTTTTAAATTTAAGCAAGATTATCTATTTTCGCTCATAATTTCGCTTTTATTTTTGGCATAATTAAAACCCAGTTGCCACCATTTTTTCATTTTCTTTTGATCGAAAATGAGTGCGTTATTTGTCAATTTTGTTGGTGTGTAATAAAAATTGAGTTTCACGTCACGGCTTGTTGCCGATAATTTCCCTAATGAAACATCATGTTTGCCGAGTTGATCCAAGGAAAAAAGAAACAAATCGATCATTAGAGAAAAGGGATTATTTCCTAGGGTAGTTTTGGTCAAGGATATTTCGGTTTCCAGAATAATTACGTCAATTTCGGTGGCACCTCGATGGATTGCTTCCCTGATGGGAACTAAGCTGGAAAAGCCTCCATCACCGTACTCACACCGCTGTTTTTTCACTAGACTCATAAAAGGAATGTAGTTGCTTGATATCCAGATCCAATCGCAAAACTCAGTATAAGTGCAGTTTTTGATGGATTTGTATTCCGCTTCATTTTTGGTGATATTGGTGACGGTAACCACTATATCTGTTGGTAATGATTTTAGGTATTCGAATTCCAAAAGTGTAAGGTTTGACTTGATGAAGTTTTGTAGTTTTCTACTTTCTCCAAAAGTTCTTTTCCCCCGCAGCAATTGACGAATGACATTGAAATGGTTTATGGTTACATAATTTTTTCCTTTTTTAGTTCTAATAATAAAGGGATTGATGTCAAAAATCTCATTCATACCGACATTGGTATAAATGGAATGCAGTTTGTCAATATTCCCTAAAGCAAGGTGTGGAATTAGCAGACTTCCCGTGGATGTCCCAAGAAACAAATCGTATTTATAGCCTTTGTTCTGTATCAAATACTGAGCAACACCCCCTGCAAATGCGCCTTTGCTCCCGCCTCCAGAAATGACTAATGCTCGCATGTGAAAATAGTTTTAAGGTAAATAAATTAATAAGTTGATTTTTTTTATGAATTAAGCTATTTGAAAAAATTATTCCTTAAGCAACCGGTTCAATTGAAATTGCTCTTTCTCATTCAAACTGGGCAATATTGATTGAAAAACAATTTTGTTTTCCGGATTCTTGAGTAGCAATCGAATATTATCCCTTCCAAATTTAGAAAATTGCCACATATGATGTGTGGTAGCGTTGACCAAATTTTTTAAAATGGCTTCATTGATGATTTTGAAATTCAATAAGTATTCCAATGCGTTTTGTCTTGTTGTGGCTTCGAATTTAGGAGAAGAATAGTTAACTAATTCTTGGATGTAGGCCTCTTTGCCAGTAGCATATTCTGGAGTGTAAACTGCCAAAGCCAGCCACAGGATTCTCAAATTGAAATCGTTAAATCCCATCCAATCTTTTGTTTTTGTCAAATATTCGGCTCTTTTGTTTGGAAAGTTATTCCATAAATTATAGAGAGCCATTTCCTGAGTCTGATAGGATTTATCATCAAGTAATGTTTCATAATCTGTTCTAAACTCTTCCGGTATTTTTTGAAGAGTCCTTGCTACAGCTTGTCGAACCAGAATATTTTGAGTTTGCAACGCTAAACGAAGTAACTGTTTTTTCTCTTCGAATTTTTCTTTTGAAAGCTGACCTACGATTGCTTCTTTTGCTGAAAAATAAACATCAGACTGCAAGGTTTTCTGGAAAAAATCATGTTTTTCGGATAATGGCTTATTCCTTAGTTTTGCTATTTCAAGCTGCACTTTCATCGCATTATTTTTAATTAGTAATTCATTGGCAATTTGCGTATTAAATTCAGATGTTTCAAGCCATACTTTACTAAAGTTTACCAAATCATAATTAGAGATTTTTTTGATTTCGTCAAAAAAATCTTGGGTTGTCACGTTTTGATAGGAATATTTCAAAAGATAATTTTTCACTGCTTTTTTAAAGGTCTCCTCTCCTATTTCTTCTCGCAAAACATGCAAAGCCCATGCTCCTTTTTGGTAAAAAGACAGCGAACTTGCTTTTGCGTTAAGCACTGGGATAGTATCTGTTTTTGAGGCTTGTTTAAGCTGCAATGACGATTCGTATAATTTGGAATAAAAATAATCATCCCCATAAATTGACCTTTCGGCAAGCAAGGCATAATAGGTCGCAAATCCCTCCTGAAGCCAATGATCTTTGCCATTTTGTGCAGTTACCAAGTCGCCAAACCATTGATGAGCCAGTTCATGGGCATTGACATTGGTATAGTTTCTATCTACGAACCCAACATTATCAACCACATAACGGGTTGCAAACAGTGTAGAAGTCGTGTTTTCCATACCGGCATATAGAAATTCTGAAACTGGAACTTGACGATAGATTTTCCAAGGGTATTTTACTCCTATTTCTTTTTCCAAATAATCAAATATTTCCTTGGAATAGCGGTAAGTAGGTTCTTGTTTGCTCACATCTTTTGGATCCAAATACAATTCCAGAGGAATTCCGGTTTTTGATTTTAGAATACTTTTACCAAAATTACCGATGGCCAACATCAATAAATAAGAACTCATTGGTTTTTCCATTTGATATTTCCAATGTGTCTTGCCATTAGCGGTTTGTTTGTTTTTTAAAACACCATTTGATATGACTTGATATTTAGAATCGAAAGCAATTTCCATATTAAAAATTACCTTTTCATTGACATCGTCAAAACTCGGAAACCAATGACTAGTGTATTTTCCCTGCCCTTGTGTCCAAATTTGTAAATTATCCGTTGCTTCGGAACCTACAAAATACATCGTTTGTTTGGGTTTTGCTTCGTATGAAAATTGAATCGAATTTTTTCCTTTTTGAAAAGGGTAAATCAATAGTAATTCCTTTCCATTGGTTTCGAATGGTATTTTTTTCGCATTCAATTCCAATGCCGTGAATGTCATATTTTGCGCATCTATTTTGATGGTATCGTTGGGCTTTAACACGTCAAAAGTGTAAGTTACAATTCCTGAAATGCTTTTATTATCTGGGTTTATAGAGAGATTTCCAATGGCGGTTTTAAAATCAACCGATTTGGTTTGCTGTGCGAATGCAAATGTGGAAAGTAATAGAAAAAGATATTTCATTCTGTTGAATTTATGGAATCTGTATCCCAATTTTTAGGATTGTTTTTGATGTAATAATATATTTTATCAAAAGAATTATAATCCTTGACAATGTGATCATGGTAATTGGATTGCCAAATGGAATCACAATTATTGCTCCCTATCAATCGATTAATCTGTTTGGTAGTAATTGATTTGAATATAGCCACAAATGATGAAATGGAATCGGGTTTTCGTGATAATGAATTTGTTTTGGATTCGTTTGGCTGTAGAGACGCACTGCAGTGCGTCTCTACGTGCGTCTCTACGTGCGTCGTTACCACGTTGTTTGTTTTTACGTTGTCGATTGATTTGATATATGAGAGATATGCATCATAGGAAATAAATGATTTTACAATTTCGATATCAGTATCATCTGGAAGAATCGTTTTGGTTGTAGATTTTAATGGCGATCGTAGAGACGCACTGCAGTGCGTCTCTGGTTTGTGCGTCTCTACTGTGTTGTGCGTCTCTACTGCGTTGTTCGTCTCTACCGCGTTGTGCGTATTATCGTTTGTCGATACAATTTCAATCAACAAATGAATGTGATTTGGCATAATAATCCAATTATGAAAAAACCAGCGATCACGGATTTGAATTGATTTTAGTAATTCGTTTTTAATTATTTTACCATTATCGTTTAATATCATTTTTTTGTTTACAATATTTCCAAATATACTTTCCCTATTTTTGGTAACAATTGTAATAAAATAAATTGCTTTACTGGAATAATCCCAATTTTTTAATCTATTCGAATCGGTTTTATATTTATTTTTGAATAATGCCATATTTGATTTTCAAGTTATCCAAAGTTACAAAGGTTTAACCAAAAATCGTATTAAATTTGTTACGTAGAGATGCACACCGTGGTAGAGATGTACTGCAGTGCATCTCTACGACAGAAAAATTTTAAAAGAAACCCATTGAAAAAGAAAGCCCTATTTAATTGGAGCAGTGGAAAAGATTCTGCTTTAGCATTGTATAAAACGTTACGAAATGATGAATACGAAATCAATTGTTTGTTAACCAGTGTCAATCAGCAGTTTCAGCGTATTTCCATGCATGGAGTTCGAGTCGAATTGTTGGAACAGCAAGCCCAAAGCATCGGATTACCTCTTGAAATTATGCAAATTCCCGAAATGCCAACGATGGAAGTGTATGAAGCCGTGATGCAGGCCACACTTTCCAAATTAAAGGGACAAGGTGTTACGCACTCTATTTTTGGAGATATTTTTTTGGAAGATTTGCGAAAATACAGAGAAGATAAACTTGCCGAAATAGGTTTTGAAGGCGTGTTTCCACTTTGGAAAACCCCAACTCTTGATTTGATTCAGGAATTTATACAATTGGGATTTAAAACTATTGTAGTTTGTGTTAACGAACGTTTCCTGGATAAAAGTTTTGTTGGCCGAATTATTGATCAGGATTTTATAAATGACTTACCCGAAAACGTAGATGTGTGCGGCGAAAACGGAGAATTTCATACATTTACATTTGACGGACCAATTTTCAGTAAACCGATTTCATTCGAAGTTGGCGAAATAGTGTATCGTAAATATGAAAAACCAAAAGAAGAAGATTCGTCTGATACTGCTTGTGACACTTCATCTTCGAATGCCTTTGATTATGGATTTTGGTATTGCGATTTAATTCAGAATAAATAGTAGTTTAATTGATTAAAATAGATTAAATGTTAACAAGAAAACATGGTACAGAATTAGAAAAAGTTTTGTCTTTTTTGAACGAAATTGGGATTGATGTTATCGAAAAGCAATTGGACGAAACGACTTTTTTGCCTGGCTTATCGTTGGGATCCAATTGTATTTATGTAGATTTTGAAAAATTACTATATCCAGGTGATATTTTACATGAAGCAGGACATTTGGCAGTTACTACAACACCTGAAAGAAAATTAGTTGGAACTGAAGCCATGTCATGCGAGTGGCCTACGCAGGGCGAAGAAATTGGGGCTATTTTATGGTCGTATGCTGCTTTAAATCACTTGGAACTACCTTTGGAATTTGTATTTCATCCTCATGGTTATAAAGATAATTCGGATTGGTTTATATCTAATTTCAGTAGCGGGAACTATATTGGACTGCCATTATTGGAATGGATGGGTCTTACTTTGAGTGAAAATCGTGCGGTAAAAGAAGGAAAAAAAGCTTTTCCGATAATGCAAAAATGGTTAAGAGATTAGTTATGGAAGAATTAGTACGCACAATAAAATTTCCAATTGTTTTTGATATAGAACGTTTGAAAACAGATGTTCAAAAAGTGTTATCGCATAAATGGATAGATCATTACAATACTAATTGTTATTCTGGTAAATGGACTTCTATTGCTTTGATGTCACATAGTGGAAAATCAGATGCTATCTATGCTTTTTCAAACAACAATGAGCCAATCGTAAATACAGAAGTTTTGGATTCCTGCGATTATTTTAAATCAATTTTGGATGATTTCCTGTTTGAAAAAACTGCTGTCCGATTGTTGCAATTAGCCGTTGGGGCAGAAATCAAACCTCATAGTGATAATTGTTTAGGTTATGAAGATGACTCTTTCCGATTACACATTCCTATTATTACGAATAGCGAAGTGGAATTTATTTTAGATGGTAACCGCATCATAATGAATGAAGGCGAATGCTGGTATATCGATGCCAATTTTATACATTCAGTAGCTAATAGAGGAAAAAATGACCGCATACATTTGGTTATTGATGGTATTCGGAATGAATGGACAGACAAACTCTTTTTTGCGGAAGCAAATCCTAATCAATTCATAAAACCAAAAGCTATTATGAGTGAAGAAGAAAAACAACTTATGATTGCAGAGCTGCAACGAATGAATTCCAAGGTAGCAGATGATTTAATAAAGGGACTAGAATAATTAGCCATTTTTTTGGAGTAAATTATTCTGAAGTTTTCTCCACAACGGTATTTTCAATAACCAAAATATCCAAAGCTGAAATTTCAAATAGATAAAGCGCTTCTTCCGGAGTTTCAACGATAGGCATTCCTTTTTTATTCAAACTGGTATTGAGCAATACTGCAATTCCGCTTTGCTTTTTAAACTCTTTTAGCAATTTTACAAATAATAGATTCCAAGTTTCTTCCACGGTTTGCACTCGGGCAGATCCATCACAATGTGTTACATTACATAATTGGTTAAGGAATTCAGGGCGGGTTTTATCAACTAAAATCATATAAGGACTGTATCTTCCCGTTTCAAAATAAGTATTTACCTCTTCTTTTAAAACAGCTGGAGCAAATGGACGAAAATCTTCCCTAAATTTGATATCACGATTGATGTGCAATTTCATACCTTCAGCTCCGGGATGGGCTAAAATACTTCTCCTGCCTAATGAACGAGGGCCAAACTCAGCTCCCGATTGAAACCAACCTATCGTTTTTCCTTCGTTTAATTTTTTGGCACAATAGAAAATCAAATCCTCTTCATTTCCAAAATTCTGCTGCTTATAGGCTGAATTGACTTCTTTTTGAAGTGCTTCTTCGATTTGATTTTCACTGTATTGCTTTCCAAAACAAGTGCTTCCGTCATGAACCGCTTTTGGCATATTTAAATAATCCAGCCAACCATAATAAGCACAGCCCAATGCTAGACCATTATCACCTGCTGCCGGCTCAAAGTAGATAGTTTCAGCTATTTGTGAATCTTCGAGTTTTGCATTGGCTACAGCATTCAGGGCGACTCCTCCCGTATAACATAATTTTTTATGCGGAAATTGTTTCAAACGATTTGTAACACAGGTGATAACCGCTTTTTCTACCTGCTCCTGAGCCCACTTTGCCACATTGGCATAATAAGAAAAATGCTCTTTGAAATATTCATATCCATTTGAAGGATTTGTAAAATATTTTTTCCAGTCATCTTTAACCAACAAACGTCCTGATTCGAACTCAAAAGCATCAAAATCAAAATCTTTAGCATTACCAAAAGGCGCCAAGCCCATTAATTTTCCCACATCATCCATATCTCCAAAAACATAATGACTTACAGCGGCATAAAATCCGCCTATGGAATGTTGTGTGGTGGGTAATTTCAATTCGTTGACCGAAACCTGAGACATTGGACTAAAATCCTTGAATAATGGAGTGAGTTTCTGACCGTCAAAATGATAAAAACTATCTTTCTCGCACAACATTTGCACTTCGTTCAAAAAAGCGGGATCGATATACTTTTTCTGTTCTGGGTGAATGCTCAAAAATTGATTTAAAGGGCTACCGCAACCATCAATTACCATTACTCCACATTCAGAAAAAGGAGAAGTTCCCACAGCGCTATAGGCATGGGCTAAATGATGAGAAATATTAACAATTTTCGGAACATCGGTGTTTGCAAAAATTCTTTCTCCCCTAAATTGATTTCGATCGGGAATATCAAAATTGGCACATTGAACTACTAAAGTAATATCATTCAATGTTATCCCTTCTGCATCCAGACAATATTGAATAGCTAGGTTATCGTTGCCTCCATCGTGCTTTTTTCTGCTGATTCGCTCTTTTTCGATACCAACACAAACACGACCGTTTTTTAACAATACAGCCGAACCGTTATGAGACAGACCTGTTCCAAGAACATAAATGGGTGGAGTCATTATTATGATTTAAAACTAATAATTTGATAGATTCAATCGGTCCTCATATATTTTAAGCAACTGTGTCACAGTATTCCAATTTCTAATTGTAGCCGTTACATTTAGTTTTTTCTCGATGTATTTTTGGTCAAATCTGGTTTTTCCTGCTCCAACAGCATATTTAATGTAGATTCTGCTTTCGTCTATATGCGCTTCATCGGGTTTTACCTGACTCATTTTTAAATCATTAATGTGATCGCTACGCAAAGCTATCGAAATAAAAGCGACATACAGTTTTTTGATGTCTGCTTCTTTTTCTGTTAGAAAACGATTGTTTTTAAAGCAGTTTTCCAAATCTGTTTTTCCAATGACAACAATAGGTACCTCGTGTCCAAATGTTTTGAAAATTTCCTGCTTGATTTTGAAACCAACAGCAGCAGCATTTTCCTCATCGGTATCTACAAAAACATTTCCGGATTGTATGTAGGTTTGCACATTTTGAAAGCCAATGTTTTCCAAAGCTGTTTTCAAAGCTTCCATTTTTATCATATTGTGACCAGATACGTTGATACCACGAAGAAGTGCGAGATGAGTTGTCATTTTTTTATTTTTTTCAAATCTATAATTTTAAAGGATAATTTCCTAAACAAACCCATTTCCAAATTTCCCAACAAACAACTATCTTCGCTTTCTTAAAAAGAGAAAAGAATATAGAACAAAGAGAATAGGCTCCAGAGATCTGAAATCTAAAATCTAAAATCAAATGTCCAATAATCTTCTGGAAACTCCCATAGAATACCTCAAAGGCGTCGGTCCCACTCGAGGTGCGCTGTTGCGTAAGGAACTGGGAATTTTTAAATATGGGGATTTGGTTAATTTTTTTCCAAATAGATACATCGACCGCACCCGTTATTATAAAATTAATGAACTGCAGAACAATATTGCCGAGGTGCAGATTATTGGCAAAATTATTAATATTAAGACTGTCGAATTTGGTAAAAACCAAAAACGATTGGTGGCGACATTTGTAGATGATACAGGACAAATGGATCTCAACTGGTTTCAGGGACACAAATGGATTAAGGAAAGTTTGAAGCTTAACGAGGTCATTGTTATTTTTGGTAAATGTGCCCAATACGGCAGTCAATACAGCATGGCGCATCCCGAAATCGAGTTATTAAGCGAACATCAAAAAAGTCTGCGTTCGGCGATGCAACCGGTTTATCCTTCGACCGAAACTTTAGCGAATCGTGGCATTACAAATCGGGTGGTGAATAAAATGATGCAACAATTGTTTATGGAAACACAGGCATTATTTAGCGAAACACTGCCTTCATATCTTACAAATGAATTGAAGCTAATACCAAAAAATGCCGCTTTATTCAATATACATTTTCCCAAAAGTGCCGAGATTTTGGCGAAAGCCCAATTTAGATTAAAATTTGAAGAACTGTTTTTTATTCAGCTACAGTTGATAACGAAGAATCTGATTCAGAAGCATAAAATAAAAGGACATCCTTTTTCGAAAGTGGGTGAATTTTTTAATGAATTTTATCAAAACCATCTTCCATTTGAACTGACAAATGCCCAGAAAAGAGTTATCAAGGAAATAAGAACCGATATGGGCAGCAATGCTCAAATGAACCGCTTATTGCAGGGTGATGTGGGGTCTGGAAAAACTATTGTTGCCTTTATGAGCATGTTGCTGGCAATGGATAATGGTTTTCAAGCGTGTTTGATGGCTCCGACTGAGATTTTGGCTAATCAGCATTTTATAGGTTTGTCGGAATTGGCAAAATCTTTAAACATTAATATAAAAATACTCACTGGTTCTACCAAAATTGCTGCCCGACGGATTATTCACGAAGAATTGGAAAACGGAACTTTGCAAATACTAATCGGAACTCATGCTTTGTTGGAAGATAAAGTGAAATTCCAAAATTTAGGTTTGGCAGTAATTGACGAACAGCACCGTTTTGGAGTTGAACAGCGATCCAAATTGTGGAAAAAAAATACGATTCCGCCCCATATTTTGGTGATGACAGCCACCCCTATTCCGCGAACTCTGGCGATGAGCTTATATGGTGATTTGGATATTTCAGTGATTGACGAATTGCCTCCGGGTAGAAAACCAATTCAGACCGTACATCGTTTTGACAGTAATCGTCTGAAAGTGTGGAAATTCATTCGGGATGAAATTGCCAAGGGACGTCAAATTTACATCGTCTATCCACTGATTCAAGAATCTGAAAAAATGGATTATAAAGATTTAATGGATGGTTATGAAAGTATCGCCCGTGATTTTCCATTGCCACAATATTCAGTTTCTATTCTTCACGGAAAAATGAAACCCGCCGACAAAGACGAGGAAATGAAACGTTTCTCCGAAGGGAAAACCAATATCATGGTCGCTACAACGGTTATAGAAGTTGGCGTAAATGTGCCAAACGCCAGTGTTATGATTATCGAAAGTGCCGAACGTTTCGGGTTATCACAATTACATCAGTTGCGGGGACGTGTCGGTCGTGGTGCCGATCAAAGTTATTGCATTTTGATGACTTCCTATAAATTATCGAGCGACAGCAAAACCCGTATGGAAACTATGGTGAGTACCAATGACGGTTTCGAAATTGCCGAAGTTGATTTAAAACTCCGTGGTCCGGGTGATTTAATGGGAACGCAACAAAGCGGAGTACTCAATCTTCAAATAGCTGATATAGTTAAAGACAAGGAGATTTTACTTTTGGCACGTAATTATGCGATAAAAATTCTGAAGGACGATGCTCCTATGCAGAAACCTGAAAACGCTATCTTGAAAGCTGTTTTTATTGAATTGACCAAAAAGAAAAATATTTGGAATTATATTAGTTGATTTGCTAAGGCCATGCATTTCAAAATACCTGTGTCATCTGTGGTGCAATATAGCACGGAATGTAAGTTGTTTTTTTCAGTAAAGACGCCAATATTTTTTTTTTGGAAATAAAAAAAAATGGTTATTAGATAGATTATCAGTCTCTTAATCGCTTAGTGTTAAAGAATATTAAAACCCAATTAAACCTTATCCTATTTCTTTTGTCAAAACTCGATTAAAACCTTTTGGCTAAAATTTAATATTTGTATGTACAAACGTTAAATAATAATTAACAATTCCACTTTTAACAATTCTAAAGTCTAAATTTGTGAGTTCTTTGTCAAAAGATATGTTAAACTACTTTTAAAATTATAAAATGAAAATTAAAAACCTTGTTTACGCCTTATTAATTATCCTATTCGGAAGTTTTATAGCTTATCGAATTATCTCAAACAAAAGTAAAGGTGATGATTCAAAAAAGAAAAATGATAAGGATTCTCCAACAATCGTAATAGGTCAAGTAGTAAAAACAACCACTTTTGATAATAATTTGTCTTTATCAGGTTCTATTGAAGCCAATGAACAAGTAGAAATTCACAGTGAAGTTTCAGGAATTGTTGAGGGTATTTATTTCAGTGAAGGTTCTATTGTAAAAAAAGGGCAAGTTTTATTCAAGGTCAATGATATTGAACTAAAAGCGCAGTTGCAACAAGCCACAACCAAGGAAGGTTTGGCTGCGGAAAATGCAAGAAGAGCCAAATTATTGCTCGAAAAAGAAGCAATCAGTCAAGAAGAATATGATATTTCAAGAGCCGATTACAAATCAGCCCAAGCCCAAACGCAATTAATTAGGGCACAAATTTCAAAAACAGCTGTTAAGGCACCTTTTTCAGGTAAAATCGGATTGCGTTCAATTTCGCCAGGAACTTATATCACGCCAGCAATTTTAGTAGCAAAATTAGTCAATACTGGAAAATTAAAAATTACATTCTCTATACCAGAGAAATATGCCTCTCAAATAAAATCGGGATCGACGATAGATTTTAGCGTTTCGGGTTCAACCAAAAAATATACTGCAAAGATTTATGCTATTGAGCCTGAAGTTGAAGTGGCTACACGTACATTGCAAGTCCGTGCGATTGCAGATAATATTGATGGAAATCTTTTTCCGGGAACTTTTGCTGATATAAAATTGCCGTTGGATATTATTAAAAATGCCATTGTTGTCCCTTCGGAAGCCATTGTTCCTGTTCAGGAAGGTAAAAAAGTCTTTATCTCTGAAATGGGCAAAGCCAAGGAAGTAATGGTAGAAGCCACAACCAGAACTGATGCCACTATTTTAATTCTTTCAGGATTGAAAGCGGGAGATACTTTAATCACAAGCGGAGTTATGTCCTTAAAAAATGAAGCTCCTGTAAAAGTTAAAGTGAAATAAGTAATAAAGTCGAAAGTCATAAAGTCAAAAGTTTAAAAAAAGAAATCATAAATCTAAAATTTAAACTCTAAATCAAAAATTCTAATGAGTTTATCAACTACAAGTATAAGAAGACCTGTTTTAACAATAGTATTAAATCTTCTAATCATATTATTCGGTTTTATTGGCTATACCTTTTTGGGTGTGCGCGAATTTCCCTCAATTGACCCAGCACAAGTTTCCATTAGGACTAATTATACCGGAGCCAATGCTGATATTATTGAATCTCAAATAACAGAGCCATTAGAAAAAGCTGTAAATGCCATTGATGGAATCCGAAATATTACTTCTTCCAGCAATCAGGGAAGTAGTAATATTACAATTGAATTTAATTTGGACAAAGATCTTGAAAGTGCAGCGAATGATGTTCGAGACAAGGTTTCGCAAGCCATTCGAAACTTGCCTCAAGACATAGATGCTCCACCGGTTGTTTCGAAAGCCGATGCTGATAGTGAATCAATTATTTCGATGACTGTTCAGAGTGACACTCGAAACTCATTGGAACTAAGCGATTATGCAGAAAATGTCATTTCACAACGATTGGAAACTATTCCGGGCGTGAGTGGAGTTCAAATTTGGGGTCAAAAGCGATATGCAATGCGTTTGTGGATTGATCCTTCAAAATTGGCTGCTTATGGATGCACCGTGGCAGAAGTTCGTGCTGCCTTAAATGCACAAAATGTTGAATTGCCTTCTGGAAAATTGACAGGTAACAATACGGAATTGACTGTAAAAACAATTGGAAATTTAGCAAAACCTGAGGAATTCAACAATATCATTATTCGTACGGATGGAGATAAAATTGTACGTTTTAGTGATGTGGGAAGTGCCAGTTTGGGACCGGAAAATATTGAAACCCAATTAACACAATCTGGATTGCCAATGATAGGTTTGGCTATTGTTCCAATGCCAGGAGCCAACTACCTGGATATCTCCAAGGAATTTTACAAAAAATATGAAGCCCTAAAAAAGGATTTGCCAAAGGATATCAAACTTAATATTGCCTTGGATAATACTGTTTTCGTAAAAAAATCGGTACTTGAAGTGGCAGAAACACTCGGAATTTCTATTCTTTTGGTAATCATTATCATTTATTTGTTTTTTAGGGATTGGGCAATTGCATTCAGGCCTTTGATAGATATACCGGTTTCATTGATTGCTACTTTTTTTATCATGTGGCTTTTTGGATTTTCGATAAACGTATTAACACTTTTGGCAATCGTTTTGGCAACAGGTTTAGTTGTTGATGATGGAATTGTTGTAACGGAAAATATTTTCAAGAAAGTGGAAGAAGGCATGTCGCCTATCGAAGCGGCCATAAAAGGTTCTAATGAAATTTTCTATGCGGTGATCTCTATTTCGGTTACTTTGGCAGCGGTATTTTTGCCGGTAATTTTCCTCGAAGGATTTGTTGGGCGACTCTTCCGTGAATTTGGTGTCGTGATTGGTGCTGCTGTATTGATTTCAGCCTTTGTATCATTGACCTTGACACCAATGCTAAATGCCTATCTGATGAAAGGTGGTGAACAGAAAAAATCCAAATTCTACATTAAAACTGAACCGTTTTTTGAAAAATTAAATAGTGGTTACGCTGATTCATTAAAACGGTATATGGCAAAAAAATGGATTAGTTTTCCAATTCTAATCGCTTGTTTTGGATTGATTTATTTATTCTTTACCATTCTTCCAAAAGAAACAGCTCCTTATGATGACCGTAGTTCGGTAACCATGCGTATGACAACACCCGAAGGTTCTTCATATGAATACACGGATCGTTTTATGCAGGAAATTTCAAAAATAGTTGATGATTCTATTCCTGAGAAAAATGTAAGTTTGGTAATTACTGCGCCAGGTTTTGGAGCCTCTGCAACCAATACTGGTTTTATCCGACTTTCATTGAAAAACCCAGATGAAAGAAAGAAATCTCAAAAAGATATTGCCGATGAGTTGTCTAAATGGACAAAAAAATATCCAAATGCCAAGACATCAGTGTTGCAACAAGCTACAATTGCGGTAAACAGACGCGGTGGCCTACCTATTCAGTATATTATTCAAGCTCCAAATTTTGAAAAGCTTCGTGAAAAAATTCCAGTGTTTATGGAAGAAGTTGGCAAAAGCGATGTGTTTTCAGTTACTGACGTGAATTTGAAATTTAATAAGCCTGAAATTAATGTAAGTATTGATCGTGCAAAAGCCGAAAGTCTTGGAATTTCTATTATGGATATTGCCCAAACCCTTCAGCTTTCGTTAAGTGGACAGCGTTTTGGTTATTTTATTAGAAATGGAAAACAATATCAGGTCATAGGACAATTTGATCAAAAAGACCGTTCGAAACCACTGGATTTAACATCAATGTTTGTCAAAAACAACAAAGGCGAATTGATTCAGATGGATAATGTTGTCAATATCGAAGAGCAAAGTAATCCACCACAGTTGTACCATAATAATAGGTATATGTCGGCGACGGTTTCAGCGGGACTGGCACCTGGCAAAAGTATTAGTGATGGTATTGATGTGATGAACGAAATTAAAGCCAAAGTACTTGACGAGTCATTTACCACGGATTTGGGTGGAGAATCAAGGGATTTTGTCGAGAGTAGTTCTAATACTTCTTTCGCTTTTGGACTTGCCTTATTATTGATTTTCTTGATTCTTGCGGCACAATTTGAAAGTTTTGTTGATCCATTAATTATTATTTTGACAGTGCCGATGGCTGTTGCAGGGGCTTTATTTTCACTTTGGCTTTTCAATCAGACTTGGAATATTTTTAGTCAGATTGGGACTGTAATGCTTATTGGTCTGGTAACAAAAAATGGAATTTTGATAGTCGAATTTGCGAATCAATTGCGAGAACAGGGAAAACCAAAACTGGAAGCTATTCTGGAAGCTTCGGAAGCACGTTTGCGTCCTATTTTAATGACGAGTTTGGCTATTGCCTTGGGAGCCTTACCTATCGCAATGTCACTTGGTGCCGCTTCTACAAGTAGAATTGGGATGGGAGTTGTAATTGTGGGAGGAACCATTTTCTCTTTGGCATTAACACTTTTTGTAATTCCTGCGATTTATTTGATGTGGTCCAAAGCCAGAAAACATTATCCTGAATTTGATCATATTGAAGAATATGAAAGAGAAAGCAAATCGTAGATTTTAAATTTTGAACAAAGTTAAAGTTGTGAATTGTTCTGAGAAGAATTGACCACAAATGATTAAAAATATGAAAACTAAAAATATAGTAAAAAGTCTGGTTTTATTTTTGTTTTGCATTGCAAAAACGAATGCACAGCAAGTGTTGACTCTTGAGGATGCGATAAAAATAGCTTTGGAAAATAATTTTGAGATTAAAATTGCCAAAAACAATTTGAAAATTAATGAAACCAACGTCGCTATTGGAAACGCTGGAATGCTGCCTAGTGCTACAGCTTCTGTTGTGGATGATAATAGTGTTAAAAATTCTTCTCAAACCCGTCAGGACGGTACTACTACCTCACTGGATAATGCTAAAAATAATAGTTTGAATTATGGTGTTTCCTTGGATTGGACGATTTTTGACGGAATGCGAATGTTTGCCAGATACGATCAATTAAAAGAATTGCAAAACCTTAGCGATGCACAGTTAAAATGGACTATTATTAATAAAGTAAGTAGTGTAAATTCCGTATATTATGATTTGATACAGGAACAGCAAAAATTATCCGATTTGGATTCAACGATTGTTATTTCCCAAAAAAGACTTGAATTTACCAAAAACCGTTATACTATTGGGAAAAATTCCAAACTCGATGTTTTAAATGCGCAGGTCGATTTAAATACCGACCTTGGAAATCTGGTAAAAGAAAAACAGGCTTATGCTAATGCAAAAACTCTTTTGAACCAGATTTTGGCCAGGGACCTGAAAACAGATTTTGTAGTTTCGGATAAAATTAATGTGGATAGAAAATTACAACTGGCCGATTTAATGGCATTGGCTGAAAAACAAAATCCTGAATTGGAGATGCAGATAATCAATAAAAAAGTAGCCGAATTAGAATTAAAACAAATCAAGGGTGATCGCTACCCTACTATTAAATTAAATACGGGTTACAATTTCAGTGATTCGCGCTCGAGTCTTGGTTTTACTTCTCAATCTTCTGCACATGGTTTGAATTATGGTTTTTCTGCTTCGTTAAATTTATTTGATGGAGATGCCCAAAACAGAAATGAAAAAATTGCCAAAATGCAGATTGATAATTCAAAACTGGCAATAGATCAGCAGCTGATTCAATTGAGAAGTAATTTGGCTGTCGCATATCAAGTGTATTTGACCAATCTGGATTTGATCGATTTGGAAGAAAGTAATACTGCAATTGCAAGGCAAAATATTGAAATAACTGCCGAAAAGTTCCGAATAGGTACTATTACTTCTGTTGAATTTAGGGCTGCACAATTAAATTTTATTAACTCAAGAATACGTTTGAGCAGTGCCCAGTTTCAGGCAAAATTATCTGAAATAACATTGCGTGAATTAGCAGGAAATCTTAATTTTTAATTATTTTTGGCATAAAAAGTCAGAATGATATCCTATAATCCTAAAATTTGGTTTGCCTATATTTTTCGTTTTCACAGATCCGATTCTTTTAGAGAATTATTTCCAATCCTGCTTTTAATTGCAGTTTATTGTGGCGCAGTTGTTTATTTGGAAATTGAATATTTCAAATTAGACGAAACCAGCCATGTAAAAAACCTTTTTGTAATTCACACCAGTTTAGGATTTGTGATTTCCTTATTATTGGCTTACCGTGTCAATTCAGCTTATGATCGCTGGTGGGAAGGACGAAAATTGTGGGGAGCTTTAGTTAATAACAGCCGAAATTTAGCGATAAAGCTTTCTGTTATTTTGAAAGATGAAAAAGATTTGGCTTATTTCAGGAAATTAATCCCGAGCTATGCTTCGATGCTAAACAAGCATTTGAAAGACGAAGAAACAAGTATGCAATTGTTTGAGCATGTAGATTTGGAACTTGATCACCACAAACACAGACCAAATCAAATTGCTAAAATGCTGTTCCAAAAAATAAACGATTTGTATGTTACCCACAAAATTTCGGGTGATCAATTGATTATTCTGAATAGCGAAATTCAGTCCTTTACTGATATTTGTGGCGCTTGTGAGCGAATAAAAAATACCCCAATCCCCTATTCTTACAGTACATTTATCAAGAAATTTATTTTTCTGTTTGTTTTGACGTTGCCGTACGCTTATGCATTTACATTGGGATATTATGTAATTCCTGTGGTTTCCTTTATTTTTTATGTATTGGCAAGTATCGAGATAATTTCGGAAGAAATTGAAGAACCTTTTGGTTACGATGATAATGACTTACCTACGACAAAAATTGCTGAGAACATCAAAAAACACATTGAAGAACTAATTTAGAAAGCATTAAATTTTATTGAATTTGAATTAATTTTTGAGGCTTGCCGACTTTGACCCTCAAGAAACATTGATTATATTTGCAATCTTGAAAAAAAGCGTAAAATGTAATGAGCACGATTTAAATTGGAAACAAACCCCAATAACGATTTTGCAAATTACAATTGACCGATAAAAAATAATAAACAACTACAAATGAAAATATCTTATAACTGGTTAAAACAGTTCATTAAAATAGATTGGAAATCCGAGGAAACATCAGCATTACTTACCGATTTGGGACTTGAAGTCGAAATTGTTGAGAAATATCAATCCGTTAAAGGTGGATTAGAAGGTATTGTTGTTGGTCATGTATTAACTTGTGTGCCTCATCCCGATGCCGATCGTTTAAAAATCACTACTGTTGATCTTGGAGATGGTATTCCATTGCAGATTGTGTGCGGTGCCAGTAATGTTGATGCTGGACAAAAAGTGCCAGTGGCGACCATTGGAACTGTTTTATATGACAAGGAAGGAAATCCATTTACCATAAAAAAAGGAAAAATTCGCGGTCAGGAAAGCCATGGAATGATTTGTGCCGAAGATGAATTAGGTCTAGGCGAAAGTCATGACGGAATTATGGTATTGGACGAATCAATTCCTGCAGGAACATTGGCTTCTACTGTTTTTAAAATAGAAAATGACGAAGTTTTTGAAATAGGATTAACTCCTAATCGTGCCGATGCCATGAGTCATTTAGGGACAGCACGTGATTTGAGAGCTGGTTTAATTCAGAGAGGAATTAATGTTGAATTAATAACTCCTTCGGTAAGTAATTTTAGAGTTGACAAAAGAACTTTAAAAATAGACGTTGATGTAAAAAATATTCAGCTTGCGCCAAGATATTGCGGTGTTTCCATTTCAGGGCTTACTGTAAAAGAATCCCCGGAATGGCTTAAAAACAGGCTGAAAGCAATTGGAATTAATCCAAAAAATAATATTGTAGACGTAACAAATTATGTATTGCATGATTTAGGACAGCCACTACACGCCTTTGATGCAGCAAAGATTAAAGGAAAAATTACGGTACAGACACTTCCTGCTGGCACTAAGTTTGTTACATTGGATGATATAGAAAGAACTTTGCACGAAGAAGATTTAATGATTTGCGACGAAAAAGAACCTTTGTGTATTGCAGGTGTTTTTGGTGGTAAAAAATCTGGTGTTACGGAGGTAACGACTTCTATTTTCTTGGAAAGTGCTTATTTTAATCCGGTAAGTATTCGTAAATCTGCCAAAAGACATCAATTGAATACTGATGCTTCTTTTAGATTTGAAAGAGGAATTGATCCTACAATTACTGAATATGCGCTAAAAAGAGCTGCACTGTTGATACAAGAAGTTGCAGGTGGAGAAATCACATCGGATATTGTAGATATCTATCAAAAGAAAATTGAAGATTTTCCTGTGTTTTTGAATTTCCAAAATGTTTCCAGAATTATAGGTCAGGACCTGCCAAAAGATACTATCAAGCAGATTTTAGCTTCTTTGGAAATTAAAGTCAATAGTGTTTCCGATGCTGGCTTGGGATTAACAATTCCTGCCTATCGCGTTGATGTACAGAGAGAAATTGATGTAATCGAGGAAATTCTACGAGTTTATGGATATAATAACATTGTGTTTTCTAAAAAATTAAACGCTACAGTTTCTAATTCTCCAAGAAACGAGGATTATAAGGTACAAAATACGGTTGCGGGTCAATTGAATTCTCAAGGATTCAATGAAATGATGGCCAATTCATTGACCACGGCTTCATATGTACAGCTTTCGGAGACTTTGAAAGAGGATTACAATGTAACGATGTTAAATCCATTGAGCAGTGATTTGGCAACCATGCGTCAGTCAATGTTATTCTCTGGCTTGGAAGCTATATCTTACAATATTAATCGTAAGAATTCGGATTTAAAATTATTTGAGTTTGGAAAAACATATCATAAATTCCTTGCTGGATATGAAGAAATCAAGCATTTGACGTTGTTTCAAACTGGAAACAGAAATCAGGAAAGCTGGACAAATGCTCAAAAACCTTCTGATTTCTTTTTGTTTAAAGGATATGTTGAAGCCGTACTTTCGAGATTGGGAATTACCAATGCTAAAAGTATAGCTGTCTCTTCCGATGTTTTCTCCGAAGGAATTGCTCTTGGGCAAGGAAGTTCATCTTTAGTTGAATTTGGTGTCGTAAAGAAATCGGTTTTGAAACATTTTGGAATTAAACAGGAAGTTTTATATGCTGATTTTAATTGGGCAAATGTTTTGAAAGCAATGTCCAGCAAAATTAAATATACCGAAATACCTAAATATCCTGAAGTCCGCAGAGATTTGGCTTTATTGGTAGATCAAGAAGTAACGTATGACACTATTTATACAATTGCCAGACAAACTGAAAAATCGTTATTGAAAAATATTAATTTATTTGATGTATACGAAGGGCAGAATTTACCGGAAGGCAAAAAATCTTACGCATTGAGTTTTATTATTCAAGATACTACAAAAACACTTGAAGATGCTCAGATTGATAAAATAATGAATAAACTGCAGAAGAATTTTGAAACCGAACTTGGAGCAAGTTTGAGATAATAAAAAAACATTTAAAATAAGGAAAGCCAAAATCAATGATTTTGGCTTTCTTTATTTTGGAATTTTTGACAATTATGATTTTGGCAAAAGTACTGTATCCACAATGTGAATCACTCCATTAGATTGATTTACATCTGCAATGGTAACTTCGGACATCCCTCCTTTTTCATCTGTGATGTACAATTTTTTGTCTTTCATCCAAGCTGTCAAAGTACCGCCACTAATCGTTTTTAAAGTAGCTTTTCCATTGCCCATTTTAATAGCTTTCTCAATATCAGCAGCATTCATCTTACCTGCTACAACATGATAGGTTAAAATAGTTTGCAGCATTTTTAGGTTTTCCGGTTTTAACAAAGTTTCTACAGTGCCTTTTGGTAATTTGTCAAATGCCGAGTTTGTTGGGGCAAAAACGGTGAATGGCCCTGTTCCTTGTAAAGTTTCAACCAAACCTGCAGCTTTTACAGCGGCTACTAAAGTGGTATGATCTTTTGAATTAACTGCATTTTCAATAATATTTTTTGAAGGATACATTGCTGCTCCACCAACCATAACTGATTTTTGAGCAAAAGCTGTGGCTCCAAACACTAATGCAAATAATGCAACGGATAAAAATTTTCTAGTTTTCATAAATTTTATATTTTAAAGATTGTTTAATAGCATTTACGCAATTACTTTTCTTTTGGTTTTAAAAAAAAACTAAAAAATAAATATTATTTTTTACATTATTGAAATACAATATGTTAATAACCTGAACTCGATTAATAAAACAGATTTCGCTCCGATGGAACTTAAACACGGTTTCATTTTTCCTTTCTATAAATAGTATGCTCCTACGGAACTCCATTTTTTTGAAAGAGACTAAATTTAGCCACAGAGTGGCAGGATATTTATAGAAATTAACAGTGATTAAGTATATAAAGAGCTCTTTAGGAGCGATATACATACTAATAATCGAGTTCAGGTTTAGTAATAAACAAAAATTAAATCCTATTAAAATATTTTTTAGAAGGAGCAACAAAAAAGTCCCGAATCAATCAGGACTTTCAATTTTAAATTAAGAATTATTTTCTTCAGGAATTTAAGCGTTTTATAAATTTTTAATCACAAACTCACTTCTTCTGTTTAACTCATGTTGCTCTTCATCGCATGAATCTTCTGGAATACACTTTATAATTGGAACCGATTCACCATAACCTTTGGCATGTATTCTGCTTTTCGGAATTCCTTGTTCCAAAATATAGTCTTTTGTTGCATTGGCTCTATTTTGAGAAAGATTCAAGTTGAATTTTGGAGTACCGCGATTATCGGTGTGGGAACCAATTTCCACAACCATTTCAGGATACTTTTTCATTAATTCAACCACACGATTTAGAATTTTTTTAGATTCTTTGCGGATGTACCACATATTGTAATCAAAATAGATAGGATCTGTTTTTATGATTAATCGGTCTTTGTCTTTAACAACATCTTTCTCGGCAACAATTATAGCGGCAGTTCTCTCTTTTTTCTTTGCTTCTGCTAATTCTGTTTGCTTTTTTTCGGCGGCAAGTTTGTCTTTTTTAAATTGTAGAGCAAGAGCAATAGCAGCCAATTTTTTGGATTCAAGCGCAATCGCTTCGTCTTTTTTTCTTTGTTTAAGAGCATCAGCTTCTGCAATTTTTTGCTGTTGCAAAGCAATGGCATCTGCTTTTCTCTTTTGTTCAAGCGCCACTAATTCGGCTGCTTTCAGTTTTTCGGCGGCCAATTGTTCTTCTTTTTTAATTATTTCAAGAGATCTAATTTCCATTGAGCCATCATTGGATTTGTTTCTTGCTTTTGAAGCAGTTACCGATTTTGAATTTTCTGTATAATTTTCCTTGGTAACAAATAATGTATACTTTGATTCACATGCAATAGAGAAACTAAATTTTCCATCAACAGCTGTTATCGTTTTTTCAATTTCTTGGTTAGTGGCGTTTTTTAGAATTACGGTAGCATTTTCGAGGGCAAGATGTGAATCTGCATCAGTAATGATCCCTGCTATATATTGCTTGCAATCTTCAATAAGCAATTCTTTGGTTTCTTTCAGCGAATAAATATCATCTTTTCCTTTTCCTCCAAGCCTATCTGAAGAAAAATAACCTTCTTTGGTATCAGAATCAATATAAAAGGCAAAATCATCATATCCGGAGTTTACAGGTTGTCCCACATTCGAAGCTTTCGAATAGGTATTGTTGTGAATATCTGAAACAAAAATATCCAAGGCACCGTAACTTTCGCGTCCATTGGAAGAAAAATACAATTGATTATCTTTTGATACAAATGGAAACTGCTCTCTTTTTGTTGTATTTATATTTGTTCCTAAATTAGTTGGATTGCCATACGTTAAACCATCAATCGAAACACTAAAAATATCAAAAGAACCTAATGTTCCCGGCATGTCGGAAGCAAAATACAATGTTTTTTCATCGGGACTCAAGGCTGGATGTTCCACCGAATATTCGGGGCTGTTAAAAGGCAATGATACTATATTTGTCCACTTGTCATTGAGCAATTCGGCCCTGAAAATTTGAATGTTGGAGATCTTGTTTGTATCCTTACCCCTTCTTCCATTGCTATAATTATTTCGGGTAAAATACATCGTTTTGCCATCTTTTGTAAAAATGGCATTGGATTCATGCATAGGCGATTTCAATTCTTTTGAAAAATAAGTCACAATGGAATCTTTTGCATTTATATTTTTCAATGGAATGCTCACCAAATTGAGATAGCCTTCATTATTCCATCTGTATGTTTTGTCAAATAGATTAGGATTCTTTTTTACGGCCGCAAACACTAATTTTTCGTTATAAACCACCCCTCCAAATTCCGAATTAGCTGAATTAATTGCTAAATTTTTTATTTCGAATCTTTCTCCAATAGCAGTTACATTGTCCAAATTCTTGATTTCCGTTCTTAATTTTTCGATTGCAGCATTATCATTTGATGCCTGATAATAATTTAGCAAAACAGTATTTGCTTCGGCATATTTTCCCCTGGCTTTTAATGATTGAGAGTATTTAAAATAAAAGTCTTCATCGAGATCCTTGCTTTGGCTTTTTATCAAAAGCGAATATTGTGCATGGGCCTTATCGTATTGATTGGTATAATAATAACAATCTCCCAAATTTTTAATTATGGCTGTATTTTGATTTTTGAGGCTGATTTTTTCATACAATGGAATGGCCTCGCTGTAATATGTTTTGTCAAACAGGCGATTTGCCCTTAACAAATCCTGTTGTTGAGCCTGTGCAAATTGAACTGCAAATACAATTAAGAGTATGTATATTTTTTTCATTTTCAATTTTTTAGAAGAATCTAGGCGATTTATTATATCCTTTACCCAATAAATCCAAATTATACAACAGCACTATTTCATGTGAACCGGAATTAAATTGGCTTAGGTTTGAAGTAGTGTAATCATAGGAATATCCAACCCTTAAATTAGGTGTTACGTTTACATTCATTAATACACTTACGGCATCGCCAAATCGATATGCTGCTCCAAGTTCAAACTTTTCGTTATATAGCACATTTGCAGTCAAGTCTACGGAAACGGGTGCGCCTTCTACAAATATTGCCATGGCAGCAGGCTTCAATTTAAAAGCTTCATTTATATCAAAAACATATCCTCCAGTTAAATAACCATGTATTCTATGAGTTCCAAAGGAATTAATTTGTTCTTTGGAAGTTCCAGTATGTTGGGCCGAGAGTATATTGGGAACAGATAGCCCAACGTAATAATTATCAGTAAAATAATAAGCTCCTACCCCAACATTAGGCACTGTTTCATTTGTGTTTTCGGCGAAAGCCAAATCTGTTGATACGTCACCGCTGTTTAATTGAAAACCATTAAAGTTTGTGCTTATTGAGGAGAATCCCGCTTTTAGTCCAAAAGAAAGTTTTTGGGTCTCACTCAATTGAAGGATATAGGCAAAATCAGCAAACATATTGGTTTCTTTTTTTGCCCCGTCACCAATATCATCTGAAACTAATGAAAAGCCTGCTTCAATTTTTTCATTAATGGGAGTATGAGCGAATAAGGTTATCGTTTTTGGAGCTCCTTTTATTCCGGCCCATTGATAACGGTACAATGTGCCTAAACTGAGGATTGCCGGTGTGGCTGTTGCATAAGCCGGATTGATTACACTCATGTTGCTCATATACTGTGTAAAATGAGGTTCTTGCTGCGCAGTTACCTTTAATATTGAAAGGAAAAAAAACACAAAAAGTATTAATTTCTTCATTGGAATAATTTTAGTAGTAAAAAAAGAATTATCGGTTTAAATAAAGCTGTCCTTGTCTTGGAGATAAGTTGTCCTTATTGTAATTGATAATATAAAAATACACTCCCGTTGCCGCGTCGCCATTTATAAAACTTGCATTGGAATTTTTTCCATCCCAATCAGGTTGATTGATATTTCCCTTGAACATGATATTTCCATATCTATTAAATATTTCCAAAGTGAAATTTGGGAATAGATATTCGATGTCCAATATTTTAAATGTATCATTGACACCATCTCCATTTGGTGAAAAACCGTCAGGAATTGTTAAACCATCTGGTGTAACACTACAAGAAATCAAGGTAACAGTTGCTTCCATTGGGTCTGATACGCATTTGGTATTTGGATTATAGTCAATTGCATAGTAAGTAGTTCCTTCTGCAAGCAAATCCGTATTTGCAATTGCAGTTCCGTTTGTTGGGGAATTATACCAAGTTAAATCGCCAGTGTAGTTAGTGTTATTGGATAAATTTTGAATTGTTGGTTTATCAGCTCCACAAAATTTTTCACCATCCGTTTTTAATGTAGGCGTTGGTACACTGTTTATTGAGACAGTTATGGTAGTCGCATTTGATTCACATCCTGTAGTTAGATTTACTTCTCTCAAGTAGTAATTGCCAGCAATCAAAAGTGTGTTAGGTTGCAAAGGTGTTGTGCTATTTATTGAATCGTACCATTTATATTGGGAACCGTTTGGAACCAAGTTGGCTATTGTGGCTGAATTTTCCTTGCAGAATCCTTGATCATGTGCAACAGGATTATTTGGGATTGGCAGAATAGCAAAATTTTGAGGAGTTGAACTTATTACTGCGGCACAAGTCGTAATCAGATTTGTTATTCCGTTTATGATTAAGGTATTGTTTCCTGTTACGGAAAGTAGAGAACCAAGTATTGTAAAACTGGTATTTCCTCCATTTACAACCAATGGAACTGTTTGCGAATTAATTGTGTTGGCTCCAGATACGGAATAAGTAAAAGTCACGCTGGTTAAGGTTCCTAATCCTGAAACATCAACTTTTAGCGGTTGATTTGGACAACCATCCTTGACAGTGACAACTATATTTGATCCAGTTGGCAGGGGATTTACCGTGAAGGGAACTTTGAGAACTATAGATAATGAACAACCATTATTGATGTTAGTATTGGTTATATCGGTCATGTTAAAAGTTGTCAGTCCGGCTTTAGGTATATCAGTTGCAGGAATTTGAAAACTAGTTTTTCCAGTTGCTGGGTCAATAATTAATGGAATGGTTTTTAGGTTTACTATATTTGAGTTCTCCAATGAATAATTGATATTGATTGTATTCAATGATCCCAAACCGGATAGTTCTATTGTTGCAGGTTGTCCTTGGCAGACATCCTTAATGGTTACAATCATATTTGAAATATCGGGCATTGGATTTATGGTGAATTGTTTGCTTAGATTTGCCGTATTTGAACAGCTTGTGCTAGTATTGGTGATACTTGTAATTGTAATGGTAGATTGCCCTGCTTTTGGTACTAAATTTTTAGGAATTGTAATTCGGCCACGACCATTATTAATTGTTAAATCAAACTGTATGCTTGTTGCTATATTGTTTCCCGTTAAATTATAAAGGATTCTATAAATTCCATTTGTAAGATTTGAAGTCCCGCCAAAATCCACGTCTACATCATTTGTTTGGCAAACTGTTGCAATTGATAAGGTAGCATTATTAATTTGGGGTGTAGGATTTATGACCACAGGAACCGTTAGCAAGCCTGAAGCACAACCTGTCAGCAAGTTTACTTCTTTTACAAAATAATCTCTAGTCTGTAAAAGAGTTGTATTCGCTAATGGCACTGTACTTGATACGGTGTCAAACCATTGGTATTGGTTTCCTTGTGGCAACAAATTAGCTACGGTTGGATTATTCAAGGTACAAAAAGGAGGTTGAGTTGTAGCTGAAGGAACATTGGGCAATGGATTGACAATAAAACTGGTAGAAGGTTTGTCTACGGAGATAAAACAGCCAGTTATAGTGTTGGTAATGTTAGTTATATTAAAAGAGGTTGGTCCCGTAACTGAAATTTCGCTTGCCGGAATCAGAAAAGTACCACTGCCTGATACAACATTTACGGTAGCAATGTTGGAAGTTGCAATATTACTGCCCGAAAGATTGTAAGTGACTTCAATAGAGGTTAGATTTCCTAAGCCAGTCAAAGTAACTTCTGCCGATTGAGTTACACAGGTATTTTTAACCGTAAACACCAAATTGCTCATGTTTAATGGTGGATTTACAATGAAATCTTTTTTGAGTGTGGATGTACTTGGACAACCTGCAGCAGAGGTAATTTTGGCAATTGTAATTGTTGTGACACCAGTTCTTGAAATATAGGCCGCAGGAATTTGAAAAGGTGGGGTTGACACTCCACTAACAATATTCATTGTTGCCGGTATTCCATTTAGAGTATTGCTTCCACTTAAATTATATACAATGTCATAAACTCCATCCGTAAGATTGGATGTCCCCGAAAATTGAACTGTAGCATCAGAACCTAGACAAACAGGATCAATAGTAAGTGTGGCGGAATTAATTTTTGGACTTGGAAAAATGTGTAAAACATCTTGAATCGTACCATTGATAATACTGGAGCAAAAAACAGGATTGTTAGTCGAGGTGACATCTATTATGCTAATTGTATAATCTTGGACTTGAGTAAAATTTGATGTAGCGATTGGAAATGTCAAAATACCATTGGAGAAATTTTGGATGGTTGTAAATGATCTAACCCCTGCTATCAAATAATTAACGGTATAAGTCCCATTTGCAACAGCTTTCAATCCTTGTCTTAGAATTCCGGTATAAGTTGTGGTTGCCATGTTGTTTTCACACACGGGATTAGGGCTTATGGCCAGTGTTGCTCCCGTAAAATCCAATTGCTCCCCTATTGCAATCATTACGGTAGATGAACGTTCCCTGCAAACTCGATCATCCTTTGGAGGGTATACGGTATATGTAAAATAGTAATAACCAGCTCCTTTTGTATTGTATATGTTTTGAACGTTAATTGTAGAGTCTGTGCTATTGCTAATTTCCGAGGTTCCGGATTCTGTCCAAGTTCCACCTGCATCCTCACCACTTAACAGGCTATTATTTAGGTTCAAATTAGTGTAGGCTCCAACTTGGTTAGAGCATACGGATAAATTGCTTGGTGTACCGGGTTCCGGAGAACGATAAATGGATACGGAAACTTGCGAAGATATTTTTGGACAACTACCAATGGCATTTATGGTGTATTCATAGGAGTAAGTGTTATACGGAGGTGGAATAGCAGCGTCTAAATCGCCAGTAGCAGTATTTAAACCTCCTGCAAAATCAAGAGCTTTCCAAGTTCCTCCACTTTGTGGAGCCAAAACAGGCGCTCCTTTGAAAACTTGAAATAAACTATAAGAACGATCCGAACTACAAATAGAATTATTTGGTCCAGGAATTCCAGCATATCCACCAATAGTAACTTCTATTGTTGCAGTATTATCAATGCAGCCTAGGACACCGTTTACAGTATAGGTATAACGATATTTACCACTTTGATATACTTTTTGGGCATTTAAAACACCAGTGGCAGTATTTAATCCGCCAGAATTATTGTCGTCAGTCCAAGTACCTCCAATAGTATGTGTTGGATCTAAATACGTATTTAAATCAATAGACTGACTACTAGCATTTGCTATATCACAAACAGAAAAGCTTTTGTCATTTCCGGCACATTGGGCATTAATGTGTGTCGAAAAAGCAAAAAAACAGATAATCAAATAAGTAGGTAAAGTAAATTTGGAAAAGAAAAATAATTTTCGAACCATAAATTGTGATTAATTTTATCAAAAATAATCATTTTCAGAATTGAAAATACAGTTTTATTATTTTTAATCGATTAAAAATGCCTTTGGTATGAAAAAATGACATTTTAACAAAGGAATCCCTGTAACTTGAGAAGTTTTTATTTTTAAAAAAAAGTCAAGGAATTATTTTTATCTTAATTTTTCAAAACTTGGTTTTTTATTAATTTTAGGCTAGAGTTGTTAAATAATTGCCACTTTTTAAAACTTTAAACCTCAAGCAAAAAAAAAGCCTCGCAAATTGCGAGGCTTTCTATATCTAAAAAATCTAGAAATTATTTTTTCTCTGATTTTTCCATTTTAGCTTTCAATGCAGCTAATACATCATTGTTATCTCCTAAAGTTGCAGCTGGTGCATTTGTAGTAGATGCAGATGAAGTATTTTCAGTTGCAGCTTTCACGTTTTTCTCTTCTTCTTCACGGAAGATAGCAGTGTGAGAAGCAACTACTCTTTTGAATTCTTTGTTGAATTCAATTACTTTGAAATCAGCAGAATCACCTTTTTTCAATTTTTTACCGTCTTCTTTTTCAAGGTGACGAGTAGGAATGAAAGCAACGATATCTTCACCGAATTCTACAGTAGCTCCTTTGTCAACGATTTCAGAAATTTCACCATTGTGGATAGTTCCTACAGCGAAAGAATCTTCGTATTGATCCCAAGGATTAGCAGTAGTTTGTTTGTGACCTAAAGATAATTTACGTCCGTCAACATCTAATTCTAATACAACTACGTCTAATTTCTCAC
>Ga0308157_10000588_pt1 | contig 111279 bp, 93 predicted proteins | sample PhyBR1_FD_201035 | JGI IMG/M metagenome (GOLD analysis project Ga0308157, IMG submission 201035) | Phyllosphere microbial communities from UC Gill Tract Community Farm, Albany, California, United States - DLSLB.R1 | ecosystem: Host-associated > Plants > Phyllosphere > Unclassified | place...
CGATGGCGTTTTCCGCCAGGGTGCGCAACTCGATCAGGATGGTTTGCAGCGTCGTCTTGCACGACAGCTCGCCCATCAGCTCATAGACGTCCTCGCCGCCGACATTGGTGATGGCGAAGTTCGACAGGGGCACCACGCGCTGGGCCTTCAGCAGGAACTCGTTGAAGGCGTGGCGGTCGGCCTGTTCGGCCACGGGCCACAGCAGCACCGAACAGACGATCTGGGCACCGCCGACGCTGAGATAGACGGGCAGGTCGCCGTATTCGTGCATGGTCGCCAGCAGCACCGGCTCGGCGCCTTCCAGCACGCGCAGGGTCATCTCGCCGTCGCGGACCAGGGGCGAGCCGTCCAGCGCGTCCTTGATAGCCGGCACGGTCCAGGGGGTTTCGATCACGGCGTCCATGTGGTGGTCGTCTCCAGAAGTGATGGGATCAGAAGTGGGGCGGCGCGATCCGCCGGCAAGGTTACGGCCGGCCAAATGGGGGCCGCGCGTCGAATCGGTCAGGATGGCGCGGACGGCGGCCTTCACGTCGTCGCGTGCGGCCTCGGGCACCCAGAGCTCCAGCTTGACCAGCCCGGCCTCACGGCGCGCCTGTCGCCACGCACGGATGCGCTCGGTCGCGGCGGAGGAAGGGGCGGACGGCTTGGTCATGTTTCATGTAACGCGTAACATGAACGCTTGACATCGGGCAATGCAGGACGGAATTTCAAACCATGATCCGCATCATTCGGTCGCACCGCCTGTGTTTGCTCGCAGTCGGCGCGCGGCAGGCCTAGATAGTCGCCCATGTTCAAGAAGCTTTTCGGACAGTCGGACAAGGCCGCGCCCGCCCCGCATTTGGCGATGGTGCGCAACATCACCGTGGGCCGCACCGTGGCGCTGGACCCGCTGGCCTGGCGCCGGCTGGGCGAGGAGACGCATTTCACGTTGGACCGCGACGTGCTGGACATCACGGCCCAGGGTCTGGTCAGTTTGGACGGCGGGCAGTTCGTCCACCGCTTCTACACTGACGACCACGTCATGCTTCAGGCCATGAGCGACGACGAGGCGGGGGCGGTCAGCTATGACTTCAGCCTGTTCGTGCCCTGGAGTTCGGCCTATCCGCCGAATGAGCGCGAACGCCGCGTCTGGCGCGACCGCCTGTCGGCGCCGGTGTTTCATGGCGCGGCTGAGGACCTGCCCGACTATCCGCGCTTCTGGTTCGCCGAGAGCGACGCCATTCAGCCGCCCGTCACCCTGTGGGAGACCATCTGGGACGACCGCGCGGCGACGACGCCTTACGCCAGGATCTTCCAGACCTGTATGCTGTACGGGCGCGATCTGGCGGGCGGACGCGAACTGATGATCGCCCTGGAGCAGCAGCCGGAGGGCGGCGAGACGACGCACGAAATCATGATCGGCATTCCGCTGGAAATGGCCGAGTTCCGCGCCTGACGGCGCCTGGGGAGAAGCAAGATGTTTGACTGGTTCGGATTTCAGCAAGGGGCGATCGCCTTCCTGATCGCCTTCGCCCTGGCCGGGGTCTTCACCCTGGCGTTCAAGCTGATCTACCAGTGGGTCACGCCCTATCACGAGCATACGCTGATCCGGGAAGGCAACACGGCCGCCGCCATCGCCCTGGGCGGTGCGCTGATCGGCTATGTCCTGCCCTTGGCCTCGGCCCTGTCGCACACCGTCAGCCTGATGGAGTTCGCCGCCTGGGCCCTGCTGGCCGGCGTCATTCAGATCCTGGTCTTCGTCACCATCAGCCGCCTGGCCTTCCGCAACCTGGTCGTCCGCATCGAGGCGGGCGAGATCGCAGCGGCGGTCTATCTGGCCGCCATCTCCATCTGCGTCGGGCTGCTGAACGCCGCCTGCATGACGGCGTGAGCGCCATGACCAACCAAACGCCGACTGAAACCAAGACCATGCGCAAGCTGAAGCGCTCGCGCGTCCTGCATGTCAGCAGCCTGATGGCCACCGCCAGCTTCTCGCTGGCCGCCTGCGGCGCGCCTCAGGTCGCCGCGCCCGAGCCCGAGCCGGTTCAGGCCTACACCTCGCTGGAGGAATGCCGCGCCGCCAACGACCTCTCTGACGCCGAGTGCGATGCGGCCCAGGCCGCCGCGCAGAAGGCCGCCGCCGAGACCGCGCCGCGCTACGCCACACAGTCCGAATGCGAGGGCCAGTGGGGGCCGTCCCAGTGCCAGCCGAACCAGAGCGGTGGCGGCTCCTTCTTCACCCCGCTGCTGACCGGCTTCATCGTCGGCCAGATGCTGAGCGGCGGCGGTTATCGCGGCGGCGGCCCCCTGTATCGCGACCGGGACGGCCGTTATTCCAACGGCTATGGCGGCGGTTACACCTATCGCGACTATCGTACCGGCAAGACCCTGACCAACGGCCGCGAACACGGCGACGTGGCGCGTCAGGCTCCCAGCCGGGTGCAGAGCCGCACCACGGTCGTCTCGCGCGGCGGCTTCGGCGGCGGCGGACGCGGCTACGGCGGCTAAACCCGCTGCCTTTCTTCTGCTGCGCCAAAAAAGAAGGCGCCGGCGATCAGATCGCCGGCGCCGAAGTCATCGCTCAGGAGTGCGATGTGTCGGGTGTCAGAACTTGTAGCGGGCGCCCACGAAGACCTGGCGGCCGGTGTGGTGATAGACGTAGGTGCTGTCACGCACGCCATCGAGTTCGCTGTGGTTCTGGCGGTTGGCTTCGTCGGTCAGGTTGATGCCTTCAATCGACAGAGCCAGCTTCTCCGTCACGTTGAACGAGGCTGAGGCGTCGATGCTGAGCGTCTCGGTCTTGCCGGTGACGGCGATGCCGCGCGTGCCGCCGTTGGCTGCCGGAACCTGCTGATAATAGCTGTCGCGATAGGCGGCCGAGACGCGAGCGTTGAAGCGACCGTCGTCGTAATACAGCGTGGCGTTCCAGGCGTCAGGCGACAGGTTCACCAGATTGGCCGTGACATAGACGTTGCAAGCCGCCGTCGTGCAGTAGTCGATTTCCGACTCGACGTGCGTGAAGTTGGCCTGGACGCCCAGGTTCGAGAAGGCGCCCGGCAGGAAGGTGAAGGGCTGCTGGTAGCTGATCTCGAAGCCCGTCAGCGGACCGCCCGGCGTATTGGTGGGCGTGCTGAAGGTATATTCGTCGCCAGCCGGACGGTCGGGTGCGGCTGGGAAGGCTTCGGGGTTCATCGCCGTCAGTTCGGCGTAGGTCATCTTCTGCTGGGTCGTCTGCACATAGGTCGAGATATCCTTGTAGAAGACGGCGAAGGACAGCAGGGATTCAGGCGCGAAGTACCACTCCAGCGAGAGGTCGAAGGTGTCGGCGCGGTAGGGGTCCAGGTTGACGTTGCCCAGCGACGCCGTGCGGTTGGCCGCGCCGACCGCGCTCAGGGACAGGGTCGGCACCAGGCTGGTCACCGGCGGGCGCGACATGACGCGAGCGGCGCCGAAGCGGACCATGACGTTCTCGATCGGCTCGATCGACAGGTTCAGCGACGGCAGGATGTCGTCATAGGTGTTGGCGCCGCTGACGCGCGTCGTCACGCCGTTGAGGGCGGAATAGCCGGCGGCCTCGACCTCGGTATTGACCCAGCGCGCGCCGAAGTTGCCACGAACCGGCATGCTGGCCCATTCGGTGTTCCAGTCCAATTGAGCCCACAGGCCAGTGTCCTTTTCGGTCACATCGCGCCAGTTGCCCAGAGCGGTCGAGCCGTTCTCCAGACCCAACAGACGGAAGTCGCCGCCGGACACGCCGGTGTCGCATAGGCAGTCGGCGCCATAGGCCTTCATGATGGCGTCGAGGTTGGGCGAGATCCACGCGGTCGCCGACCCGGAGGGCAGGTCGAGGTTCTTGCCGAAGCCTTCGAGCAGATAGGTCAGGTCGCCGATCGAGGTCCCAGCCGGCATGGCGGGCGCGACGTTGGTCTTGCGCGCATAACCCGAGCCCTGGGACTGATATTCCTTGTAGCTGGCGCCGACCTTGAAGGTCATGCGGTCGTCGATGTCGAACTCGAAGCCGCCCTCGAAGGTGGTGTAGGTGTTGGATTGCTCGCTGGACAGGATGCGCAGTTCCGACTGCGGGGCCACGCCGCCGGGGGCGGGGCCGGTGATCGTCCACTGGTTCGGGTCGGTGACGTCGAAACCATAGACGATCTTGGGCAGATCGCGGTTTTCGCGGAAGTCGATCGACCAGCCGTCGCCGTCCTGATGGTCGATGATGGCGTTGACCTGCAGCGGGTTGCCGAACTCGGACTTGGAACGACCGGCCACGCCGCGGAAGCGCACAGTGTCCGAGAAGTCGTGTTCGACTTCCAGGGTGTATTGCGTGAATTCACTCTTCAGGATGTCGAAGCGTTCCTCGGTGCGCATGTCCATGTCATCGAGGCGCAGATAGACAAGTTCGCCCGTGTTCGGGTCGGCGATGGCTTCGACGATGTCGACCTGGGGCTTCCCGCCCTGGGAGGCGTTGCGGCTCAGCGACCAGGCTTCGAGGAAGTTCTCCTTCCGGGTCGAGTCGAGCTTGGAATACAGGCCATCCAGGCTGATGGTCGTCGCGTCCGACGGGCGCCACTGCAGCGACAGGGTCGCGCCGATGCGCTCCTGTTCATGGCTCAGCCGACCGTAACGGGGGATGCGCGGGTGGAACAGGCCGCCCGCCGCGTCCTTGCCGCCGGGCAGGGCGTCGGGGTTCTGGAAGCCGTTGTCGCCGCTGGCAGGCCCCCAGCGCACTGAGCTGAAGCCCTCTTCGATCGAGCTCTTGTCGCTGTAGGCCAGCGACAGCAGGGCGCCGAACTTGCCGTCCATCCAGGTGTTGGAGATCAGGCCAGCGAAGCGCGGGCTCCACTCTTCGGACAGGTCATTGTAGCCGCCCTGGGCCGAGGCGACGGCGGTGAAACCCGGATAGTCGAACGGACGCGCGGTGCGCAGATCGACGGTGGCGCCCAGCGAGCCTTCCTCGACCTCGGCCGAAGCCGTCTTGCGAACGGTGATGTTGTTGAACAGCTCGGAAGCGAAGACGTTGAAGTCGAAGCCGCGCCCACGGTTCACGCCGCCTGACGAGTCGGTCGCCCCGGTCGTGGCCTGGGCCTCGATGCCGTTGATGCGCGTGCGGGTGAACTCCGAGCTCAGGCCGCGCACGGTGATCGAGCGCCCCTCGCCGGCGTCGCGGTCGATGGACACGCCGGGGATGCGCTGGATCGACTCCGCCAGGTTGGTGTCGGGGAAGTCGGCGATGTCCTCGGCCGAGATGGCGTCGACGACGCCGGCTTCGCGACGCTTGATGTTCAGAGCGTTCTGCAGGCTGGCGCGGAAGCCGGTGACGACGATTTCATCGACGGTGGTGGCTTCCTGATCCGCGGATCCGGTGTCTTGCGCCTGAGCGGCGCCGGCCGCCAGAGCAAGGGTGAGCGCGCCCAGCGAGGCGCCAAGGGTCAGCGCATAACGCGCACGGGTAGCGTGTTGGGTCATCTGTGTCCTCCTCCCAGTTAGGCCTTTCGGGGATCGTGCGTCCCCGTTCCAGCCGCCGCGATCGCGGGAACCGGTGTCATTTGGCATTTGTCAGCCTCTGCTACCGGTGTCATACAAAGCTACGCACAGTTTCCAGCATGTGGCAAGACAATGGCGAACGTCGGTTGCCGCAACGCTGGAAGCCTTGATCGTGCCGACCAGAACACCAACGACCGACCGCAACAGATGGTCGGCGAACAGGGAGCCGACCATGCCGCCGCCACGACCGTCGCACGGGACGAATCGCTGTTCGCCCGACCGTCACTTCCGACAGCCTGATTTCCTGCTTCGAGTTCCTGCATGACCCAGCCGCTTCGCTTGAATCCTGATCGCCTGTTCCCGGCCGACGCTGACACGCGCAGCGTGGCGCGGCGCCTCTATGCCGAGGTCAAGGGCCTGCCCATCATCAGCCCACATGGTCACACGGACCCCAGTTGGTTCGCGGGTAACGAGAACTTCGCCAACCCGGCGGAGCTGTTGATCACGCCCGACCACTACGTCTTCCGCATGCTGCACTCGCAGGGGATGGCGATGGAGGACCTGGGGGTGCCGCGCGCTGACGGCGGGGCGGTCGAGACCGACCCGCGCACCATCTGGCGCCGCTTCGCCGAGAACTATCACCTGTTCCGGGGCACGCCGTCGCGCATGTGGCACGACTGGGTCTATGCCGAGGCCTTCGGCATCGATGTGCGCCTGTCGGCCGAGACGGCGGACCACTACTACGACGTCATCGACGCCGCGCTGAAGACGGACGCCTTCAAGCCGCGCGCCCTGTTCGACCGCTACAACATCGAGGTCCTGACCACGACCGAGTCGCCGCTCGACACGCTGGAGCATCACAAGGTCATCAAGGCCTCGGGCTGGAAGGGCCGGGTGCTGACCGCCTATCGCCCCGACCCGGTGCTGGACCCGGACTATGAGGGCTTCCGCGATAATCTGAAGGTTCTGGCGGAACAGACCGGTCGCGATACGATGAACTGGGAGGGCTATCTGCAGGCCCTGCGCGACCGCCGCGCCTTCTTCATCGAGATGGGCGCCACCTCGACCGACCACGGCCACCCGACCGCCTTCACCGCTGACCTGTCGAAGGCGGACGCCGAGGCCCTGTTCAAGCGCGTCTCGACCGCCCCGGCCAGCGCCGCCGACGCCGAGCTGTTCCGCGGCCAGATGCTGACCGAGATGGCCGCCATGTCGGTCGAGGACGGGCTGGTGATGCAGTTGCACCCCGGTTCGTTCCGCAACCATTCGGCCACGGTGTTCAACCGGTTCGGTCGCGACAAGGGCTGCGATATCCCGACCCAGACCGACTATGTGCGGGCGCTGAAGCCGCTGCTGGACCGGTTTGGTTCGGACACGCGCCTGACTCTGATCCTGTTCACGCTGGACGAGACCTCCTACAGCCGCGAACTGGCGCCGCTGGCCGGCCACTATCCGGCGCTGAAGCTGGGGCCGAGCTGGTGGTTCCACGACAGCCCCGAGGGGATGCGTCGCTTCCGCGAGCAGGTCACCGAGACGGCGGGCTTCTACAACACCGTCGGCTTCAACGACGACACGCGGGCCTTCCTGTCGATCCCGGCGCGTCACGACGTGGCCCGACGCATGGACTGCGGCTTCCTGGCCAAGCTGGTGGTCGAGCACCGGATGGAAGAGGACGAGGCCCACGAACTGGCCCACGCCCTGACCTATGGTCTGGTCAAGGCGGCCTACAAGCTGTGACCCGCCTGAATGAAGCGGCTTTGTCGGCTCTGCCCGCCGACGTCGCGCGTCCGGCCTATGACCGCGCGGCGGTGAAGACCGGCGTGGTCCATCTGGGCATCGGCGCCTTTCACCGCGCCCACCAGGCGGTGGTGTTCGACGACGCCCTGGCCAGCGGGGATCTGCGCTGGGGCGTGCTGGGGGCCTCGCTGAGGTCGCCCGGCGTACGCGACCAGCTGAACCCGCAGGACGGGCTCTACACCCTGGTCATTCGCGACGGAGCCGAGGAGCATCTGCGGGTGATCGGTGCCGGTCGCGGCGTTCTGGTGGGGCCGGAAGACCCAGCCGCCTTGGTCGCGGCCATGGCCGAGGCCGAGGTCCACATCGTCACCCTGACGGTGACCGAGAAGGGCTATCGCCTTGATCCGGCGACCGGCGACCTGCTGCTGGACGACCCGGATGTGGCGGCTGATCTGGCCGACATTTCCGCGCCTCGCACCGCGCCGGGCTTCGTCGTCGCGGCCTTGGCTGCCCGGAAGGCGGCGGGGCTGAAGCCCTTCACCGTCATCTCTTGCGACAACCTTCCGCACAACGGCCAGCGCATCCGGGCGGGTGTTCTAGCCATGGCCCGGCGCATTGATCCGGCTCTGGCCGAGTGGATCGAGGTCGAGGGGGCCTTCCCCCAGACCATGATCGACCGCATCGTGCCGGCCACCATTCCTGACGACATCGCCCGCCTGACCGCACGATTGGGCGTCGAGGATCAGGGCATGGTCAAGGCCGAGCCCTTCACCCAGTGGGTGATCGAGGACTGGTTCGCAGGCGAGCGGCCGGACTTCGCCGCCTTCGGTGTCCAACTGACCGACGCGGTCGCGCCGTGGGAGGACGCCAAGCTGCGTCTGCTGAACGGCTCACATTCGGCCATCGCCTACCTCGGCGCTCTATCCGGCTATGAACACGTGCATGAGGCCGTGGCGGTCCCGGCCTTCCGGGCCTTCATTGAGGCCCTGTGGGACGAGGCGCAGACGACGCTGAGCCCGCCGCCGGGGCTGGATGTGGCGGCCTATCGCGAGGAGCTGATGGCCCGCTTCTCCAACTCGGCCCTGATGCACCGGACGCGTCAGATCGCCATGGACGGGTCGCAGAAGCTGCCGCAGCGCCTGCTGGCGGGGATGGCTGAACGTCTGGCCGCCGGGCAGGGGATCGAGGCCCTGGCGCTAGGCGTCGCGGCCTGGATGCGTTGGCAGGAAGGCGTGACCGAAAGCGGCGAGGCCGTGGTGGTCGACGACCCGCTGGCGGCCCGCACGGCCGAACTGATCGCGGCGTCCGAAAACGATGAGGCCGAGGTCCGCGCCCTGCTGACTCTGTCGGCGGTCTTCCCTGAGGCTCTGGTCAAGGACCCCCGCTTTGTCGAAGCGGTCACTGGCGCCTTCCTGTCGTTGAGAGAGCATGGCGCGGTCGAGGCCGCGCGCCGTATGACGGAGTAGATCATGAGCCGCGTCCTGATACTGAACCCCGCTGATGACGTCGCCATCGCACTGGACGACATCGCCGTGGGCGAAACGCCCGAAGGCTTGGACGCGTCCGCGCGGGCCGATATCGCCACCGGACACAAGATCGCACGGCGTGCGGTAGAGGAAGGCGGTCTTGTCCGTCGCTATGGTCAGGTCATCGGCCGGGCCAAGGTCGCCATCGCGGTCGGGGATCACGTCCATGTCCACAACCTGGCCATGGCCGAGGACGGGCGTGAAGCTGAGGTGGGGGCGGACGTTCACCCGCCGGAGACCCTGTCAGGCGCGACCTTCAACGGCATTGTTCGTGCGGACGGTCGGGTCGGGACGCGGAACTACATCGGCGTCCTGACCAGCGTGAACTGCTCGGCCACGGTGGCGCGGCGGATCGCCGACGCCTTCCCCGACGCCAGCCTGCCCAAGGGCGTGGACGGGGTAGTGGCCTTCACACATCAGGGCGGTTGCGGCGGCTCTTCGCTGTCCAGCGACACCACCCTGTTGCAGCGGACGCTGGCGGGATACGCCCAGCATCCGAACTTCCATTCGATCCTCATTATCGGTCTGGGCTGCGAGGCCAATCAGATTCCGGCCTGGCTGGCCAATGAAGGTCTGGAAGCTGGGCCGACCTTGCGCGCCCTGACCATTCAGGAGGCCGGCGGCACGACCCGCGCCATCGAGGCGGGGATCGAGGTCGTGCGTGAACTGGTGGCCGAGGCCGCCAAGGTCGAGCGCCAGCCGGTGTCGGCCTCGCACCTGACGGTCGGCCTGCAATGCGGCGGGTCGGATGGCTGGTCCGGCGTCACCGCCAATCCGGCGCTGGGGGCGGCGGTCGACCTGCTGGTCGCGCACGGCGGCTCGGCCATGTTGTCCGAGACGCCCGAGATCTGGGGCGCGGAGCATCTGCTCCTGCGCCGTGCGGCCTCTCAGGCCGTGGCGGATCGGCTGAACGCGCGTCTGGAATGGTGGCGGGCCTATGCCGACAAGCACGGCATGGAGCTGAACAACAACCCGTCGCCCGGCAATCTGAAGGGCGGCCTGACGACGATCCTTGAGAAGTCCCTGGGCGCGGTGGCCAAGTCGGGCTCGACGCCGCTGAATGACGTGATCGGCTATGCCGAGCCGCTGACGGCCAAGGGACTGAGCTTCATGGACAGCCCGGGCTATGACCCCTGCTCGGCGACGGGGCAGATCGCCTCGGGCGCCAATCTGATTGTCTTCACTACGGGGCGGGGCTCGGTCTTCGGCGCCAAGCCCGCGCCGTCGATCAAGGTGGCGTCGAACGCCAAACTGGCGAGCTGGATGGACGAGGACATGGACATCGACGCTTCGCCGGTGCTGTCCGGCGTGGCGATGGAGGAGGTCGGGCGCGCCATCTTCGAGCGGATGCTGGCGGTGGCTTCGGGCGAACCGTCGAAGTCTGAGGCTCTGGGCATCGGCGACAACGAATTCGTGCCCTGGCAGGTCGGCGCCTATCTCTAGGCGCCGACGCTACCCCTGATCAGCCTTCCAGCGTCTCGATCAATTCGCCCATGTTCCTGATGAACACCTGGGTGGAGACGCATTCGACCGGATAGTCGGTGTTATAGGGCGAGGTGTCCCACAGGTCGCCGACGCGGGTGGTCTGATACTCGCCGCCCGTCACCGCCGCCGGGGCCTCGCCGATATAGGGGTTGGAGGTCGTGGTCAGCGGCGAGGGCCAGTAGCCGCGTGCGTTCAATCCGGCGACCAGTTCGGCGGCGCGGCCCGGGGCGGGCCTGGCCAAGCGGCGGGCGTCTGACGACATGTCCCAGACGTCCACGTCCTGAAGGGTGAAATACTTCGGCAGGTGCAGCGTGCCGGGGCGGGCCTTTAGCGGCGAGTTGCGGCTGGCTTCGTCAGGCGACTGGGCCGCCAGTTCCTCGTACTCGCGGCGCAGGGCGGCGGTGTCGACGTTGCGGAACGAGCCGTAGTGGACGATCAGGTTGTTCGGGTTGGCGTCGGCGTAATACTGGCCGTTGGTGATGTTGGACCCGCGGCGGTGGATATAGACCGGGGTGTTCGAGCCTTCGAGGATGAAGGTCGGGTGGGTGCGGCCCGGCGCGATCAGGTTCTGAGGCGTCTTGACCTGATCCAGCCAGTCCAGGGCCTCGGGCAGGCGCGCCAGGTATTTGCGATCGCCGGTCAGGCGATAGAAGCCCAGCATCGACTTGATGTTGGCGCCTGTGGTGTGGGTGGCGAAAGCCTGAGGTTCAATGGTGCGGGCGCCGGCGGGCTTCAGCGTGTCGGGGAAGTGCTGCAGGCCCCACGCCGGTTGCGGCATGGGCTGCTGGGTCTTCACATAGATGTCCATGCCGCGATGGATGGCGTCCAGCAGGCGCGCATCGCCGCGACCGTTCACCGCCAGACCCTGATAGGCGTAGAGCAGGAACTCCAGGTTCTCGCCCGCCACGTCGTCGTTGAAGGTGATGTAGGGAGTGTAGTCCTCGTGGCCGTGGACGCCTCCGCCCTGGACGAAGGGATAGCGTTGGGGCCAGCCGCCGTTGGCGTACTGGGCGTCGAGGACGAACTGGATCGCCTTGTCCAGCGGGGCTCGATACTTGCGCTCGCGCTTCTCCAGATAGACCCGCAGCAACAGTTGCGAGGCCTCGGCCGTGCCGGCGTCGTCGAAGGTGGCGTTGCCGTAGTAGCGGTGGAATTCCTCCATCCGCCAGGCGTTCTTGCCATAGGTGGCGTACCAGCGCTTGAGCGCCTCTTCGCCCGCCGTGTCGATGACATAGTTCCAGCCGCCCGCCGGGTGCTGGCCGCGCACCAGGGCGTCGGTGGCGGACTTGGCGGCCTGATAGAACTGTTCATCGCCGGTGGCGTGATAGGCGTCCAGATAGAGGTGGCCGACCGTCGCCGTGCCGGGCGGCTGGACCCAGATCATGGTCGGCGAGGCTTCCAGTTCGCCCCAGCGGCGCGAGAAGTCGGGCAGGACATTCCAGACATAGCCGCCCTCGACGGCGGCCTCGTCGGTCATGAAGCGGGTGGCGCGCTTCATCGCCGCCAGGACGGCGGCGCGGTCGGGCGCGGCCTGCATGACGGATTTAGCGAGGGCAGGAGCGGAAGCGGCCGTGAAGGTCGCGGCGGCGCCGGCGGCCAGCAGGGCGCGGCGGTTCATGAGCGTCATGGTGTCTTCCTCGGATGCGTCGCCTGGCAGCTCTGACGGCTGCTTGAGTTGGCGAAGCTAAACATGGATGACACCGGTTTCCTAGTGCCGATGCACGGCTGAAAACGCGCCGGTTTTCACGAAACCGTCAGCGGCGGATGTCGAAGCCGCCGTCGCTCATAGCCGCGCGCACCTCGGCGGCGGTGAACAGGTTGAAGTCGCCGGGCACCGAGTGTTTCAGGCCCGCCGCCGCCAGGCCGAAGTCGAGCGCTTCCTGATCGGACCAGCCGCTCCACAGGCCGAACAGGACGCCCGAGGCAAAGGCGTCGCCGCCGCCGACCCGGTCCACGACGCCGGTCATGTGGATGGCGTCGGTCGCGGTCTCGATCACGCCGCCGTCGGCGCCCCGCGTCAGCATGACGGCCGACAGGGCCTGATCGGCGACGCTTTCCTGAACTCGCAGGGTGCAGGCGATGCGTTGCAGACGGGGGTAGGCGTCGAAAGCGGCGGCGGCCGCCAGGCGGCGGCGCGCATGGGGATCGGCGTCCTCGAACTTGCGGCCCAGCACCAGGGCGAAGTCGCGGTCGTCGGCGAAGGCGATCTCGGCCCCGGCCAGCATTTTGCCGAGCGTCGCGGGAGGATCGCCGGCCCATTGCTCCCACAGCTTGCCGCGGAAATTGCCGTCGTAGCTGATGCGCACGCCCTTCTTCACGGCGGCCTCGACCAGTTCGACCGCTGCGCGAGAGCCGTTGGGACCGGTGGCGGGGGTGACGCCCGAGACGTGCAGCCACTCATAGCCGTCGAGCAGGGCGTCCCAGTCGAAGGCGTCGGCGACGCGCTCGACAAAGGCCGAACCGGCGCGGTCGTAGAGGACCTCCGACGGACGGCGCACGGCGCCCGGCGTCAGGAAGTAGAGGCCCATGCGGCCCGGCGCGAAGACCACGGGCGTGGTGTCCACGCCGTAGCGCCGGACTTCGTCACGCGCGGCCTGACCCAGGGCGTTGTCGGGCAGGACGGTGGCCATCGCCGCCGGTGCGCCGAAGCGGGCCAGGGCGACAGCGACATTGGCCTCGGCCCCGCCCGGACGCGCGGTCAGGGCCGGGGACTGCAGCAGCAGCTCGTTCTGGTTCGGACTGAACCGCAGCAGCATCTCGCCGAAGCAGAGAATTTTTGAGTTCGGGCGAGGGTTGCTCATGATCGGAACGCTAGCGCGGGATCAGCGCGCCAGCCAGCCGCCGTCGACCGGCAGGGTGATGCCCTGCACATAGTCGCTGGCGTGGCTGGCCAAGAAGACGGCGGCGCCGCCGATGTCCGACGGATCGCCCCAGCGGCCGGCGGGGATACGGCCCAGGATTTCCTTGGAGCGCACCGGGTCCTCTTGCAGGGCCTGGGTGTTGTCCGTGGCGAAGTAGCCCGGGGCGATGGCGTTGGCGTTGATGCCATGCTTGGCCCACTCATTGGCCATCAGCTTGGTCAGGCCCGCTACGCCGGACTTCGATGCCGTGTAGGACGGCACGCGGATGCCGCCCTGATAGGACAGCATGGAGGCGGTGTTGATGATCTTGCCGCCGCGTTGGTCGGCGATCATGCGCCTGGCGGTCGCCTGGCTGAGGAAGAAGAGGACCTTGAGATTGACGTTCATGACGTCGTCCCAGTCCTGCTCCGAAAAATCCACGGCGTCGGCGCGGCGAATGATGCCGGCGTTGTTCACCAGAATGTCGACCGGGCCGAGGGCGGCGGTCGCCTCGTCCAGGACGCGCTCTACCGGTTCGATCGAGGTCAGGTCGGCCTGGATCGAGACGCCCTTGCGGCCCTTGGCCAGCACCTTGCCGACCGTATCATCCGAAGCGCGTCGAGCGACCGAGGCGACGTCGGCCCCCGCAGCGGCCAGGGCCAGGGCGATGCCCTGACCGATGCCCGTATTGCCGCCGGTGACCAGCGCGACCTTGCCGGTCAGATCAAAAGGATTGGCCATGCCCATAGGTCCTTACTTCAGCTGACAGATGTCGAGCTTGTCCATGTCGGTGTAGTCGAGGTTCTCGCCGCCCATGCCCCAGATAAAGGTATAGTTCGACGTGCCTGCGCCCATGTGAATCGACCACGGCGGACAGATCACCGCCTCGCCGTCGGCGACGACAATGTTGCGGGACTTGTCCGGCTCGCCCATGAAATGGAAGACGCGGTCGTCCTCGCCCAGGCCGAAGTAGAGGTAGGCCTCGGAGCGGCGGTCGTGAATGTGCGGCGGCATGGTGTTCCACACCGAGCCCGGCTTCAGCACCGTCACGCCCAGCAGCAGCTGGCAGGACTTCACCTTGGCCGGGACGATGTACTGATAGATGGTCCGCTCGTTGGAGGTTTCCAGCGCGCCCATCTCCAGCGGCACGGCGTCGGCGATCGAGATCTTGGTCAGGTCGTAGCGGGCGTGGGCCAGGGTCGCGACCAGATAGAATTTGGCGGGCTTGGCAGCGTCCTTCGAGGTGAAGGAGACGTCGACCGAGCCCATCGGCACATAGGCGCCGTCGCGGAAGCCCAGTTCCAGAACCTCGCCGTCGACGGTGACCGTTCCGGGGCCGCCGATGTTGATGACGCCCAGTTCGCGGCCTTGCAGGAAGGGTGCGCCGGCCAGGGATTCCGGCACGGAATGGGTCGGCAGGGTCAGGGGGCTTTCCGTCGGGGTCGCGCCGCCCATGATCATCCGCTCATGGTGCGAATAGTTCAGGCTGATCTTGCCCGGAGCGAACAGGCCCTCGATCAGGTAGCGATCCCGCAGTTGCTGGTTCGAGGCGCCGTCCATCATGTCGGGATGGGTGGCCTGATAGACCTTGTCGTACATGGGGTCGTACATGCGGGGCTCCCTGGGAACTCGCGGCGGATCTTGCGTCCGTCCTTCGGTGGACTAGGTAACCGGTGTCATAGTAGGATGCAATCGGTTAGACCATAATCGTCGGGATCAGCCCGGCATCGCTTCGTCTTGAGGACACGCCCATGAAGATCGCTCTCATCATCGAAAACAGCCAGGCCGCGAAGAGCGAAGTGGTTCACACCGCCCTGACCGCCGTTGCAGAGCCCCTGGGCCATCAGGTCTTCCACTACGGCATGTACGCGCCCGAGGATAAGGCCTCGCTGACCTATGTCATGAACGGTCTGCTGGCGGGCATCCTGCTGAACTCGGGCGCCGCCGACTTCGTCGTCACGGGCTGCGGCACGGGCATGGGCTCCATGCTGGCCTCCAACTCCATGCCGGGCGTCTTCTGCGGCCTGGTGATCGATCCCACCGACGCCTTCCTGTTCGGTCAGATCAACGACGGCAACGCCATCTCCATGCCCTACGCCAAGGGCTTCGGCTGGGCCGCTGAACTGAACCTGCAAGATGTCTATCGCAAGCTGTTCGAGGGCGAGCGCGGCCTGGGTTATCCCAAGGAACGCGCCGAGATCATGGCCAAGAACCGCGGCATCCTGAAGAACCTGAAGGCTGTCACCTGCAACGACATGCTGACCGTCCTGAAGGCCATCGACCAGGACCTGCTCAAGGCCACCATCGCGGGTGAAAAGTTCCAGGAATACTTCTTCGCCAACGCCACCGACGAGGGCATTCGCGAGTACCTGAAGGGTGTCCTCAGCGCCTAAATCGGGCTCTAAACGGCAATCAGAGAAGGCGGTCGGCGCGCAGGCGTCGACCGCCTTTGTCGTTGTGGTTGGCTCAGTGTTCCAGGGGCGTGGCGGAATGGCGCACGACCAGGGCTGGACGGACCTCGGGCTGCTGCAGCTTGGCCGGATCAACGCCGCGGGTGGGGGCCAGCAGCTTTTCGGCGGCCATGCGACCCATGTCGCGAATGGGCAGGCGAACGGATGTGAGGTTCGGCCAGGCCCGCGCCGCCATCGGCAGGTCGTCGAAGCCCACGATCGATAGGTCGCGCGGCAGTTCCATCCCGCGCTCACGCGCCGCCTGCATGACGCCTAAGGCCATGTCGTCGTTCAGGGTGAAGATGGCGGTCGGCGGCTGGGGCAGGGACAGCAGGGCATGGCCCGCCTCGACGCCGGATTCGTAGGTATAGGCGCCCTGCAGGTCATAGGCGGCGGGGACGTCGATGCCGCGTTCCGCTAGGGCGTCGATGAAGCCCTGGCCCCGGACGACCGAGGACCGGAACGAGGCCAGGCCGCGCACCAGGGCGATGCGCCGGTGGCCCAGATCAGCCAGGTGTTGCGCGGCTTCGGCGGCGCCGATCCAGTCGTTGGTCACGACCATGTTCTGGGGCTCGTCCAGCGTCAGGGAGGCGATGCGGACATAGGGGCAGTCCAGTTCGCGCAGCAGCTCGATCACCGAATCATCCTCGGATACCGAGGGCGGCATGATGACGCCGAACAGGCGCTGACGCTCGATGAAGCCGCGAATGTCCTTCAACAGGGTGGGGGAGTTCCGGCTGCAAGGATGGACGACCAGCTCAAAGCCCGACCCCTTCAGCGCGTCCAGGATGCCCTGCTGCATGTTGACGACATAGGTGGGGCTGGGCTGGTCGTAGATCATCCCGACCAGGAAAGACCGGCGAAACGCCAGGCCGCGCGCCTGCGGGTCGGGGACGAAGCCCAGTTCGTCGATCGCCGCCTGGACCCGCTCACGCGTGTCCTCTCGCACGAAAGGCGACTGGTTTATGACGCGGGAAACCGTCTTCTTGGAGACCTCAGCCACGCGGGCGACGTCGTTTATGGTGGCGCGCTTGCCTGTCTTCATCGCCCGCGAATCGTCTTCCGACAACAGCGTTCCCCTTCGTGTCCTTATTCGACCATAAGGCATAGCCCCGCTGGCGGTCGCGCGCCATGGGGTGTTTTCAAGGCGGATTGACACCGGTTTCCTAACCCGACCATTATCCGGCGTTTTCCAATGGGGCGTCATTTGACCGACCAGATCATTCTTTCGGAGCGCCGCGCATGACGGCGAGCCCTGTTCAGACGCCGGACGCCGATCAGGCTGTCGCCGAGACCTTCGTCAGCGGGCGCCTCGCCGCGCGAGCCGTGACCGACTATCCGGGCGAGAAGCCCGAGCAAATGGCGCGGTCCTACGCCATTCAGGACGCCGCCATCGCCCTCTACCCGGACCGGGTCGTGGGCTGGAAGGTCGGCGGCGTGCCTCCGGCGCAGCAGTCGGCGCTGGGCATCCATCGCCTGGCCGGCGCCATCTTCGCAGGAAACGTCTGGACCGCAGGCGAGGCCCCGACGCCTCTGCCGGCGATCGAGGGCGGTTTCGCCGCTGTCGAGGCCGAGTTCATCGCCCGCATCGGCGCGGATGCGGACCCGGCCAAGACCGACTGGACCATCGAGGAAGCCGCCGATCAGATCGACGCCGTCTTCCTCGGCGTGGAGCTGGCGGGCAGTCCGCTGTCGGCCATTAACGACCTGGGCTCGGCCGTGGTCGCCTCTGATTTCGGCAACAACGGCGGTCTGGTGATCGGCCCGGAACTGACCGATTGGCGCGAGCGTATGGACGCGATCGAGGTCGAGACCGTCATCGACGGCGTCAGCGTAGGCAAGGGCGGCTCGCTGTCGCTGGCAGGGGGCGCGCTGGAATCGGTGCGCTTCCTGCTGGAGCACTGCGCACGCTGGGGCCGTCCCCTGACGGCGGGGACGCTGATCTCGACCGGCGCCGTGACCGGGGTTCACCGCATCTACGCCGGCAGTGAATCGACGTGCGTGTTCGACGGCGTGGGAGAAATTCGCTGCACGGTCGTCAAGGCCGCGCCGCACTCGACACAAGACTAGTATCAACATCAGCGCGAACTCGTCCGCCGTTCAGGGCGGTCAAGAAGACGGGACGCGCGAGGAAACCAAGGGAATGGGTCTCGTACCATGAGTGACGCTTCGAAAGCCGCACCCGCCGGGGAGGGGCCGATCCGCGTGACGGCGCCGCCGGCGGGCAAGTACCGCTGGATCGTGATGTGGCTGCTGTTCGCCGCCATGGTCATCAACTACGTCGACCGTCAGATGATCGGCTTCCTGAAGCCGACGCTGTCGACCGAGTTTGGCTGGTCCGAGACGGACTATGCCGACATCGTCTTCTGGTTCCAGGCCTCCTACGCCGTCTTCTACCTGATTTTCGGTCGGGTGATGGACAAGATTGGCGCGCGCTGGGGTCTGGGGATCGCCTTCCTGATCTGGCAGATCGGCCACATGATGCACGGCGCCGCGCGCGACCTGTCGCACTTCATCATGGCGCGCATGATCCTGGGTGTCGGTGAGGCCGGCGGCTTCCCTGGCGGCATCAAGGCTGTGGCTGAGTGGTTCCCCAAGAAGGAACGCGCCTTCGCCACGGGCCTGTTCAATGCCGGCACCAATATCGGCGCCATCGTCACCCCCCTGCTTATCCCGGTGCTGGTGCTCAGCTTCGGCTGGCAGATGGCCTTTGTGGTCACTGGCTTGCTGGGACTGATCTGGCTGCCGATCTGGCTGATTGTCTATCGCCGTCCGCGTGAACAGAAGAACCTGACCCAGGCCGAACTGGAATGGATCGAGCAGGACCCCGCCGACACCGTCGAGAAGATCGGCTGGAAGAAGCTGCTGACGGTCAAGGAAACCTGGGCCTACGCGGCGGGCAAGTTCCTGATCGACCCGATCTGGTGGATGTTCCTGTTCTGGCTGCCTGACTTCCTGGGCAAGAGCTACGGTCTGGACCTGAAGACCTTTGGTCCGCCCATCGTGGCCATCTATCTGCTGTCGGATGTCGGTTCGGTCGGCGGCGGCTGGCTGTCGGGGCGGTTCATGAAGATGGGCATGAGCCTGAACAAGGCGCGCAAGCTGACCATGCTGATCTGCGCCCTGTGCGCGGTTCCGGTCGCCTTCGCCGCCTTCGCGTCCAACCTGTGGGTGGCGGTGCTGATCATCGGTCTGGCCACGGCGGCGCACCAGGGCTTCTCGGCCAACCTCTACGCCTTCCCCGGCGACGTCTTCCCGCGCTCGGCGGTGGGATCGGTCGTCGGCATCGGCGGGATGCTGGGCGGCATCGGCGGCATGATCATGGCCAAGTACGCCGGCTTCGTCCTGGACAAGATCGGCACCTACACGCCCATCTTCGTGGTCGCGGCCTCGGCCTATCTGGTGGCCCTGCTGGTGGTTCACCTGATCTCGCCAAGATACGAACCGGCCAAGATCGGATGATCTGACGCCGAGAGGGGCGCTCGTCTGAGGGGGCGGGCGCCCCTCTTCAATTCTGGAGGAGGCGGAAGTGGATCTGCATCGACGTGGTTTGCTGACGATGGGCGCGGCGATCCCGGCCCTGACTGCGGCCTTGCCCGCTATTGCGGCGGCTCAGACTGTCGCGCCGCCCGATCCGACCGAGGTGGTCCGCCTGTGGCCGAATGGCGCGCCGGGCGGGGAGGGGGTGACGGTCATCCCCGTCGTGCCCGAGCGCTCGACCGATCCCGCCTATCGCGACCGCTACGCCCAATACACCACCGATCCGATCATGACGGTGATGCGGCCTGACAAGCCCAACGGCTCAGCCATGCTGCTGATCCCCGGCGGCGGCTATCGCTGGTCGGTGCTGGACAAGGAGGGTTTCGACGTCGCCCGTGTTTTCGCGGCCAGCGGCACGACCTGTTTCGTCCTGCGCTACCGCCTGCCCGCCGATGGCTGGACTGCGGGGGCCGACGCGCCCTTGCAGGACGCCCAGCGCGCCATCCGCCTGATCCGCAGCCGCGCGGCCGAGTTCGGCGTTCGGCCTGATCGGATCGCGGTGCTGGGCGCCTCGGCGGGCGGGCATCTGGCCGGACTGGCCAGCGCACGGACGGATGCGGCCTATGCCCCGGTTGATGCGGCGGACGAGGTCTCGCTGCGCCCTGACCTGACGGTGCTGATGTATCCGGTGGCGACCATGACCGACCCGCACGTCCACGCGGGATCGCGGACGCACCTGTTGGGCGCGGCGCCGAGCGAGGAACGCATCGCCGCCTATTCGCTGGAGCGGATGACCTGGGCCGGGGCTGCGCCCATCTTCCTGCTGCACGCGATGGACGACGCCTCGGTGCCGGTCGAGAACAGCCTGATGCTGCTGTCCAGGCTGAAGGCGGCGTCGGTGAAGGCCGAGGCCCACCTGTTCCAGGAAGGCGGGCATGGCTTTGGCGTTCGGTTGATCCAGGGACGGCCCGCTGCAGTCTGGCCTGAGTTGGCGCGCGCCTGGGCTGCCCGTCTGGACTTTCCGCTCTAGGTTCCCGGCTGGATGTAGGGGATGGCCGAGAAGAAGGCCCGCTCGTCGCCGCGCGGGTCGTTCGCCATCCGGGGCTCCAGGTCGAACAGCAGGGTCTGGCGCGTCGGCAACTCATAGCGGTCCCAGCGCGGCAGGCCCGCGTGGTTGGGATCACCGGTGCGCGCCAATGCGATGAAGGCGTCGCTCATCTTATCCGACACGGCCTGAGCGCCCGGTCCGTTCGTGCGCGATCCGGCCCCATTCACATTGTCGAACACCAGGGGGATGTCCGCGGTGTGGAAGGCGCCCTTGCGGCCTGACGCCGTCTCGCCGGGGAAGTCTAACTGATAGACCCAGGCGGGGGCTCCGGCCTTGGCCCGTTCTTCGGCCTCGATCACCGCGCCGCGCCAAGAGCGCCCGGCTGTGGTGGCGGCGATCAGCACCTGATCCGGCGACCAGTCGGGGTGCATCCGGCGATAGCCCGCTATGACGGCCTCGGGCGTGATGTCGATGCGCATGACGCCGGGCGACAGACGGGCGGGCAGGGTATCCCAGGTCAGCCCGACATTCTTGGGATCATTGCCCATGAAGCCGAGGGTTTCCTCGCGCGTATTGCCGATGATCATGGGGATGCTCAGCCCCTGCGGCGCGGCGTCGGGATAGAAGGGGTGGCGCGGCAGGCTGCGGAAATCCAGCACGGGGCCGAAATAGAGGCCGCCGTAGCCGAGGATGGGGTCTTCGACGCCCTGGGCTTCCAGCAGGCGTTCGACGGGCAGGCTCGCGGCCTCGTGAGCACGATCGGGCGTCAGGCCGAGCGCCGTCAGCCAGGCGGTCGCGCGGGTCGTGGCGTTGACGGGGCCGGACGCCGTGACCTGTTGGCCGCTCATGGTGGCGGCGCGGTGGAACAGGCCGCGGGCGGCGGGCATGGCCATCAGGGTCGCGATCTTGGCGCCGCCGCCCGACTGGCCGAAGACCATGACGCGGTCGGGATCGCCGCCGAAGGCCGCGATATTGTCGCGCACCCAGCGCAGGGCCAGGATCAGGTCCAGTTGGCCCACATTGCCCGAGTCCTCGAACCCCGGCGTCAGCCGCGCCAGATAGGCGTAGCCGAGGGCGTTCAGCCGGTGGTTCAGGGTCACCACCACCACGTCGCCGCGCGCGGCCAGCCGTGCTCCGTCATAGAGGGGGTCGGAACCTGACCCGCTCGAATAGGCGCCGCCGTGGATATAGACCATGACCGGTCGACGACCTGCATCGAGACCCGGCGTCCAGACATTGAGGAACAGGCAGTCCTCGCTCTGGTTCGCCTCGTCCCCCCGTTGAAGGCTGGCGGCGCCATAGTCGAAAGCGAGGGCCGGATCGCGCCACGGCGTGGGCGGCTCGGGCGGCTGGAAACGAAGCGTCGGCGCGCCGTAGCGAATGCCCTTGAAGACGCTGATTCCGTCCTGGCGCTGGCCGATGACTGGTCCGGCCGTCGTGACAGCGCGCGGGTCGGAGGGCTGGGCGTAGCTGGCGGCGGCGGTCGCCGTGGCGGCCAGACCCGCCAGAACCGCAACGCGTCGCGTCATCATGGTCATCCCTCCCAAGAAACCGGTGTCATGCCTGTAGCAGGCAATGGACGGCGAGCTCCAGAGGCCCGTCGCAAAGGCGTCAGGCGTCAAACCTGTCCAATCTGTAACTTGTCGAGGGGGAGGGGAAACCGTCAGTGTGAAGTGTCTTTTACATATGCGGGGGCGCTTCATGCTGACGATCAACAATCTGGTCCATGTCTACGGCAACGGGACACGGGCTCTGGACGATGTCAGCCTGGCGATCCCGACCGGGATGTATGGCCTGTTGGGTCCGAACGGGGCGGGCAAGTCGACGCTGATGCGCACCATCGCCACCCTGCAAAGCCCGACCTCGGGCGAGATCCGCTTCGGCGACATCGACGTGATCCGCCAGCCGGAGTTGCTGCGTCGAACCCTGGGCTATCTGCCGCAGGACTTCGGCGTCTATCCGCGCGTTTCGGCCTACGACATGCTGGATCACATGGCGGTGCTGAAGGGCATCGCCGACGGCAAGGACCGCAAGCAGACGGTCGAAGCCCTGCTGAACCAGGTCAATCTGTGGAGCGTCCGCAAGAAGGCCCTGGCCGGCTTCTCGGGCGGGATGCGCCAGCGGTTCGGCATCGCTCAGGCCCTGATCGGCAATCCGCGCCTGATCATCGTCGATGAGCCGACGGCCGGTCTGGACCCGGAAGAGCGCAACCGCTTCCTCAACCTGCTGGCCGAGATCGGCGAGAACGTGGTGGTCATCCTGTCGACCCACATCGTCGAGGACGTGGCCGACCTGTGCCCGCGCATGGCGGTGCTGGCGGGCGGCAAGATCCAGTTGGAGGGCGCGCCGCTGGAGCTGATGAAGCAGATGTCCGGCCGCGTCTGGAAGAAGGCCATCGCCAAGGAGGCCCTGCCGGAGCACCGCGCCCGTTTCGAGGTCATCTCGACGCGCCTGTTCGCCGGGCAGACCGTGATCCACGTCCTGGCCGACGCCAAGCCGGGCGAGGGCTTCGAGCCGGCCTCCGGCGGTCTGGAGGATGTCTATTTCTCGACCCTGGCCGCATCGCGCCGCCCCACCGCCGCTCAAGCTGCCTGAGGCCCGGATCATGTTCGGGAAAGTCGCGGCCTTTGAGTTCCGCTATCAGCTTCGCCAACCCGCCTTCTGGGTTATTTCCATCCTGTTCTTCCTGCTGAGCTTCGGCTCGGTCGCCAGTCCGAACGTCAGCGTCGGGTCGGGCGGCAACGTGTTCAAGAACGCGCCGTTCGCCATTGCTCAGGCCCATCTGATCTTCAATCTGTTCTTTATGCTGGCGACGACGGCCATTGTCGCCAATGTCGTCGTGCGTGACGCCACGACGGGCTTTGGCCCCATGATCCAGTCCAGCCGGTTGTCGAAGTTCGACTACCTCTACGGGCGTTTCCTCGGCGCTTTCGCCGTGGTGGGCTTGGCCTTCCTGAGCGTCGCACTCGGCATCTTGATCGGCACGCTGATGCCTTGGGTGGACAAGGAGACGGTCGGTCCCTTCCGTCCGCTGGACTATCTCTATGGCTTCGTCGTCATGGGCCTGCCGGGGCTGCTGTTCAGCTCGGCGGTCTTCTTCACCCTGGCGACGGTGACGCGTTCGATGATGGCGACCTATGTCGGCGTCGTCGGGGTCTTCATCTTCTACATGACCACGACCTCGGTCTTCGGCTCCAAGCCGGAGCTGGAGACCCTGGTGGCCTGGCTGGAGCCCTTCGGCGCCGGCGCCTATGGCTTGGCGACCAAGTACTGGACGGCGGCTGAACGCAACACGATCAACGCCCCGCTGACCGGCCTGCTGCTGGGCAACAAGCTGCTGTGGCTGGGCGTCAGCCTGGCCTTCCTCGCCGTCGCCTATCCCCTCTATCGCCCGTCGCCGCGCGGATCCAAGTTGCGCAAGCAGGAGAAGCTGAAGGCTCTGGCTGAGGCTTCGCCCGACACGAGCGCGCCCGCCGCGCCCCTGGCTTCGCCTACCTATGGCTTCAAGGCGGGCTGGGCCCAGTTGGTCTCGCGCACGGTCTTCGAGATGAAGGCGGTGTTCAAGAGCCCGGCCTATTTCGTCATGCTGGCGCTCGGTTTCGCCTTCGGCATCGCGACCCTGCTGTTCGCGGGCGAGATGTATGGCGCGCCGGTCCTGCCGGTGACGCGGGTCGTGATCGAGACCTTGGGCGGGGCGTTCGGCCTCGTCGTCATCATCGTCGCCATCTATTACTCCGGCGAGTTGGTCTGGCGCGACCGCGAGCGGCGCACGCATGAGATCATCGATTCCACTGCGACTCCGGACTGGACCTTCCTGCTGCCCAAGACCCTGGCCCTCGTCCTGGTCCTGGTCTCGACCCTGCTGGCCGCCTCGCTGGCCGGGATGATCGTGCAGACGATCAAGGGCTACACCAACTTCGAGATCGGCAAGTACCTGTTCTGGTACGTCGTGCCCCAATCGATCAGCTTCGCCCTGATGGCGGTGCTGGCCATCTTCGTGCAGGCCCTGTCGCCGAACAAGTTCGTCGGCTGGGCGGTCATGGTGGTCTATCTGATCTCGACCATCGTCCTGTCCAATCTGGGCTTCGATCACGTCCTCTACCGCTATGGTTCGGGGACGGGGATGCCGCTGTCGGACATGAACGGTCTGGGCAAGTTCGCCGGATACGCCGGATGGATGCAGGCCTATTGGTCGGCCTTCGCCATTGTCCTGCTGGTCATCGCCTATGGCCTGTGGCGTCGGGGGGCGGAGACGCGCTTCATGCCGCGGCTCAAGCGACTGCCGCGTCGTCTGATGGGACCGGCTGGCGTGATCGGCGGCGTCGCCCTGACCGCCTTCGTTGGCCTGGGCGTCTATACCTACATCAACACCAACGTCTGGAACGAGTACCGCAGCCGCGATCAGCAGGAGCAGCTGATGGCGGACTACGAGAAGACCCTGCTGAAGTATGAAAAGACGCCTCAGCCCGCGATCACCGACGTCAAGCTAGACCTCGACCTCTATCCGCACCAGCCGCGTCTGACGACCAAGGGAACCTATGTCATCGAGAACCGCACTGGGGCGCCGCTCAATGAGGTGCACCTGCGCTGGAACCACGGCCTGAAGATCGAGAATCTGGACGTCCAGGGCGCGACGATGGCCAGAGAGTGGCCGCAGTTCGAGTACCGCATCTATCGCTTCAATACGCCGATGCAGCCGGGCGAGAAGCGCACCATCGCCTTTGAGACCGTGCTGGAGCAACGCGGCTTCAAGAACAGCGGCGACACCACGCGGATCGTCGACAATGGCACCTTCGTCAGCAATGGCGAGTTCGGCCTGACCATCGGCATGGGGCGTGACGGCCTGCTGTCCGACCGGGCCAAGCGCCGCAAGCACGGCTTGCCGGCTGAGCTGCGCATGGCCAAGCTGGAGGACGAAAGCGCGCGGGCTCACAACTATATCGGCGCCGACTGGGTCAATGCCGACATTACCGTGACCACGGTGGCCGATCAGACGCCGATCGCGCCGGGCTACAAGGTGTCGGACGTGACGAAGGACGGCCGCCGCACGGCGCGCTTCGTCACCGAGGCCCCCGTGCTGAACTTCTTCTCGGTGCAGTCGGCCGACTATCAGGTGGCCAGGGAGCAGCACGGCCCGATCGAACTGGCCGTCTATTACCACAAGGGCCATGAGCGGAATGTGGCGCGGATGCTGAACGGCATGAAGACGGCGCTGGACTACTACGGCACGGCCTTCAGTCCTTATCAGTTCCGTCAGGCCCGGATCATCGAGTTCCCGGCCTATGCCAGCTATGCCCAGGCCTTCGCCAACACCATGCCCTATTCGGAAGGGCTGGGCTTCATCGCCGACCTGACCGACGAGGAGAAGATCGACTACGTCACCTATGTCACGGCCCACGAAGTCGGGCACCAGTGGTGGGCGCACCAGGTGGTCGGGTCGGACCAGCAGGGCTCGACCCTGCTGTCAGAATCCCTGGCGCAGTATTCGGCGCTGATGGTGATGGAGAAGCTCTACGGACCCGACAAGATCCGTCGCTTCCTCAAATACGAGCTGGACCGTTACCTGCGCTCGCGCGGCATGGAGCGGCTGGAGGAGATGCCGCTGCTGCGCATCGAGAACCAGCAGTACATCCACTATCAGAAGGGCGGTCTGGTCATGTACCTGCTGCGCGATCAGATCGGCGAGGAGGCGGTGAACCGCGCCCTGCGTCGGGTACTGGCGCAGTACGCCTTCAAGTCCGCGCCCTATCCGCGCTCGCTGGACCTGGTCGCGGCTCTCCGCGCCGAGGCGCCGGCCGACAAGCAGGCTCTGATCACCGACCTGTTCGAAAAGATCACCCTGTATGACGTGAAGGCCAAGTCGGTCACGGCGACCAAGCGCGCTGACGGAAAATGGGACGTCGCCCTGACGGTCGAGGCCCGCAAGCTCTACGCCGACGGCAAGGGCGAGGAGACCGAGGCCCCGTTGAACGAGACCTTCGACGTCGGTCTGTTCTCGGCCGAGCCGGGCAAGGGGGCATTCGACCAGAAGTCGGTCGTGCTGATGGAGCGCCGCCCCCTGCGCAGCGGAACCCAGGTCTTCCGCTTCGTCACGGACAGCAAGCCGGCCTTTGCGGGAATCGATCCCTACAATCGCTGGATCGACCGGAACTCTGACGACAACGTCAAGCCGGTCAACTGACGCCTGAGCCCTCTCCTCTCCCCGCCGGGCGGGAGGGGAGGGCCCCCCTACGCCGAGTTAATCCGACTGCCTTATTTTAGACTCGATTCGCTACGCATGTAGCGCTACAAATGTAGCGTCAACCGATGCGGAGAAATGGTCGTGATCGAGTCCTTGCCCCGTCGCGAACGCGAAGTGTTCGAGACCCTGTGTCGGCTGGAAACCGGCACCGCCGCGGGCGTGCGCAACGCCCTGACCGATACGCTTAGCGATTCCGCCATCCGCACCCTGCTGGCGCGGCTGGAGACCAAGGGCCTGGTCGAGCGGGAAGCGGGGGCCGAGGGCTTCGTCTATCGCCCCGTGCCCCGCACCGAGACTGTCGCCGCCGGCGCTCTGCAGCGGATGATCGACACCTTCTTCGCCGGTTCCGCCGCCAGCGCCGCCACCGCCCTGCTGGGCATGGGGCAGCGCCTGACGCCTGATGAAGCCGCCGCGCTTGAACGGGCCATCGACGAAGCGGTGGAGCGTCAGCCATGAGCCTGGCCCTGTTTCTGTCGCTTCTGGTCAAGTCCAGCCTGATCGCGACGGTCGGCTTGATCGTCGCCCGCTTTGTGGCGCGTCGGGCCGCCGACCGGGTGGACATTCTGCGCGCCACCGTTTGTTTGCTGCTGGCCCTGCCGGTTCTGGCGGCCGTGCTGCCGGCGCTTGAGCTGGGACTGTTGCCCGCCTCGTCGGTTGAAGCCGCCAGTCAGCCCATGACCCCCCTGTGGTCGGGCGAGGTCGGCCCCGTCGCGGGCGTCGCCGTCTCGGCCAGCTTGCCCTGGCCGTCGCTGACGACTGTGGCCATCGGTCTGTGGCTGTTGGGCGCGGCGGCGGTCGTAGGGCGGCTGATGCTGGGCCTGAACACCCTCAGCCGTTGGACCGAGCAGGGGCGGGCGGTCAAATGCGCCGCATGGCGCTTGCCGCTGGAGCCCCTGGCCCCCGCCGCTCGTCCGCGTCTGGTCAGCAGCGAGCGGGTGTCCAGCCCGCTGAGCTGGGGCGTGGCGCCCGGTGTTATCGTCCTGGATCCCGCCAGTCTGGCCGAACCGCAGACTGCCTCTGCCGTCCTGGCGCACGAACTGGCCCATCTGCGGCGCAAGGACTGGATCTTCCTGATCCTGTCGCGGCTGGCTCTGGCCCTGTTCTGGTTCAATCCCCTGGTCTGGCGGTTGTCCGCCGTCCTGGCCGAGGCCTCGGAAGAAGCCGCCGACGCCGAAGCCGTGCGGACCGTTGATCGTCGGGACTACGCCCGCGTCCTGGTCCGACTGGCCGCCCATCCCGGTTCCCATCCTGCCGCCTGGCCCGCCACGGCCATGGCCGCTGACCTTCACACGCTTGAGAAAAGGATCGCCTGCATCATGACGAACACCTCTGCTCGCCGTCGCCCGCTGGCGGTCGCCTTGACCGTCGCCGCCCTCGCCGTCGTCGCCACGCCGCTGGCGGCGCTGGAACTACGGGAGCAGGCGTCTGCCTATGCGCCGCCGCCTCCGCCGCCGCCTGCACCTCCGGCCCCGCCGGCGCCGCCCGCGCCTATGGCGATTCAGGCCCCGCCAGCGCCTCCGCCCCCCCCGCGGGTCGCCCCGCCTGCACCGCCGGCGCCCCCCGCACCGCCGGCTCCGCCGCCCGGACGTGTGACCACCTACTACTCGTCGAACGGCTTCTATTTCGAGAACGCCACGCCGGAACAACGCGCCGAGGCCGATGCCGCTCAGGCGGTCGCCCGAGAGGCTAGGGCTCTGGCCGCCGACGCTCGTCGTCAGGGGGAAACGGCGCGCCAACAGGCGGCCGAGGCCCGCGCCCAAGCGGCGGTCGCCCGCCAGCAGGGCGAGGAGGCCCGTCGTCAGGCGGTTGAGGTCCGCGCCCGGGCCGCCGTCGCTCGCCAACAGGCTGAACAGGCGCGCATCCAGGCGGCTGTCGCCCGTCGGCAGGGCGATGAGGCCCGCGTCGTCGCGGCTCGGGCGCGTGTCCAGGCACGTGAACAGATGGGCCGTGGCGCGGAAAACATGCATCGCGGCGCAGACAACATGCGCCGCGAGGCCGTCCGCCTGCGCGATCCCGCCTATCGCGCCGAGCAGATCGCTCGCAACCGCGAGCAGGGCAACATCGTCACCGACGCCGAACTGATCGCCTTGGGCCCGAAACTGGTGGAACAGGCCGCTGACCTGGATCGTCGGGCGGAAGAACTGGCGACGCGGGCGAAAGAGCCGATCTAGGCTCGCCACGTCGCAAGGGCTCTGTCGTGAGGCGCGCGTCGCACGGCAGAGCTTTCGTCTATGGCTCGCGGGCGGATGGGGCGATAGGCTGGGGCATGGCCCGCTGTTTCCTGATCCTGTCCGCCGTTTCTGTCGTTTCGCTGTCCGCCTGCGTGTCTGGCCCCAAGGTCGTCGCGACCCCGCCGATCGCCCTGCCGGATACGGCGCCGACCTATCGTCTGATGGCGTCCGATCCGGCATCTGCGGCGGATCAGGCTCTGCAGGCGGCGCTTCGCACCCAACTGGACGCGCGCGGCTGGCATGAAACGCGCGAGGCTCCCGCCTGGCGGATCGAGGCCTCCTACGCCGTGCGGCCGCAGAAGACCGGCGCCTATTCCGACGTTTCGGCGCGAGAGGGCGACTGGCTGGATGCGCCGGTCGTGCCGCAATGGTGGGGCGCCAAGCGCCTGACCCACAGTCTGACCCTGACGCTGCATGGACCCGAGGCTGAGCCGGGGGCCTATCAGGCCAGTGCGGCGACCACAGTCGGGCCGCGCCGGGCCGATGAGGCGCTGGACCTTCTGGCCGCCGCCGTGGTGGCCGAGCTGAAGCCCTAGTCCGCCTCGATCACACGAGGCAGGGTCAGGACGAAGGTGGCCCCGACCGCCCCGGCTTCATAGCGGACATGGCCGCCGTGACGTTCGGCTACGGTGCGGACAAAGGCCAGGCCCAGACCCGCGCCCCTGTGGTCGGCGTCACCGTGACCAAACGGCTGGAACAGTCGCCGCGCCGCCTCGGCCGAGAGGCCTGGCCCTTGATCCCTGATGCGGACCACGCAGAGGTCGCCGTCGTCGGGCGCCTCGATGTCCAGGGTGCAGGCGATGACGCCCTTTGCTGGCCCGTATTTCAGCGCATTGTCCAGAAGATTGGTCAGGAGTCTGCGCAAGAGGGCGGGGTCGCCCTCGACCAGGTATTCATCTTCGCCCGTCGGCGTCTGGATGGTTACGCCCCTGGCCGAGGCCTGAGGCCACAGGGTGTCGGCGGCGTCCATCAAAACCTGCCCGAGGTCGAGGACCACGGCCCGATAGGGTTGGGACTCGGCGCGCGCCAGTTGCACATAGCCTTCGGCCAGATCCAGCGTCTGGCGAGCGTAGTCGCCGATGCGGCGCTCGAAGGCGGGGTCGGTCCGGCTCTGGCTGCCTTCCAGCAGGGTCAGGATCGATACCTGGGGCGCACGCATGTCGTGGCTGAGCAGTTGCAGCGCCTGTTCCCGCTGGCGCTCGGCGACACGGAACAGGGTCATGTCGGCGAAGCGGACGATGTGACCGATGGGCTGGCCCGAGGCGTCGGTCAGGGCGGCGGCGGCGACCTTCATGGTTCGGCCGCCGGACGTCTGGATGTCGCCGGGATCGGCGTCTTCGGCCATCAGGAACCGACGCCACGACGGCTCGCCGAGAGACTGGAACAGGGCCGCCAGGTCAGCCTGACCGTCCAACTCGGGGCCGAACAGGTCCCGCGCCCGGTCGTTGGACAGCAGGACGCGGCCCGTCGGATCGGTGACCACGGTGGCGTCGGGCAGGCTGCGCAGCGCGTCCGAGATGAAACGATCCAGATCGCGAAGCTGTTTCAACGCGGCGCGCAAGGTATCCACCTGCTTTGACACCACGTCGCCTTGGGGCCGGAACGAGGCCAGGGTCGTGCCGGGCAGAGACGGGGCGTCCCGCTCGAAGGTCTCGACCTCGCTCTGCATATAGGCCGAGGCGGCGGCCAGACGCCGCCAGCTCCAGAAGGGATAGGCCAGGGCCAGGCCCGCGACGGCGGCGGTCGGCGGAAACCACAGATTGGCCGTCAGGAAGGCCGTCAGGCTGGCGACCAGGGTCAGGAGGATCAGCCCCGCGCCCAGCACCATGTTGGCAAAGGGCCGCAGGAACAGGAAGCCGCCCACCAGCAGGGCCAGCGGCGCCAGCGACAGCGCCAGCACCCAGGGCGGGGACAGGGTGCGCGGGCCGCCGCCCTCCAGCAGGGTTTGCAACAGGGCGGCTTGAATCTCGACGCCGGGGCTCAGTTCGCCCTGGGGCGCCGCCGGCGTGGCGTAGCGATCGCCCAGGCCCGGCGCGGTCGCCCCGACCAGCACCAGCTTGTCCTTCAAAAAGGCGGTGGGGACTTCGCCGCTCAGTACATCGGTGAAGGACAGGGTGCGGAACCGTCCCGGCGGACCGCGATAGGCGATGGCCTCGGATCGAGCGGCGATCAGGGCGTCGGGCGAGGCGGCGTCGGGATCGGGCGAGGGCGCGGCGACGCGGGTTTGGGCCAGCGGCAGGATCAGTTGCGGCCAGACCTGATCGCCGCCCTGCATGTAGAGCGGCAGGCGACGGATCACCCCGTCGCCATCCACCGTCAGATTCACGTGGCCGAGGCCGGCGGCGGCCTCGGCCAGCGGCGCGGCCGGCTCGCTGACTCGCCAGGGGGCGCCGTCTTCGCCCGGCGCATCGACCAGCAGGGGCAGATAGACGTTCTTTGCGCGCGCCAGCGCCGCGGCCAGGGCTGGGTCTCCGGCTTCCGGCTCGGTGAACAGAACGTCGTAGGCGACGGCGCGAGGACCGGCCTGGGTCAATCGGTCGATCAGGTCGGCGTGGATCGCGCGCGGCCACGGCCAGCGACCGAGAGTCTGCAGGCTACGGTCGTCGATGGCGACGATGACGACCGCTTCGTCGGCAGGGCCGTCCTGAAGCCGGATCAGGGCGTCATAGGCCAGATTGTCAGCGCGGTCGGCGGCGGAGCCCAGCGCCAGCCAGCCGACGACCAGGGCGGTCAGGGCGACGACCAGGCCCCACTCGATCAGAGCGCGGCGACCTGTCAGCCTGGCGCCCAACGGCCGGACGTCGGCCATGGATCAGCGTCCGATGCGCAGTTGCTGCGGCTCGGACCAGACCTGCAACAGACGACCAAAGCGATGGCGCGTGCCTTGAACCCGCCAAGTGTAAACGCCGGGCGGCAGTTCGGTTAGGGTGAAGGCCTGGTCGGTCAGGCCAGGATGATCAATCAGCGGTGCTCCCTCGGGCGCGCCATTTGCGTCTTCCCTCGACAACTGAAAGCGGAACTGGGCCTCGCCTTCGCCCTCGGCCTCCCAGCGGAAGCGGTAAAAGCGTCGACCGTCGAGGGCCGAATTGCTGGACGCCAGGCCGCCGACGCCGTTGCGGGCCCGAATGAAGCTATAGGTGGTGCTGCGACCCTCGACCCCCTCGAGCGACAGGGCGCTGAGCCGTAGGAAATAGGCGCCGTCCGTCAGGTCGGCGAAGGTCAGGCGCGGCTCGCCCGAAGCAGAGTCCGTCTCGGCGAAGGCGTCGATCATGCCCGCATCCGTCGCCAGTCGCCCGCGATAGCGGTCCGCGCCTGACAGGGCGTCGATGTCGAAGACGACTCCGCGCCCAGATTGAACCTCGTCAGGGCGGGTCAGGGCGGGCACAGGCAGAAGCGGAACGAGGATGGCGCCGGTCGCGCTGGCGGCTACGCCTTCGGCGGCCGCTGCGACGGTTTCGACCAGGCCGTCGCCGGACTCGACCTCGACCCGGCCTTCGATGACCTCGGTGGCGGAGCGGTCCGCGGCGTCGTCGAAGGCGACGCGGAACTCGGTGCCGCGCACGGCGGAGACCGAGACGGGCGTGCGGACGACGAAGCCGCCGGGCCGTTGGCGCGGCGTGACGCGGGACTCAGCGCGACCAGCCTCGACCGTCATGGCGTGATCCACCGCGCCGTTGAGCGCGTAGCGACGCAGACGGGTCAAACGCACTCGGCTGTTGGAGGGTACGACGACATGACTGCCATCGGACAGGGCCAGTCGAACGAAGGCGTTGGCGCCGGTGGTCAGGATCGCCCCTTCGGACACGGTCTGCCCCTGGCTGGGCGCGCCTGTGGCCGGGCCTTGCGTCAGGCTGACGGCGCCGCGGAAGCTGGCGATCCGGGCCTGATCCGGGTCGGCGCGCAGCAGGCTGACAGGAAAGGCCAGATTGCGCCCGGTCGCCATGCGGCGAGGATTGGCGACTCGGTTGCGGCGCTGGACCTGACGATAGTCGGCTGGACGATTGAGGTAGGCGACAGCCAGATCGATCAGGGTGTCGCCGCGCTGGACTCGATAGTCGATGGCGTCATCGGGCGCGGCGGTCGCCCGTGACTGGGCGTGGGCGGGCGAGGTGGATACAAGCAACGCCAGAACCCCGGCGGCCATCGCCCGCTTTTGCATCATCCCGAAGTCTCTTCCGCGTTCGCAATCGTGTTCGCGGCCGCTGCGACGGCTTCATCCGCCGCGCCGGCGCGCTCCAGACGGTATCCGTAGCTGTAAATGGGCGTCAGACGGAAGCCCCGCTCGGGTCGCAGGTTCAGCTTGGTGCGAATGCGCGATATGTGCATGTCCAGCGAACGGCTGTTCAGATTGGGTTCGTTGCCCCAGACCGTCTCAAGGATATAGGTCCGCGACAGGGCGCGATGCAGGTTGCGGAACAGCAGTCGGGCCAAGGCGAATTCCTTGGCCGTCAGCACCACGGTCTGGCCGTCGCGCGTCACGGCGCCGGCGGATTCGTGAAAGACGGTGTCGCCCAGGATCTCGGCGCCCGGCGCAGAAGGCTGGGCGTAGGCGCGGCGCATCAGGGCGTTGATGCGGGCGGCCAGAACCGACGGCGACAGGGGCTTGGGCAGGTAGTCATCGGCGCCGGCGTTCAGACCCGCCACAATGTCTTCATCCTCGGCGCGACTGGTGACCAGCAACATCGGCGGTGGCGGGCGCAGATTGGTGCGGGCCCAGGCCAGAACCTCCAGGCCGGAGCGATCAGGTAGGTTCCAGTCCACAATGAGGAGGTCGAAAGTGTCCTTGCGCAGCGCCGAGATCAGCGCCTGGGCGCGAGAGAAGAGCACGGCCCGATAGCCCAGACCTTCGGCCGCCGTGGCCATGGTCTCCAACTGAACTGGGTCGTCGTCGAGAAGGGCGATCTTCATTTTACTTTACGCTCCGCGGTCGCCTTGACCATAGCCCGCCATTTCTGGGTTGTGGCCAAAGTCAGCCGGTCAGAATGTAAAATTGCGTCACTTCTGACTATCAAGTGAAGCTTGATCACATAACCATGATTGAAGGCGAAATTTCGCCTTATGCGGCATAGGGCGACAGCCGTTCAGCGGCGTCGCGGCACAGGGTCTTGATCCAGCGTCGCGCCGCCTTCAGGCGGGCTGTGCCGTGGACCTCGCGGTGGGTGCTGAGCCAGAAGCGGCGCTCGATCAGGACGTGGTGGGGGAGGATACGCGTCAGCCCCTCGGCCAGGAAGCAGGGTAGGACCCCGATCCCGCCGCCAGCCGCGATCATGTCCCGCTGCGCCCGGATCGATGAGGAGGCCAGGCGCGGACGCAGGTTGGGGCGGATCTCGTCCAGGTAGTGCAACTCGGGCGCATAGATCAGATCATCGACATAGCCGACGATGTCGAAGTCCGGGAGGTCGTCCACGCGCTGGGGCGCGCCATGCCGTTCCAGATGTTCCGGCGCGGCGTAGAGGGCCAGTTGATAGGGCGTCAGCGGCTCGACGATCAGGCGCGGGCTGGCGGCCGGGCTGAGGGTGATGGCCATGTCCACCTCGCGGCGGCTGGGCGACAGGAAGCCGGAACTGGCGGCCAGTTCGATGTTCAGGCCCGGATGCGCCGCCAGCAGATCTGGCAGGGCAGGGGCCAGGACGGCGCCGCCGAAGCCCTCCGAGGCGCTGATCCGCACCGTGCCGGCGATCAGGTCGGGCCGCGTCACCCGCTCGGCGGCCGCCATGGCGCTTTCGGCGTCCAGCGCCGTTTCCAGCAGTTGCGCCCCCGCCGCCGTCAGCAGCAGGCCGGACGCCGAGCGCACCACCAGGGTCGACTTCAGCGCCGTCTCCAGCCGCGCCACGCGTCGCCCGACCGTGGCCGCGTCGATGCCCAGCCTTTGCGCCGCTGTGGCCAACGAGCCCGCCCGCGCGGCGGCGATGAAGATGCGAACGTCGTCCCAGTCGAACATTGCAGAACTGCACAGCATAGGATGCAAGATTGCAATGGGTGGCGCGCCATCTCTCTGCTAGGCCATGATGAAACGAACACAACGACACACAGGGAAACGCCTCCATGCGCGACATTCGCCACTTCATCGACGGTGCGGCCTTCGACGGCGCATCGGGTCGCTTCGGCGACGTGTTCAACCCCAACACCGGCGAGGTTCAGGCCCGCGTCCAACTGGCGACCGTCGCCGAGATGGACCGCGCGGTCCAGTCGGCCCAGGCCGCCTTCGAGGGCTGGTCCAGCACCAACCCGCAGCGCCGCGCCCGCGTCATGTTCGAGTTTAAGCGCCTGGTCGAGGCCAACATGAACGAGCTGGCTGAACTGCTCTCCTCGGAACACGGCAAGGTCATCGCCGACTCCAAGGGCGACATTCAGCGCGGCCTGGAAGTCATTGAATTCGCTTGCGGCATCCCGCACGCGCTGAAGGGCGAATATACCCAGGGCGCCGGTCCGGGCATCGACGTCTATTCCATGCGTCAGCCGCTGGGCGTCGTGGCGGGCATCACCCCGTTCAACTTCCCCGGCATGATCCCGATGTGGATGTTCGGCATGGCGATCGCCGCCGGTAACACCTTCATCCTGAAGCCGTCCGAGCGCGATCCGTCGCTGCCGGTGCGTCTGGGCGAACTGATGATGGAGGCCGGCGCGCCCAAGGGCGTGCTGAACGTCGTCCACGGCGACAAGGTGGCGGTCGACGCCATCCTGACCCACCCCGACATCCACGCCGTCAGCTTCGTCGGCTCGTCCGACATCGCCCACTACGTCTATCAGATGGGCGCCCAGCACGGGAAACGCGTCCAGGCCATGGGCGGCGCCAAGAACCACGGCATCGTCCTGCCTGACGCCGACATGGATCAGGTGATCAAGGACCTGACCGGCGCGGCCTATGGCTCGGCAGGCGAGCGCTGCATGGCTCTGCCGGTCGTGGTGCCGGTCGGTCAGCGGACCGCCGATGAACTGCGTGAGCGTCTGGTCTCGGAAATCCCCAACCTGCGCGTCGGCGTCTCGACCGACGCCGAGGCCCACTACGGCCCGGTCGTCACCCAGACCCACAAGGACAAGGTCCTGGGCTGGATCAACAAGGGCGTCGAGGAAGGCGCCGAACTGGTCGTCGACGGCCGCGAGTTCAGCCTGCAAGGCCACGAGAAGGGCTTCTTCATCGGCCCGTCGCTGTTCGACCACGTCAAACCCGAGATGGAATCCTACAAGGAAGAAATCTTCGGTCCGGTGCTGCAGATCATGCGCGCCGCCAGCTTCGAGGAGGCGCTGAGCCTGCCCAGCAAGCACCAGTACGGCAACGGCGTCGCCATCTTCACCCAGAACGGCCGCGCGGCCCGCGACTTCGCCGCCCGCGTCAACGTCGGCATGGTCGGCATCAACGTGCCGATCCCGGTGCCGGTGGCCTATCACTCGTTCGGCGGCTGGAAGCGCTCGGCCTTTGGCGACATCAACCAGCACGGCATGGAAGGTCTGCGCTTCTGGACCAAGACCAAGACGGTCACGGCTCGCTGGCCCGACAGCGAGTTGGAGCACGCGGACAGCTCCTTCGTCATCCCGACGATGGGCTGATGAGACAGGAACCCGACCTCAGGCGCTGAGGTCGGGTTTTTCTTTGGGCATGATTTTGAAGCGAAGATCTGAGTTCGGATGCGGCGCATCTGAACTGATTTCGCTCTAGCGGCGGATGGCCTCGAAACCGCCGGTGAAGACGGCCTCCATGGCGTCGCATATGGCGCCCATTTCCGAGGACTTGCACAGGCCGCCGGACAGGACGTCGATGCGACCGGTTTGGGCCAGCGACAGGGTCAGCGACCCCGACAGCAGGTGATAGAACCAGTAGACCTGACGCTCGGGCGTCTCGGGAGATATTCGTTTCAACACGCCGATGAAGCGGTGGATCACCGGGTCGAAATGCTGGTGCATGGTGTCGCCGCCCCAGACCGGGGTGTTGTTCACCTGGGCCACCAGAGCCGCATAGTTCAGCCATGCCGGGTCGCCTTGATCGAACAATACGAACAGCGGACGCAGGAAGGCGTCGATGGCCCCGCGCACCGTCATGGCGTCGCCATGCTCAGCCTCATAACGGTCCAGACTGTCGAGGCGTAGTTGGTTCGCCACCTCGGCCCGGCGACCAAAGACGGTTGAGAACAGCCGGTTCTTGTCGTCGAAATAATAGTGCAGCAGGGCCGTATCGACGCCCGCCTCCTTGGCCACGGCCTTCAGGGTGACGCCGTGCAGGCCGTCGCGTGCAAACAGGGCTTCGGCCACGTCGAGGATGCGGGTCGTCGTCTCCTCACGGCGCTGGGCCTTGGGCTTGGGCGGGGCCTTGGCTTTCGCCCTGGGGCGCGGCTTGGTTTCGGTGGCGGTCATCGATTCACTTTAGCCGAGAACAGGGTTCTCAGGCGATCCCGCACCCGCAGCAGCAGGATCAGCAGCTTCCCTTTGCGCCCATGGTGGTCCAGCGCCGCCTTCCACCAGCCGCGCTTCACCTCGCCGCCGGGCGTGTCGTTGAACACCATCCAGGCGTCGTCGGCAGGGACATAGGCGGGCCAGTCGGCGCCCGGCGCGCCCGTTCTGGCGAAGCCGACCCAGCGTTTGTGCATGGCGGCGCTGACCGCGCGGTCGGCCTCGGTCGCTGGCGGGGCGCCGTCGGGGCGATGGTCCAGGGTCTCGAAGACGTGGAAGATCTCGGCGGCGTGGTTGGCGCGCGGCATGGTCTCGCGCCGCGCTTCTTCCACATAATCAAAGGTGTAGAGCCAGGCTTTCGACCGACGCGGGCGCGAGGCGACCCAGCGCGCGGGGGCGGCGAAGGCGAAGTCGCGGAAGCCGAGGCGGATCAGTTGCTCCTCGTCCCCGTTCACTTCGGGATAGACGGCGGCCAGCTTGGCGCTCGGCTTGATCAACTGGCCAAAGCGTTTGAGCCCGCCGCCATAGTTGAGCAGGGAATCCTCGCCGCTGTTGACCCCGATCATCAGCGGCACGTCGGCGAAGTCGCCGCGCGCGAAGGCGCTGATCGGGTCGCGGTCCAGCAGGCGACCGTCGATGACCGGACCAAAGGCGCCCTCGATCGCTGTCAGATGTTCGGGGGCGACGGCGCGCAGGGCAGAGGCGTCGGGATTGCTCAGGCCGAGCGCGGTCGCGGCCGCCGCGCCGCGGTCCTGCGCCGTTTTCAGCGGCGTGGCGGGCAACCAGCCGCCGCCGGACTGGACAATCGCCTTGTGGAACAGGCCCCGCGCCCGCTTCGCCGTCATTAGGGCCAGGATGTCGAGGCCCCCGGCGGATTCTCCGAACAGGGTGACGTTGGCCGGATCGCCGCCAAAGGCCGCCACATGGTCGCGCACCCATTCCAGCGCCGCGATCTGATCCAGCAGGGCCTGATTGCCCAGCGGTTCGCCGGGCGCGGCCTCCGCCGTCAGCGCCGGGTGGGCGAAGAAGCCGAGCTGGCCCAGGCGATAGTTGACGCTGACCAGCACCACCCCGTCACGTGCAAAGGCGGCGCCGTCGTAGAAGGGCAGGGACCCGGCCCCCATCCGGTTCGATCCGCCATGCAGCCAGACCATGACCGGGGCGGGGGCGCTGGTCTCGGCGGGCGCCCAGACATTCAGCGTCAGGCAGTCTTCAGCGCTCGGGTCCGGCGCGCCGCCGATGGCGACGATGTCGGCCACGTCGGCGGGACCGGCCTGAGGGGCGGAGGGGCCGAACGCTATCGCCTCGCGCACGCCGTCCCAGGCCGGAAACGGCTGCGGCGCCTTCCAGCGCAACGCACCGACGGGGGGGGCGGCATAGGGCACGCCGCGAAATACGTTCGCTGCTCCTTCACGTCGACCGCGCAGGACGCCGGACGGAGTGTGTGCGACAGGCGAGGTCGCGGCCAGATTGACCTGATCCATCATTCTTCCTCCAGGCGCGATCTTCGCCGCGCTCGTTCATTTGAGAATGAACAACGCTCGCCCAGCTGTCGAGCCGTTGAATGAAGTTTCATTCATGCAGGAATGAATGATGTTGACAGCGGGGCCGTTCGCGGATCACCGTCAGACCAACTCAGATCAGCGGCGACCAAACGACCGCGCCTGGAGAGGAAACGAGAATGCGAACGACAGGACAGTTGCGTCTGGCGCTGATGACCAGCGTCTTCATCACGGCTTCGCTCTGCGCGGCGCCGAGCTTCGCCCAGCAGGCGACGGACACTGAGCAGGCCTCCAGCGTCGACGACATCGTCGTCACCGCGCGCCGCCGCGAGGAAAGCCTGAAGGACGTGCCGGTCGCTGTCACCGCCGTCAGTTCTGAGCGTCTGGAGCAGACCGGCGCCGCCGACATCACCACCCTGCAGCAGCAGACCCCGAACGCCACGGTCCAGATCGCGCGCGGCACCAACTCCACCCTGACCAGCTTTATCCGCGGGGTCGGTCAACAGGACCCGCTGTGGGGCTTCGAGCCAGGTGTCGGCCTCTACGTCGATGACGTCTATGTGGCCCGTCCGCAGGGCGCCGTGCTGGACATCTTCGACATCGAGCGGCTGGAGGTCCTGCGCGGGCCCCAGGGCACCCTCTATGGCCGCAACACCATCGGCGGCGCGATCAAGTACGTCACCAAGCGCCTGAGCCAGGACCCCGAACTGACGCTGAAGGGCGCCTACGGCAGCTACAACCAGGTCGATCTGATCGCCTCGGGTTCGACCCCGCTGACCGACACCTTGCGCATCGGCGGCGCGGTGGCCCGCTATACCCGCGACGGTTACGGCACGAACCTGACCACGGGTGCTGAGCACTACAATAAGGACGTCACGGCGGGTCGCGTCAGTGTTGAATGGACCCCCACCGACGACCTCTTCTTCCGCCTGGCGGGCGACATCACCGAGGACGAGTCCAACGCCCGTCACGGCTATCGCCTGAAGGCGCCGATGACCGACGGCATCTACGACACCCGCGCGGGCATCGGCGACGACGGCTATGTCCGCACGCGCGGCCTGTCCTTTACCGGGGAATGGAACGTCAACGACGCCGTGACCCTCAAGTCCGTGACGGCTTGGCGCGACGGCGACACCAAGGGCGACGGCATCGACTTCGACGGTCTGCCGCAACCGATCCTCGACATCCCCGGCTACTATGCCGACAGCCAGTTCACCCAGGAATTCCAGGTCTTGTTCGAGGGCGAGCGCTGGCAGGGCGTCGCGGGCGTCTTCTACATGGACGCCTCGGCGGAAGGCGCCTTCGACACGGTCGTCGGCCTGGCCAATCTGACCACCTTTACCGGCGGCAAGGTCGACACCGAGAGCTTCGCCGTCTTCGCTGACTTCAGCTACGATCTGACGGACCAGTTGTCGCTGTCGGTCGGCGGGCGCTGGACCAAGGACAAGAAGAGCGTCGATCAACTGCGCCAGAACTATCTGGGCATCAAGAGTCCCTTCTTCGGCAACGCCGCAGCCGTTCCGCTGGGCGCGCCCCTGACCGACTACACCAACTCGGACGACTATTCGGAGTTCACGCCGCGGATTAGCGCCAGCTACAAGTTCACGCCGGAACTGACGGGTTACGCCTCGTTCGGGCGCGGCTTCAAGTCGGGCGGCTTCGACATGCGCGGCGACGCCAGCCTCTACCCCGAGACGGTCAACGGCTATCAGCCTGAACTGGTCGATACCTACGAGATCGGGCTGAAGGGCTCGCTACTGGATCGTCGCATCAACTTCGCTACGGCCCTGTTCAAGTCGGAATACACCGACCAGCAGATCACCTCGCAGTTCTTCATTCCGCCGACCTCGGTCGTCAGCTTCGTCGATAACGCCGGCTCCAGCGAGATCTGGGGCTGGGAACTGGAAGCCAGCGCGCGGATCACCGACAGCTTCATACCGCGTCTGACGCTGGGCTACCTGGACGCCAAGTTCAACGAGTTCGTCACCTTCAATCCGCTGACCGGCCAGCGCGAAAACATGGCGGACGAACGCCACTTCCAGAACACGCCGGATTGGACGGCCAACATCGCGCTGCCCTACAGCGTCGATCTGGGTGATCGCGGCTCGCTCATCTTCACGCCGATGGCCTCGTATCGCGGGGCGACCCAGATGTTCGAGACGCCGATCCCCCTGCTCGATCAGGGCGCCTACTGGCTCTATGACGCCACCCTGATGTGGACCGCGCCGGACGGTCGTTATCGGGTCAGTCTCGCGGGGCGCAACCTGTCGGACGAACGCTATCGCGCCGGCGGCTACAACTTCCCGGCGCCCATCACCGGGGATTCCGTCATCGGCTTCTACGGCGCGCCGCGCACCGTGACGCTGAGCGTGACCGCCAACTTCTAGGGTTTCCAGCCCCGGAAAAACTGAAGCCCCGCCGGTCCGCCCGGCGGGGTTTTCTTTTGCGCCCTAGCTCAGGGTGTAGGGGATGACGCCGCGCACGTTTTCCGGCACGCGCAGGGTCCGGTCGATGGGCGGGAAGGCCCGCTGAGCGCAGTCGGTGCGCTCGCAGATGCGGCAGCTGACGCCCATGCGGGTGGGCGGACCATTGAGGTCCAGCCCGGCGGCGTAGACCAACTGATCCGCGTGTTCGATCTCGCAGCCGAGGCCGAGCGCATAGCGGCGATCGGGTTCGAGGTAGGACCCGCCCGGCTTGGACACGCTCTTGGCGATGCAGATGTAGCGCGAGCCGTCGGGCATCTCCGACAGGTTGACCAGGATGCGATCTGGCGCGCCGAAGGCTTCATGTACGTTCCACAACGGGCAGGCGCCGCCGAAGCGAGCGAACTGGAAGCGCGTGGCGCTGTGGCGCTTGGTGATGTTCCCGGCCATATCCACCCGCGCGAAATAGAAGGGCACGCCGCGCCAGCCGGGGCGTTGCAGGGTGCTGAGCCGGTGGCAGACCTGCTCGAAGCTGACATGGAAGCGGTTCCTAAGTCGGTCCACGTCGTGCCGCAGCTCGCGCGCCGCTTCAAGGAAGCGACGATAGGGCAGCAGCAAGGCCCCGGCCGCATAGTTGGCCAGCCCGACCCGGCAGACGTCGCGCGCGGCGGGAATGTCGAAGGCGGCGCGGTCCAGCTCGTGCTCGATCAGGTCGTGGAAGCGCAGCAGTACCAGTTGGTGCGCCATCAGGAAGGATCGCGTCGCGCCGGGCAGGCTGGCGTCGACATAGAGGATGCGCGCCGCCGGATCGAAGCGCCGCATGGCCCCGCGTCCCTCGCCGGTGGCCAGTCGCACCCCGCACAGGTCGTTGAGCGCCGCCTCCAGATCACGCTCCGGGTGGCCGCCGGCGCCCAGGCCCAGCTGTTCCGCCAGCGCCTCCGCCGCCTGATCCAGCACGTCGATGTAGTTGTCGCGATAGTGGAAGAAGTCGCGCACCGCCTCATAGGGCAGGGCGGGCGCGGCCTGCGCCCGCTCGTCCCGGCCCAGGGTCTCGTTCAGCGTCTTCAGCCGCTCGTCCAGACGGCGATAGTCCTGATGCAGGGCCAGGAACTGACGCGCCAGCCGGGGGGTGTTGGTCACCGCCTGCTTCAGCTCGACCGGTGAGGGGGCCTCGGCGTGTCCCGCGACGTCGGTGACGGCCTCGCGCAGGTCGGCGATCAGGCGGGCGTCGCCGTCCAGATCGAACAGGCTGGCGTCCACATCGAAGGCCCGCGTCAGGGCGATCAGAACCCGCGCCGTCGCCGGGCGTTGATTGGTCTCGATCTGCGACAGGTAGCTGGGCGACAGGGCCAGCCGTCCGGCGCAGGCTTCCAGCGTCCAGCCGCGCGCCTCGCGCAGCTTGCGCACCTTGGCCCCGAGATAGAGTTTTTCCGCCATCGCAACTTTGCAAAACAGCCCATCGACCTTGGCAGGCTTACGCACTTACGCCCCTTTTGCAAAGTTGCGATTGCCTTTTTGCAACGAAGCGGCTCAGTGAACCCCAGAGATTACAGGGAGCAGCCCACACCATGAGCCAGGCCATCCTCGAGGAGCTTGAGCGCCGTCGCGCCGCCGCCAAACTGGGCGGTGGTGAAAAGCGCATCGCCTCCCAGCACGCCAAGGGCAAGCTGACCGCGCGCGAACGGATCGAAGTTCTGCTGGATGAAGGCAGCTTCGAAGAGACGGACATGTTCGTGGAGCATCGCAGCCACGACTTCGGCATGGCCGAGCAGCGCATCCCGGGCGACGGCGTCGTCACCGGACGCGGCACCATCGGCGGCCGTCTGGTCTATGTCTTCTCCAAGGACTTCACCGTCTTCGGCGGCTCGCTGTCGGGCGCCCACGCGGCCAAGATCGTCAAGATCCAGAAGATGGCCCTGACCGCCGGCGCGCCGATCATCGGCCTGTTCGATGCGGGCGGCGCGCGCATCCAGGAAGGGGTGGAATCGCTGGCCGGTTACGCCGACATCTTCCTGCAGAACACGCTCGCCTCGGGCGTCATCCCGCAGATCTCGGTCATCATGGGCCCGTGCGCGGGCGGCGACGTCTATTCGCCCGCCATCACCGACTTCATCTTCATGGTGAAGGACACGTCCTATATGTACGTTACCGGCCCGGACGTGGTGAAGACCGTCACCAACGAGGTCGTCAGCCACGAGGACCTGGGCGGCGCCCGCGTCCACGCCGGCAAGTCGGGGGTCGCCGACGGCGCCTTCGAGAATGATCTGGAGGCCCTCAGCGAAGTTCGCCGCCTGATCGGCTTCCTGCCCCTGTCAAACCGCGAAAAGCCGCCGGTCCGTGACAGCTATGACGAGCCGGATCGCGACGAGGCGTCGCTGGACACCCTGGTCCCGACCAATCCGAACCAGCCCTACGACATGAAGGAGCTGATCCTGAAGACGGTCGACGAGGCCGACTTCTTCGAGATCGGCGCCGACTTCGCCAAGAACATCGTCTGCGGTTTCGGCCGTCTGGACGGCCAGTCGGTCGGCATCGTCGCCAACCAGCCGCAGGTGCTGGCGGGGGTGCTGGACATCGACAGCAGCCGCAAGGCCGCGCGCTTCGTCCGCTTCTGCGACGCCTTCCACATCCCGCTGGTGACCCTGGTGGACGTGCCGGGCTTCATGCCGGGCACCAAGCAGGAGTACGGCGCCCTGATCAAGCACGGCGCCAAGCTGCTGTTCGCCTATGCCGAGGCCACCGTGCCCAAGCTGACGGTCATCACGCGCAAGGCCTATGGCGGCGCCTATGATGTCATGAGCTCCAAGCACCTGCGTGGCGACGTCAACTACGCCTGGCCCACCGCCGAGATCGCGGTCATGGGAGCCAAGGGCGCGGTCGAGATCATCTTCCGCAAGGAGGCCGGTGATCCCGAGGCTCTGGCGGCGCGCGAGGCCGAATACAAGGAACGCTTCGCCAACCCCTTCGTGGCGGCCGGGCTGGGCTACATCGACGACGTCATCATGCCCCACGGCACGCGCCGTCGCCTGATCAAGGCCCTGCGCACGCTGAAGAACAAGACCCAGGAAAATCCCTGGAAGAAGCACGACAACATTCCGCTATGACGTGCGACGTCGAGTTTCTTGCGGTTGTTAATGAGGCGCTCTCCGGGGCCCGATTTGACGCGCTTGTAATCGGCAAATTTCAAGGCTCGCTCCACCTCTCGAAGGCGGGGGCTTCCCTGCGTCGCTACCGCATTGACTGGGCTGACTATCTCTCTAGGTCACCTGAGGAAATTCCGGCCGTGGAGGCTGAGGCTTATGAATTTGCACCGCTTATTGCCCCGATGATCGAGGAAGACTTGGTTGCCATCCGGCACGCCAATGGCACTTACGAACTCGTCTTCTCCAGTGGGCGATCTGTCTTCGCCGGAAAGTATCGCGGCGAACGCTCAGCGGACAATGTGCTCGTCGTCACAGCATTGGATGACGGTGACAAATTCACCTGGGGGCTCCTCGATTGACTCCTCAGACCATTATTCGCGTCGCTTCAACGTCGCTAGGAACTGGCCATGTTCAATAAAATCCTCATCGCCAACCGGGGCGAGATCGCGGTTCGCATCATCAAGACCTGCCGCAAGATGGGCATCAAGACGGTGCTCGTTTACTCGGACGCCGACGCCGGGTCGCTGGCGTGCGAGATGGCCGACGAGACCATCCATATCGGGCCGTCGCCCGCCGCTCAGTCCTATCTGATCCAGGACAAGATTGTGGACGCGGTGCGTCAGTCGGGCGCCGAGGCGGTGCACCCCGGCTTCGGCTTCCTGTCGGAAAACCCGGTCTTCGCGCGTCGTCTGGAGGCCGAGGGCATCACCTTCATCGGCCCGAACCCGCACGCCATCGAGGCCATGGGCGACAAGATCACGTCCAAGAAGTTCGCGGCTGAAGCGGGCGTCTCGACCGTGCCGGGCCACATGGGCCTGATTGAATCGACCGAAGAGGCGGTGAAGATCGCCAAGGAAATCGGTTATCCGGTCATGATCAAGGCCTCGGCTGGCGGCGGCGGCAAGGGCATCCGCGTCGCCCATTCCGACGCCGACATGGCCGAGGGCTTTGCCGCCGTGAAGGCCGAGGCTCTGACCGCGTTCGGCGACGACCGCGTCTTCCTCGAGAAGTTCATCGTCAATCCGCGCCACATCGAGATTCAGGTGCTGGGCGACAAGCACGGCAACATCGTCTCGCTGTTCGACCGCGAATGTTCGATCCAGCGCCGCAACCAGAAGGTCATCGAAGAGGCCCCGTCGCCCCTGTTGGACGACGCGACGCGCAAGGCCATGGGCGATCAGGCCATCGCCCTGGCGCGGGCCGTGAACTACGACTCGGCCGGCACGGTCGAGTTCGTGGCCGGTCAGGACCGCAGCTTCTACTTCCTGGAAATGAACACTCGCCTGCAGGTCGAGCATCCGGTGACGGAGCTGATCACCGGCGTCGATCTGGTCGAACAGATGATCCGTTCGGCGGCGGGCGAGACCATGGGCTTCAAGCAGGAAGACCTGTCGATCAACGGCTGGGCCATCGAAAGCCGTATCTACGCCGAGGACCCCTATCGCGGCTTCCTGCCGTCGATCGGTCGTCTGGTGCGCTATGAGCAGCCCGAGGAAGGCGATCAGGGGGACTACACCGTCCGCAACGATTCCGGCGTCCGCGAGGGCGACGAGATCTCCATGTTCTACGACCCCATGATCGCCAAGCTGTGCGCCTGGGGCGAGACGCGCGACGCCGCCGTCGAGGGCATGGCCCGCGCGCTGGAAGACACCCACCTGTCGGGTCTGGGCCACAACGTGCCCTTCCTGTCGGCGGTGATGGATCAGGACCGCTTCAAGTCCGGCAACCTGTCGACCAGCTACATCAAGGACGAGTTCCCCGACGGCTTCCGCGGTCTGGAACCCAGCGAGATGCAGAAGGACATCTTCATCACCGTGGCCGCGGCGATGAACGAGGTCCTGGCCGAGCAGGCGGGCGATCCTTCGGAACGCACCGACTGGACCGTGCTGATCGGCCGTGAGGCCCACGCGGTGTCGCTGTCCTATGACGAGGCCGAGGATCTGGTCATCTCGCTGGACGAGCGCGACCTGACCCTGTCGGAAATCGACTGGCGTCCGGGTATGGCCCAGTTTCGCGCCGTGCTGGATGACGAGCCCTTCACCGTCGAGGTCAAGCGCGCGCCGGATGGCTTTGACATCCGCCACCGCGCGGCCAAGGCCCGCGTTCGCGTCCTGACGCCGCGCGCCGCCGAGATGTATCAGCGCCTGCCTGAAAAGGTCGCCGCCGACACCTCGAAGCTGGTGCTGTCGCCCATGCCGGGTCTGGTCGTCGACATCCCTGTGACGGTCGGCCAGGAGGTCAAGTCGGGCGAGACCGTCGCCATCATCGAGGCCATGAAGATGCAGAACATCCTCAAGGCCGAGCGCGACGGCGTGGTGAAGGCGGTCGGGGCCAAGGCCGGTGATCCGGTCGCCGCCGACGACGTGCTGGTGGAGTTTGCGTAAATGACGACCTTTCCCACGCCGACGCCGCTGGAATGGCGCGAACAGGCCGAGAAGGCGCTGAAGGGGCGGGCGATCGAAAGCCTGCTGCACCTCGACGCCGACGGCCTGGTCATCCGGCCGCTCTATGCCGAGGCCACCGGGGTGCAGGCGCTTCGCGCGCCGCGCACCACGGACGCCGAGGGGCGGGCGTGGGACCTGCGCACCCTGGTCGAGGGCGATGAGGCGGCGGCCATCAACGCCGCCGTCCTGACCGACCTTGAAAACGGCGCCGCCTCGGTGGTGCTGAGGGGCGCGTTCACGATCGACGAGGCGGCGCTGGCCGCCGCGCTCGACGGCGTGGCTCTGGAACTGGCGCCGGTGGCGCTGGATGCTGGCTTTGACGGCGTAAAGGCCGCCGAGGCTCTGGCGGCCGTGGCCAAGGGTTCGCCCCGCGCCCAGCTGCAATTCCACCTCGACCCCATTTCGGCCTTTGCCGAGGCGAGTGAGGGTCCGATCGACGCCGCCGTGACCGAGGCGGCTGAGGCCGCCGCGCGTCTGGCCGGGACCTATCCCGACGCGAAACTGTTCCTGGCCTCGGGCCGCGTGGTGTACGAGGCCGGCGGTTCGGCGGGACAGGAGCTGGCCTTCGCCGCCGCTTCCGCCGTGGCGTACGTCAAGGCCGCCGTTCTGGCCGGCGTCAGCACCGAACAGGCGCTGAAGGGCATGGTTCTGGGCGTCTCGGTCGACGCCGAATATTTCGACGCCCTGGCCAAGGTGCGGGCCATGCGCCTGATCTGGGCCAGCGTCAGCAAGGCCTTTGGCCATGAGACGCCTGCCATCATCGAGGCCCGCTCGTCGCGGCGGATGCTGTCGGCGCGCGACCCCTGGCCGAACCTTCTGCGCCTGACCGCCGCCGGTTTCGCGGGCGCTGTGGGCGGGGCCGACGTGGTGGTGCTGGATGCCTTCACCCGCGCCGAGGGCCGTCCCGACGCCTTTGCCCGGCGTCAGGCTCGCAACACCCAGCTGGTGCTGATGGAAGAAGCCAATCTGGGCCGGGTGGATGACCCCGCCGCCGGGTCCTGGTTCCTGGACAGCCGCACCCGCGATCTGGCCGAGGCCGGCTGGACCGAGTTCCAGTCGATCGAAGCCGAAGGCGGCGTGGTCGACGCCTTGAAACACCACCTGATCCAGCCGCGCGTCGAACGCGCGCGCGGTCAGCTGGAAGCGGCGCTGAAGGACGGCGCCCGCCACATGGTCGGCGTGACCAAATACGTCGATCCCGATCCGCGCCCGGCCCCGGTCGAGGCCGCCGATCCCGCTTTCGTCCCGGTGCGCCACGGCGCCCTGACCCCCGTGCGGTTCGCCGCGCCCTTTGAAATCGCGTCCGACGAGGCCGCCCAATGAGCTTCCCCGACTTCTCCAAGGTCGATCTCGACCTGACCACGACGGGCGCCGGTCCCGCGCGCGATCCTTGGCTGACCCCCGAGGGCCTGACGGTCGAGACCGCCTATGGTCCCGAGGCGCTGGAAGGCCTCGACGCCATCCACGGCCTGCCGGGCTTTGCCCCCTATATGCGCGGTCCCTATCCGACCATGTACGCGGGCAATCCGTGGACGATCCGCCAGTACGCGGGCTTCTCGACCGCCGAGGAGTCCAACGCCTTCTATCGGCGCAATCTGGCGGCGGGTCAGAAGGGGCTGTCCATCGCCTTCGATTTGGCCACGCACCGGGGCTATGACAGCGACCACCCGCGGGTGAAGGGCGACGTCGGCATGGCAGGCGTGGCCATCGACAGCATTCTGGACATGCGGACCCTGTTCGACGGCATTCCGTTGGATCAGATGTCGGTGTCCATGACCATGAACGGCGCCGTCCTGCCGATCCTGGCCCTCTATGTCGTGGCGGCCGAAGAGCAGGGCGTGCCGCACGCGGCCCTGACCGGAACCATTCAGAACGACATTCTGAAGGAGTTCATGGTCCGCAACACCTACATCTATCCGCCCGAACCCTCGATGCGGATCATCTCGGACATCTTCGCCTGGACCGCTCAGGAGACGCCGAAGTTCAACTCCATCTCCATCTCCGGCTATCACATGCAGGAGGCCGGGGCCTCGGCCGAGATCGAGCTGGCCTACACGCTGTCGGACGGTCTGGAATACATCAAGTCGGGCGTGGACGCCGGGATGGACGTGGACCGGTTCGCGCCGCGCCTCAGCTTCTTCTGGGCCATCGGCATGAACTACTTCATGGAGGTGGCCAAGATGCGGGCCGGCCGCCTGTTGTGGGCCGAAAAAGTCGCCGAGAAGTTCGCGCCCAAGGATCAGCGCTCGCTGTCGCTGCGCGCCCACTGCCAGACCTCGGGCTGGAGCCTCGCCGCGCAGGACGTGTTCAACAACGTGCCGCGCACCATGGTCGAGGCCATGGCGGCGGCGGGCGGTCAGACCCAGAGCCTGCACACCAATGCGCTGGACGAGGCCCTGGCCCTGCCCACCGACTTCTCGGCCCGGATCGCCCGCAACACCCAGATCCTGCTGCAGATGGAGACGGGCCTGACCCGCACCATCGACCCCTGGGGCGGCAGCTTCTACGTCGAGCGTCTGACCCATGATCTGGCGAACCGCGCCCGCGCTCTGATGGCCGAGGTCGAGGCGGCGGGCGGCATGGCCAAGGCCATCGAGGCCGGCATTCCCAAGCTTCGCATCGAAGAGGCGGCGGCCAAGACCCAGGCCCGCATCGACACCGGCAAGCAGACCGTGGTCGGCGTGAACCGCTATCTGAACGATACGCCCGACGACATTCCGATGCTGAAGGTCGACAACGCCGCCGTGCTGGCCGCCCAGATCGACAAGCTGAAACGCCTGCGCGCCGAACGCGATCAGGTGGCGACGGATGCGGCTCTGGAAGCCCTGACCGCCGGGGCGCGCGGCGACGCCAACCTGCTGGAACTGGCGGTTCAGGCCGCCCGCGCCAAGGCCACGGTGGGCGAGATTTCGGACGCGCTGGAGGCCGCTTTCGGCCGCCACGTCGCCACGGTGAAGACCGTCTCGGGCGTCTATGGCAAGGAGGCGGGCAATGATCCCAAGGTCGCCCGCGCCCGCGACATGGTCGCCACCTTTGTCGAGAACGACGGCGGCCCGCCGCGCATCCTGATCGCTAAGCTGGGTCAGGACGGCCACGACCGGGGCCAGAAGGTGGTCGCCACCGGCTATGGCGACATCGGCTTTGACGTGACCGCCGGGTCGCTGTTCCAGACACCCGCCGAGGCGGCCAAGGATGCGGTCGAGAAGAACGTCCACGCGGTCGGCGCCTCGTCGCTGGCGGCGGGGCATTTGACGCTGGTCCCGGAACTGCGCGCCGAACTGGCAAAGCTGGGCCGCGAGGACATCATGATCGTGGTCGGCGGCGTCATCCCGCCGTCGGACGTGCAACCGCTGCTCGATATGGGCGCGGCGGCGGTCTATCCGCCCGGCTCGGTCATCGCCGACACGGCCGCGGATTTGATCGAGAAACTGAACCTGCGTCTGGGCTATGCCCAACCGGCGCCCAAGGACACCAAGTAATGATCGGTAATCTGAACCACGTCGGCGTCGCCACGCCCTCGATCGCGGACTCGATCAAGCTGTATCGCGACATCCTGGGCGCGACCAAGATCGGCGAGCCGTTCGACCTGCCGTCGCAGGGGGTGAAGGTCTGCTTCATCGACACGCCGACGGCCCAGATCGAACTGATCGAGCCCTATGACGCCACCAGCCCGATCACCGGCTTCCTGGCCAAGAACCCGAAAGGCGGCCAGCACCACGTCTGCTTCGAGGTGGCCGACATCCACGCCGCCGTCGCCGAGATGCGGGCCAAGGGCGTGACCATCCTGGGCACCGGGGAGCCCCGCATCGGCGCTCACGGCACCCCGGTCGTCTTCCTGCATCCCAAGGAGATGGGCGGCGTCCTGATCGAACTGATGGAAACCCCGAAAGAGGCGCACTGACAGTCAAAAGGCCCGGTCGATGACCGGGCCTTTTTCTTGGCTGCGTCTGCCCCCATTTCCGTCACCTCGGACGGCCCGAAGGGACGATCCGGGGCGCAGGCCGTGACTTCAATGGCATGGGCGGGGATACGTCAGGCGTCTGGGTTCCGGGTTCGCTTCGCGCCCCGGAATGACGGAAGAGGAGATGGTCAGAACAGGATCTTGCGGAAGCTGACCCGGAAGGTCCGGCCCAGCGGGTCCAGATAGTCGGGCTGGTAGGACAGGGGCGTCTCGCCCAGGCCGTTCCGCACGTCCAGCTTCTGGTCGAAGATGTTGTCGATACCGACGCTGACCCGGGCGCCCTTCAGCCACGGGTATTTGGCCACCCAGGTCTGGCGCGATGACAGGTCGGCGAACAGGTTCAGGTTGACCGTGGTCAGGTCCGAGAAGGTCAGGTCGTCCTGGGCGTTGGCGCCGCCGCTGACCCGCGTGGACTCTTTCCAGTTGGCGTTCAGGAAGCCGCCCATGCCGCTCTTGAACAGCCCCATCTGGAACTGGACTTCGTTGCGGGACTGGCCGCCGCGCGAGCCCGTGGCCGCCCCGTCCAGCAGGTCCAGCACCGGCAGGCCGTCGCGGATCGTGATCTCATCCTGGATGCGATAGGTGTGATAGAGCGAGACGTTGAAGCGACCCTGTCCGGGCTGCATCGTCGGGCCGCGCCCGCCGCGACCGCCGCCGCCCCTCTGCATTCTCATGCCGCCGCCCGCGTGGGCGCCGCCGCCGGGGCCGCCCTGGACCCGCATGGCGACTGGACCGCCACCACCGGGGCCGCGCTGGCCCATGCGCGCCGCCGCCGCCGGGTCCGGCTTGCCGAACGGGGTCGAGAAGTTCAGGCCCCAGCGAACTTCTTGCTGCTCGGCCTTCTGGAAGTTCAACGGGCGGGCGTCGATGGACAGCAGGTTGCCGTCCGTGTCGCGGGTGAAGCGCTCCGGCAGGGCGGCTTCCAACTCCGGCGTGATGGTCGGGAAGCCGGCGATGGAGCCTTCGACCTCGGTGCGGCTGTAGTTGGCTGTCAGCCGCAGGTCCTTGTCCTTCAACGGTGTGAAGTTGAAGCCCAGCTTGAGGATGCGCTTGGTTTCTTCGGACAGGCCGGCGTTGCCGCCCTCGATGCGGGTGATGTTGACCGACTGGCCGGTGGTGAAGTCATAGACCGGCACGTTGGGGGTCGAGATGGTGGGGTCGTTCAACTGCGACATCGACGGGGCGTTCTGCTCGTCGCTCCAGCTGAAGTTGAAGTTGATGGGCGACCAGGGCGACCAGTTCAGGCCCAGGGTGTAGGATGACAGCCCACCGAAGTCGGACAGGTCCTGGTAAGCCAGATTCAGGTTGGCCGACAGGTCGCCCAGCATGCCCAGAACCTCGCGGTCGCGGCTGGCGATGGGCAGGTTGAAATTGCCAGAGGCGCTGGTCCGGTCGCGCGACAGCGAACGCTCGGAGAAGACACCTGACCGCACGCTTTCGGAATCCAGGGACTGGGTGTCGAAGCCAATCTTGAATGTCGAGGCCAGGCCGCCCGCCGGCCCTTCCCAGGCGGTTCCGTTGATGATGCCTTCGACGTTGGCGCTGCTGGATACTGAACGTGCGGTGTCGAAGGGCAGGCGCGGCAGCAGGTCTGCGTCGCCAAACGGGTCAATCGTGCCCGCCGTCACCCCGTCCTGCAGGGTTTGCTGATCCAGCCCGCGCCCGGTGCGGGTCTTGGTCTCTGTGCGGTCATAGCCGCCCGTCAGCGTCCAGCGCCAGTCGCCCAGATAGCCGTCCACCAGGGCCCCGACCTTGCCCGCGAGGGTGTCAGTGGTGCGCGACAGGGCGTCGGGCGCGTTCAGATACAGTTGTTCCGAGATGCTGGACGGCGGCAGGGCCAACTGGACGCTCGGCAAGCCCTGGTATGACAGCCGCGACGTGTCCTCCAGGCTGGCGCTCAGCGTAAGGGCGGTGGTGTCGTTCAGATCGCGCACCACCGAACCGGCGACCGACGCCTGCTCCTGTTTGGCCAGCAGGTTGCGGTAGGCGGTGGGATCGCCGTTCTCGCGCTGGATGTCGCGCTCGGTCTCGAACAGGGGAGTGTCGTTCTCGTATTCGAGGTCCAGCGTCGTACGTTGCTTGCCGGCGATGCGAAGGATGTTGCTTTCCAGATCGCTGACTGTCCGGCCGCCTTCATCCGGTCGACGGACGCTGGCCTGCATGGTCACCGAGCGGAAGTCAGCCTTGAGAACGAAGTTCACGACCCGCTGGTCGGCGCTGTAGCCGTACGAGAGGGCGGTTTCCTCGGGCAGGATTTCAGTGCGTTCGATGGCTTCGGGCGGGATGCCGCGAATTTCCTGGAAACCCGAGATGCGCCGTCCGTTGACCAGGAAGACCGGCGAGCCGCCGCGCGAGCTGCGCGTCACCGGCTCCAGCAGGGTCATCAGCTCCTGGATGCTGCTGGCGCCATAAGCCTTCAGCTGTTCCTCATCCAGCACCAGTTCGGGCTCATAGTCGCCGAGCGCCGCGCCGCGCCGTCGGGTCGAAACCGCCTGGATCTCGCCCAGGTCATAGGCTTCCTGTTCCTCTATCGCAGGGGCGGTCGGCGTCTGGCTTTGCGGCGCCGCGACGGGAGCCGTCATCGCCGTGTCCGCATTGGAATCGAGCGAGGCGAGAGCAAGAAGAAGAACGACGGGCGACATGAGGAGTCCTGGCTAGACCGAAAGCTTAGGGTGTCGATCTGCTTGGAGACTGATGGTCGCCGAAAAATGACGCCCGGGTCCCGGTCAGATTAACAGCCTGTAATGACGCGGAAATGTCACAGCAGGCTCGACAGTGATCTAACGCAGGAAAGGGCGACGTCCGTCGGACGTCGCCCCTTATTTTTTCAGGTCGGGTGTAATCAGAAGCGCGCGCGGACTCCGACGACCAGGTTCCGGCCCCGTTGCGGTGCGGTTTCCGCCAGGAAGGAAGCGTGGTTCAGCGCCAGCTCGTCCAGCAGGTTGGTCCCGCGCAGGAAGACCTGCGACTTCACCCCCGCCAACTCGACGTCATAGGCCACGGTGGCGTTGACCATGTTGTAGCCCGGCGTCTCGCTTTCGAAGGCGGCGATGTCGTTCTGCTTGAAGGTGCGGCTGTATTCCACGTCGCCCGACCACGGTCCGGCAAAGGCCTCGGCGCGGACGCCGACGCGGGCGGCGGGGATGCGGGGCAGGTTGCCGCCGTCGCCCTTCAGCTCGCCGCGCACATAGTCGCCGAAGACCGTGGCCGACAGCCAGGGCGTCAGCTGCTGGCGCACCTCGCCTTCCAGACCTGTGAAGGTCGCGTCGGCCTGGCTGTACTGGATCAGGCGGAAGTCCTCGAACTGGTCCAGCGTCCGGGCGAAGATGTAGTCGTCGTAGATGTAGTGATAGGCGCTGACCGAGGCCGTGGTGAACCCGGCTGTCTTGCGCAGCGTCAGTTCCAGCGCACTGGCCGTTTCGACGTCGAGGCCGCTGTCGCCGATCTCATAGGTGTTGGTCGCCAGGTGGACGCCGTCGGCATACATTTCCTGCGCCGAGGGGGCGCGTTGCGAGCGCGACAGCGAGACGGCGCCGGTCCAGCCGGGCATGAAGTGCCAGACCGCCGAACCCGAGATCGAGAAGGGCTTGTGCTCGGTGTCGGCGAGGCCCAGGGCCGAGGCCTCCTGCCATTCCTGACGCACGGCGCCTTCGAGGTGCCAGTCACCGAGTTCGTATTCTTCCATCACGAACAGGCCGGTGTTCCTGGTGGTGCTGGGGGCCAGGAAGCTTTCCTCGCCGACGGCGGCGAAGTCGCTCTTGCTCAGTTGCAGGCCGACCACGCCCTTGAAGCCGGCGATTTCGCGGTGCTGGGCTTCGATGCGGCCGTCGTAGCCCTCGTTGGTGAAGGTGGTCGAGACGACGCCTTCTTCCAGTTCCTGATGCTGATAGTCGGTGTAGCCGGCGCGCAGACGCAGGTTCTCGATACCGGGCAGGGGATCGCGCAGTTCGCCGCGCAGATCGAAGCGGCGGCTCTTCAGGCGGACCTCGGGCACGCCGTGGTCGTGATCGTGTTCCTCGCCCTCCTCGTGATCATGGCCGTCATGGTCATGATCGTCGTGACCGCCGCAGTGCAGGTGGTCGCCGTGCGGATGGCAGCCCTCGTATTCATGGGTGTGGCCGGCCAGGCCATAGCGGCTGGTCTGTTCGGTATAGGCCGCGCCCAGATAGCCGCGCGAACCGATGTAGGAGGCGCCCAGCGTCGCCGTTGAGGTCTCATTGTACGAGCCGTCCAGGCGCGGCTCGTTCCAGTCGGGGACCTTGTAGTCGTCGGCCTTGCGCGCAGCCGCCTCGATGCGGACGGCGAAGTTTCCGGCGCCGACCGTCATGCCGACCACGCCAGCCTCTTCGTTATCGACCGAGCCGCGACGGTATTCGGCCACGCCTTCGCCGCCGTTGGCCGGGACGCGGGTGGGGATCTTCTTGTCCAGCAGGTTGACCGCGCCGCCGATGGCGCCGCCGCCGTAGAGCAGGGCCGCCGGGCCACGCAGGATCTCGATGCCCTCCAACAGCAGGGGCTCGCCCGAAATGGCGTGGTCGGGCGAGACCTCTGACGCGTCCATCAGACCCGCGCCTTCGCTCAGCACCTTGACGCGCGGGGCGGCTTGACCGCGCACCACCGGGCGGCTGGCGCCGCCGCCGAAGGTGTCGGAGTTGACGCCAGGAATGCCGCTGAGGGTGTCGCCCAGGGTCGACTGGCGGCGGTGGACCAGTTCGTCGCCGCTCAGCAAGGCGACGTGCGATCCCACATCGTCGCCGGCCCTACCCAGGGGCAGGGCGCGCACCACGACGTCGGCGATCTCGGTCGGCTCGTCCTGCGTCTGGATGACCTCGTCGGCGGCGAAGGCGGTGGTGGAAAGGGCGGCGGCCCCGGCGGCGGTCAGCAGGAAGGTTTGAAGTCGCAAGGCACGCATCCCCGTTACAATGTCGGGAAGCTTGATATGTTATAGTATATCATTACGCAACTGCTCCGCTCGATTTCTTTGCAAGCGGAGCCTTTGGGCGGGTGTAACGTTGGGATCGGACTCACCCGGAGAGACGCTCATGACTCGTTCCGCCGTTGCGCTTCTGTCCTGCCTTGGCCTGACCGTGGCCGCCTGTTCGCAGGAGACGCCGCCTGCGCCGACCTCGCCGGTGGAAGCGCCGACGGCCCAGACCGCAGCCGCCGTCGGCTATGCCTGCGAGAGCGGCAAGACTATCGCCGTGACCTATCCCGACACGGAGACGGCGCGGGTGTCCTACGACGGGCGCGACTACGTCCTGACCAGCGCGGTCTCGGCCAGCGGTGCGCGGTATGCCGGGCAGGGTCTGGAATGGTGGACCGCCAGCCGCAACGCGCAGGAAAGCGGAACCTTGAGCCGTCTGGGGCCGAACGATCAGACAGGCGGGGCGGTGATTGAGCGCTGCAGCCGCCCGGTCGCGGCCCTGGCCCCGGCGCCGGTTGGCCCCTGCACGGGATCGGACCTGAAGCTGTCGGTCGAGGGCGGCGATGCGGGCATGGGCAACCGCGTCACAATTCTTGCATTGCAGAACACCGGGGTGCGGACCTGCAGCCTGGGCGGCTATCCAGGCGTGAGCCTGGTCGATGCAAGCGGCGGCGTCCTGGCCATGGTCAGGTCTGTGCAAGAGCCGGGCAGTTATTTCGCCAAGGGGATGACGCCGACGCCGGTTTCACTGGCGCCCCAGGCCAAGGCCTTCTTCGATCTGGCCTGGAATGTCGTGCCGCATGAAGCCGAGGGCGAAAAGGTTTGCCCCGAGGCCAAGACCCTGCGTCTGACGGCGCCCGGCGACACGGTTCAAGTCAGTCTGCCGCTGGCCCTGACGCCGTGCGGTCGGCAGGTTCGTGTCAGCCCGTTCCGACCGGTGGTCGAGGCCTCGGCTGGTCCTGCCCCGGCGACCTGAGATCGGGGGTTCAAACGGACCGGAATTCAGCGTAGCGGAGAAATCATGACCCAGATCACCAATACGGCCTTCTACGACCGCATCTCCGCCGAACTGACCGACATCGACGCCCAGGGCCTGACCAAGCCCGAGCGCGTCATCGCCTCGCGTCAGGGGCCGGTGATCTCGGTGAACGGCCGCGACGTCCTGAACTTCTGCGCCAACAACTATCTGGGCCTGGCCGGCGACGAGCGCGTCACCCAGGCAGGCATCAAGGCGATGCAGAAGTGGGGCGCAGGCACGGCCTCGGTCCGCTTCATCTGCGGCACGCTTGAAATCCACAAGGAACTGGAACGCGCCATCGCCGACTACCTCGGCTTTGAAGACACCATCCTGTTCGCCGCCGCCTTTGACGCCAACGGCGGCATCTTCGAGCCCTTGTTCGGGGCTGAGGACGCCATCGTTTCGGACAGCCTGAACCACGCCTCGATCATCGACGGCGTGCGTCTGTGCAAGGCCAAGCGTTATCGCTTTGCGACCTCGGACATGGCCGACCTGGAGGCCCAGCTGAAGCAGGCCCGGGCCGACGGCGCGCGCGAGATCATCATCGCCACCGACGGCGCCTTCTCGATGGACGGCTACATCGCCAAGCTGAAGGACATCCGCGCCCTGGCTGACCAGTACGGCGCCCTGATCATGGTCGACGACTGCCACGCCACCGGCTTCCTGGGCGAGAAGGGGCGCGGCTCCTACGCTTGGAACGAGGTCGAGGTGGACTTCGTCACCGGCACCTTCGGCAAGGCCCTGGGCGGCGCTATGGGCGGCTTCATCTGCGCCAAGGCCAATGTCGTGGCCCTGCTGAAGCAGCGGGCGCGGCCCTACCTCTTCTCCAACGCCCTGGCGCCGGCCGTCTGCGGTTCGTCACTGGAGGCCATCCGCATCGCCTCGGGCGAAGAGGGCGACGCCCTGCGCGCTCAGCTGTTCGCCAACGCCGCGCGCTTCCGCTCGGCCATGACTGCGGCGGGCTTCACCCTGCAGCCGGGCGAGCATCCCATTATCCCCGTCATGCTGGGCGACGCCAAGCTGGCGCAGGACATGGCGGCGCGGATGCTGGAACTGGGCGTCTATGTCATTGGCTTCAGCTTCCCGGTTGTGCCGCGCGGTCAGGCCCGCATCCGCACCCAGATGTCGGCGGCGCACACGTTCGAGCAGATCGACGCCGCCGTCGCCGCCTTTACGCAGGCGGGCAAGGAACTGGGGGTCATCTGACCCTCAACCTGTGGCCGGGCAGGCCTCAGTCCTTCAGGCTATCGTCATCCATGATGACCGACCGGCCTGCGGGGTTGAGCGCAGCCCACAGCAGGACGGCGGCGATCAGCGGCGCCACTGACATGCCGATATAGCGGCCGATGATGGCGATCTGCGCCACAAGAGCGGGCAGAGGCGGCTGATCCAGCGCCTGCCGCACGCCTGAGCTCGGCGGGGCCAGGGCGGGGTTCAACTGCGCGGCCAGATCGCCCCAGATCAGCGACGTCACTGACAGGGCGAACAGCAGGGTCAGGGAAACGAGCGAGACGACTGCCGCTCTGATCGGTCGAGGCGTACGCGGCGGCGCGGTCAGGAAGGCAAGGGCGAGCGGGAAGCCCAGCAGCAGCCGCCGCAACGCCGACTGCGTCACCTCATAGGTCGCGGGAACGCCGCCGCTGGTCAGGTGGGTGCCAACGCTCCAGCCCCCATCGGCGGACACGCCGACCTCGCCCGTCAGGCCGAACAGCCGGAACACCAGTCCTGCCAGCGGCCGCAGACCCATCGCCGCCAGATCCGCGCCCCACAGCCACCAGGGCGGCAGCAGCAGAATAAACATCCCCAGCGACCACAGGCCAAAGCGGCGGCGGGCGGCCTCTTCCGGCGTCCTGGCGCCGAGGGTTTTGAACCAGGCGGCCATCAGGCGGCGTCCTCGGCGAGGGGCTTGGAGATCTTGCCGGGTTGGCGGCTCTGCCAGCGGGTCCAGAAGAAGAAGACCAGCAGGCCCTCCAGCCCGATCATCGCGTCCCAGACATAGTGGTGGAAGAATTCGAACATCGATTCAGACCCGCGCGACAGATACAGCAGGCTGATGATCCGCAGCAGGTTGACCAGTTGCAGGGCGATCACGCCGACCGCGGCGCCGATCAGGCCGTCGCGCAGCCGGCCGGGGAAGGCCAGGATGGCGGCGATCAACAGGGCGCAGACCTCGACTGCGTTGCAGCCGGCCAGCACCTGAACCGCGCCATGCCCGTCGGCAAAGCGCAGGATGTCGCCCTGGGCCAGAACCCGGCTGTCGAACGGCTTCAGCACTAGGGCGCAGATGTCGACCAGCAGTTGGGTGAAGGGCTGGACGAATAGCCGCTCGGCCCAGGGCGTGGCCAAGACGCTGAACAGGGTGATGGCCAGCAAGGCGAAAAGACCCAGATACTGGACAGCGGGGGATTTGAAGAAGCGCGGCATGGGCTGGCGAAACGTCCACTATCGGCGTCGCCGGGCAAGGCCAGCGTCTGGAAACCTTGTCGCTAGCTGATTCACGGTTTCCCGCACAGGTCTATCCGTCTCAGCGTTATGCGACGGATTGGCAGGCCGAGCTGACGGAAGTTTTCACCGGGACCGCTTGCGATCCCGGCCAAGGCGGCCTAGCGGCTGCATCTAAGTAACGGGAGCACCCACCATGACCGACACCATGAAGGCCCTGGCCAAGACCAAACCGGCCGAGGGGCTGGAACTGATCGACGCCCCCATCCCCGTCGCGGGCGATGAGGACGTGCTGATCAAGGTGCACCGCACCGCCGTCTGCGGCACCGACATCCACATCTGGAACTGGGACGAGTGGTCCCAGAAGAACGTGCCCGTGCCGATGATCACCGGCCACGAGTTCGCCGGCGAGATCGTCGCCATCGGCAAGGACGTGGATCGCCGCCTCAAGGTCGGCCAGCGCGTCTCGGCCGAGGGTCACGTCATCGACCTGAACTCCGAAGCGGCCCGCGCCGGTCACTTCCACCTGGACCCGGACACGCGCGGCATCGGCGTGAACCGTCAGGGCGCCTTCGCCGAATACGTCGTGGCTCCGGCCTTCAACGTCATCGAGCTGCCCGACGACGTGCCCTATGAGATCGGCTCGATCCTGGACCCGTTCGGCAACGCCGTGCACACGGCGCAGCAATTCGACCTGCTGGGCGAGGACGTGCTGGTCACCGGCGCCGGTCCCATTGGCATGATGGCCGCCGCCGTGGCGCGCCACGCGGGCGCCCGCACCGTGGTCCTGACCGATATCAATGACTTCCGCCTGGAACTTGCGCAGAAGGTTGCGCCGGGCGTGCGGACGGTGAACACCACCAAGGAAGACCTGCGCGACGTCATGCACGAGCTGGGCCTCAAGGTCGGCTTCGATGTGGCGCTGGAGATGTCGGGTTCGCCCATCGCCTTCAAGCAGTGCGTCGACACCCTGATCATGGGCGGCGGCATGGCCCTGCTGGGCATCCCGTCCAAGCCGATGGAGACGGACTGGGGCTCGATCATCCTGAAGGCCCTGACGATCAAGGGCGTCTATGGGCGCGAGATGTTCACGACCTGGCGCAAGATGCTGGGCCTGCTGAAGGCCGGTCTGGACCTGACGCCGCTGATCACCCATCAGATGCCCTATCAGGACTTCCAGCAGGGCTTCGAGGCCATGAAGTCCGGCCAGTCGGGCAAGGTCGTCCTGAACTGGGCTGACTGATCCGTTCTCGACATGCGAAATGAACGCCCCCTGACCACAGGTCGGGGGGCTTTTTCATACTCGCGGTCTCTCTGGACAGTCGACGCACCGCTTTATTTTGCGGATGACAGAAGCCGGATCAGTGCCGGATCAAATCCCTTGGTCTCCGCGCCGGGCAAGGCGTCGGCTAGGTCGCCGTCCGCGAATGTCGCCAGCACGCGCGGGTGGACATAGGCGGCGCGGCAGACTGTGGGCGTATTGCCCAGCAGGCCGGACACGGCCTTGATGCAGGCTGTGATCTTGCGCCGCGCGTCAGCGGGCGAGGTCGGCGGTTCCATGTCGCGCAGGGCCCGAGCGGCGGAAGCCGTCCCGGCCCAGGTGCGGAAATCCTTGGCCGAGAACTGCTCGCCCATGGCGTCGCGGATATAGGCGTTGACGTCGTCCGAGGTGACGGGATGCAGATCGCCCGCCGCATCGCGGTATTTGAACAGGTGCTGGCCGGGAAGGCCCTCCAGCGTGCGCATGGCCCGCGCCAGCCTCTGGTCGCGAACGCTCACCCGGTGGTCCTGGCCGCTCTTGCCGCGAAACTCGAAGGTCAGGGCCGCGCCGTCCACCTCCAGATGCCGCTTGTGCAGGGTGGTCAGGCCAAAACTGCGATTCTGGCGGGCGTATTCGGCGTTGCCGACGCGGATCAGGGTGATTTCCAGCAGGCGTGCGGCGGTGGCCAGCACCTTGTCCCGGCACGGCCCGCGTCGGGCCAGATCATGCTCTACCCGCTGGCGCAGCTTCGGAAGTTTGCGCGCGAAGTCGGACAGCCGGTCGAACTTGTGACTGGCGGCGTAGCGGGTCCAGTCCGGGTGATAGCGGTACTGCTTGCGCCCGCGCGCGTCGCGGCCTGTCGCCTGGACGTGGCCATCGGCGCGGGGGCAGATCCAGACTTCGGTCCACGCGGGCGGGATGGCCAGGGCGAGGATGCGGCTGAGCGTCCTTGCGTCACGGATCTGATTGGCTTGATCGCGATAGGTGAAGCCCGAGCCCGCGCGGCGGCGGCTCAGGCCGGGGCCGGCGTCATCGCACCAACTCAGGCCCAGGGGCGCAGGCTCGTCGTGGGGCGGGTGGGCGGTCATCAGGGCTGTCCTCGGCTTGGCGCAACGACGCGGCCGGCTCGCGGGTTCCGCTATTCGACTTGACCGCGAGGGCGGGGCGGGGGACGGAGCGGGATGAACTATCGCCACAGCTTTCACGCCGGAAACTTCGCCGACCTGGTCAAGCACGCCCTGGTCCTGTGGCTGTTGAAGGAGCGGCAGGCGAAGGGGCCGGTCACGATCATCGACACTCATGCGGGGGCGGGCCTCTATGACCTGTCGGGGGACGCAGCGCGGTCGCGGGAAGCAGAGGCGGGCGTGGCGCGGCTGATGACCGCCGAGGACCGGCCGCCGCTGATCGAGGCCCTGGCGGCTGAAGTCGCGGCCTTGAACCCGGACGGCGGGGCGCGCTTCTATCCGGGATCGCCGCTGCTGATCGCGCGGGCGCTGAAGGGCGAGGACCGCTATGTCGGCTTCGAGTTCCATCCGCCGGTTCAGGAAATGCTGGCCGAGGCCCTGGCCGACTGGCCTGCCGCCGTGGGGCATCAGGGCGACGGCTATGTCGAGGCGCTGAAGGCGGCCAAGGCCACCAAGGGGCCGCTGGTCCTGATCGACCCGCCGTTTGAGCGGCCCGACGACTATGTGCGCTCGGCCGAAACCGCCGCCGCCATCCTGCGCCACGACCGCACGGCGACGGTGGCCGTCTGGACCCCCTTGAAGGACATGGAGACCTTCGACGGATTTATCCGCCGATTGGAGGAAGCCAGGGTCGGTCGCGTTCTGGTGGCCGAGGCGCGTCTGCGCCCGCTGAACAATCCGATGAAGATGAACGGCTGCACCATGACGGTGATTAACCCGCCCTCGGGCGCGGAAGCCGCCGCCGCCGAGATCTGCGGCTGGGTGGCGGAGACCCTGGGCGAGGCGGGGGCGCGGGCCGAGGTCTGGCGGGCCGGTTAAGCCTCCACGACCTCGCCGGGTTGGTAGAGGTGAGGCTCGAAGGTGGCGAGGGCCAGGATGGGCTCCATTGCCGCCACCACCGCGGGGTGACGGGTCATGACCTTCCAGTCGGTGGCGCTGCCCCAAACGGCGTGATTGGCCACGACGCGCCCGTTCAGGCCGCGATGCAGGGTGGCTGAGACGAAGCCGGGCAGGGCGCGCTGCACCTGGGCCAGGGCGGTCAGATGCTCGATCAATTCATCCTGACGGCGCGTGTCGCACTTGAAGATATTGATCAGGACGACGGGGGAATCGGCGGTCGCGTCGGCGGTCATGAAGGGCGGCCTCGTTGCAATCGCCCGACTTCTACCCCAATCCAGAGACAGACGCTTCCTTCTCCCCGCCGGAAAACGCCGAAATGACCCGTATCGCCATTCTGGAAACCGGCCACCCGCCCGAGCATCTGCGGGACGCTTTCGATGATTATCCGGCGCGGTTCCGCTATCTGCTGGGCGAGAACGTGCCGACAACGCGTTTCGACGTGCAGTCGGGGCACCTGCCGGAAGATCCGTCCATCTATACCGGCGTCATCGTCACCGGCTCGGCGGCGGGGGTCTATGACGACCTGCCCTGGATCGCGCCACTGGTGGACTGGTTGCGCGCGGCGCGGGGCAAGACGCGGCTGCTGGGTATCTGCTTCGGGCATCAGGTCATCACCCATGCCTTCGGCGGCAAGGTCGAGAAGTCGCCCAAGGGTTGGGGCGTCGGCCTGCATCGCTATGACGTGGTCAGCCACGAGCCGTGGATGCATCCGCGCGCGCCCTCCATCGCCATTCCTGTGTCGCATCAGGACCAGGTGGTGGCGGTCGCCCCGGACACGCGGGTCATCGCCTCGTGCGAGTTCACGCCCTACGCCGGTCTAGCCTGGGGCGATGACGCCATCAGCTTCCAGTGCCACCCCGAGTTCCAGCCTGCCTATGCCGCGGCGCTGATCGAGGGGCGGCGCGGGCATCGCATCCCGCATAACCTGGCGGACGAGGCCCTGCTGAGCCTGGAAGGCGCCAATGACCGCGCCGTGCTGACGGCCTGGATACGCGCCTATCTGCTGCTGACCCCGCCGCCGGTCGAGGCGGACGGCAGCGGTATCTGATCGCGAGGTGCGTGCGTTCCCCGAACGCTAAACCTTGGGCAACTTCTGGCGTGCCATTCTGAGGCGTCAGTCTGGAAGTGATATGTCGCCAATCAAAGCTGCGGTCCTCGCGATCGCCATCCTGCTGTCGCCTAGCCTGGCTCAGACCCCGGCTCTGGCGCAGACGGCCGCCCCCGGAGACGATTTGCTGCGGGCTGTGGAGGTGCGCGCGGGCGGGACCAGCTTCGCCGAGTTGGAGGCCTTCGGCGAGGCGGCTTACAAGCGTCACGATCGGGAGGGCTTGAACCGCCTCTATCATGTTGTGTGGACGACGCAGAACCAGGGCGAGTTCGAGCGCGCGGCCTTCTGGAACCAGCGACTGGAAGAGAAGGCCCGCGCGCAACGCGATCAGCGTTACATCCAGATCGCCCGCCTGAACGCGCTGACGGCCCGCTATGATCTCGGCGATCACAGCGTCGAGGCGGAGATGAGCCGCATGGCGACGAATGGCGTCGACTGGTTCGTGCGCGCCCACGCCGCCCGCCTGACCGCCTTGAACCTCATTGACGAGGATCGCGTCGGCGAGGGGCTGAAGCTGCTCAATCAGGCCGAGACCGACATCCCCGACAGCGACCCCTACGCCGCCACCGCCCATGCCGGGCTGTGGGAGATGACGGGCATGGGGCTGATGAAGCTGAACGACGTGGTGGGCGCCACCATCGCCTTTCGGCGGTTCGAGATCGACTACGCCGACCCGACCTATCCGCGCCCGGACTTCGACAGCCTGTATAATCTGGCCAAGATGGCGATCCAGGTCGGCGATCTGACCAAGGCGCAGGAATACTATGCCGCGCATCGTCGACTGAGTCTGCGGACCGGCCTGCCCAATCTGCTGGTCTATGACGCGGGCCTGTGCGCCCAAGTGGCGAACGCCAGGGATGAACCGCTGGAGGTCCTGGCCTGTCTGGCGCCCTATGGCGAGGACCTGACCGAGGGGACCTATGTCCTGCTCGACAGCCTGCCGGTGCGGGCTGTGGCGCGGGCGCGAACCGGCGATGTGGACGGCGCGCGGAGGGATATGGATCGTCTGCGGACCTTCAATCGTGAAGGCGGGGTGGACACCCGCGTCGCCCTGGCTGAGGCCGAGGTTCTGTTTGCATCGGGACGGTCGACCGAAGCCTATGAAGTTCTGCGCACCTATCAGCGCGACCGCGACATTCAGAGCGCCCAGCGGTTCAGCGCCGGCATCCGCCAGGTTACTGGCGATATCCAGGAACAGCTGGATCGCCGGCGTCAGCAACTGGAGACCGCGCGCGCCAATACCGAGCTGCAACGCACCGTCATCCGTTGGCAGAACTGGATCGTCGGCATTGGCGTGGTCTTCATGCTGTCGGCCTTGTTGACCCTGCTGTGGCAGTGGCGCCAGGCGGGAGAACTGCGCCGCGCCCGTCGTCGCGCCGAGGAAGCCAGCCGCGCCAAGAGCGAGTTCCTGGCCAATATGAGCCATGAAATCCGCACGCCCCTGAACGGGGTGGTGGCCATGGCCGACGCCCTGGGCCAGCGCGACCTGAATCTTGACGAGCATGAGATGGTCGAGGTCATTCGCTCGTCCGGCGCCACCCTAGAGCGTCTGCTGTCCGACATTCTGGACAGCGCCCGCATCGAATCCGGTCAGGTCACGATCGAGACGGCGCCCTTCCATCTGGGGCGGGCGGTGCAGGACGTGGCGGCCCTGTGGCGCATTCCGGCCGAAGCCAAGGGCGTGGCGGTCGTGGCCCATGTCGATCCGAGCTTCGACCGCCTGGTCGAAGGCGACGCCGTGCGGGTGCGCCAGGTTCTGACCAATCTGGTCAGCAATGCGCTGAAATTCACGACGGAAGGCGAGGTCAGCCTGACGGTGGCGCCGGGCGAGGAGGGCGACGTCCGCTTCGTCGTGGCCGACACCGGGGTCGGCTTCGACGAGGAGCAGAAGGCCCGCATCTTCGGCCGCTTCCAGCAGGCGGACGGCTCGATCACACGCCGCTTCGGCGGCACCGGCCTGGGCCTGGCCATCTCGCGCGAGCTGGTCGGACTGATGGGCGGCTGGCTGGAGTGTGACAGCACGCCGGGGCAGGGATCGCGCTTCTGGTTCGAGATTCCCCTGCCGTCAGCCGAGGCTGCCGTCGAGACCGCCGAGACGGTTCAGCCGGTCGGCGACGTGCGCGAGCAGCCGTTGCGGGTCCTGCTGGCCGACGATCATCCGGCCAATCGCAAGGTGGTCGAGATCATGCTGGGCGCGACGGCGATGGAACTGGTCGCGGTCGAGGACGGGGCCCAGGCCCTGGACCTGTTCAAGCGCGAGGCCTTCGACCTGGTGCTGATGGACATGCAGATGCCGGTGATGGACGGTCTGACCGCTACCGCCGCCATCCGCGCCTTCGAGGCGCAGGCGGGCCGCGCCCGGACGCCGATCCTGATGCTGACCGCCAACGCCATGGCCGAACATGTCGAGGCCGGGCGGGCGGCGGGCGCGGACGGCCATCTGACCAAGCCGCTGACCCTGGCGGCCTTGTTCGACGGGATCGGGCGGGCGATGGCCGACAGGGCCCGCGCCGAGGTCGCCTAAGGCCGCGTCAGGGCCACTTCACCACGGGGGGCATGGAACTGAGGATCGACTCGACGTTGCCGCCGGTCTTCAACCCGAACATGGTGCCGCGGTCGTAGAGCAGGTTGAACTCGACGTAGCGGCCGCGGCGGATCAGTTGTTCCTCGCGTTCCTCGGGCGTCCAGGCCTCGGTCATGCGACCGGCGACGATTTTCGAATAGACGTCAAGGAAGGCCTTGCCGACGTCTTGGGTGAAGGCGAAGTCTCGCTCCCAGTCGCCGCTGTCGTGGTGATCGTAGAAGATGCCGCCGGTGCCACGCGGCTCGTTGCGGTGGGGCAGGAAGAAATACTCGTCGCACCACTGCTTGTATTTGGCGTGCCAGGCGGGGTCATAGGCGTCGCAGACGCCCTGCATGGCGGCGTGGAAGGCAATGGTGTCGGGGTGGTCCTGACGGCGATCTGCGTCCAGCACCGGCGTCAGGTCGCCGCCGCCGCCGAACCAGGTCTTGGTGGTCGAGATCAGGCGGGTGTTCATGTGCACGGCGGGCACGCGCGGGCTGACCGGGTGGCAGATCAGGCTGATGCCGGTGGCGAAGAAGCGCGGGTCTTCCTCGGCGCCGGGGACGTTTTTGGCATAGTCGGCGGGGAAGGTTCCGTGGACGGTCGAGCAGTGGACGCCGACCTTTTCGAACAGACGCCCGTGCATCATGCCCATGACGCCGCCGCCGCCTTCCTTGCGGTCCCAGGGCGTGCGCACGAAGCGGCCCGCTTCGCCGGGGAAGAGGTCGGTAGGGGCGGCGTCTTCCAGGGCCTCGAACCCGGCGTGGATCTGATCGCGCAGGGTCTCGAACCAGACGCGGGCGCGCTCGCGATGCTCGACCATCAGGGTGGGGGTGTCTTGGATCATCAGGGCTTCAACCATGACGGGCGGCCTTTGTGAACAGGGCGGGATGCGCGCTTCATGCGCTCGGCGGCGAAAGCGGGCCTTGATCCAGATCAGACCCGGTTCCCATGCCGCCTCGCCTGTGCCAGCGTGGCCGCAACAGTCTTGAGGGGACACCATGATCCGCACCGCCTTGCTCGCCGCCGTTTCGCTCGCCGTTCTGGCGGGACCTGCCCTGGCCCAATCTCAAGCGGGCGCTGACACGGCGGGGCAGGAGCGGGTGATGCAGATCCTGCGTCGCACGCCGCTGATCGACGGTCACAACGACCTGCCCTGGGCCTTGCGTCAGGCGTTCGGAAACGACCCCTATCGCGTTGATCTGGCAACCAATCTGTCGGCCACAACGCGTCTTCATACCGATATTCCGCGCCTGCGCGCGGGCGGCGTCGGGGCCCAGTTCTGGTCGGTCTATGTCCCTGCCAGCCTGGAGCCGGTAGAGGCGGCCAAGGCCACCTTCGAGCAGATCGACACGGTCAAGCGCATCGCCGCCGCCTATCCCTCGGTGTTCGAGATCGCCACGACCGCCGACGACATCAGCCGCATCCACAAGGCGGGCCGCATCGCCAGCCTGATCGGCATGGAGGGCGGCTATTCCATCGACGACTCCCTGGGCCTGCTGCGCGAGTTTTATGACTCCGGCGCGCGTTACATGACCCTGACCCACTCCAAGACCACGACCTGGGCCGACAGCGCCACTGACGCGCCCAAGTGGGGGGGGCTGTCGCCGTTTGGCGAGCAGGTGGTCAAGGAGATGAACCGCATCGGCATGATGGTGGACCTGAGCCACGTCTCCGAGGACACGATGACCGACGCCATCCGCGTCTCGACCGCCCCGGTGATCTTCTCGCACTCGTCGGCGCGGGCGGTGACGGGCCATCCGCGCAACGTGCCCGACGCCGTGCTGCGGCTGATGCCGGCCAACGGCGGCATCGTCATGGTGACCTTCGTGCCGGGCTTCATCAGCGAGGCGGTGCGCGCCTCGGGCGCCGCGCGTGGTGCGGAGATGACGCGACTTTCGGCCCTGAACCCCGGCGATCCCGATGCGGTCAAGGCGGGCATGGAGGCCTTCAACGCCGCCAACCCCGCGCCGAAGGCCACGCTGGACGACGTGGTGGCCCATATCCAGCATGTTCGCGACGTGGCGGGCATCGACCATGTCGGGCTGGGCGGCGACTTCGACGGCGTCGACAGCCTGCCGGAAGGCGTCGAGAGCGTGGAGGCCTATCCGCGCATCCTGGCCGAGTTGATGCGTCGCGGCTGGTCCGAGGCCGACATCCGCAAGATCTCGGGCGAGAACCTGTTGCGCACCATGCGTGCGGTCGAACGCGCCGCGACGGCCGAACGCGGCCAGCGCCCCAACCTGGCGCAACTGCCGAACGACGGCGCGCCGGAGTAGGGATCAGGCGGGCTGCGGCGCAGCCGGCGTCTTCAGTCGAACCAGACGAGCGATCTCGAAGACGAGATCCTCGTCGGAATAGTCGGGCTTCACCTCGATGAAGTCGACGCCGGCGCGTCGCAGCGCCTCACGCTTGACGGCGTCTCGTGCCGCGGCTGTGCCGAGATAGTGCCCAGAGCCCTGGAACTCGACCGCCGCCAGCGGATGTCCGTCATTAGCAATGACGAGCATATCCACGCGCTTGCTGTTGATGGCGGCGAAGGCCTTGGCGTCGGTCGAGGTCAGAACCTCGCCAAGCGACACCTGCGCCATCACGCGCCAGCCCATGCTGTGGCCGCGCAGGAGGCGTTCGATTTGCAAGAAGGCGCGGGCCTCGTTCCGGGACATCAAACGCTTGGGCCTGAACTCCGCGTTCATAACGGTGTTGAGCTGGGCCGCAGGGTCGGGGCGGTCGCTACGGGTCGGTGTGGCGTCTGTATTCACGAGCTTCATACCCGCGCGCCAGCGTCCCTTGCGCGAGGGGCTGCGGCGCCGGCTCTGAGCACCGACCTTTAATCCGGCTAGGAACCCCAGCAGCCCGACGAGGGCCAGCAGCAGCGGCAGACTATCGGCTGATGTCAGTGCCCGCAGGAAGGCTTCCAAGTCTATCGCTCCGTCTGTCTGGTGAGCGGAGTTTGCCTTTCAAAATTTTGCGCTCGGTGAATCGGCTTGGTTAAGCCCCGCCTTCAAGGCCGCGCGGGCAACTCGCCCAACTGCCTCAGCCCTTCCCACAGGGCGATGCCGGCGCTGACGGACAGATTCAGCGAGCGCGTCTCGGGGCGGATGGGGATGAAGACTCGAGCGTCGGCGGCGGCGTGGACGTAGTCAGGCGCGCCGGCGCTTTCCTTGCCGAACAGCAGGACATCGTCGGGCCGGAATTCGAATTCGGGCAGGGGCGTGGCGCCCTTGGTGGTGAACAGGACCAGCCGCCCGGGCGCACGGTCACGCTGGAAGGCATCCCAGTCGGCGTGGCGGGTCATGTGGCTGAGCGGGCCGTAATCCAGCGCCGCGCGTTTCATGGCGCGGTCGTCGAAACGGAAGCCGGTGGGCTCGATGACGTGCAATTCGACGCCGAAACAGGCGCTCTGGCGGATGCAGGCGCCCACATTCTGCGGGATGTCAGGTTGAAAAAGGGCGAGACGCATTCTAAGGCCGTCATACGCGCGGGGCGGGGTCTTGTCGCGGTATTTGTTGCGACCGTTTCGCAAGTTGTGTCAGCAACTTGCGTCGAATGCGGTAAAACAAGGGCCGCAGGCATCTTCTGCCGTCTCGCAGGGACGATCCATGCCGACGACCATCCCCCTTCCGGGGCGGGCGATCGGGAGTGCAGAGGTGAGAGCGTGGCCGAATCGGTCGTGAATGCTGAAGGGCCCGAGGGCCAACACGGGGGCGGCGACGCCACCCGCCGCGATTTCATCCACATCGCCGCCGGCGCCGCCGCGGTCGGTGCTGGCGTGATGGTGGCTTGGCCGCTGATCAACCAGATGAACCCCGCCGCCGACACCCTGGCCCTGGCGTCGATCGAATTCGATCTGACCAAGGTTCAGGAAGGTCAGCAGGTCGTCATCAAGTGGCAGGGCAAGCCGGTCTTCGTGCGCTATCGCACCCCGGCCGAGCTGAAGCGCGTCATCGCCGACGACCATGCCTCGGACCTGAAGCAGCCGCAGACGGACGCCGAGCGCACCAAGCCCGGCCACGAGAAGTATCTCGTCGTCATCGGTTCCTGCACCCATCTGGGTTGCGTGCCGACCTTCGGCACGGGCGATTTCGGCGGCTGGTTCTGCCCCTGCCACGGTTCGCACTACGACGCCTCGGGCCGTATTCGTAAGGGACCGGCCCCGCTGAACCTGGTGGTGCCGAACTACGAATACATGTCCGACACCCGCGTGAAGATCGGCTGAGGACGGACAGAGGACCCATGAGCGATCACGAATCCACCTACGTCCCTAAAACCGCGATTGAGCGGTGGATGGACACGCGCCTGCCGATCATTCGCTTCGGCATGGACTACGCCAACCTGCCGACCCCCCGTAACCTGAACTACTGGTGGACCTTCGGCGGCATCCTGGCCCTGTGCCTGATGACGCAGATCATCACCGGCATCGTTCTGGCCATGCACTACACGCCGAACACGGCCCTGGCCTTCGCCTCGGTCGAGCGCATCATGCGCGACGTCAACGGCGGCTGGCTGATCCGCTACGTGCACGCCAACGGCGCGTCGATGTTCTTCATCGCCGTCTACCTGCACATGCTGCGCGGCCTCTACTACGGCTCCTACAAGGCGCCGCGTGAAATGATCTGGATCGTCGGCTGCGTCATCTTCTTCCTGATGATCGCCACCGCCTTCCTGGGCTACGTCCTGCCCTGGGGCCAGATGTCCTTCTGGGGCGCTGAGGTCATCACCAACCTGATCGGCGCCATTCCGGTCGTTGGCGAGCCGATCCTGATCTGGCTGCGCGGCGGCCCGGCGATCGACAACGCCACGCTGAACCGCTTCTTCTCGCTGCACTACCTGCTGCCGTTCGTCATCGCCGGCTGCGTGGTGCTGCACCTCTGGGCCCTGCACGCCGCCGGTCAGAACAACCCGGTCGGCATCCTGATCCCGAAGGACCGCCAGAAGAAGGACATGCTGCCCTTCCACCCGTACTTCACGGTCAAGGACGGCTTTGCGATCATCCTCTTCCTGATCCTGTTCTCGGTCTTCGTCTTCTATCAGCCGAACGCCCTGGGCCACGCCGACAACTACATCCCGGCCAACCCGCTGCAGACCCCGGCGCACATCGTGCCCGAGTGGTACATGCTGCCCTTCTACGCCATTCTGCGCGCCATCCCCGACAAGTTCGGCGGCGTGGTGGCCATGTTCGGCGCCATCGGCGTGCTGTTCGTCCTGCCCTGGCTGGACACGTCCAAGGTGCGCTCGATGCGCTACCGCCCGACGATGCGCACCTGCTTCATCATCTTCCTGTTCGTGTGCTTCGGCCTCGGCTGGTGCGGTGGTCAGTTGCCCGACGCCCCGGTCGTTCCGGGCATGCCGAGCTTCAACCTGATCGACGGCCAGTTGAACTCCTACCTGTGGCTGACGCGTCTGTTCACGGCCTACTACTTCATCTTCTTCCTGGTGCTGATGCCGTTCCTCGGCCTGCGCGAGAAGCCGCTGCCGGTTCCGGCGACGATTTCCGAGCCGGTCCTGTCGGGCGACGCCGAGCAGAAGGGCTGAGCGCGATGATTTCCAACGAGAAGAAAACCGTGTCCTTCCGCAAGACCTTGGTCGTTCTGACGGCCGCTCTGGGCCTGGCCGCCACTGCCGCTCCGGCGCTGGCCGCTGGGGGCGCCAAGCATCCGCGCAGCGGCGGCTTCAGCTTCGAGGGGCCGTTCGGCACCTATGACCAGGGCCAGCTGCAGCGCGGCTACAAGGTCTACAAGGAAGTCTGCGCCTCCTGCCACGGCATGGAGCTGATGCACTTCCGCAACCTGGGCGACAAGCACGGGCCGTTCTGGAACCCGGAATACCCGAACCCGAACGACAACCCCGTCGTGAAGGCCCTGGCCAAGGAAGTTCAGGTCCCGGACATCGACAGCGAGACGGGTGAAGCGCTGATGCGCGACGCCACCACCGCCGACAAGTTCCCGTCGCCCTATCCGAACGCCACGGCGGCAGCTGCCGCAAACGGCGGCGCGGCCCCGCCGGACCTTTCGGTCATGGCCAAGGCTCGTCACGATGGCGCCAACTACATCTACTCGCTGCTGTCGGGCTACGGCACGCCGCCGGCGGGTCTGAAGATGACCTCGGCCCAGCACTACAACCCCTATATGGCGGGCGATCTGACCCCGTTCTGGGAAGGCGAGGGCCACGTGCCTCCGGGCGGCTTCATCGCCATGCCCGCGCCGCTGCGCGCCGGTCAGGTGACCTATGATGACGGCACCGAGGCCACCGTCGACCAGATGGCCAAGGACGTCGCCGCCTTCATCGCCTGGACTTCCGAGCCCAAGGCGACCGAGCGCAAGCAGATGGGCTTTGGCGTGATCATCTTCCTGCTGCTGTTCGCAGGGATCACCTACGCCAGCTACCGTCGCATCTGGAAGGGCGTCGCCCACTAGGGCTTCGCCGTCAGATCGGAACGAGACGACCCGCCGGAGCGATCCGGCGGGTTTTTTCGTGCCTGACGCCGTGGCGGCCTGCATCGACATGGGGGATTTCGCCCTCTAGGGTCCGGGCTCTTTATTGGTTGAGGGGCTTGTTCCATGCGTTTGATGTCGTCCGCCGCCGTCCTGTTGTTCGCCGCTTCTCTTGCGTCGGGCGCCGCCGCCCAAGAGGCCGCTTTCGATGCCGCGCGCATCTCCAACGACATCAAGGTCCTGTCCGACGACAGCTTCGAGGGGCGCGGCATCGCCACGCCGGCCGAGCAGAAGGTCATCGACTACCTGAGCCAGCAGTATGCGGCGGCGGGCTTCGCCCCCGGCGGCGAGAACGGCGGCTGGACCCAGGCGGTCGGCCTGAACCGCTTCACCGTCTCCAACGTCAGCGGTCAGATCAAGGTCGGCGACTGGACACAGCCCCTGGCCCAGGGCCAGCAGGCCACCATCACCACCCGTCTGCCCAGCGACGGCGTCGACCTGCGCGGCAAGCCCCTGGTCTTCGTGGGCTATGGCACCAGCGCGCCCGAGCGCCAGTGGAACGACTTCAAGACTGACGTGCGCGGCAAGGTCATTGTGGTTCTGGTCAACGACGCCGACTTTGAGGAGCCCGCGCTGAACACCTTTGGCGGCGAGGCGATGACCTATTACGGCCGCTGGACCTACAAGTACGAAGAGGCGGCGCGTCAGGGCGCGGCCGGCGTGCTGATCGTCCACGAGACGCGCCCGGCCTCCTATGGCTGGACCACGGTGGCCAACTCCTGGTCTGTGCCGCAGTTCGACATCGTGCGCGCCAACCCGTCGGCCGAACGCGTGCCGATGGAGGCCTGGATCCAGCGCGATGTGGCGGTTGACCTGTTCCGTCACGCTGGCCTCGATTTCGAGCAGGAGAAGATCAAGGCTCGCAGCCGCGACTTCCAGCCGGTCGAACTGGCCGGCGCGACCATCGACGCCAAGTTCGACGTGAAGACCGACCAGATCACCACCCACAACGTCCTGGCCAAGCTGGAGGGCTCTACCCACCCCAACGAGACCATCCTCTATACCGGGCACTGGGATCACATCGGCATGGGCGAGCCGGACGCCAACGGGGACCGCATCTTCAACGGCGCGGTGGACAACGCCTCGGGCACGGCGGGTCTGCTGGAACTGGCGCGTCAGTGGTCGAAGGGGCCCAAGCCTGAGCGCACCATCGTCATGATCAGCTTCACCGGCGAGGAAAGCGGTCTGTTGGGATCGGAGTTCTATGCCGCCAATCCGCTGTATCCGCTGGAAACAACGGTGGCGGGCTTCAACCTGGATGCGACCAGCGTTCTGGGCCGCATGAGCAAGCTGGGCGTGACCGGTTACGGCCAGTCCGAGCTGGACGAGCGCGTCATCGCCCTGGCGGCGGCGCAGGGGCGCGGTTTCGAGGGTGACGCGGGCGCCGGCGCGGGCATCTACTTCCGTTCGGACCACTTCCCCCTGGCCAAGCGGGGCGTGCCGATGGGCTATCTGTCCTCGACCGGGGATTTCGTGGATGAGCCGATCGCGCCGCGCGTGGCCGCCGCTGCCGAGTATCGCGCCAACCGCTATCACCAGGCAGCCGACGAGTGGGAGCCGAACTGGGACTATCGTGGCATGATCCAGGACCTCGAGGTGGTCTTCGACGCCGGTCAGGCGTTGGCGAACAGCCGCGACTGGCCCCAGTGGAAGCCGGGTTCGGAGTTCGGCCCGGCCCGCACGGTCAGCGACGCCCAGCGCAAATAGGTCGTCGCTGACCCGCTGTCGCGGAACATGACAAAAATGTAAGGGGCGGCTTCTTGCGAGGCCGCCCTATTACTTTGCGCGAACGCCCCGTGGGGAGGGCGAAGGAGCTTCCATGCATCGTCGGTTCATCAGCGGCGTCGCCGCCACGGCCCTTCTGTTCGCCGCTGGTGCGGCGGCCGCTCAGGACTTCTCGGCCCAGCGCCTGTCGGATGAGATCCGCACCATCAGCGCCGACGACTTCCAGGGCCGTTATCCTGGCACCGAGGGTGAGAAGAAGACCCTGGACTGGCTGCAGGCTCAGTACGAAGCCATGGGCCTGGAGCCAGGCGGCCCGAACGGCCAGTGGCTGCAGGTGATCGACCTGAAGCGCTATACGCCCGTCGCCGACGCCACCCGGGCCAGTTGGACCAGCGCGGACGGTCAGGTCCATGATCTGACGCCGGGAGCCGACATCGCCCTGCGGGCGGTCAGCAACGACGGCAGGGCGACGATCACCAATGCGGATCTGGTCTTCGTCGGTTATGGCATCCATGCGCCGGAGCGCGGCTGGGACGACTACGGCAGCCTGGACGTGACGGGCAAGATCGTTTTGGTGGTCGGCGGCGAGCCGGACGGCGACCTGTTCAACGGGCCCTACGCGACCAATTACCAGTCCGGCGCCTACAAGGCGGACGAGGCCAAGCGCCGGGGCGCGCTGGGCGTCATCACGGTGTCCAAGGCGGCTGCGGCAGACGCCGGCTGGACCCGCATGGCCCAGGGCAACACCCGTACCCGCACTCTGACGCCGGGCGCGGCGGACCTAGAGTTTTCAGGGGCGATCAATGCGGACACGGCCAAGGCCCTGGGGCTGGACGTGGCCGATCTGGCCTCGCGTATCGGCACGGGCGACTTCCGCGCCTTCGTCGTGCCGAACGTGACCCTGTCGGTCGAGACGGCTGAAACCATCGACACCCTGCGCACGCACAATCTGCTGGCTCGGATTCCGGGAACAAAGCGCCCGAACGAGACCATCATCTATTCGGCCCACTGGGACCACGTCGGGGTCAATGACCATGCGGGAGGCGACGACAAGATCTTCAACGGCGCCTGGGACAACGCCTCTGGCACTGTCGGCGTGGTCGAAATGGCGCGTCAGCTGAAGGCCGCGCCCGCGCCCGACCGCACCATCGTCTTCGCCCACATGGCGGCTGAGGAAATGGGCCTGCTGGGGGCCTACGCCTATGCCGCCGATCCGGTTTATCCGCTGGAAACCACGGTCGCCGACATCAATATCGACATGCTGCCTCTGTCGGGACCGACCCGCGACGTGCCGATCTTCGGCAAGGGCCAGAACAGCCTGGAAGACGATCTTCAGGCCCTGGCCGCCAAGGAAGGCCGCTATGTCTCCGACGACGGTCAGCCGGAGCAGGGCTTCTACTATCGTTCCGACCACTTCCCCTTCGCCCGCGCTGGCGTGCCGGCCCTGATGCCCTGGCACGGCGTGGACTGGGTCGACGGCGGACGTGAAGCCGGTCTGGCGGCGTGGAAGGCCAAGTTCGGCGCCGACTATCACCGTCCCAGCGACGAATGGTCTGCCGACTGGGACCTGCGTTCGGCGGTCGAGAACCTGACCCTGCTGTATCGCCTGGGCCTGCAATTGGCCAACAGCGACGCCTGGCCGACCTGGAAGCCGACCTCGGAGTTCGGTCAGGTGCGGGCGGCTAGTGATGTGGCGCGCAAGTAAATGAAGCGCCGACGGCTGCAGGAACTGACGGCTCAAGCCAGGCTGAAACCCTTCCGCACATGGATTGCGATCATGGCCGTGATGGTTGGAGTTCGGATTCTGGGTGAGTTCACTGCCGGTGTTATCGACGGATTGGTCGTAGGCTTCACCGACGCGGTCTGAGCGCATTGACGTGGCGGTACAACCGCAAGTGAAAGGCCCTCCACCCTTTGCCGGGCGGAGGGCCTTTTTGCTGACGCGCCGGGGAGGGCAGGTGTCAGCGTTTGGTGGCGGCGTCGATGATGGCGCGAGCCTCGACGATGGCGGCTTCGGTCGTGATCTCGCCGTCCTGGATCTTTTCGGCCAGGTCCATCAGCGGCGTGCCGGTGACGACGCCGGTCTCGGCCTCTTCCTCGACATGCACGCCGCCGTCGCGGGCGATGACGACGTCCCAGGCGTCGCGGACGGCGGTCCAGTAGGTCTGCGTCGCCGCCCAGTAGTCATCTCCGGCCTTCGGCGAATAGCTGGTCGAGCGGTCGTAGGTGTTGACCACGTCTTCCTGAACGATGGCGACGGGCTCGCCGCCGGCCCGGCCGTTCATCTTGATGTTGTCCTGGATATGGACCCAGCCGGCGGGCGTCAGGGCGTGGCGGTTCGTGCCCAGGTAGCGGTCATAGACGGGGTTCAGCACCGCGTCGCGCCGCGCCAGCGGACGCCAGGTCGGGTCGGAGGTCCATACGCTCAGGCCGTTGACGTAGGTCCAGCGACCGACGCCGCCGTAGCGGGGCGAGTCGTCCGTCTGCCACACCGTTTGCGACCAGGCGCCCGCGCCCTGATTGGCCGATACCGGCGACAGGGTCCACTGGTTCGGGCCGGCGTAGGTCAGGACGGTTTGCGGCTGATAGACCCAGTCCTGGCGCCAGTGCTTGACGACGATGGCCTGGCCTTCGTGTTCCATGACCAGGATGTGCTGCAGGCTGATGCGGTCGCCCTTGTCATAGACGACGCGCACGATCTCGCTGCCGCCCGACAGCTTGCCTTCCATCGGGTCGTAGTCGGCGTTGAAGCTGACGTTTTCGCGCATATCGAAGTGGACGCGGAACTGGCCGGCCTGGGCCAGGATCGACTGCCGGTCACGCTCGAACGGGCTGGCGGGCGCAGCCGCGTTCGCAGCGGGCGCCGTCTGGGCCAGGGCGCCGGCCGCGGGAACGGCGCCGGCCAGCAGGGCGGCGGCGATGAGAATGGCGCGCATGGGTTTTTCCATAATGAGAGTCGTTTGCATCTTAGGGGCCTGTCTCAGTAGCGCAAGTTGACCGAGACGCCGAAGTTGCGGCCGGGCTGGGTGAAGGCGTCCAGCGTCGCGGGACGGGCGTCGACGGCCGGGCGGCTCAGGCCGCGAACGTCGCTCCACCAGGCGTATTTTTCGTCGAAGACGTTGAAGACGCCGGCGCGCAGGGTGGCCTTCTCGGTGACGTTCCAGAAGGCCGTCAGGTCCAGGATGGCGAACTCCTCGCCCGGCCAGCACAGGCCGCCGCCGCACTCGTAGTTGGACTTGTCGTCGGACCAGGTGACGGTCGCGCCGCCGCCCCAGACACCCGACGGCGCAGCATAGTTCAGGCCAGCCACCACCTTGATGGGATCGACGCTGGTCAGCTTGCCGCGCTCGCCGTCCGTCTCCTGTTCGCCATCGGCGAACGAGGCTGCGACGATGGCCGAGAAGCCGTTGTCCCAGCGAATATCGCCGCGCGCTTCCAGACCCCAGATCTTCACCTCGGTCAGGTTGACGTACTGATAGATCAGCGGATCGACGCCCGGCACGCCGGTCCCGCGCACCACCACCTGGTTGATGAAGTCGTCGTAGCTGGTGTGGAAGGCCGTGGTCGACAGCGACAGGTTCCCGCCGAACATCGCCAGATTACGGAAGCGGAAGCCGCCCTCGATGCTCTCGCTGGTTTCCGGCGTCAGGTCGGGGTTGGGAATGGACTCATAGCCGAACACCGGGTTGGCGAAGAAGTTGTTCACCTGCATGGGCGAGGGCGCCTTGAAGCCTTGGGCGTAGTTGGCGAAGACGCTGAAGTGGTCATCGACCCAGTAGATGGCGCCGATCTTGGGCGACAGATGGCTGTCGCTCTGACCCTCGGACGGGGCCGGGAACAGGGCGTCGGCCTTGGGCGTCAACTCATACCAGTCGTAGCGCAGGGCCGGGATGATGCTGAGGCGGCCGCCCATCAGCGTGATCTCGTCCTGAACGAACAGGCCCGCCAGATCATATTCGGTCTTGGGGAAGGGGCGGGCGGGGAAGGGCTCGCCCATCGGCGGCACTGTGCCGTCGCGGATGCCTTCCTGGGTGGTGCGCGACCAGTCGCCGCCGACGGTGACGCGGTGCTGAACCGAGGGACCGCCAAAGGTCTTGGACCCCTGCGCCGCCAGGCCCCAGACCGTGTTGTCGAAGGTCACGTCGCGGGTGCGGTCCACGGCCGGGGTGCGGTCTTCAAACGTGAACTGGGTTGTCGTGGCGTCCTGCCAATGGGCGGCGACCGATCCCTCATCCAGACCGAAGACGTCGCTGAAGCGCCAGTCCAGGCTGACGCGGTCGCGCTGCGTCTCGTCGTGGGCAGTCAGGCCGATCACCGTGGCCGAGTAGCTGCTCAACGCCTCGCCCTCCATGTCCTGATCGAAGTGGTCATAGGTCAGGCGGACGGAGTGGTTGTCGTTCACATCCCAGACCAGTTTGGCCAGGACGGCGTTGGAGGCGAACTCTTGTGGGTTGGGCTGGGTGCGGGCCGAACCCGTGCCGCCGTTCTCGGCCATGTTCTCGGTCTCATGGGCGTCGCGGCGGGTGTAGGCCAGCAGGCCGGACAGGGTCCCGGCGCGGCCCGCCAGGGCCAGGCCCTCGGTCCAGCCTTCATCGGCGGAACTGTAGCCGACGCGGGCGCGAGCGCCGAAGTTCTCGCCGCTATTGATGAAGTCGGACGGGTCCTTGGAGGTGAAGCTGACCGCGCCGGCGATGCCGTCCGAACCATAGAGGGCCGAGGCCGGGCCGCGCAGGATCTCGACCGACTTGACCAGGTCCAGGTCGTTATAGCCTCCGCGACCGACGCTCTGGGCGCCGAAGGCGAAGCCGTCGGGCACGCGCACGCCGTCCTGGATGATCAGGACTCGATTGCCGCCCATGCCGCGAATGGTGAAGCCCGAGTTGCCGTCGCGGCCGGCGCCCGACAGGGCGGCCGAGAAGCGGGCAGGGCTGGTCGGGACGCTGACGCCCGGCTCGAACCGGATCAGGTCCTTGATGTCGGTGACCAGGTTGTTCTCGATGGTCTCGGCGGTGATGACGCTGACGCTGGCCGGGACATCGTCCACGCGGCGCTGGGTGCGGGTGCCGACCACAGTGATCGGGGCGACCGGAACGGCCTGTTCCAGATCCGCAATCTCGTCGGCGAAGGCGGGGAAGGCGGCGGCCGAAAGGGCGGTCAGCCCGGCGGAGAACATCAGAAACGAGCGCATGGTTACGGCCCCGGTTGGAGAGGGTTGCGCAATTACTGCGAACGGTTATCAGAATCAATCTCAATTATGGCGTTGCGGTGAAACTGCGCCGCCGCAGCGGGCGTTCCATACCAATGAACCGTCTCGTCGTGATCTGTGTCGTCGCCCTCGCCTTGGCAGGATGCGATAGGGACGGCGGGGTCAATCCGCCGACGGAGCCGGCCCAGCCCATTCAGGGGCCGGCCGCCGTCGCGCCCCCGAGCGAGCGCCCGCCCGGCGCCGAATCCATGCTTCCGGGGGCGGGGCCGGCCAGTTTCGTGGGCCGCTGGGCGGCCGAGGCGGAGTGGTGCTTCAACCCGCGCGGAGACCGCGTGCCGATCGAGATCACCACCACGGAGTTGCGCGGCTATGAGAACCGCTGCGACATCCAGCGCATCACGGAGATCAGCACTGGCTATGAAGCGGCGCTGAAGTGCGACGCCGAGGGTCAGGCGCATTACGAGCGGGTGCGTTTCGCCGCCACGGCCCAGACCCTGGCCATCACCTGGATGGACCGCAGCGACCGGCCAGTCCGGCTGCTGCGATGCACGACCCTGGCGGACTGACGGTCAGACCGCCGCCAGGGCCTGGTCCAGGTCCGCGATCAGGTCGTCGATGTGCTCGATGCCGACCGACAGTCGCACGGTGTCCTCGGTCACGCCCGCCTTCTTCAGTTCGTCCGGCGACAGCTGGCGGTGGGTGGTCGAGGCGGGGTGGCAGACTAGCGACTTGGCGTCGCCGATGTTGACCAGGCGGGTGAACAGCTTGACCGCGTCCTGGAACCGCCCGCCGGCCTCGCGGCCACCGTCCACGCCAAAGGTCAGCAGACCCGAGGCCTTGCCGCCGAAATACTTCTGGATCAGGGCGTGGCCGGGGTGGTCGGGCAGACCGGCGTAGTTGACCCACTTCACCTTGGGGTGGGCCTTCAGATAGTTCGCCACGGCCACCGCGTTCTCGACGTGCCGGTCCATCCGCAGCGCCAGGGTCTCCAGCCCCTGCAGGATCAGGAAGCTGTTGAAGGGCGAGATGGCCGCCCCGGTGTTGCGCAACAGGACGGTGCGCACCCGTCCGATATAGGCCGCCGGGCCAAGCGCCTCGGTATAGACCACGCCATGGTAGCTGACCTCGGGCTCGTTCAGACGGCGGAAGCGCGCCTTGTGCTCGGCCCAGGGGAATTTGCCGCTGTCGATGATGGCCCCGCCGATCGAGGTGCCGTGGCCGCCGATATACTTGGTCAGGGCGTGGACGACGATGTCGGCGCCGTGTTCGATGGGGCGGGTCAGGCAGGGGGTCGGCACGGTGTTGTCGACGATCAGCGGCAGACCCTGGGCATGGGCCGCGTCGGCCAGGGCGGCGAAGTCCACCACATTGCCCAGCGGATTGCCGATGGACTCGCAGAACACCGCCTTGGTCCGCTCATCGGTGTTGGCGGCGACGGCGGCGATGTCGTCGGCGTCAATGAAGCGCACCTCGATGCCGTACTGGGGCAGGGTGTGGGCGAACAGGTTGTAGGTGCCGCCATAGAGGGCGCCGGTGGCGATGATGTTGTCGCCGGCCTCGGCGATCGTCAGGATGGCATAGGTGATGGCCGCCATGCCCGAGGCCACGGTCAGGGCCGCGATGCCGCCCTCCAACGCCGCCAGACGCTGCTCCAGCACGTCGGACGTGGGGTTCATGATCCGGGTGTAGATATTGCCCGCCACCTTCAGGTCGAACAGGTCCGCCCCGTGCTGGGTGTCGTCGAAGGCGTAGCTGGTGGTTTGATAGATGGGCACGGCCACCGACCTGGTCGTCGGGTCGGGCGTATAGCCGGCGTGGACGGCGAGCGTGTCGAACTTCATGGCGTTTCCCCGGGGAGTCTGACGCGTGAGCCGCGCCTTCATTCCCCGAGGCTAGCAAAGCCCGAACAGCAATGGGATTTCAGATTTTCTGCGGAGCCGGTCAGATTTTCTAACCTGGCCCCGCAAGCGTATTAGTTGTTGAACAGGAAGTGCATCACGTCGCCGTCCTTGACGACATACGCTTTACCTTCTGCCCGCATCTTGCCGGCTTCCTTGGCGCCCGCTTCGCCCTTCAACGCGACATAGTCGTCGAAGGCGATGGTCTCGCCGCGGATGAAGCCCTTTTCGAAGTCGGTGTGGATCACGCCGGCGGCCTGAGGCGCGGTGGCGCCGACCGGGATGGTCCAGGCGCGGGCCTCCTTGGGACCGACGGTGAAGTAGGTCTGCAGACCCAACAGCTTGTAGGCTTCGCGGATCAGGCGGTTCAGGCCGGGTTCTTCCAGACCCAGGGTCTCGAGGAACTCTTTTTGCTCCTCGTCGTCCAGGACGGCGATTTCCGACTCGATCTGGGCCGAGATGACCACCGAGTTGGCGTTGTCCTCGGCGGCGCGCTTGGCCACCAGGTCGGACAGCTCATTGCCCTTGTCGGCCGAGCCTTCTTCCACGTTGGCGACATAGAGGGCGGGCAGGGCGGTCAGCAGTTGCAGCATGTCCCAGGCCTTCTTGTCCTCCTTGGACACCTCGGCCAGACGCGCGGGCTTGCCGTCGCGCAGCTTCTCGAGCGCGGCGTCGATCAGCTTCAGCGTCAACTGGGATTCCTTGTCGCCGCCCTTGGCGCGCTTCTCGACCTGAACGCGACGGCGCTCCAGGCTTTCGAGGTCGGCCAGCATCAGCTCGGTCTCGATGATTTCGAGGTCCGAAATGGGGTCGATGCGGTTCTCGACGTGGGTGATGTCGTCATCGACGAAGCAACGGGCGACGAAGGCCACGGCGTCGCAGTCGCGGATGTTGGCCAGGAACTGGTTGCCCAGGCCCTCGCCCTTGGACGCGCCGCGCACCAGACCGGCCACATCGACGAAGGTGATCCGCGCGGGGATGATTTCCTTCGACCCGGCGATTTCCGCCAGTTGGTTCAGGCGGGCTTCCGGCACGGCCACGTCGCCGGTGTTCGGCTCGATGGTGCAGAACGGATAGTTGGCTGCTTGCGCCGCCGCCGTCTTGGTCAGGGCGTTGAACAGGGTGGACTTGCCGACGTTGGGCAGGCCGACGATCGCGACTTTAAGAGCCATGGGATTCCTCGTGAGCGCGAGCCTTTAGCGGGTTCGGGCCCGTTTGTCAGGTGCGGGCGCATATCGGGCTTTCCTCCCCATGCAATGGGGAGATGGCGCGGCGGCAAAGCCGACGTGACGGAGGGGGCGTCTCGACGGCTGACCTTTGTGTCGCCCCCTCCACCGCTACGCGGTCCCCCTCCCCATGGAATGGGGAGGAAAGGCGCGGATCCGGCTACTCCTCGGAATCCACCACCTGCGGCTGCTTGATCGCCGCATGCACCCCGATGGCCGGGGCCTTCTCGAAGGTCAGGGTGAAGGAGGCGACGCCGCCGTCCACCAGAGGATCGCGCAGACCCATCAGCATGACGTGGGTGGAGCCCGGCTTCAGTTCGACCTTCTGACCGGCGGGCAGGGGCAGGCCGTCCTTCAGCTCGCCCATGCTCATGACGCCGTTCTCCATCTTCATCTCATGGATCTGGGCGCTTTCGGCCAGAGCCGTCGAGACGCTGAGCAGGCGGTCGTCGGAACCGGCCGTCAGGGTGACGTAGCAGCCGCCGACCTTGGCGCCGTTCGGCGTCGGGCGGCACCAGGCGTCGGCGACCGTGACGGTTCCGGCGGCAGCGGCGGATTCAGGGCGTTTGTCGGCGGGCTGGCCGCAGGCGGCGAGGGACAGGGCGCCGAGGGCGCTGAGGATCAGGGTGTGTTTGGTCATCATGGGTTCCTTCTCGGGTTGATCAATAGGCCAGTCGCAGGCCGACGAAAACGGAGCGGCCTTCGCCGGGGAAGAAGACAGCAGTGGACGGCTGCGGCATATTGGGGTCATTCGGACGGGCGTCGGTCACGGCGGAGAACTCGCCGACGTAACGCTCGTCCGTGAGGTTTCGCGCATCGACATAGACGGAGAGGCCGTCACGCACGTCGAAGCCCGCCGTCAGGCCCAGCAGGGCGTAGTCGGGAGCCTTCATGGTGTTGGCGTAGTCGACGTAGGGTTGGCTGATCCGCCACTCGACCGAGGGGGTGATGAAGACGCCCGACGGGTGTCGCCAGGTCAGCTCGGCCCGATACTGATGCTCAGGCACGACCGGCAGGCGGTTGTCGCCCCAGCGCGCGTCGCCGTCGAAGCGGAAGTCGCTCCAGGTGTAGGTCTGGCGCAGCAACATGGAGCCGTTTGCGACCTCGACGGGCAGACGCCAGTCCAGACCGGCCTCGATCCCCTGATGGACTGTCTTGTCGGCGTTGAAGGTGGCGGGCAACTGGTCCGCCGCGACGGTGAAGTTGAGCATCTCGCCGTCGATCTGGCTGCGATAGGCGGTCAGGTCCCAGGCGAAGGCGCCATGCCGTCCGCGCGTGCCGATCTCGGCGGTCCAGGCGTCCTGAGCCTGAACGGGCGTGAAGCCGGTCAGCGGGGCCTGCACCAGGGCGCCATAGGTCGGCGGCTCGACCGAACGGGTGACGTTAGCGAAGACCTGAGCCCCGCTTTCCGCCTCCCATAGCAGGCCCAGCCGCGGGGAGAACCAGTCGTAGTCGATGCTGTCGTCATTGGCGGGGTTCAGCCGGTCGGCATAGTCGCGCGTGGCCCGGCCCCAGGACCCGCCCGCCACCAGCGCCAGCCGGTCGGTGACGAACAGGCGCCCCTCGGCGAAGACGTCCAGACCCGAGGCCTCCTGCCGAGCGTCCGCCGTCTTGGCGCCCCGCAGGCCGCTCAGATTGACGTAGCGCAGGGCCTCGACCTCGCCGTCCCGCCACGAGAAGCCGTAGAAGGCGTCGGCGCGCAGGCCCGCGACCTGACCCGTCCAGTCGATGCGGCCAAAGGCGCCGCGTGTGGCGCTGTCCTGATCCATGACTTGAAAGATCGGGTGATAGAGGGACTTCTCCCAGCCCCAGACGGCGCCCTCGAACAGGGTGGCGTCATTGAAGCGCCAGCGGGTCTGCAGCGTCAGTCGATTGACCGTCAGGTCGCGGGCCTGGTCCCCGGAAAGAGCCGAGGCCGAGGCTAGGCGCGGCGTCTTCAGCGCCTGATCCAGCGTCAGCGAGCCGGGCAGATCCTGCTTGATGTCCGCCGCCTGGGCGATCAGGCGCACCTCGCGGTCCACGCCGAACGAGCGCCCGGCGTTGACGGTCAGGCGGGCTTGCGACTGTTGGCTGTGGTCGCGCCAGCCGTCGCTCTGCATGGCTGTGGCGGCGGCATAGACGTCCCAGTCGCCGTGCGTGCGGGCCACGGCGGCATGGCCGCGCACGGCGCCGAAGCTGCCGCCCTCCAGTTGCCACAGGTTCTGCTGGCGGGCCGTGCGGCCGGTCGGCGTGACCAGGTTGATCGCCCCGCCCAGTTGCGCCCCGCCAAAGCGAAGCGTGTTCGACCCCTTCCACACCTCGATGTAGCGGGCGCTGAGGGCATCGACGCCCTGAAAGTCGGAAAAGCCGTCGGCGTCGGCGAACGGCACGCCGTCCTGAGCCAGCAGGACGCCGCGCTGGTGGAATCCCTGGGCGATGCCAGACCCGCGAATGGAGAGGCGGCTTTCCTCGCCATAGCGTTTCTTGGCCAGGACGCCGGGGACGTTCCTCAGGGTGTCGGAAAAGCCCTGGGCGAAGCGGTCGGCGTAGCTCTCGGCCGAGACGACGGCCACGGCGCCGGGGGTGCGGCTGAGGCGGTCGCGCGCCTCGGCCACGACGGCGGGATCTTCGGCGTTGCGACGACCGGTGACGATGATGCTGTCGACGACGGTGGTGGGGCCGTCAGCCTCGGATGCATGGGCGAAGCTCGGCGCCAGGCAGGCGCCGATGAGCAGCGCGCACGGCGCCGCAGTGGTCTTGAAAGACATGGAAGGTCAAATCCTGAAAACAGAGGTGCGGTCGCGGGCGTCGTCCTTGGACGCGCGCGAGGCGGCAGAGGTTCTGGTTTTCAGGCGTGGGGCGGGGCGGTGGACGGCGGGCGCGGCGGGGCGCGGGCCGGCGGCGGGGGGCTGACACGGAAAGGCGTATAGGCGATCGGTTCGACCATGCGGACGACGGGCGCAGGGGCGGGGGCGGGCGGTTCGGGCAGGGCGGCCAGAAGCGGCATGACACAGGCCGCGCACTTGGCCCCCACGTGCTTGCTGACGGGTCCGTCCACGCCGCCCGACTGGATCGTCTGCGGCCCTTCGGCCGAGCAGATGACGATGGGCTGGCCCGGAACCGAGGCCGCCAGGGCCGCGAACGGCATCAGGCTTCCGATCACGATGGCGAACGTCGCGGCCAGGAAGGCCAGCGAGCGCGCAATCGACCAGTTTTCACTCTGGGACCGGGTCACGGGGCGGGGCTTAAACCTTCCCGCAATGTGAAGCTATAGCGACCGGACGCCGCGCACCCTCGACAACAGCCGTTTCGCCGTGTCAGCGTGGCGGTTGAAACGCTCAGGGAAGACTTCATGATCCGCGCACTCGGACCCTTCGCCGTCGCCATGCTGCTGGCCGCACCCGCAATGGCGCAGCAGGTGGAGGAGGGGCCGGGCGGTCCCGATCGCGTCTCCCTGACCGTCTATAATCAGAACATCGCCCTGGTGGAGGACGTGCGGAACCTGAACGTGCCCGCCGGGCGCTCGCGTCAGGAGTTTCCGGGCGTGTCGGCCAGCATCCGGCCCGAGACGGTCGGCATGTCGGGGCGCGGCCTGTCGGTGGTCGAGCAGAACTTCGACTATGACCTGCTGACGCCGGGCAAGCTGATGGAAAGCGCCGTCGGCGGCGACATCGGCATCGTCCGCACCAACCCCGGCTCGGGCGCGCAATCGACCGAGCGCGCCCGCGTGCTGGCGGCGAATCAGGGCGTGGTGCTGCAGATCGGCAACCGCATCGAGGTGCTGCGCGACGATGGCGTGCCGACGCGGGTCATCTTTGATCGCGTGCCGGAAAATCTGCGCCCGCGTCCGACGCTCAGCGTCACCTTGGACGCCGAGGGCGCTGGCCGTCGCGAGACGACGCTCAGCTATCTGACCACCGGCCTGCAATGGAAGGCCGACTATGTTGCCCGTTTCGACGAGAAGGCGGGCAAGCTGGACCTGACGGGCTGGGTCACCATCACCAACAACTCGGGTGCGACCTTCTCGAACGCCCAGACGCGGGTGGTGGCGGGCGACGTCAACCTGATCAACGACAACAACGGCTACAATCCCCGCTATGGCCAGCCGCCCCGTTCGGTGCGCGGCAATGGCACGCAGACGGGTGGGCAGGGGGCGCTGGCCGACGTCTATGTCTATCCGCTGCCCGAAGCCGTCACCGTCGCCAATAATCAGACCAAGCAGGTCGGCCTGATCGACGCCGCGGGCGTGCCGGCGACCAAGCGCTATCTGAACGTCATCGACGGCTTCTACACGGCCGAGGAGCCCGTCGCGGCCGAGGTCGGCGTCATCTTCTCGAACGGTTCGGGCAACGCCGCCCGCGCCCTGCCGGCGGGGGTCATGCGCGTCTATGTGAAGGACGAGGCGGGCGAGCCGCGTTTCATCGGCGAGGATCAGGTCGATCACTCGCCCGCTGGGTCCGAGATCGTGGTCACGACCGGCGACGCCTTCGACGTGACGGTGCAGCCGCGCCTGGTCTCGTCCGAGCGCACGTCCAAGCGCCTCGTGGACTATTTCCGCACCGGCTATGCGATGGAATACACCGTCCGCAACGCCCGGCCCGAGCCGGTGACGGTCGAGGTGCGCCAGCGCGGTCTTGGCCGCGACACCGAACTGTCGGAGCAGAGCCTCGAGGGCGAGATGCGCGACGCCCGCACCGTGGTCTGGCGCGTGCCCGTGCCCGCCAACGGCGAGACCAAGCTGACCGCGACCATCACCACGGGCGGCTGACCCCATGCGCCGCCTGCTGGCGATCACGACTGCCCTGACCGTCCTTGCGCCCACCGCCTGGGCGCAGAGCGAGAGCGTCTCCGTGCGCCCGGACACGGCGACCGTGGTCATCTATCGCGACCAGCCGGTCGATACGGTTCAACTGATGGAGCAGTCGCGCCAGCCGTGGAGCCGGCTGGACCGCGAAGGCTTGGCCCTGATCGTCGAGACGCGCACAGTGGACCTACCGGCGGGCGAGGGGATCATCCGCTTTCGGGGCCTGGCTACCGGCGTCGTGCCGCAGAGCGCGGTGCTGGAGGGCCTGCCCGCCCATGTGGTCGAGCGCAACGCCGACTTTGACCTGTTGTCGCCCGCCAGCCTGATGGAGAAGTCAGTCGGCGAGGTGGTGCGCGTCGTCCGCACCAATCCCGCGACCGGCGAACAGGTCGAAAAGGCCGCTGTCATCCGTGCCGGGGCGCAAGGCACGGTTCTGGAGATCGACGGCCGGTTCGAGGCCCTGGACTGCTCAGGCCAGACGGAGCGCGTTATATTCGACCGCGTGCCCGAGGGGCTGGGCGACCAGCCGGTGCTGTCCGTCCGCACACGGGCCGAGCGGGCGGGGCGCCACACCGTCACCCTGGCCTATCTGGCGACGGGGCTGCAGTGGTCGGCGGACTATGTGGCGCGTCTGGACCCGTCTGACGGGACGCTGGACCTGACCGGCTGGGTGACGCTGGCCAACTTTGGCGGGACGGGTTTCCCCGATGCGCCGGTTCAGGTGGTGGCCGGGACGCTGCGGAAGGACGCGGGGACTGTGCCGGTCGAACCGATGGTCCGCTATCAGCAGAATCAGTGCTGGCCGCAGGGGACGACGACGTTCGGGTCGGGTCAGGACTACGGCAATGCGTACGTAGGAGCTACGCTGAAGGAAGATCGGGTCGAATACAGCGGGCCGCCAATGCCCGCGCCGCCAGCACTAAGGGGCCGGGAAGAAGTCGTCGTTACCGCCAGCCGCGTCGCGCGTCAGGGCGAACTGGGCGACTACAAGATCTACACCCTGCCGGAACCGACCACGGTGGCTGCGCGCCAGACCAAGCAGGTGCGCTTCCTGGAGCGCGAGGGCGTGGCCTATGAACGGGTCTATCGCGCCAACGTGCTGAGCGCTGACGACGAATCGCGGGCGTCCGAGATCATTCTGAAACTGAAGAACGAGGAGAGCGCCGGGCTGGGCGTGGCCCTGCCGGGCGGATCGGTGGCGGTGATGCAGCCGGATGGGGCGGGCGGCGTCCTGCTGGCCGGTCAGGACCGGTTCGTGGACAAGGGCGTGGGCCTGCCGGTGCGGCTGGCCTTCGGCCAGTCGCCGGACGTGCGGGTGCAGACGCGGCTGGTGAAGTCCACCAGCACCACGCGCGGTGCGGTGACGACGGACCGGTCCGAGATCGAGACCACCGTCACCAACGCCCGCTCAGAACCTGTGACGGTTGAACTGGTGGCTGACGCCGCCATGTCGCGCGGGTTTCGCATCCGCAGCCAGTCGATCCGCAGCCGCATCGACGACACCGGCTATCCGGTCTGGACGTTGAGCGTGCCGGCCAATGGCGCGGCGACGCTGAAGGCGGCGTGGACGACGACGGATTAGGGCTGTGATTCTCCCTCCCCTTCATGGGGAGGGTGGCTGACGCGAAGCGTCAGACGGGTGGGGGCCCTTCGGCTATTTAAGCGCGGAGTTCAGGATCGCCACGCCCTCCCAACCCGGTCGCTGCGCGATCAACCTCCCCATGAAGGGGAGGGTGGGGCGTCGCGTTACTCCCCCCGCGCCGCCTGCCTCGGGCTGAACTTCGGCGCCGGGGCCAGGCGCATGACCTCGCCCTGATAGCGTTCGTCATCGCCCGCCGCGGCGAAGGGGAGGGCGTCGGCGCAGGCTTGCAGCATGGCGTCCAGCCAGGGCTTCTCGGCCTTGTGGAAGTCGCCCAGGACGTGGGGCATGACCAGATGGCTCTCGCCCGGATGGCCGATGCCCATGCGGCCCCGGCGGAAGTCGGCGCCCAGGTGGCTGATCAGGCTGCGTATGCCGTTCTGACCCGCCGCGCCGCCGCCGGTCTTCATGCGGAAGCGGCCGGGAGCCAGGTCGATCTCGTCGTGGAAGACGATGATCTCGCTGGGTTTGATCTTGTAGAAGCGCGCCGCCTCGCCAACCGCGCGGCCGCTCTCGTTCATATAGGTCTGGGGCTTCATCAGCAGGACCTTGGTCCCCTCGACCTCGCCTTCGCTGACGATGGACTGGAACTTGGCCCGCTCGGGACCGAAGCGCCAGCGGCTGGCGATCTCGTCCACGGCCATGAAGCCGATGTTGTGGCGGTTCTTTTCGTATTTGGGGCCGGGATTGCCCAAGCCGGCGATGATGATCATGGCGCTTCAATGGCTGATGGCGGGGCGGAAGGCCAGTGGGGTTGGCCTCGTTCTCACGCCGTCATCACACCCCCATCGCCGTCATCCTCGGGCTTGACCCGAGGATCGGGTGGTCCGCCTGCATGACTTCGGCAAGGATGAGCGCGCCCCTACGCTCGATCCTCGGGTCAAGCCCGAGGATGACGGCTAAAAGGGTATGGTGCGGGCAAAGAAAAGCCCCGCGCCAGCGAACCGGGCGGGGCTGAACTTCTTAACGGTGAAGAGAAGCTTAGGCTTCGGCTTCAGCGGTGGTGTCACCGGCGTCCGATTGGCCAGCAGCCGAATTCTTGATCGTGGCGATCACGAAGTCGCGGTCGGTGATGGTGGCCGATGCGCCCTTCGGCAGGACGATGTCCGACATGCGGATGGTTTCGCCGACTTCGCGACCCGTCAGGTCGACGACCAGCTCTTCCGGGATCTGGTCAGCGGCGACCAGGATCTCGACCGAGTGACGGACGACTTCCAGCATGCCGCCGGCGCGCGAGAAGGGGGCTTCGTCAGCGTTCTTGAAGTGAACGGCGATCTCGATCTTGAGCGGAGCCTTGGCGTCGACGCGCATCAGGTCGAAGTGCAGCGGACGGTCCGACACCGGGTCGAACTGAACGGTCTTGGCGATGACCGGCTGGGTCTCTTCGCCGTACTTCAGGGTCACCAGGTGGCCCAGCAGCTTGCCGGTGTAGAGCGACTTGCGGAAGTCCTTCTCGTTCACCGAGATCGAGACGGGGGCCTTGTCGCCACCGTACAGGATGCCGGGCACAGCGCCCGAGCGACGGACAGCGCGTGCGCTGCCGGTGCCTGCGCCTTCACGGACGTCAACGTTCAGAATGATCTCGGCCATCGGGCTCGCCTCAATAACAACAGTAACGCCGCGCCAACCGGGGCCCGCGCAGCGGGGTCATGAACCCTCGAATTCAAGAGGGCGGGCTATTACACGGATCAGGGGGAGGACGCAACCGCCCCGGTCGTTTCAGCCCGCCGTGATGTCAGCTCATGCCGCTTCCGGGGGCGGGAGGGGTCTCGGCGACGGTGACGGTCGGCGCCGTGGAAATCGGCACAGGGCCTGTATACTGGGCCGTGCAGGTCGCCAGATCGCGCACGATGTGCCGGCCGGTGCAGAACATGTCCTCATAGCTGGGGCGCGACGCCGCCAGGCACTGGAACAGCATCAGCTTCGACATATTCAGGCAGAACTCGTTGTTCGATTCGCTGCTGAGGGCGTCGGTATTGGTCCGTGCGTCGTCGCCTGCGGCGCCCAGAGCAGCCAGGGCGGCGATGGCCAGGGAGTTGACCACGGCGGGCGTGAAGGGCGCGCCGCGCTGGGCCGGCGTCAGGTTCAGGCCTGCGCCGCTGTTGGCGGCGGCGAATAGGCGGGCGCTTTCCTCGGCTGACGGCAGCTGCGAAACGGACAGGGATTTCGCGCCCTCAAGGCGGCCGTTGCGGTCTGCGATGGGCGTGACGGCCCAGCGACGACGCGGGTCGCGGCGTTCCTGAATGGTATAGGCGTCGCCTTCCACGGCCTCGGCGATGGCGGTCAGGGCTGCGATGTCCTTGCCCATGGTCGCGGTGATCAGGCCGGCGGCGGAATCCGCGCCAGGCAGGGTGGCGGCATAGGCCGGATCGGCCACGATGCTGGCGATCATCTGCTGACGCAGGGCGGGCGTGGAGGCGAACTGACGCACGCCGGCGACATACTCCGGCGACTGGAGCGCTAGAATGGAACCATAGGCGATCATGCCGCGCGACAACTGGCCAGGCTCGTAGGCAGCGCCCTTGCGGATGGCGGCCTGAATCGATTCGGCGTCGGTGAAGCCGCCTTGGATCGTGCTGACCTCACGCACAAAGGCGACATAGACCGAGGCCGCCTGGGCCACGCCCTCGTTCAGGCTGACCGCAGGCAGGGGCGGCGGGGGCGGCGGCGGCGGCGCTTCCGGTTCGGGTGTCGAGCAACTGGCCAGGGCGGCGGCGGCGGCGATGGCGGCGACGGACAGGCCGCGGCGCAAGAAGGCCTGGGACATAGGCGAACTTCCCTCAAATCGAACGCGGGGCGCGCCCCCTGAACCGGGGCGGGCGCGCCCATGAAACTGATGCGTCTTATATCGCTGAGGGAATGGTTATTCGAAGGTTAATCGAACAGCTTCGAGACCGATTCCTCGTTGGCGATGCGGCGGATAGCTTCGCCGATCAGCGGAGCCACGGAAACCGTGCGGATCTTCGAGCAGTTCAAAACTTCGTCAGGCTGCTCGATGGAATCGGTGATCACCAGCTCTTTCAGCGGGCCGTTGGTGACGCGCTGAACCGCCGGGCCCGACAGGACGCCGTGACTGATGTAGGCTGAAACCTCGGTCGCGCCGCGGTCGATCAGGGCCTGGGCCGCGTTGACCAGGGTGCCGCCCGAATCGACGATGTCGTCGAACAGAATGCAGCGGCGACCTTCGACGTCGCCGATGATGTTCATGACCTCGCTCTCGCCCGCCTTGGGGCGGCGCTTGTCGACGATGGCCAGGTCGGCGTCCAGGCGCTTGGCCAGCGAGCGGGCGCGCACCACGCCGCCGACGTCGGGCGAGACGATCATCAGGTCGTCGCCGCGCGGATAGTGGTCCTTGATGTCCTGGGCCAGAACCGGCGTCGCCACCAGGTTGTCGGTCGGGATGTCGAAGAAGCCCTGAATCTGGCCGGCGTGCAGGTCCATGGTCAGGACGCGGTCGGCGCCGGCGCGGGTGATCAGGTTGGCGACCAGCTTGGCCGAGATCGGCGTGCGACCACCGGTCTTCCGATCCTGACGCGCATAGCCGAAGTAGGGCATGACCGCCGTGATCCGCCGCGCCGACGCCCGCACCAGGGCGTCCGTCATGATCAGCAGTTCCATCAGGTTGTCGTTGGCCGGATAGGAGGTCGACTGAATGATGAAGACGTCCTCGCCGCGGACGTTCTCCTCGATGACGGCGAAAACCTCGTTGTCGGCGAATCGTTTCACCTGAGCCTTGGTCAGGGGCATGTCGAGGTGGCTGGCGATGGCCTGGGACAGAGTCCGGTTCGAATTGCCAGAGAGCAGCTTCATTACCGGTCATCCTTTTGCCGTCATCGCTGCGCCAATGAGCGCAGTCGTTTCTGGACGCGCTCTTTAGCAGCGGATCGTTTTGCATCAACCCGTCATGACGGATTTCGCTGCATTGGCATGGTCGCTGTCGCTGCTATAGAGGTCCCGTAACGACAGCGGCGCACCGGGGGTGCGCTGTGACCAAGGCATCTTAAGAGGTCGCCCTTGCCCGCTTCGAAGTCCCGTTCCGGCCTGATCCTGATGACGGTCGCCGTCGCCGCTCTGACGGTCTCCGCCTGCGCAGGGAACAAGCCGCGCCAGAAGCTGGCCTATGAAGAACGTCCGGTGGAGATGCTCTACAACACCGGCTATCAGCGCCTGCAGTCCAAACGCTGGACCGACGCCGTCGACTACTTCCAGGAAGTGGAGCGTCAGCACCCGTATTCCGAGTGGTCGCGCCGGGCGATCCTGATGCAGGTCTATGCCTATTATCAGAACAACAATTATCAGGACGCGATCGCGGCGGCTGACCGCTTCATCGCCCTGTTCCCCGGCAACCCGTCGGCAGCCTATGCCTTCTATATGCGCGCCATCTGCAACTTCGAGCAGATCGTCGATGTGGGCCGCGATCAGGCCTATGCCGAGGCCGCCCTGGCCGGTCTGCGCGACGTGGCGCGCCGCTATCCGAACACGCCCTACGCCACCGACGCCCGCGTCAAGATCGACATGGTCAACGACCAACTGGCCGGCAAGGAAATGGCCGTGGGTCGCTTCTATCAGCGCGCCAACCAGCCGCTGGCGGCGCTGAACCGCTACAAGGCCGTGATCAACAACGAGGCCTTCCAGCGCAGTTCACACACGCCCGAGGCCCTTTATCGTCTGGTCGAGGTCAACGTCGCCCTGGGCCTTACCGAAGAAGCTACGCGCAACGCCGCCGTTCTGGGCCACAACTATCCGGGCAGCCCCTGGTACGCCGAGGCCTACGCCCTGCTAACTGAGCGCGGCGCCCGTCCTGACGTCCAGCCGGAAGCCAAACGCGAGAGCTGGCTGCAGCGCATCATCCCCGGCGGGGCCTGATCCTTTAGGGGAGCGCATGCGAAAGACGCTGCGTTCCCTTTCTGTTTCCGGCTACAGTGGGCTGTAAAGTCGAATCAAGCTGGCCCATGCTGACCACTCTCTCGATCCGTGACGTCGTCCTCGTCGACGCCCTCGACCTGGAGGTCGGGCAGGGGCTGACCGTGCTGACCGGCGAAACCGGGGCCGGCAAGTCCATTATCCTCGACGCCCTCGGTCTGGCGCTCGGCGCACGCGGCGACGCGGGACTGGTGCGTTCCGGCGCCAAGCAGGCGGTCGCCACCGCCGTCTTCACCGCTCCCGACGATGCTGTTCTGATTGAGCTTCTAGCCGAACGCGGTTTCGAGGTCGCGCCGGGCGAGGAGCTGATCCTGCGTCGCGTCGTCTCGGCCGACGGCCGCAGCCGCGCCTACGTCAACGACCAGCCGGCCGGGGTTACGGCGCTGCGTGAGATCGGCGCCCTGCTGGTTGAGGTGCACGGTCAGCACGAGACAGTGGGCCTGCTGGACTGGAAGACCCACCGCGCCCTTCTGGATAACTACGGCGGCCTGCAGCCCCAACTTGGGGGCGTGGGCGCCGCTGCTGAGCGCTTAAAAACGGCGCAGGCCCGTCTGGACGAATTGGAAGCCTCGGCCGCCGAAGCCGCCGCCAAGGCCGAGGAGATCGCGCTCAACCTGTCGGAACTCGACGCCCTGGACCCGCAGCCGGACGAAGAGACCGAACTGGCGGGCGAACGCGCCATCCTCGGCGCCTCGGAAAAGGCCGTGGCCGATCTGGCGGACGCCCGCAATCTGCTGGGCGGGGACAAGCTGAGCCAGCGCCTGGCCTCGGCCCTTCGCGCCGTCGAGCACGCCCGCCAACGCGCCGTTCAGGCGGGCGCCGAGGGCGACAACCTCATCATCATCAAGCTGGGTCTGGCCGCCGAAGCCGTGGACCGCGCCCTGGTCGAGGCGACGGAAGCCGTGGCCGCCGTGGACGCCGCCGCGGACGCCTTCGACTTCGAGCCGGGCCGTCTGGACAAGGCCGAGGAGCGTCTGTTCAGCCTGCGCGCCGCCGCCCGCAAGCTGAACACCACGGTTGACGCCCTGCCGGCGCTTAGGGTGCGGTTGCGCGAACAATTGCGTCTGATCGAGGACGGGGCTGAGGCCCTGACCAATGCTCGCCGCGACGTGGCCGTGGCGATTGAGGCCTATGACGTGGCCGCCATGCTGCTGACCTCGGCGCGTGAGGCGGCGGGCGATCGTCTGGTCGCTGCCGTCATGGCCGAGCTGGGCCCGCTCAAGCTGGACCGCGCCCGCTTCCGTGTGACCCTGGACCCGATCGAGAACCGTCGCGGGCCTCTGGGCGTCGAGACGGTGCGGTTCGAGGTCGCCACCAACGCCGGCACGCCCTTCGGCCCGCTGGACACCGTGGCCTCAGGCGGCGAACTGGCGCGCTTCGCCCTGGCCATGAAGGCGGCTCTGGCCAGCCGCGAGGACCAGCGCCAGCCGGTCATGATCTTCGACGAGGTCGATCAGGGCGTCGGCGGCGCCGTGGCCGAGGCCGTCGGCGGGCGCCTGCAGCGCCTGTCGAACGGGGCTCAGGTCCTGGTCGTCACCCACAGTCCCCAGGTGGCCTCACGCGGCCACGCCCACTGGAAGGTCCGCAAGGCCGACGTGGACGGCCACACCCGCACCTCCATCGACGTGCTGGACCCGCACCCCCGTCAGGAAGAAATCGCCCGGATGCTGTCCGGCGCCGAGATCACCGATGAAGCGCGGGCGGCGGCAAGAGTGCTGATCGGGTAGGGTTTTCCTTCTCCCACAAGGGGAGAAGGAAGGAGGTTACACCCCCAGAATCCAGCCTTCTTCGCTTTCGACCTGGGCGATCAGGGCTTCGTCGGCCGTCTTCGGCGCAGCGAAGGCTTTTTGCAGGGTTCCGGCGTCGTCCATCTGGGCGAAGGCTTCGGCGGCGGTGCGGACCTGGGCCTGGGTCTTGTATTCCTTGACGCCCTCGCCGCTGACCTGACGCTTGGCGTCGAACAGGGCGGGCCAGACTTCGACCACGACGGCCGACAGGGGCTCGACGTCGGCCTCGGTCAGTTCACGCCAACCGGTGTTGAAGGGCCAGACGGCGGCCGAGGCGCCCAGCTTGTCCAGCAGGCGGCGCAGCATGGGCACGCCCAGCAGGGTCAGGCCGCCGACGGCGCCCGCGCCGTGCATCTGCCAGACGCTCTTGGGCGGCAGCTTGTCCTTGCGCGCGGCGACTTCGGTGGCGCGGAACTCGGGAATGTCGGCGCCGGCGCCTTCGGGCGGCTTGGTCGTGGTCAGCCAGCGTTGCGCCTGGCTGGCGGGCGCGCCCCAGAAGGGCCAGGGCTGGTCCGTCATCAGACGGTTCATCTTGGCCGCGACCTGATAGCGGTTGTTGGTGTTGTCGGCCTTGTCGACGATGTTGGCGGCCAGGAACTTGCCCATGGCTTCCCACGGGCGGCCGTCCAGCTTGAGCCGCGCCGCCGTGCCGGCGGGGAAGCCGAAGTCGAAGTCGAAGCCGACCAGGACGCGGTCGCCGCGCTTGCGGTGCTCGGCCAGCAGGTCGGCGATCAGGGCCTCGCCCTCGGCGCGCGTGGCGACGTTGTGGGTCTCGGTATAGAGGCGGAAGCGCACGTCGCGCTTGGCGACGCCGACCCACAGGGTCTGCTCGCCCAGCTTCTTGCCTTCGGCGGCGGTCCAGTCGGCGATGATGTAGGCGTCGAAGAGACGGGCCACGGCGGGCTCCTGAAACACAGTAAACAGTAGAGCCGGGGTTCTTAGCCTTCCGCGACGGAGGCGGGAAGGGCGATCAGCGCTTCATCAGGGCTTCGACGTGCAACAACCAGCGGCGCCCCAGCCGCAGGGCCTCGGACGGCGAGCCGGTGGAGGCCGGAAGGTCGGCGTTCCACAGGGCCAGTTCGAACTCCGGATTGCGTGCATCATCGAACATCAGGCGCAGCACGACCTGTTCAGCCTCGGGCACAACGACGTCCAGATCCTTGCGCAGGGCGCCGCGTCGGGCGCGGGCGACGACGTGGCCGTCGACGATGATCTCGCCGCCCTCGATCTCGTCAAAGCCGTAAACCAGGCCCTGGGCGCCGCGCTGCCACAGCACCACCACCTGACCGCCGTCGAAATCCAGCGCCGCGGCGCGGCCCTCGGCGGGGGACAGGGCCTCGGTGTCGGCCTTGACCCCCAGCGTCTTGAGCAGGGCCCGTTTCAACCGCCGCTCCGGCTCCATCCACCAGGACAGCATCAGGGCGCCCGTCGTCAGGAAGGCGGCGGTCAGGGCAATCAGCAGGATGACCCTGAGCGCCTCGTTCATGGGTCAGGCCTCCAGATCGAGGTCGATCACCACGGGGACGTGGTCGCTGGGCTTGTCCATGTCGCGGGCGTCGCGGTGGGTCTCGATGCCGCGGAAGCGATCCGTCGCCTGGGGCGACAGCAGGGCGTAGTCGATGCGGATGCCGTTGTTCCTCTGCCAGGCGCCGGCCTGATAGTCCCAGAAGGTGTAGGTGCCCTTGGGCTCCTGACCGAGTTCATGGGCGTCGGACAGGCCCAGCCACTTCATGGCGTTCAGCGCCGCGCGCGTCTCCGGCTGAAACAGGGCGTCGCCAGTCCAGTCCTCGGGCTTGGCCGCGTCGTCCGGCGTCAGGATGCAGTTGTAGTCGCCGCAGAGGGCCAGAGGTTCTTCATAGGCCAGCAGGGCCTTGGCGTGGTCATGCAGACGCTGGAACCAGGCCAGCTTGTAGGGAAATTTCTCGGTGCCCAGCGGGTTGCCGTTGGGCAGATAGATGGAGGCCACGCGGACCGGAACCGGGGCTTCGATCAGGGCCTCGATATAGCGGGCCTGTTCGTCTGCGTCGTCGCCGGGCAGGCCGCGGCGGATGTCGGACAGCGGGAACTTCGACAGGATGGCGACGCCGTTATAGGTCTTCTGACCGTGGGTCTCGACGTTGTAGCCCAGGCTCTCGAAGGCCTCGCGCGGGAATTTCTCGTCCACGCATTTGATTTCCTGGAAGCAGACGACGTCGGGATTGGCGGCTTCCAGCCAGGCCAGCACGGTGGGCAGGCGGGCGTTGACCGAGTTTACGTTCCAGGTGGCGATGCGCATGGCGCAACGCTAAGGCGCGTCGCGTTCGGCGAAAAGGGCTCGCCGAAAACAAAGACGCCGCCGGATCGCTCCGGCGGCGCTTCGTTCGACAATCAGGAGTCGATCACGCTTGCGGCGTCGCCGCCGGAGGCGTCGTCGTCAGCTTGCAGCCGCCGCCGATCTGCTGGGCCGTGGCGCAGGGATAGACCTGCTGGACGGCGTGTTCGGCGTTCTGGCGGATGATGGCGCCGTCAGCGCCAGCGCAGGTCATTTCGATAAAGCGACCGTTGGCGTTCTGGCCCATCAGGCGGACCTGCTGCACGTCGCAGCTTGCGGCGTCGGTGCCGGCCAACCAGGACTTAACCGTCGCGGCTTGTTCGGTCGGGGTGGTAAACTCGCAGGTGTTGCTCTGGCTGACGAGTTGCAGGCATTCGGTCTTTTTCCATCCCGAGGCGTTCTTCTCGATCCAGTAGCCGTCGACGCCGGAGCAGCCGACTTCATAGATGACGGCGCCGTCGCCCGATTGACCGCGGACCTTGACCTGATCGACCGTGCACGGAACGCCCGCCTGGGTTGCATAGGCTTTCAGGAAACCCTGAATGTCCTGGTTGCCGGGCAGGGTGCAGGTCGGGCTGGTGGCCGGCGCTTCAGGGTTCGCGGCGCGCGCGGCCTGAGCCTGGCTGTCGAGAATCACGCAGTCGACCACTTGCGGCGGGGTCGAGGCGACCAGGATGTAGCCGGGCCCCTCGGCGCAGGCGGCTTCGTAAATTTTGACTTGTTCGGCGCTGACGCCGAGCATCTTGGAGTCCGTCACCTGGCAGGCAGTGGAGGCGGTGGTGAAGAGCGTCTCGACCTCAGCCTTGATGACGGCCGGATCGGCGGGGGCAGCCGCTTGCGAACGCTGGCGCTGCTGTCGGCGTTCATTGCGGTCGCCACCGATGCGGCCGGGCTGGACGCGTTCCGCCGTCACACGCTCATCGCCCGCGCGAGGCGCTTGCTGAGCGAAGGCGAGCGGGGGGCTCAGCGTGACGACGGCCAGGCTGGCGGCGATCCCCAAGGCGCGGCTGATACGTTTGATGGTCACTGAAAGGGCTCCCTCGGCCTCTACTGGATGGCGGCAGCCTTGGCGGGGTCTTTCGATCCGGTCAAGCGCCGCCGCACGACAGGCCACTGGACCGATACCGTCAATCAGCCTAAGTCAATGACAGTTGCGATTGGAGACTGACTTGGCGGATGGCGCGATAAGCGATGAGGCGGCGACGACCGCACGCGGCCTGACCTATCCGTCGGGGCCGCCGCCGGAGCCCGGTCAGGCGGTCGAGGTCGCGCGCGGCGTGTTGTGGATGCGTTTGCCCCTGCCGCTGAGCTTGAACCATATCAACGTCTATGCACTGGCCGATGGCGATGGCTGGACCCTGGTGGACACGGGGCTGAAGACCGGTGCGTCCAAGGCGGGCTGGGACGCGGCGCTGGCCGGGCCGCTGGGCGGCAAGCCGATCAAGCGCGTCATCTGCACCCACATGCATCCCGACCATATCGGCTTGGCGGGCTGGCTGTGCGAGCGCTTCAAGGCGCCCCTTCTGATGTCACGGCTTGAATATGTGACCGGGCGGATGCTGCTGGCCGATACGGGCCAGCCCGCTCCGGACGAGGGCGCGGTCTTCTATCGCGCGGCGGGATGGGACGACGAGCAGATCGCCCGCTGGCGCACAGGATACGGCGGGTTCGGCAAGGCGGTGACGCCTCTGCCCTCGGCCTACCTGCGACTGGCCGAGGGCGATGTGCTGCCTATCGGCGACGACAACTGGCGGGTCGTGATCGGCGAAGGCCATTGCCCCGAGCATGTCTGCCTGTGGCGCGAGAGCGACGGGGTCTTCCTGGCGGGCGATCAGATCCTGCCGCGGATTTCCTCGAACGTATCAGTCTGGCCGACAGAGCCTGAAGGCGATCCCCTGGGCGAATGGCTGCGGTCGCTGGCGGGGCTGAAGGCACGCCTGCCGGGCGACCTGTTCGTCCTGCCGTCGCACGGCGAGCCCTTCTATGGCGTCACGACTCGGCTGGAGGCCCTAATCCGGGGGCATGAGGTTGCGTTGAAGCGGCTGGAGCGGACGCTGAAGGCGCCGTCGCGCGCCGTGGACGTGTTTTCAGCTCTGTTCGCGCGCCCGGTGGGCGACGAGGTGCTGAGCATGGCCACGGGCGAGGCGATCGCGCATCTGAACTATCTGGTCCGCGAAGGGCGGGCCCGGCGCACCCGCGATGAAGCGGGCGTCGACTGGTGGACCCTTGTGGAGGCAGGACAATGAGCGAACACATCAAGATCGACCTGGACGGCGGCGTCCTGACCGTCGCCTTCAATCGGGCGGACAAGAAGAACGCCATCACCCAGGCCATGTATTCGGCCCTGGCTGACGCCACCGAAAAAGCGAAGGTCGACGACGCTGTGCGGGTGATCCTGTTCCGCAGCGAGGGCGACTCGTTTTCGGCGGGCAACGACATCGCTGACTTCATCGCCTTGGGCTCGCAAAGCAGCGGCGACCTGGTCGAAATGGGAGTGTTCCGCTTCCTCAAGGCCTTGGCTGATCTCGACAAGCCGGCGGTGGCGGCGGTGCGCGGCCGGGCCGTGGGCATCGGCCTGACCCTGCTGCTGCATTGCGACATGGTGGTGGTGGCCGAGGACGCCCTGCTGTCGGCGCCCTTCATCAACCTGGCCCTGGCGCCGGAAGCCGCCTCGACCCTGTTGTTGCCGGCGGTGATCGGCCATCAACGCGCCTTTGAGATCTTCGCCCTGGGCGAGGCCATCGACGGCAGGACGGCTCTGGCCTGGGGTATCGCCAACCGCGCGGTTCCCGCAGATCAAGTCGAGGCGACGGCGCGCCAGTTGGCCGACAAGCTGGCGGCGCGCGCTCCCAACTCGATCCGCAAGACCAAGGCTCTGATGCGCGACGCCGAAGCCCTGTGGGGGCTGATGCAGCGCGAGGCCGAGGCCTTCGGCTCGCAGATGCGCAGCCCCGAAGCCATGGAGGCCTTCATGGCCTTCAGCCAGAAACGCGCGCCGGATTTCACTAAAGCCGGCTGAATTCGCGCAAACGCGATTGATTCGAGGGGGCAGGGGGTCTAGGCGCCGCGCATGAACGCCGTCGCCGCCCCAACTGCTGTTGAAACCGTAACGCCGGTCCGCATTTTGCGAGAACGATCGGGCGATGCGGCGGCGATAGACGCCCTGGTGTTAGCGGCCTTTGGTCCCGGCCGTTTTGCCAAGACGGCGGAGCGTCTGCGCGAGGCGGCTGCGCTTGCTGTGGGCTTTTGCGCCTTTGACGGTGAGCGCCTGATCGGTTCGGTGCGGCTGTGGTCGATCTCGGTCGGTGCGGCGCGCTCTGTCTTCCTGGGGCCCATTGCAGTGGACGCCGCCAGCCGCCGGGGCGGTCTGGGCGCCGATCTGGTTCAGGCCTGCATCGAGGAAGCGCGGGTGATGAAGCTGGACGGGGTCCTGCTGGTCGGCGATCCGCCCTATTTCTCGCGCTTCGGTTTCCTGCCCGCGCCCGGCGCCGTCCTGTCGGGGCCGGTGGATCGTCGCCGGGTGATGTGGCTGCCGATCACCGATGTTGTTCCGGTCGGGGCGGTTCGTCCCGTCGCCTGAGCGGACGACGCTTCCTTTGCCGGACGACGCGCCCCATAGTTCGGATATGACGAACCTCGCGACACCGTCCGGCCTGTCCGGCGTCGCCGAAGCCGCGCGACAGGCGCCCGGACGCGGCCTGCCGCCGGTGCACCTGTGGCATCCCGCGCATTGTGGCGACATCGACATCCTGATCCGCGCCGACGGCGTCTGGATGCACGAAGGCTCGCCTATCGGGCGGGCCGAGCTGGTGCGCCTGTTCTCGACGGTGCTGAGGAAGGACCTCGACGGCTATCACCTGGTCACGCCCGCCGAGAAGCTGAAGATCGGGGTCGAGGACTTGCCGTTCCGGGCCGTGGCTATACAGGCGGCGGACGGTGTCCTGACCTTTACGACCGATGTCGGCGATGTGGTTGAGGCGGGGGCGGATCATCCCATTGTCGTCGAGACCGACGCTGCGACCGGCGAGCCGTCGCCGCGTGTCCATGTGAGGGCCGACCTGTGGGCGCGGATCGCGCGGTCGGTCTTCTACGAACTGGTCGATCGGGCTGAGACGGCGGACGGACGGATGGTGGTGCGATCCGGCGGTGAAGGCTTCTTCCTCGGGAGCGTGGAATGAGCTGCGACAGTCTGAGGAAGCGGCTGGAGGCCCGACTCGACCCGCTGGCGTCGTGGACGCCTGAACGAACAGCCACTCGCTCCGACTACGACTTGAACCCCGGAACGGAGCGGCCGGCGCGCGAGTTGCGGCCTGCGGCGGTCCTGATCCCCATCATCATGCACGACGACGGACCGACGGTGCTGATGACACGGCGGTCCGACAGCCTGGCCAGTCACACCGGCCAGATCGCCTTTCCTGGCGGTCGTCTGGACCCCGGCGAGACGGCGGGCCAGGCGGCGCTGCGTGAAGCGTTTGAAGAGGTTGCGCTGGACCCCGGCGTGGTCGAACTGTTGGGGCTGGGCGATCCCTACGAGACCGGAACCGGGTTCCTGGTGACGCCGGTGGTCGGCTGGCTGACGACGCCGCCCCAGGTCGCGCCCTCGCCGGACGAGGTAGCCGAGGTCTTTGAGGTGCCGTGGGATTTCCTGATGGACCCAGCCAATCACCGCCGCGACTTCTATGATCGGGAAGGCGCAAGGCGTTGGTTCTGGGCTATGCCCTTCGAGGAGCGCTACATTTGGGGCGTGACGGCGGGCATCCTGAAAGGGCTGTTCGGGCGGCTGTATGGCGACGAGGCCGAACCTCTGTCGGCGGCGGCCGAGGACGCCGCGTGAGCCACCGGCTGCAAGGGCAGGATTGGCTGACGGCGTCGGCGACGCGAGCAGTCATGGCGGCGCTGGCGGCGGCGGGCGGGCCGGACTGCGCTCGTTTCGTGGGCGGCTGCGTGCGCAACGCCCTGATCGGCGCGCCCATCGACGACATCGATATCGCCACGCTCCTTACCCCCGACGCCGTGGTGGCGGCGCTGAAGGCGGCCGGCTTGCGCTCGGTCCCGACCGGCATCGAGCACGGCACGGTGACGGGCCTGTCGGAGCATCAGCCGTTCGAGATCACCACCCTGCGCCGCGACGTCTCGACCGACGGGCGGCGGGCCACGGTGGCCTTCACCACCGACTGGGCCGAGGACGCGGGGCGGCGTGATTTCCGGCTGAACGCCCTCTATGCCGATGCGGACGGTGTCATTCTGGACCCGACGGGCCTGGGATATGACGACGCCCTGGCGGGAAGGATCGTCTTTGTCGGCGAGCCCGAAGGGCGCATCCGCGAGGATTATTTACGCATCCTGCGTTTCTATCGCTTTTATGCCTGGTATGGGCGCGGCGAGCCGGATGCGGCGGCGGTGGCGGCCTGCGCCGCCCTGGCTGAGGGCGTCGAGCAGTTGTCGGCGGAGCGGGTGTCCAAGGAACTGCTGAAGCTGCTGGCCGCGCCCGATCCGCGCCGTGCGGTGCGGTTGATGGACCAGGCTGGCGTGCTGGGGCGGGTCCTGCCATCGACCGATCTAGGGCTGTTAGAGGCCATGACGGGGGTCAGTTCTGATCCCGTGCTGCGCCTGTCGGCCCTGTTGCCTGGTGATCCGGCACGGGTGGCCGAGGTCGCGGGGCGTCTGCGGCTGTCCAACGCCCAGCGCGACCGATTGGTCGAGGCGGCCAGCGGCGAAGCGCAGCCGGGACTGACCGTCGCCCAGGCCCGCGCGATCATCTATCGCGACGGGCGACAGGCCTTCGAGGACCGGGTCATGCGGGCTTGGGCGGCGGGCGGCGACGCCGAAGCATCGCGGCGTCTTCTGGCTCTGGCGCTGGCTTGGTCGCGGCCCTCCTTACCGGTCGGTGGGCGCGATCTGGCGCGGCTAGGATTGAAGCCGGGACCGGAGACGGGGCGGGTGCTTAAGGCTTTCGAAGCGGGCTGGATCGCGGACGATTTTCCCGATCACGGGCATGAAGAACGGCTCAGGGCGCTTCTGCCGCCAGCGTGAACGTCGCGATGACCGGGCGGTGGTCTGAACCGGTCTTGCGACCCAGCCTCCGGTCCAAAAGAGCCAGATCGGGCGAGCGCCAGACCTGGTCGATGGTCATGCCGACCGCCGACGGCGCGGCCGACGGCCAGGTGCCGGGCCAGCCGGGAGCGGGGATCAGGCCGGCCTCGGCCTGAATCTGACGCCCGATGCGGGCGCTGGAGACGCTGTTGAAGTCGCCCGCCGCGATGACCGGACCGGTCATGTCGCGGCGGATGGCTGTCAGGGCCGCAGCCTGATTGATCTGACCCCACTGATACTGGAAGGGCCAAGGCCGGGTCAGGTGGGCGCCGATGACATTGACGCGGCCGAGCGGGGTCTGGGCGACTGCAGCCACCGAGACCAGACCGTCGCGGCGGTCCGGGATGGCGGTCAGCGGGTAGCGCGACGCGATGGCCGCGCGCGCCGCCCCGCTGGGCCGATCGACGCGGGCGTTGAGGACGCGGTGCGGATAGCCAGCCAACACGCGATCCAACTGAGCCGAGGGCGCGTCGCCGAGTTCGACCAGCACCACGATGTCGGCTTTCGCTTCGGCGATGGAGCGGGTGATGGCCTCGACGTCGGTGTTTCGGGCCCAGAGATTGGCGGAATAGAGGGTCAGCGTCGGCTCGCCCTCGCGAGGCAGGGTTGCGCTGCGCGGGAGCCATTGAGGCCAGACGGCCAGGAGCAACAGCATGGTGACGCCCAGGCCGGCGATCATGCCCGGACGTAGCCGCATCAAGGCGTAAACCAGGGTCAGAGCCAGCGTCGCGGCCAGCGCCGGGGCCGTGAACTGGGCCAGAAGGTCGGTCCACCTGTGCCCAATGCGCAGCAGGGCGGACAGGGCGACGGCGGCAGGTGCGGCCAGCAGGCCCAGCGCCGCCAGATGGATCGCGGCCTTCAGGGGGGAGATCAAGCGGACTTCCTCGCAGACTTATGCGGCGGACCGCTTCCTTGGCCTATCCGACCGGGGCGGCGCATGTCGAGGGCGCTGCGTATCCAAGAAGAAACCTCGCGCACAATCGCGCGGGCCAATCCCTTTGATTTTCCGGGTTTGCGGCGCGATCGCTCTCTTCAGCGCGCCGTAGCGGCGGGGCTCAGCAGACTGATCCTCCAATCTTTGGAGATCTTCGATGAGCGACGACGCCAGCGCGCGGCTGGGCCTGCCCTATCTGGCGGCCGGACAACTGCAGAAACACGTGACCCTGAACGAAGCGCTGACGCGCCTGGATACGCTGACGCAGACGGCGGTGGTCAGCCGCACGACGACGGCGCAACCGGCGGCGCCTATCGACGGCGCACTCTACATTCTTCCGCCCGGTGCGACGGGTGCGGACTGGGCAGGCCGTCCGGCCGGGGCGATGGTGCGCGCCGAAGCGGGCGGCTGGCTGTCGATCGACACGCCTGAGGGGGCGCTGGCGGTGGTGCTGGACAGCGAAGAGGTGCTGGTTCGTCGCGCGGGCGTCTGGTCGCCGCTGTCGAGCGGCGGGGGCGAGGCGACGACGGTCCTGCAGAATCTGACCCGATTGGGCGTGAACACCGAAGCTGACGCCGTGAACGTCGTCGCCGCCCGACTGAACAAGGCCCTGTGGACCGCGCTGGAAAGCGAGAGCGGCGGCGACGGCGATTTGCGCTTCACCTTCAACAAGCAGGGGGCGTCGGAGGTTCTGTCCCTGCTGTTTCAGAGCGGCTGGGGCGGTCGGGCCGAACTGGGTCTGATCGGGGACGACGATCTGCGGCTGAAGGTCAGCGCGGACGGCGGGACCTGGCGCGAGGCCTTTGCGGCAGACCGAGCGACCGGGCGTCTGTGGTTCGCCCAAGGGGCGACGCGCCGTGAAACCGCAGTGCTGACCAGCGGCGGCGGTTGGACGCCCCCGGCCTGGGCGCGCTGGGTCGAGGCGGTCTGCGTGGGCGGCGGCGGCGGCGGCGGCGCAGGCGCTGTCGGGGGCAACGGGACCGCGCGTCATGGCGGCGGGGGCGGGGGTGCGGGCGGCGCGGTCGAAGCTTGTTGGCCGGTGGAGGCCTTGTCCGGCGGATTGGCGGTGGTCGTCGGCGCGGGCGGCGCGGCGGGCAGCGGCGTCGCCTCAAGCGGAGGGGCGGGCGGGAGCTCGACGGTTTCGCTCGGCGGCGTCCTGCTTCTGACGGGCGAGGGCGGCAAGGGCGGCGCGGCGGGCAATACTGCCTCGGGCCTGGGCGGGATCGGCGGCGCCGGTTTGATCGGGTCCAACGCCGGTGGAAATTCGTCGCTCTCAGCTACGGCCAGCGCGGGGCAGGCCTTGAACCGGCCGGACGGAGCCGGCGGCGGCGGCGCGGGCGGCGGGGTCAGCGCGGCCAATGTCGCTTTCAGCGGCGGCAACGGCGGCGACGGCGCGGTTCTGTATGTGCGCGCGGCGGGCGGATTGGGGCGGACGACGACTGGGCTGGTCGGCCAGCCTTCGCCGCTGGCGGCCTTGTCCTGGGCGGGCGGCGGCGGCGGGGGAGGCGGCGGCGTGGCCTCGACCACCGGACGGGCTGGCGCGGACGGCGGCCTTTATGGCGCGGGCGGCGGCGGGGGCGGGGCGGCGATCACGACGCCGGGCGCTGGCGGCGCCGGCGGCGCGGGCGTCGTCTGGCTGACGGCGATCGGGTGAGCGTCATGACGCGATACTTCGACCGTATCCTGGAGCCCGAGTTGCTGGACGAGGAGGCTTGGGCAGCGCCCGAGCGCCTTACGCCCGACGACTGCTTCGACCACCTGGGCAGCGATTGGCGCAGGCCCGATGCACCCCGCGATCAGGAGGACGAGGGATGAGCGAGAGCAACCGGAGCGAGATCGGGCTGGCCGAGGGGCGCTGGCTGTGGCGCAGGCTCTATGTCTTCGTCGCCAGCGCAGGGCTGTGGTGCTTGCTGGCCCGGGCCGTGGGACGGACGGCGCCCGCCGATCTGCCGCGCGTGGCCGATGGGCTGATGGGGCTGATCGCCCTGATGCTGGTCCTCTATCTGGTGGCGCCCACGGCCCAGCAGATGATCGCCATGCTGGCCAATCTTCGCCTGCGTCTGGCGGCGGGAGGTCGGCCATGACCTATCGACTGTCGCAACGCTCGCGCGCCCGACTGCGCGGGCTTCACCCTGACCTGATCGCGGTGGTCGAGGCGGCGATTCGTCGGACCGAGGTGGATTTCATGGTCACCGAGGGCCTGCGAGACCCCGCCCGCCAGGCCTCGCTGGTGAAGGCCGGGGCCAGTCGGACCCTGAATTCGCGCCACCTGACCGGCCATGCTGTCGATGTGGCGGCCCTGGTCGAGGGGCGGGTGCGCTGGGACTGGCCGCTGTACGACCGTATCGCGGAGGCCTTCAAGGCGGCGGCGCGCGACCTGGGCATCCCGCTGACCTGGGGCGGGGACTGGACCCGTCTGAGGGACGGTCCGCATTTCGAACTGGATCGGAGGGCCTATCCATGACGCCCCGAGATCTGGCGCGGACCCTGACCCCGCTGGGCTGGATGGTCCTGATCGGGGTGGGGGTCCTGCTTGTGACCTTCGTTGGGCGCGGGGTCGGGCTGAGATGGGACCCGTTCGACCTGCAACAGAGGCGATTGGAGACCGTCCAGGCGCGGGCGATCCAGGCGGAGACCGTTGTCGAGGCGCGACGCCTGGAGGCTGCGGCGCGGGTCCAGCAGGCGGTTCGTCTTGAAACCCACCAACGACAGATTCTGGCCGTGGAACGGGCGACCGTCGCGGCTGTCACCCAGGCGAGGAGCGCCCCCGATGCGAACGATCCTTTGGACCCTGTGCGGGCTGGTCGCCTGCGGGCTCATGACCGCGAACTGTGCCGGTTCGCCGCCGATCTCTACGGTTGCGCCGCCGCGTCTGGTCCTGGCTGAAGCGGCGACCCGGCCCTGCGCCCTCGCAACCTTGCCCGAGGCGCCCAGTCTGGCGGATCTGGAGGCGGCCTATATGGCGCGCGGCGCTCAGATCGTCGCCTGCGACAGCGCGCGCCGCCTGGCGGTCGAGGCCCTTAACGTTGAACGGGCGATGCAGGACCGCTGGATGGAGGCGCAGAAGCGGGGGCGGCGTCGGGGGGCGACGCCTTGAGGCAGCATTTCTTGCCGGGCGGCCGGCATATTTTGCCGTCCTCGTGATCGCTCGGCAAAATATGCCGAGGTCAAAACATGGTTTACCAAAACTAACGCAAGAAAATCAGTATGTTATAAATCGGTGCGACGCTGTCGTTGTGGCCCTGTCCTTGCTCCTTGCCTTCCCGAGCAGAAAGCTCCCGGCAGCCAAAATGGCGTCGGACATGTCGAAGACACAAGGACGGCCAAAATGGCTAACAGCATCAATACGAATGCCGGGGCTCTTGTCGCCCTGCAGAATCTTAACGCGACCAGCCGTGACCTCAACGTCACGCAAAACCGCGTGAACACAGGCCTGAAGATTTCTTCGGCTAAGGACAATGGCGCGATCTTCGCCATCGCCACCGCGCAGCGCGCCGAGATGGGCGCCCAGGATGCTGTAAAGCAGTCGCTGCAGCGCGGTCAGTCCATCGTCGATGTCGCCCTGGCGGCCGGCGAAACCGTCACCAACGCCATGAATGAGCTGAAGAGCCTGGCGGTCGCCATTCAGGACGCGCCGACCGGCAGCGACACGGCCAACAAGCTCAACGCCGATTTCTCCGCCTTGGTGGCTGAAATCAAGACCTCGCTGGCCGACGCCAAGTTCGACGGGATCAACCTGTATGCGGCGAACGCCGCTGCGATCGAGGTGACGACCAATACCTCTGGCGGCAAGTTCACGCTGAAATCCACGGTTGCGGCCGCTTCGGGCGCCTATGTGGCCGGTGGTCTGATCGACCCCACCCAGGGCGCCGCGACCACCGCCCCGGTCGCGGCCGCCTTCGACCTGGACACCCTGACCGATCGCACCGCCGCCAACGTCGAGCGCGCGATCGCCAACTTCTCTTCGGTTCTTGCGGACCTGGGCACCAAGTCGAAGTCTCTGGACCGTCAACTGACCTTCACCAGCAAGATGCAGGACTCCCTGGAAGTCGGCATCGGCAACCTGGTGGATGCCGACCTGGCCAAGGAAAGCGCCAAGCTGACCGCCCTGCAAACCAAGCAACAACTCGGCGTTCAGGCGCTGGGCATCGCGAACCAGTCGGGTTCGATCCTGCTGGGCCTGTTCCGCAGTTAAGGAAGCGACTGACACGAAGGCGCGGTCTAGGCCGTCGTCTGATCACCTCCAGTAAATGAGCGAAAGCTCCCGGCAGCCAAAACGGCGTCGGAAATGTCGAAGACAAAGGATTACTTTCATGGCTAACAGCATCAATACGAACGCAGGCGCCCTGGTTGCTCTGCAAAACCTGAATCAGACGAGCCGCGACCTGAACGTCACGCAGAACCGGGTCAACACGGGTCTGAAAATCTCGTCGGCCAAGGACAATGGCGCGATCTTCGCCATCGCCACGTCGCAGCGCGCAGAAATGGGCGCCCAGGACGCGGTGAAGCAGTCGCTGCAACGCGGTCAGTCCATCGTCGACGTCGCCCTGGCGGCTGGCGAGACCGTGACCAGCGCCTTGAACGAGCTGAAGAGCCTGGCGGTCGCCATTCAGGACGACGCCGGCAATGCTTCGCCGGCGACCGACTGGAGCGACAACGGCAAGAAGCTGATCGCCGACTTTGAGGCCCTGGCGAAGGAGATTCACGTCTCGCTGGCGGGCGCCAAGTTTGATGGGGTCAACCTGTTCGACGCCGCCGCGGCTACGGTCGAAGTGACCACCAACACCTCGGGCGGCAAGTTCGAGCTGAAGGCGAACGGCGCGGCGTCGGCGGGCAGTGATCTGCTGTTCGGCGGCACTGTGGATGCGACGACCAAGGCTTGGTCGACGACTGCCGACTACGCCACCAAGAAGGCTGGCTACACTGCCGCCAACGTCGAAACGGCGATCAATGATTTCGCTTCGACCCTGGCGGATCTGGGCACCAAGTCGAAGTCCCTGGACCGTCAACTGACCTTCACCAGCAAGATGCAGGACGCCCTGGAAGTCGGCATCGGCAACCTGGTGGACGCTGACCTGGCCAAGGAAAGCGCCAAGCTGACCGCCCTGCAAACCAAGCAACAACTGGGCGTCCAGGCGCTGGGCATCGCGAACCAGTCGAGCTCGATCCTGCTCGGCCTGTTCCGCTAACGAACACGGAGGCGGCGGCTTCGGTCGCCGCCTGATCACCTCAGACTACCGAGCAGAACGCTCCCGATAGCCAAAACGGCATCGGAAAATTGTCAAAGACAAAGGAACAGCCAAAATGGCTAACAGCATCAACACCAACGCAGGCGCTCTCGTCGCTCTGCAGAACCTGAACCAGACGAGCCGCGACCTCGCGACCACGCAAAACCGCGTGAATACGGGTCAAAAGATCTCGTCGGCCAAGGACAATGGCGCGATCTTCGCCATCGCCACGTCTCAGCGCGCAGAAATGGGCGCCCAGGACGCGGTGAAGCAGTCGCTGCAACGCGGTCAGTCCATCGTCGATGTCGCCCTGGCGGCCGGCGAGACCGTGACCAACGCCCTGAACGAACTGAAGAGCCTGGCTGTGGCGATTCAGGATGCGCCGACGGGCAGCGACACGGCCACCAAGCTGAACGCTGACTTCACCGCCATCGTTTCGGAAATCAAGACCGCACTGACGGGCGCCAACTTCGACGGCGTCAACCTGTTCAACGCTAGTGCGACGGCGATCGACGTGACGACCAACACCTCCGGCGGCAAGTTCACGCTCAAGTCGGCGGCTGGCGCTGCGGCCGGTGCAACCAAGGCCGATGGTTCGGTTGATCCGACCCAGGCGCCTGACCCGGATGGCGCTGGCGCTCTGACGGCGTTCGATTTTGCGAACGTCGCCGATCGCACCGCCGCCAACGTTGAACGCGCCGTCGCCAACTTCTCGACGGTGCTGGCGGACCTGGGCACCAAGTCGAAGTCCCTGGACCGTCAACTGACCTTCACCAGCAAGATGCAGGACGCCCTGGAAGTCGGCATCGGCAACCTGGTGGACGCCGACCTGGCCAAGGAAAGCGCCAAGCTGACCGCTCTGCAAACCAAGCAACAACTGGGCGTGCAGGCGCTGTCGATCGCGAACCAGTCGAGCTCGATCCTGCTCGGCCTGTTCCGCTAACGAACACGGAGGCGGCGGCTTCGGTCGCCGCCTGATTACCTCATAACCCCGAGCAGAATGCTCCCGATAGCCAAAACGGCGTCGGAAATTGTCAAAGACAAAGGAAAGCCAAAATGGCTAACAGCATCAATACCAACGCAGGCGCCCTGGTTGCTCTGCAGAACCTGAACCAGACGAGCCGCGACCTGAGCATCACGCAGAACCGCGTGAATACGGGTCAAAAGATCTCGTCGGCCAAGGACAATGGCGCGATCTTCGCCATCGCCACGTCTCAGCGCGCAGAAATGGGCGCCCAGGACGCGGTGAAGCAGTCGCTGCAACGCGGTC